>Ga0326728_10001746_pt1 | contig 75296 bp, 65 predicted proteins | sample MB3enrmetagenome_FD_207602 | JGI IMG/M metagenome (GOLD analysis project Ga0326728, IMG submission 207602) | Lab enriched peat soil microbial communities from McLean, Ithaca, NY, United States - MB31MN | ecosystem: Environmental > Terrestrial > Soil > Wetlands > Peat | place: USA: New York...
GTGGAACTGGGTAAGGTCAAGGTCATTGAAGCAAGCGGGCCTGGCTATGTTCCGATGCTCAAGCGCTATCCCGATCTTGCCGCCCTCCTCAGCGGCGCTCCCCTGGAAGGAATATTCCCGGTAAAGCCGCCGATTCCCGCCGCACCGGGCGCGGCCACCGCGGCTCGTCAGGCGCCTGCCGGGGAAGGTTGCGCACCCCGCCCCGTGGTGGCCAACCCAATTCCCGCGGCGCATGGCGGAAGTGAAAACATCCTCGTGGTCAATGGCGAGGATCTGTATCCGCCGTTGACCTTCGCCACCTCTACCGCCGAGGACCGCCCCGACCGTTCAATCTATAAGCATATGAAGTTCCTGAGTCTTGTGGACCCGGGATACGCAACTCCGGCAAGGTTGCTGAGCGCCGAGGGGTTTGACACGGTGGTGCTCTCGCAAGTGTGCGAGCGCTTGCCGAGCGCCTTCAAGAAGGCCTTGATTGCTTGGGTGGCGCAGGGCCACAAGCTTATCATCCAGGACGCGGATTCGTGCGGCAAAGGGCCGGACTACGGCTTCCTGCCTTACCGGTTTGCCACCAGCAATGCCGGCGCGCAAGGCGCCCCCAGCGACACGCTCATTTTTGTCGAAGAGAATATCCTCGCCAGCGCCCAGCCGAAAGAAGCCAGCTTCCTGAATGTCCCACCGTGGTTGGCCAGCGAGAACGGCAACCGAAATGAGTTGGGAGATTCCAACCTCATTACCCAATACGACAGCCACTGGTGCGGACACCTGTTTACCACGAATGTAAAGAGTGAGAACGGCTTCGTGGAGGCTTACGCGCACTTTGGCCGGGGCCTCATCATCTACGACGGTTTCGATATCGACCAGAAAGACAGCGTGGAGTATGAGAAACTGGTGACTCGCGAGCTGGCCCTCCCCTTCGACCCGGACGTGCTTCCCTGTAGCATCCCGATCGGCGACTTCATTATTGCAACCGACGAGAACCTTAAGAGCCAGGGAGTGACGCGTGGCCAAACCTACACCTACCCCCTCACCCTCCTCGCCAACCACGGATATAAGGGAAATCTCCAGATGCGCGCCACCTCCGTACCTCCCGATCCCAGCCTGCGCTTCCACTTCGATTCGGACACCATTAACCTTACAGAAATCTCCAAGACCGGTCTGACCGTGAGCACTACGAACGAGACTTTGGCGGCGCCTCATGCTCTCGCCATCCGCGGCACGGACGCGAGCGGGAAGTCCAATACGCTCTGCCTGGACTGGACCGCCGTGGGGACTTCCCCCTCCCCGCCAACTTCCGCCGAGGCGCTCAAGGCGGAGATCGATCTGCATGGCCGCGTGACGATCTACATCAATTTCGACTTCGACAAGGCAATCATCAAGCCGGAAAGCAGGCCGATCGTAAACGAGGTGATCCGCATGATGAAGCAGTCTCCGGATCTCAAGCTTTCCATCAACGGGTATACCGACAACGTGGGGACGCACGAATACAACGTCAAGCTCTCGCAGGCGCGCGCCGCGGCGGTGGTGGAAGCGCTGGCGAAAGCGGGTATAGAGGCTGACCGGCTGAGTTCGGCGGGCTTCGGCGACAGCAACCCAATTGACGACAATGGCAAGCCGGAGGGCCGCGCCAAGAATCGGCGTGTTGAATTGGTTAGGATGTGAGCGACGGACCTGTCGACGAAGACGCATGACGCACCCGCAATCGTCGGCTGTGCGCATCGCCCTCGAGGACGATCGGTTCGCGTTGGAGCAGCGAAGGTGCGGGACGGGAGCGGAGAATGGCCCTCCCCATCTGAAAGAGGGTAAATATGACGAAGACAACCTGGGTTGCAGTCACAGGGCTGATTACCTTTTCCATTGTGCTTTTCTCTTCCGCTTGCAGTGCCTGCCGGCACTCATCCGGAGCGGCTGGTACGTCGCCCTCGAGTGGCGCGCTGACTGCGGCTGCCGGTCCTACCGGAGCCGTGACTGAACAGGCCGGGCCAGCAATCGAGCTGAAGAGCTACAGCCCGGCGGCGAGCGCGACGAACAAGGCGGTGGAGTTCTCCATTCCCACTTTCACCGTCACCAGTACTGTGGGCTCGCACCCCGCTCCTGCGGGCAAGGTTTTTCTGGTAGTGGACACCGTCTGGAAGAACATCATCCCGCTTACCAAAGTGCCGAAGCATCCCGATCAGCAGGACGTGACGGGGGGTGTGGGAGGGGTGGGGTTCGGCGCCGGTCAAGCGCAAAAGAACGAAAACCCTAACGATTTCGTGATGAAGCCAACGCCCTACGTGATTCCCGACGTCAAGAACCATGCGTTCGTCGTGATCAACGGCCAGGACACGGCGGTGATCAGCGAGGCGCAATCAGCAGCAGCGCACCCCCTGCCGGTTGAGCAAATCGTGGTTCCTGAGCTCAACGCCGACGTCAGGGGGCAACTCGTTTACGAGATTCCCGCCAGCGGCGTCTCCAGCGTACTCTTCCGGTTCCTTGACACCTCGATGGGCAGCTTTGACCTGCCACTTTATGGCCGGCCGCCTGCCTCCACCGCTCCCATCGCTGGCCCCGTGAAGAACGATGTTCTGGAGGTCAGTGCCTATGGCGTGGAACAGGTCGCGAGCCTGGGGAACATGTCTGCTCCGGGTGGGGAAATGTATGCAGTGGTGCAATTAGGCTGCACCGGGAAATCAGAGGGGAGCCTCGTGCAAGTCGAGCTCGAAAACTACTCATACCTCCGGGACCCGCAGGGCATGACGTTCACTACCGCGAAGGATGTGAGCGCCCCTGGCCAGTTCAAGGGCACGGTGCAGTTCCTGCCGGGCACTCTTCAGCGCGGCTCCCTGGTTTTTTCCGTTCCGGCGCAGCATGGGGCGCTGACCCTGGTGCTCAACCTCCCCGGCTATCCTCCCCTGGAACTGAGTCTTCCCAACAGTGCCACCGGAGGAGCAGCGGCCTCAGCGGCTGCCAGCCAAGCGCCCGTGCTGTTCACCATTTCGGACGGCAACACCCTGGATGTGCAGATTCATGGAATTCGCGCTGCGCCGAACCTGGGCGATGCACAGCCTGAGCAAGGGAAACGGTTTCTGGTTCTCGACCTCACCCTGGTGAATAAAGTCGATCAGGGAATCGAGTTTCAAACCGGAGAGCAGTTGAAGCTCTTGAATGGCGGTGAGGAGATTCTCGCGGACACGAGTTCCATGGGAAAACTTGCACACCCCCTTATTGAGAATAGCGTCGTACCTGCCCACGGGCGCGGCCGGTTCGAAGTGGCTTTCCAGGCGCCGGTCAATGCCACGAAACTTGTCCTGTATTACCGCGGGTTCAATCGCGAGGAGAAGCATCCGCTGGAACTGAGATAACGCCAGCCGGGGGTTGGTTCACACCGAAGGTCAAAGGGGAGAGACCCTTTCTTTGCCGGTCTCTTTCTAGGAACAAAGTTCAAGAGGAAGATAACATGAAAAGAATAGCCGTGTTTCTTGGATTGTCGATGGTCATGAGCGGGTTTTGCACCTTGACGGCGCAAGACAAAAAATATGCTATCAACTCGGGCATCATCACCTTTGAATTAGCCCAGAAGGTGGGAGATTTTGAACATAAAGGCAAGTTCGTTGTCTATTTTGATGATTTTGGTAAAAAAGAATGCCGGGATACTTACAATGGCGAGGCCCTGCAAGGCTCGTATTTCAGCGATGGAAAGGAATGGTACATCGTGGATTATGCGCGAAAAACTGTTTCCAAAACTTTTAACAAAGGGCCGTACTCTCCGGGAACAGAGATAAGGTTTGATTGGAACAACGTCGCCGCCCGTGATAAGCAATCAGGGAAGGCAAAACAACTCGCCAACATGACCGTTGCAGGCAAAAACTGTGAAGCTTATGAATTGATCACCGGCGATACAACCACCCAATTTGCCGGATGGAATAGTATTCTCTTGTATGTGAATGTGATTTCAAAAAGCGTCACATCAACTACAAAAGCCATCAGAATTGAAGAAAATGCAGCGGTTTCAGCGGATAAATTCAAACTCCCGGCCGGCTTTGCGGTCAAATAGTTTCAAGAGAGCATTTCTTGTTGTGTCCTCGCTGCACCGCCCGGCAGCCCGGATGAAATAGGTCCTCGAGACAGATAAATCTGCTTTTATTGAGGATTCAAGACGAAGGTATAGAACGAGGACGGACTTGAAGCATGAGGCGGCGAAACCGCAAATCTGTGCGCAGGGAATCAAACGAGGGATCGATCGGAACAAAGATCATCCAACCGTCTTTGTCGCGATATGCGCGCTCGAGAAAGTCCATCGCGCGCGTCCTGTCGCCCGCAAAGAGCATATACCGGCTGCCATCCACATAACTCCCGGAGTAATCTGCAGGGCTGACGCTGACTAAGGTCTTAAGAGCAGGCGAATAGCCTCCTTGCTGGTAGCTGGCGACAATCTTCTGTTCGTTTTCCGGGCTGCAAAGCAAGTGGATCAACTGCCGGCATTCCCTCCAGGCGTTCGCCACGTCGCCATTCACCGAATAGGCCTCCCAAAGCTTGTAATGAGCGGTAACGAAGTCGGGGTCCTCACGAATCACGCTCTGCATTTCCTCGATTGCCAGCCCATAATGCCGCTCAAAGTAGTGCAACCAGCCAAGATTAGTTCTCAGGATAAGCGACCGGGGATCGAGCTCGAGGGCCGAATGCATCTCGCGTTCGGCTTCCGTGAAGCGCCCGCTCGTCATCAGCACCTGAGAGTACCAGTGGTGGGCATCGGCGTTGTCAGGATTAAGCTGTATGGCGCGCCGCAGTTCTTCCTCGGCAGCCACGGCGTTCCACTCGTAAAACCACATCGAATAGCCAAGGGCGGCGTGAGCTTCCCCCAAGGAAGGATCGACCGCGATCGCCTGCGCCGCGGCAGCTTTGGCAAAGCTGTGGGCGTAGCCGGGACTAATCCAACTGTATGCTCCCATGAGGTTGTAGGTCACCGCAAGGCCGGCGTAAGCGCGCGCGTAGTGCGGGTCGCTCATGGTAGCAGCAGCAAAACTTTGAAGCGCCTGCTCGAAGGACGACTTGGAGCGGCGGGATAAGAAATAGAGTCCGTGCAAATAGCCGTCGTACGCCGCGTAAGAGCTGGGACCATAATCGCTCGCCCGGCGCGCCAGCAATCGGAGAGACAGCGCGCGAGCCACGGACTGCGCCACACTATCCTCAAACTCGAGAAGTTGGCTCACGTCCCCGTCGTATGAATCGGCCCACAAGCTGCTTTGGTCAGACGAGCGGATCAACTGCGCCGCCACACGAATATGATTTCCTTCGGATCGGACGGTGCCCTGGATGACGTACTGCACGCGCAATTCCGCCGCGATTTGCGGCAAGGCGTTTCTCCTTCCAGCGTAAAACATGGCCGAGTCGCGGGCGATCACTCGCAGCTCGCCAGCGTAATCACGCGCAAAACGCGTGATCATCTCCTCGGTCAGGGAATCCGAAAGGTAGTCGTTCGCGGGCTGCCCAGTGAGGTTTTGGAAGGGCAACACCGCCAGGGAAATTCGAGGAGTTGGCTCGTACACCGCCTTCTCCCTGAAATGAAGCAGGGCTCCGGCTGCCAAAAGGCCGATGAGACCGACGGCGACTCCTGCCAAGGCCCGCCTCTTCCAATGTCCAAGCTCGATGCCCACAGTAGTGCGTGCGCCTGGGATCTCCGGAGCCCTGGCATCGTCCGGCGCAGCTACGGGCGGGGATGTCCGCGCCACTGTAGGCGACACGCCCACGCTGAAATCGTCCGCTGTCGGCGCGAGGACGGTGGGAGCATCTGTCGTAGCGACTGTGAGGCTAAACCGATAACCCCGCTTCGGAATGGTTTCAATCGGTGAGACGCCGTTTAGCCCCTCCGCGAGAGCCTTCCTGAGGGCGAAAACATTAACAGTCAGATTGCCATCCTCCACGAAAACCTCAGGCCACGCACGCCGCATCAACTCATCGCGCTCGACCAGCTTCCCGTGATTCTCAACCAGAGCGGCCAGAATGATCATGGCCTTTGGAGGAAGCGGCACGGGTTTTCCGTCCCGCAACAGCACACGCTGCCCCACGTCAAGCTGGAACGGTCCAAAAGTGAACGATTTAGGCGGTTCCGACACGGCCACCCTAATACTTCCTTAATGCTTTCCGTGCTATTTAGCACGGAATTGATCTTTTTGCAATCTTTTCCAAAGGACTTTGCCGTGACTCGCGGTCAATAAATAGGCGTGTAAGCTCGGCAGGTCTACGTGCTATGGAGCATTTTGTCGCCGCGGATATCCCGACCCGGCGGCATGGAGGGCATGGCGTGACCAGCGCCTCGGAGGGGCAACCCTTTGTGGTTGCCCCAGGGCGGCCACGAGGGCTGCCTCGGCAGGAGTGGGAGGGTAGCAGCATGACCGACAACCCAAACGTCGCTATAGCTATCCAGTATTTCGAGGCGCTCAACCGCAAAGACCCTCATGCTGCCCCACTGGCGTCCGATGTGGTCATGGAGAGCCCCATCACCCCCAGGTTGCGCGGTCTGGCATCGGTTTTGGAGTATCTCGAAGCGCTCGCCTCGATCGCCAAGACGTTTCGGACGCTCGACTTCATCGCGGAGGGTAACAAGGTAGCAGTGCAGTTCGAAATTGAGACGGCGGCAGGCGTCATTCCGGCCTTCGAGTGTTTGGAAATCTCGGGAGGATTGATCAAGAAAGTTCGGCCCTACTATCTTGACACTCGACCGCTCCTCGACGGCCCGGCGCCGAAATGCGAATAAGGCGCACATGGACAACATGACTCAATTGCGAGTATTCGATTCATGAGCTGATAACAGGACGATTCGCTCGGCAACGGCGACGGCTCGTTCCAGCGGCCGCTCGGGAACTACCCGGTCGGCAATAATCCGGTCGGACTCATACACCGGCAACTTTGAAAAGGGAGGAAACGAACTAATGGCATTCTGCGCAAAATGCGGAACTCAATTCGCCGAAGGAACAAAATTCTGTGCATCGTGCGGCGCCCCAGCGGGTGCAGCCGCAGGTGTACCGGCGACGCCCGCCGCCGTTACGGGGGCAGCAATGCCCTCCAACGTCGCTGGACTACTCACCTACATCTTGGGTTTCATCACTGGAATCATCTTTCTGGTGGTCGAGCCTTACAAGAATGACAAGTTCGTACGTTTCCACGCCTTTCAGTCCATATTTCTCAGCGTGGGCTGGATCGCGTTTCGTATCATCTGGGGCCACATCTTCATGGGAATGATCTGGAGCCCGTTCAGCGGCCTGTGGCCGCTCCTCGGGCTGATTAGCACGCTGATTTCGCTGGGCTTTCTGGCCTGTGTCATTTTCCTGATGTACAAGGCCTACAATAACGAACGTTTTAAGCTTCCGATCATCGGAGATATGGCTGCCAAACAATCGGGATAAGGAGTCCCGGCAAATACGGACTCCAGACCGTCGGGGGGTTGCGCCGATCCTGCTTCAGGGAGGGGTCGCAACCCGCCCTCATGATTTTGGGCTTCGAGTGCTTCGGAATTTCAGACGGATCGATCGAGAATCTCCGGCCTTTTGGACGGTGACAGGCTTGCTGCGTGATTCAGGGCGGGAAAAGACGCTTTTAGAAACTCCCGCGAAACTCAATCCAGGAGGTATTCCACTATGTCATGGCCTAATAGAACGATTCTCTTGTCGTTGCTTGTTCTGAGCGTGTGTCTGGTATTCACGATCCCGCGAGCCGGCATTTCAGCGCAACATGGGCGGGTGACCGAGATGCGCTTGACGGCGTCCCCGAACAACTGGGATGGAGGTTGCCCGGTTACAATTAACTTTCACGGTTTCATTAGAGTTGATGGACCTAATACTGTTATCTATGCGATTCACCGGTCGGACGGCGGCGCGGGCGAAGGGAAACAAACCCTCCATTTCGCGGCGGCAGGATCGAAAGCGGTTCACTTCACTTGGAAGCTGGGCGCGCCGGGCGAGAACTTTCGAGGATGGGCGCAGATCGGAAGCGGCAATATGCGTTCGGATAAAGCCGAGTTCCAGATCCATTGCCGCAGATAGACTGAGGTCACAGGGCGTCTAGGCAAACCGGTACTGGAGTCATCTGAACAATACGGGCATCCCAGACCACACGTCATTCCCGCGAAGGCGGGAATCCACTCCGCAAACCTTCGGGACTGAGCGCCTTAAGTACTGGATTCCCGCCTTCGCGGGAATGACGTGTGGTCTGGAGCGGCTGAATCGTGCAAATGACGCCACTACCGGCAAACCTGATGCTTGCAACCATTGTGGTTCCGTAGTGAATCTGATAAGATTTTGATCCTACAGAAGGGCACGCAAGAAGAGGAGCGAAGGGCAGCCGCCGAGTCGATCGATCTCTGGCAGCGAGGTGCGGAACGACTGAAGCGTTAGAGGCGCCCTATCCAAACGATTCGCGTCTGGACGCCGATCCAGACAAGGCATCGCTATCCGTTCGCTGAGGCAGCAAAGCTTTCCAGGTGATGAGGGCCAAAGGAGGCGGTGTTTTCAAAACCGTTGGTTCTCTTTCAGTAAGAAGGGATAAAACCGGCAACGGAGGACGGTGAGATGAGTTCCCATCCCAGAATCAAAGTCAGTCGGCTGCTGGTGTCCATGACGTTGGCGTCCTCCTTCGTCACGCTGGCCGGCCAAGCTTTCGCCCAAAGAATGCCGCTTGCCGCGAAAGGGCCGTCAGTGGCGTGGCAACCGGCCCTACAAGGCAATCCAGGCGACTATGTGGGGTGGGAAACGTGCGCCGGTTGCCATCGCGCCCAGGCCCAGTCCTTTGTGAAAACTCCTCACGCCCACTTCGGGGGGGAACTACTGACTTCTCCGTCCGTTTCTACGACCGGAATTTCTCTCTCGGCTGCAGCGGGGAAGAAGATTTATGACGACATGATGTGCGCGGGCTGCCACCTGATTGGCGGCCAGGGCGGCACGAGCGGGGGAGCGCTCGACGATGTCGGGGCGCGCCGCACGCGCGCACAAATACTCGACCGGATGCGTCAGCGTCGCGCTGGCAGCATTATGCCACCCCTGCCGCCCGACATGCCGGACGCGCAAATCAACCAACTCGTGGACTACCTGATGACCCTGGCCGGCAAGCCGGCGGCGGCGACTCACCCTTCGGCTCTTGCCAGCGCCGGCGTTTCGGGATGCGAGGTGTGTCATGGGCCGGGCAAAGCCCACGCGGAAGCCGAACAGGAAGCGGGGGGCGACCCTGCCAAAGAGGCTGCCGGCACTAAACTGATCTTCTCCTTCCACGCTAACCCCAAGCAAAACTCGGAACGCTGCCTGACCTGCCACGTAACGAGCAAGCACCAGGAGCTGTTCGACGAGTCACAGCACATGGCGGCGGGCGTCTCCTGCAACCAGTGCCATGTGTCTCACCTCGTCAAGGAGGTCACGAACAAGAGCAAGGGAGGACTCAGTTACGCGCAGGCTGCCTTCTTCGAGGTTCCCCAGATACCGGACACGGTGCGCTGGCTGCACAACAGCATGCTGAAGGAGCCCGAGCCCACCCTCTGTTTTAGCTGCCATGGCAACATCCAGGCGCTGTTTGCCCTTCCGGCTCACCACCGCGTGCCCGAGCAACTGATGAAGTGCACGGACTGCCACAACCCCCACGGCAGCATCAATCGCGGTATGCTGAATGCAACCAACTGGGAAACCTGCGTCAAGTGCCACGTGGAGAAGCGCGGACCTTACGTCTACGAGCACCCCGCCGTGAGGGTTTCGGGTTGCGTGATCTGCCACAATCCCCACGGCAGCACCAATCGCATGATGCTGGTACGGCGCGAAGGGCGGCAACTCTGCTTGCAATGCCACACTGGGTTCCACACCCAGGCCGGCGTCCCGCACGGGCGCCTGGGCTTCCAGACCAGCGGAGAATGCACCCGCTGCCACGTAACCATCCACGGCTCGAATTTTGACCCTGACTTTTTGCGATGAAGGGAGACCTCATGAGACCTGGAAATCGCTTTCTTATCTCTCTTGCGGTGCTGCTGTTTTGCGGCGGCAGACTCCTGGCGCAGGACAGCACCGAAACTCCCTTGAACTTCGGAGGGTTCAACACCCAGGGGTCAGCCACGGTGGGCTACCGTTTCGATGACGTTAAAGGGTACCTTCCCATGTTTCAGGAACTCTCCGACCTGCGGAAGGGCTTTCGCCTGATGGATTTCAATATGTTCGGAGAAGCCCGAAATGGGACTAACCCTTTTGCGGATAGTTATTCGATTTCCATGACCGGACTGGGTGGTGAGCCATTCGAAACGGGGCAGCTTGCCGTCAGCAAGACCGGCCTCTACGACTTCCGCGGCAACTGGAGACAGAGCTACTACTACTGGAATCAGAACAACAACCTGGTGCTGCCGATCGCCGCCGTGGGCACGGGGCTCTCAACCGGTCTCACGGATAACCATGCCTGGGGTACGGTGCGCAAATTCGGCTCGGCGGACTTCACCTTGCACGCCACCAATAATCTACGCTTCAACTTCAACTACTATCGCACCACCGACAGCGGCCCCACCTTTACCACCGAGTCTCTCGATTTCTTCGATTCGCCGGGTTTCTGGGGCACCTTCGCTCGCGCTAATCCTTATTACCTCTACGCGCCCATCGACGATAACACCAATCGCTTCACGGGGGGCATTGACTACACGCTCCACTCCTGGAGCTTCCACTACAATCTCGGCTACCAAGGGTTCACGGAATTCCTGAGCCTGAATAATGTGAACTCCCCGCAGCTCAGCATTAATCCTGTTGCCAGTTCGACCAGCGAACCGCTTACCAACCTCTCCCAGTCCGAGTACAGGCGCCTCACCACCCCGATCAGCGAGTTTACCTATACGGGGAAGCCGCTCAAAAACTTCGAGTGGCGCGGCGGCTATATCTATTACCGCTACCAGGGGCCGGCCACCCTGGACCAGTCTTACAACGGCACCGCCCCAAACAGCTCCGGCGCGCTCGAGCCCTACTCCGTGAGCCAAACCGCTCGGGATACCGTGAGTGAACCTGACAACATTTTGTATCAGAGCTTCACCTACAAGGCCCGAGACTGGTGGGACATCATTGTGGACTATCGCTACTCCCGCTTTTCCACCAACACCTTCGGGAATTTCGGAAGCCTGTTCAGCATTATCGGCAGCCCTACGCCCACCGCGCCCATCACCACGATCAATACGCCTTCCTCCGGAACGGACTCCTTCGTCTGGCGGGATGGGCTGAGTGACTTCGACTTCAGCATGCTCTTCACTCCCACGCCTTCGCTCACCTTGCGGCCCGGCATTCGTCTTCTCAAAGCGGATGTGGAATCGCTTGAAGACGGCGTGGCTGATCCAGCCACCTCGTTGCGCACCAAAACCGCTTGGCCCGAACTCAGTTTCGGCTATCAGCCTTCGAAAACTTTCAGTATCCGGGGGGACATCCACACCTTCGACAACGGCTCATCTTACACGGCGATCACTCCCCACACGGAAGTGGCAGGGCATCTCATCTTCCGTTATCAGCCGGTGGCGAAGGTCACGCTCGAAGACGATCTGAATCTGGCCAACGACAAGTTGATTGACGCCAGTTTTCAGGACAACGTTCACTCGAACACGCTGACGCTCTCTTATGCCCTCAACGACCGGTTTTCGATTTTTGGGGGCTTTACCTACGACACCATGTTTGCAGAGGGGGACATCGTTTATGTTCGTGGCACGCCGCCGCTCAACGACTTCCTACGGGACCAGGAAGTGGACCGCGTGGTTCAGGCAGGCGTGGAAGCCAAGCCCCACAAGTACTTTGGCCTGCGCCTCACCGGCAACTTCGATCGCTCGACCGGCCTGGGCCAGATCAGTGGCGAGCCGCCGGCCTACGGTCCACTGACTTGGCCACTCGTCACCGGCACGGTTTATTGGGATTTTCCGAAGGCTGGGCGCTTATCCATAGATCTTCAGAGGACATACTACATCGAGCAGATCGTTACCGGAAACAACTTCGGCGCTAACTTGCTCACCATTCGCTGGACGCGCAACTTTTAGTGGCGGCGGGCTCACAGGCCACCAGGCGCTTACCTTGACCCCTGCATTCTAGAGAGGTCTGTTCAGATTCTGATACAGGTCAGGCGATAGCCTTGGCTGCCGTCTCGGCCTGCTGCGCCTGTCGCATTGCGGAACGGATCATCATGAACTCGCCCACATTTTCCATGGTCAGCATGCCGACCAACTCACCGTTGTGCTCCACCGGGAGCGAGCGGCAACCGCAGCGTTGTAAGACCTGAACGGCTTGTTCGAGCATGTCGTGCGAGTCGACCGCTTCGAAATCTCGCCGCATCGCGTCGCGCACATGTTTACCTGTTCCCTGCCGGGCAATGGCGCGCATCAGATCCTCCCGCGTCAGTATGCCAAGCACGTGGGTGCCAAACACCACGGGAAAGTCCTGCTGCCAGCCGGCGAGGATATGCTCCACAGCCTGTTCCAGCGTGTCATCAGGCTGAAGAGTTCGATATTCCGTCAACATCACTCGTTGTACAGGTATTCCTCCAAGCGACGTGCGCATCTGGACCATACCCGCCTCGCCGCTTGCGCCCATCCACACGAAGAGCGCAATGAAGAGAAGGAAGGGGTCGAAAAACAAGCCGAGGAAGCCGAAGACGAAGGCAATCGCTTGGCCGATGTGCGCCGCCGCCTGAGTCGCGTCCGTGTAGTCCATGCGTTTGGCCAGCAGGGCGCGCAACACACGCCCTCCGTCCATAGGAAAGGCCGGGATAAGGTTGAAGAGCACCAGCCAAACGTTGACCGCCATCAGGTTTCGCAAGAAGCCATGTCCGGTCCAACTGATTGTCTCGGCCTGCCGTAGAGTGGGGACGTGCCCAAGCCAGGCGAGGAGCCCGAAGAGCCCCAAGGCAATCAAGACGTTCACAGCCGGTCCCGCCAGCGCCACCAGCAGTTCCTGGCTGGGCTCCTCTGGCATGCGCTCGAGTCGCGCCACACCGCCGATCGGGAGCAGAACGATGTCGCGCGTGCGAATACCATACCGGCGTGCCGTGAGCGCGTGCCCAAGCTCATGCAAGACGACGCAGCAGAAGATCACCAGGACAAAGACGACTCCATAGAGAGTTTGCGCCGCGTTATGGCCTTGCACCCAATTGGCAATGACAATGAACCCCACCAGCAGAAGGAAAGTGGCGTGCATGTAAACGTCGATTCCTGCCAGCTTGCCGATCTTCCATGACCAGTGCATAACACATCCCTCCCCTTTCGCGAATCATGCACATACTAGGTGCGTCCCTTATCTTCCTTATCGTCCGGCTTCGCATCGCGCGCCGTGTCCGGCGGGCTCTTAGCTGCTTCAGTTCCCGGCGGAGGTTTCTTCCCCTGTTCGACTCTCTCCGGCGTTTCGGGCGCGGCAGTCTGCGAAACAGACGCCTCCTCTGATTCTTCCCTCACCTCGTGCTCGGGGGCACGGCCGGTGAAGAAAGTCCACTTCAACGGATAAACGTCCGGGTCGAAGATTACCGCATAGAAGTGCCAGATCAAAATTGCAAAGGTGGCGAGAATGGCCTCATAGAAGTGGACGGCAGTGGTGATATCCAGGATGTCCATCGGAAAAGGCAGGTGAGCCAGAATCCAGTTGTGGGACCAGAGAAGAATGCCGGTGATGGCCATCACGACCGTGCCCCAGACCAGCGCCCAGTACTCAGCCTTCTCGATGTAATTGAAGCGCGCATAGAAGGGCAGGTCTTTCCGATATCCCAGGTTGTACCCCACGGTCTCAACAGCCTCACGAACGTCACGCACCTTCGGCAGCATGTCCCTGAACCAACGGCGACCCTTGCGGCTCTTGATGAGATAAATGACGTGATAGACGGAGGCGCCAATCAGAATGACGCCGCAGATGCGGTGCAGGATGGCGCGCAGGGGGAAGTTGCCTTCCCAGCGGACAATGGGCGCCGCCCAAAACGCCCCCGGATATTTCAAAGCAAACCCGGTGATAACCAGGGCAACGAAGCTGCCTAGCAGAATGAAGTGCTGCGTGCGCTCGTTCAGGCTCATGCGGATCTGTCCCTGAGCCGCGCGATTCCGCGCCAGCGTGCGCTTGGTTTTGCGCCACCAGTCCAACAGGTTGTGCAAGAACATGGAGCCCAGGATGAGGGGAATGGCAAACAAGTAAAAGGCCTTCACAATGCCCAGCAGGCGCCCGCCGCCAGTCGAGGGGAGCAGCGCGTGCACGGGTCCAATGGCAAATCGCTCGCCGGCATCGGGGTGGCACTTTCCGCAGGTCTTGGCCAGATTGGCTTTGTTTACGGTCGAACGCGGATCACTTGAGCGATAGATGTTATGAACGCCATGACAACTGGCGCAGTTGGCCACGGTTTGCCGGCCTTCCCGCGCCGCGAGTCCGTGGTAACTGTCTTCATAGGTAGGAACACGATTGAGCGGCATATCGAAACTCGCCATCAATTCCGTGTTTGCATGGCAGCGGGAACAAGTGAGCTGGGAGACATTGGTCACATAAACGGGCGACGCCGGATTGCTTGGCGCCAGAATTCGATGTTCCCCGTGGCAGTCGCTGCAAGTGGCCGCCTGCAAAGCACCCGCTGCCACGGCTTGACCGTGTACGCTTCCTCGATAGACGTCGTAAACATCCACGTGACACTTACCGCACGTCGAAGCCACGTTCTGCTTCCAGATCGTCGACTGAGGGGCGTCGGCCGGAAGGATGTTGTGTACCCCGTGGCAGTCTGCGCATGACGCGCCCCTCAGGTCTCCCTGCGCGATGGCACGGCCGTGGACTCCCGCCTTGTAAGCCGCCACGGGGAAAGCAACGGCAAAGTAGTATTTCGCCACCAACCGCGGGTTGGAGTGGCACGTTCCACAGGTATCCGGCAGGTTGACCTTGTTCACCGGCGACTTAGGATTGTCCGCAGCGAGCACCTGGTGGGCGGCGCCGTGGCAACTCTGGCAAGACGGCGCATCGTTGTTCCCACGAGCACGGGTGCGCCCGTGGATGCTCCTATCGTATTGGTTCACTTCCGAGGAATGACACGTCGCACAGACCCGAGCGCCGAGGGTTGAGGGCTTCACAATGTTATGGGCGCCGTGGCACATAATGCAGGTCCGAGGGTCATTCGGGTCGCCCAGCATAGCGTGCGCGCTGGCCTTCAGCACCTGTGGAATATCGCTGTGGCAGGTCTGGCAGGAGGCCGAGGCCGTCTTAGCCGTGTGCGGAAACTTGGCCGCTCCCGCGTGGCAGTCCACGCACTGGAATTCGGCGTGCACGCTGTTCGCCAGCAGCGCGGGGTTCACCGTGATGGGTTTGCCCGCCGAATTTGTTAATCCTGTGCCCGGGCCATGGCAACTGAGACAATCACCCGCTGCCTGAAGGGCGGAAACCTGGAGGAGGATTACAGCCGCAGCGGCGACGCCAAAAAAGGGGAAATTCCTCAGTAGCTTTCGTACCAGTATAAGAGTCAGCATATATCGCCCTGCCGAGAGGTCCAGTCGCCCGCAATGTGTCCGGGTCAGCGCATCTAACACACAGCACAAGTCAATTATAGATGAGTCTTGTCCACTGTTCGACACAATCACCCGCGTCATGGGAACCGCCGACACGTGTCAAAGCAATGCGACGCCGGGAAAGCCGGCGTCAGGGGGTCAGAAAGGGTGGGCCGGATCTCGAGGGAGCATGCGAGAATGACAATTGGCGGTTGAGAACAGGGAGGGCGCTGCGCAACCGCCCGAAGGAAATGGGAGTCTAATACGATGATCGTCAGCAGGGACGGTGAGGGATCGCAGCCCGTGCAAGCTCACTCCCGTCAAAAGGAATGCGAGGGGACCCTGATGGTGAAAGATCGTGATGGTGGTAAGAAACACGCGAGGCGCGAAAGCCCAAAAGGCCACATGTCCTCGTCACGCGTCGCTGGCCGCCACGTGGCACGCCATCTGTTTGATTGCTGGCCGCAAGTGGTCCATTCGATCCGTTCTGCCAGGCGCTTGGCGTTGTTTCTTGATTTTGATGGCACCTTGGCCGCGCTTCGCACGCGACCCAGCGACGTGAGGCCTTTGGATCTGCCTTTGCGAGAAGTCCTTCGCTCTCTGGTGCGACCGAAGCGACTGACCTTGTATGTCATCAGTGGCCGTACACTAGCTGAGCTTCGCCAACTCGTTCCAGTGCGCGGCATTCGCTTACTCGGGCTGCACGGCTGGGAAGGGCGCGACGTCCCCCCTCTCGATGAGGAGCGAAGACTGCTCCAGAGGGCCGGCCAACTCCTCGAGCAGCGCCTTTCCAACACGCCTGAGATCCGGCTCGAGGACAAAGGACTCGGCCTTGCTGTCCATTACCGAGGCGCCTCGCTACCGGCAGTTCGGCTGGCGCGAGCACTTGTTTGGGAGCTTCTTCGAGCTCTCAAACCTCAGATACATATGGTCCGAGGTCACAAAGTGTGGGAGCTGCTTCCGCGTCAAATCAGGGGAAAGGGTGCGGCTGTCTCGGCTCTTCTCGCCAGCTTGCCCCGACCCACACTTCCGATATTTGTCGGTGACGACGCCACAGACGAGTCAGCCTTTAGAGCTCTGCCCCGTGGACTGACCATACGCGTGGGCAAACATCCCCGAACTGCGGCCCGTTTCCGCTTGCAAAGTCCCGATGAGGTGAAGATGTTCCTGCTGAAATTGAAGGCAGCGATCCTACCCGGAGGCTTTTGAAAGGACGCCCTGGTTTACCTTGCAGGTTCAGCCCCCGAGCACAATTATATCGGAGAATGGGCAGCGAGCTCAGATGTTCAGTCTGCGCCACACCCAATAAGCCACCACCCCGCTAGCAACGATGACGCAGGCCATTAATGAAGGTCCGGGCTGGGTCACGAACGCGTTCACTACGAACCACACCGACACCGCCACAAAGAGCAGCGGGGTGACGGGATAGCCCCACATCCTGTAAGGGCGGGCCACATGGGGCAGCCGGCGGCGTAGGACGAGCACCGCCCCAACGCTCAGGGTGTAGAAAATCCACGCCGCAACTATGGAGTAAGAATAGAGCGTTTCGTACGAGCCCGTCAGGATGAGGAGGGTAGTCCAGATCCCGCCCCACAGAATGGCGGAGGCGGGCGTCTGAAAGCGGGGATGGACCTTCCCGAACGTGGCGAAAAACAGCCCATCCCTAGCTTGGGCGAAGGGTAGGCGTGCAGCAGTCAGGATGCAGCCATTCACTGCGCCGACAATAGAGAGCAGCACCGTCGCCGATACGAATGTTCCACCGATCGAGCCCATGGTTCGCATCGCCAAATCGGCGCCGACTCGTTCCGTCAACGCGATGTACTGAACGGTCAGAACTTTCAAGTAGGCGACATTGGCAAGCACATATAAAGCTGCGACCGCTCCCATGCCAATGGCCAGCGAACGCAGCAGGTTTCTCTGCGGATCTCTCACCTCCCCGGCCACAAAGCTCACATAGCTCCAGCCGTTGTAAGCCATCAGGCAAGCCACCATTGCCACTCCGAAGTGTGCCAACGAAAGCGGATGGGTGGCCGAAGGAGCCACGGCTGCGGCAGTGTGCGGGCTTGAGAAAGCGGCCCCGATGAGAACCAGCAGCGCCGCAATTTTCAGGTAGGTGAAGGTGCGCTGGACCCAAGCGCCTTCTCGGACGCCCACATAATTCACCGCTGAAAGGACCGCAATCAGCGCAATCGATAACAGCTTGCTCAGCGCGGGGCTCAGCGCAATGAAATAGCGTGCATAGATCGAAAACGTGACTGCCAGCCATGCGCTTCCGCCTGACAGCACCGCCAGCATGAACGTCCAACCGGAGACGAATGCGCACATCGGCCCGTAGGCTTCGCGCAGATATACGTATTGACCGCCGGTGGCGGGCATCATCGCCCCCAGCTCGGCGTAAGCCAACGCCCCAAAAAAAGAGAGCACGCCCGAGATTATCCAGGCTGAAAGAATGGCGGCTGACGATGGAAGGTTCCTGGCTATCAGATTGGGCAGGAGGAAAATACCGGACCCAATCACAATACCGACGACGATCGTCGTCGCATCCAGTATCCCCAGGCGTCGTGGTAATTCGTGCTCGCGTTCGACCTTGTTTTCCACCATTAGGTACGATCGTCTCTCAATTCACATTCGACCCCAGCAGGGTAGAAGAATTCCGCCGCCGCCAGCCAGCGTAGGTTTCACCTGCGGCTAATGGTCTTGGGTCCCGTCGGGACCCTATTGGCGGTTTTGCGCCACCCATTGGCGAGGTAAGCTCGCCGCTATAGCTCTGAACTCAACGGAAGTATAATGGCACTCGTGTTGCGACGCAATCTCCTGAGCGGCTTAGTGACGGCCGGGACCCTGCCGGCCCTAGCGCGATCTCAACCGCAACAACCGCCGACGACCGCCGGCGGAGTTTTTCTGGAGCATCCTGCCACCGGCCAACCCAACAAAGGAAAAGTGCTTCTCGCGCTGCAAGCTCACGCCGATGATATCGCGCTGGAGGCGTCGGGCACGGTAGCCAAACTCGTCGAAGAAGGTTACACCGGCTATCTGCTGCGCGCAACCAATGACGACATGGGCGATGCGCCGGGGCTGGGCACAATGGGTACCATTGGCGAGAACGTGCTGGGCAACGAGCGCGACAACGCCCGGATAGCGGAGATCCTGGGCTGTAAGCGTCACTTCGATCTAAACTACAGTAACCACCGCATGGCCGACGTTTCGCTGAACGAACTGATCTGCCGGCTCATCCTCATCATCCGTGTGGTCAAGGCGGATACTGTCGTCTGTTGGGATCCGTGAGCTCACGACGAAGAGAATCCTGATCATTACAGGCTGGCGCGTGCGCTGGAGGCGGCGTGCTGGATGGCCGGCCGGGCGCACGACTACCCGGAGCAGTTCGCGGCCGGGCTCGAGCCCAAGGAAGTACAGGACAAGTATTATTTTGCGCGGCGTCCGGAGATTACTCGCGTGGTGGATATCAGCAGGCAGATCGATAGCGCCTAGTGGCGCCGGAAGAATTTCTGGTGCACGTCCGGCCACAACTCTTTGAACTCCTGCCAGACAATATCGGAGGATCACGCATTTGGTCTCCCCTACCACTTTCTTGGGGTCCTTAGCGCCGCGCAGTCCAAGAAATCGGGGGTGGCGAACTGAGACATTGATTCTATTTCCTCTTTTGAGGTAAGTTAAAAGTCAGGCTGCTGTAACTCGTCAACAGAAGAGGGTCCGACTGCGCGATGAGAATCCTCCGAGCCTACGCACTCGCAGTACTGAGCGTCACCATAGCTTTACTCCTGACGCTCGTAATTACTCCCATACGAGACCAGTTTAAGTTTCTCCTCTTCATGCTGGCCGTCTTTGTAAGCGCAAGCGGGGGCTTCTGGCCGGGAGTCTTCGCGACGCTTCTCAGTGTCGGGCTGGCCGTGCTTTTGCTATCTGATTCCGCGCACGCCTTTTCAATTGCCAGTCCGGCAGCCCTGATTCCGCCCCTTGCGTTCTGCGGTGTGGGTGTTGTGATCACGTGGGTCACCCATCGCTTGCATCGCTCGGAGCAGGAGACCCGCGCAGACGCAGCGGTGATTGAGTCCTCGGCAGACAGCATTATCCGAGCGAGCTTGGACGATGTGATCCTGAGCTGGAACAAGGCTGCTGAGCGCGCCTACGGTTACACGGCCGAAGAGGCGATCGGGCGCCCTCTCTCACTGATTGTCCCACCCGATCGCAATGAGGAAAGACATCGCCTTACTGAGCGCGTGCTGCAAGGCGGCACGGTCCTGAATCACGAGACGGTGCGCGCCAGAAAGGACGGCACGCGCGTCGATGTCGCGCTGACGATGTCGCCCGTTCAGGATCGTAATGGCAGAATCGTTGCTCTGTCTACCATCGCCAGGGACATCACCGAGCGCAAACAGGCCGAGGAGACCTTACGACAATCCCTTGAAAAACTGGAACGACGGACCCATCAACTCAGGCTGTTGGCGGAAATGGTGCATTTACTTCAGGCGAGTTCGATCCCCCAGGACGCTTACGCGGTCGCCACCCGCTTCGCGCAAACGCTCATTCCTGCAACCGCCGGCGCCCTCTATGTGTACTCCTCATCCACAAAAGACTTAGAACTGGTCAGCCAATGGGGAGAACTGCAACCTGCTGAACATGAATTCCTGGTTCCCGATGACTGCTGGGGGCTTCGAACGGGGCACGCCCATTTCGTCGAAGACACGCAGGCCAATTTGCTCTGTCGCCATTTGGCGGAGCCCCACCCGGTCTGCTACCTTTGCGTACCCATGATTGCCCACGGTGAGACTCTGGGACTGCTCCACTTGCGGTTCAGCCATCGCCAACAAGTATCCTCGGGAGCAACGTCCGGGGACCCAGTGGAATTCCCCTGGCCGGCCACGCCCATCGCCGAGCAGTTGGCGTTAGCTGTGGCTAATATGAATTTGCGGGAGGCGCTGCGCGCGCAGTCGATACGCGACCCGCTCACCGGCTGGTTCAACCGCCGATACATGGAGGAAACGCTGGAGCGCGAGATTTTGCGCGCCGCCCGAAACCGGCGCCCCCTGGCGGTAATCATGCTCGACGTAGACAATTTCAAGCAGTTCAATGACTCCTTTGGGCACGAAGCGGGTGACCTGGCCTTACAGCATTTGTGCGAGACGCTGAAAAGCCATGTTCGCAATGAAGACGTGGCCTGCCGCCTGGGTGGAGACGAGTTTGTATTCGTTCTCCCTGACACTTCAGCGGAACTCGCTACGCAACGCGCCGAGGAATTGCGCAGAGCAGCGGCACAGATGGACCTTCAGTACCAGGGCCGTCTGCTTGAGCCAATGACCTTATCGTTTGGGATTGCCACCTTCCCGGCTAACGGCAGAACCCTTAAAGACCTGCTGCGCGCCTCCGATAATGCGCTCTTCCGCGCCAAGGACGAGGGGCGCGACAGGATACGGTCGCGCGAGTAGAAACCCGCGCGAACCCGGCCCCTTGCTTTGGCAATGGCGAACCGTGTCGCCTGTCATGCCAGCGCAGAGTCGCCGCAGTGTGGCAATCCGATCAACTGTAGAGATTCTTCGCTTCGCTGAGAATGACACACCCTACCTGCTCCTCTCTTGCGGCTCCTTCGCGTTGCCATACACCTCTTCTCGGATAATACGTTTTGTAGCCTAATTCAAGTATTTATCGAGTACTATCTTTATTTCCTGGAACTCCGGCCACAGCGCGCCGTGCACAAACGAATTTGGAACCCGAAGCATGCCCCTTGTAAGGAGGAGAGTGCAGGAATGCACAAGGCACAGGGCTCTTAACGCAGGCTCGCGTAGGTGCGGGCACGCGGGCGGCCACAAGGGACCTCCCTGCCCGCCGGAACCGCGCGTGGGTGTGCGACATAGAAGTTGGGGTCGGAATTCTCGCTTATTAGTCGTGGCCTTCCTTGCCTACTGTACACACGAACCAAAACCCTCCCGCGGAGCGGGGCACCATGAGTAGCCGTAGGTGTAAACCGACGGACTGCGGATGCCAAAAACGCATTTCCGGTTCTGAAGGGGCCGGACTATAGCCACGGTCAACCCCTTCGGGGTTGGTTACGTTTTTCCGCCTTCTGCCCGTAGGTTTCACCTACGGCTACTCACGGGGTGGCCCCTCGCGGGGCCGTATTCACCTGACCTTCGGCGATTCACAACTTCTATGTCGCGCGCACCCACCGCGCGTCTTGCATTTTGTCGCCTGGCCGGTCTATACTAGTCGTGGCGAACGCACTTAGTGGGCGAAAGCCCACTTTTTTGTTAGGTCGCGAGTCTTGTCGGGGTAACCCCACGTCGGATTCGCAACAGGAGAGGACTGTAAGATTGCAAGGTGTACCGCGATGCGGGAGGTCGATTTGGAGAAGATCACGGAGATGGCCCAGCGAGTCACCGTCTCTGAAGGGTTGACACTGATCGATGTCGAGCTCAAAGGCGGGGGCGGAACCAGGCTCCTGAGAGTATACATCGACAAGCCGGAAGGAGTTTCCCACGCTGATTGCGAGCTGGTGAGCGAACAGTTAAGCGCCATGTTGGACGTGGAGGATCCTTTTCCAGGTAGCTACACCTTGGAGGTGTCGTCCCCTGGTCTGGACCGGTTATTGGTCAAGGCCAGCGACTTTACGCATTTTGCGGGACGGAAGGCGCGGGTGGTAGTGCGCGAGCCAGTGGACGATCAGAAGGTTCTCGAAGGACGCTTGGCGGGCTTTGAAGCGGGTCGTGTGCGGCTGGACTTGGGAAAAGCTGGCCTCAAAGAACTCGAACTCTCCAACATTCAAAAAGCTCGGCTCGTGGTAGAAATCTGATTTCAGCTCCAAGTTCGAAGCAGGTGGGAGGACACCGGTGGCGACAAGTCTTTTGTTCCAAACCATTGACCAGTTGAGCCGCGAGAAAGGGATAGACTCGCAGATTATCGTGGCGGCTGTCGAGGATGCCGTCCTGGTGGCAACGCGGAAGTATTACAAGTCGGCGGAGGAACTGCAGTCTCATTTCAACAAAGTAACCGGGCAGGTGGAGGTGTACGCGGTCAAGAAGGTCGTGGCGCAGGTGCAGGATGCGGACCATGAGATCAGCCTCGAACAGGCGCAGAAAATCGATCCCCTGGCGGTTGTGGATGGCGAGGTGAAAGTTCCCAAAGCCACGGACGTACTGGGGAGAATCGCGGCGCAGGCTGCGAAGCAGGTGATCTTTCAGAAAGTACGGGAAGCGGAGCGCGACACGGTTTACGCGGAATACAACCAGCGCGTGGGCGAATTAGTGAATTGCACGGTGAAGCGGGTGGAGGGCCCGGACGTCATTGTCGATCTGGGCCGGACGGAGGCCCGCATGCCTCGCAAAGAGCAATCGCGCCTGGAAACCTATCAGATTGGCGATCGCATTCGAGCCGTGATCACGCAAGTGGACCGCGCCGCGCGGGGTCCGCAGGTGGTAGTCTCGCGCGCCGACGCGATGCTGGTGCAGAAGCTATTCGAGATGGAAGTCCCCGAAATCTACGACGGTACGGTGGTGATCAAGGCCATTGCGCGGGAGGCGGGCGACAGGACCAAAGTCGCCGTCTATTCTAAGGATCCGGACGTGGATTGCGTGGGCGCGTGCGTGGGCATGAAGGGGATGCGCGTTCAGTCCATCATCCGGGAGCTGCGCGGGGAGAAGATCGATATTATCGAATACAACGAGGACCCGCTGGTTTTTGCGGCGAACGCTCTTAGCCCCGCCAAGATCAACCATGTCTCGATTTTGGAATTGGAGCAGAAGCATCTGGAAGTGATTGTGGATGACACGCAGTTGTCTCTCGCCATCGGGAAAAAAGGGCAGAACGTGCGGCTGGCGGCAAAGCTCCTTGACTGGCACATCGATATCAAGAGCGAAGAGGAGAAACGCCAGGAAATCGAATCTCAGATGGCGGCTATGGCCTTGCGCGGTGCCTCTATTTCAGAGCTTCATGGTTTGGGCGAGAAGACTTTGCAAAGATTACGGGAAAAGGGCATTGAGACTGTCGAGCAACTGGCCCAGATGACACCCGATGATCTCACGCAAATACCGGGCATCGGCGAAAAGACGGTGGAGAAGATTCGGCGGGTGGTCACGGATTACTTCGAGCAAGACCGCGGTCCCACGTCCGGCGAGACCGCCGCGGACACGGAAGGCGTGAAGGCGGAAGAACCGCCGGGCGAGCATCCCGCCACCCTTGACGATTCGACGGACGAAGGTGTAAGCGCCGCCGAGGTCGAGGCTTCTGTGCAGCCCCAGGCTGCCGAACCAGCGGCGCAGGGTGCAGAATCCAGCGAAAATGAGACCGTCCCCGAAGAGGAAGGAGGAACGAACGAATGAGATAAGACTGTCAGGGCGCTTACGCTCCTCGAGGCGGTGGCATTGATCGCTCATTACAGATTCCGCTGCCGCGCTCAAAGTCGAGTGAGCCCGCAGATTTCACCCCGCTCATCAACCGAGGGGCGGGAAAGTAGGGAGAGTAATTAAGAAGACCGAATGGGTAACATACGAATCAACGTTTTGGCGCGTGAACTGGAGATCAAGAGTCATCTCATCCTGGAGTACCTTATCGTGCTGGGGGTTGAGAAGAAGTCCCATTCCAGTGCGCTTGACGACGAAATTGCCGATAAGGTGCGGGAACATTTCCGAGCCCTAAGTGAAGGGGGAGAAACCGCAGAGCAAATCCCTGCTCCGCCTGCGCCGGTCCCTGTCGCGAGCAAAGAACCTCATGCCGTCGTGGCAGAATCGAAGAAGCTCCCCGACATCATCAAGGCTGAGTTGCACAATCCTCTGACGCGCTCCATTGAAGAGATCAAGAGTGCGGCGCGGAGGGCAGTAGCGGCGCCGCCTCCTCCTCCCAGAGTGGTTCACGTTCCCGAAACTGTGGGGCAACCGGCGCCCTCGGTGCTGAAGCCACCACCTGCGGCGCAGAAGCCTGCAATTCCTCCGCCGCCTCTCCGTCCTGCTGGACCGCTCGGTCCTTCAACTGCAGCCATAGGGGGGCAGATCGCGCCCGCACCGCCCCAGGAGCCTGCTACGCGACCGCTGGTCGCGCCGCCACTTCCTCCGGCGGCTGGGTCGGCAGTGAAGGCTGGAGCGGAAATGCCTGCCGCGCGCGCAGGCTCGGTGACGGTAGTTCCGCCGGCGCCGCCCAGGGTTCCCGACGTGCCAGCCTTGGTGGCCCGTGCCATCGCGGAGGGCAAGCCGGCGCGAGCCACGCGAGTGGTGCGCCGTGATCCTTCGGCCAGTCAACCGATTTACTCCCATGCGGTGAGACCCAAGGTTGCGCCAGTGCGCCCCGTGATTCCGCGCCGGCCTGGCGAGCCACGACCCATGCACCCCACTTCAGCTCGGTCGATGCCCAGCGCGGCGGCCGGCGCGGTGGCGACGGGTGGAGTTCCAGCGACGCGTCCTCCGTTGGCGCGTCCCGCCGTGCTCCCTCAGCGTCCCTTTACCGTTCCACCACCACTGCCGGTCAAGCCGGTGCCGCCGGAAGAAGTCCCCACCACGCGCAAGATCACGATTACCGAGGGCATCGCGATCAAAGAACTTTCCGAGAAGCTGCAAGTGCGCGCCAAGGACGTAATCAAGCGCCTCTTGGACAAAGGCATCTTCGCGACCATCAATCAAACCCTCGATGGCCAGACCGCGTCCGAGGTTGCGCGGGGATTTGGAGCGGAAGCGAATGTCGTGAGCTACGAAGAAGAGATCCTCCAGGAAGAGCAGGTGACAGATCGGCGCGAGGACCTGGAAGCTCGCCCTCCTGTGGTCACCGTCATGGGGCATGTGGATCACGGCAAGACCTCTTTGCTCGATGCAATCCGGCAAACCAACGTCGCGGCCCACGAAGCTGGCGGCATTACTCAGAGCATCGGCGCCTACCAGGTGGAAGCCCAAGGACGCAAGTTGACTTTCATTGACACGCCCGGCCACGAGGCCTTCACGATGATGCGCGCGCGGGGAGCGCGAGTCACGGACGTGGTGGTGCTGGTGGTGGCGGCCGATGATGGCGTCATGCCGCAGACCCTTGAAGCCATTAACCACGCTCGCGCGGCCAATGTCCCCATCGTAACGGCCATCAACAAGATTGATAAAGTCGACGCCCAGCCGGAGCGCGTCAAGCGGCAACTGACAGAGCATGGCTTGATGCCGGAAGAATGGGGCGGCCAAACCGTAACCGTGGAGGTCTCTGCCAAGCAACGGAAGAATCTGGATTTACTTCTGGAGATGATTCTCCTGGTTTCGGATCTCCAGCAACTGAAAGCCAATCCGAAGCGCCTTGCCGCCGGAACGGTATTGGAAGCGAAACTGGATCGAGGCCGGGGGCCGGTGGCCACGCTCCTGGTCCAGAACGGTACTTTGCAAGTCGGGGATTCCTTCATTATCGGCCCGATCTACGGCAAGGTGCGCGCCATGTTCGACTACCGCGGACAGCCGGTGATTGAGGCTCTGCCTTCCACGCCGGTGGAGGTGCTGGGCCTGGAGGATGTACCCCAGGCCGGCGATCGGTTGCAGGTGATCGACGACACTCTCAAGGCTCGGCAAATCGCCCTGCATCGCCAAGCCAAGCAACGCGAAGCCGCTCTGGCCAAGAGCGCCCGCCTCACCCTCGAACAGTTGCACGAACAACTGGCCGCCGGCGACGTGAAGGAGTTGCCGCTGATCATCAAGGCGGATGTCCAAGGATCGGTCGAGGTGCTGGGAGATACATTGAACAAGTTGAGCACGGATCGAGTGAAAGTAAAGGTCATCCATGCGGGCGTGGGCGCCATCACCGAGACCGACGTCTTGCTGGCATCGGCCTCCAATGCGGTCGTGATTGGCTTCAATGTGCGGCCGGAGCGGAAGGCGACAGAACTCGCCCAGCTCGAGCGGGTGGACATCCGTTTGCACACTATCATCTACAACGTCACCGACGAAATCAAGAAAGCAATGACGGGTCTGCTTGCGGTGGTTTTCAAGGAGACAACCTTGGGCCGCGCCGAGGTGCGAGAGACTTTCCGGATATCGAATGTTGGGACGGTGGCGGGCTGTTACCTGCAAGATGGCAAGATTACTCGGGAAGCACTCATCCGCCTTCTCCGCGATAGCGTGGTGGTCTACCAGGGCCGGATCAGGTCCTTGCGGCGGTTCAAGGAGGACGTGACCGAGGTAAGGTCCGGGATGGAATGCGGGCTCGCTCTGGAGAATTATAACGACCTCAAGATCGGCGACGTGATCGAGGCATTCGTGAAGGAGAGGGTTCCCGAACCCGCCATGGCCTGACAACCCCGTCGTTGTCATTCTGAGCCCAGTACAGTCATCCTGAGTGCGCCATTCGCAGCCCAAAGCTCGGGGATGAATGCGATGCCTGTAGGTTTACTGACCCTGGAGATCCAACTCCCGTACGCCCACTCCCTCAAGGAAAAACGAGCTGTCCTGCGCAAGATGCGCGATCGGCTCCGCTCGCGTTTCAATGTGGCTGTTGCCGAGTTGAACCATGAGGACGTTTGGCAGCACGCCACGTTGGGGGTGGCATCGATCTCGGATAGCCAAACCCTGCTGGAATCCGTCTTCCGCCAGGTGCTGGCCGAGGCGGAAAAAGTCCTGGGCGAGGACGTGGCGAATCATTTCGTGGAATTCTTTTGAAGGACTGATTTCTGCTATGGGCTACGTACGCCACGGACTCGGTCTCCGCTTGAGATTGAGGCGGGTTCCCGAGTTGGCCTTGGTGCTTGAGCGGGCGGAATAGGACAGCGCAAGACTGGAGACGCTGCTAAAGAAGCCGCAACGGACAACGGACCACTGACGACGGACGTCCTGACTTATGATTGATCCCCAAACTGATATTTCCGGAGTCCTCGTAATTGACAAGCCCGCCGGCCTCACCTCGCACGACGTCGTCGCGCGGGTGCGCAGAATTCTGGGTCTGCGCCAGGTTGGCCACTTCGGGACGCTGGATCCCTTCGCCACCGGGGTGCTGCCCGTGTCGGTGGGGAAGGCTACACGCTTTGCACAATTCTATCTGAAGTCACGTAAGTCGTATTCGGGGACGATCCGCTTCGGGTTCTCGACCGATACCTACGATTCCACCGGCCAACCCACGTCGGAACCCATTCCTGCAGCGTTAGATGCACAAGTACTGGAAAGGACTTTCCAGGAATTCAACGGCCGCTTGATGCAGACGCCACCGCCTTTTTCTGCTAAACACGTGGCTGGAGTGCGTGCGTATGAATTGGCTCGCCAACACAAGCCCGTGTCGCTGGCTCCGGTTGAAGTGGAAATCTATGCGCTCGAACTGCTCGGCATTGGGGGGCAGGACGTGAAGTTCGCGGTCGAGTGTTCGGGTGGAACGTATGTTCGTTCATTGGCACATGATTTGGGTCAGAAGCTGCGCTGCGGAGCGTACCTGGCTGACTTGCGGCGTATGGGCGTAGCGGAGTTCAAAGAGAGCCAAGCCGTCACGCTGGAGCGGCTGGCCCAGGCGGTGGAGGAAAAAAGGGTAGACACCTGCCTGGTGCCGCTCGAGGGCCTGCTGCCGGAATTCCCTGAACTAGTGGTTCGCGGACGTCAGGAGGTGGGGGTACGGCACGGACACGCGTTTGAATTGGCGCAGTCCACTCGTACCGGCCGAGGCGCCGGCCGCTCGCCGGTAGCTGCTTTGTTGAAGATTCTCAATCCTGAGCGGCGGCTCATCGCCGTCGCCCGCCACGTCGAGGGCAGCGTCTACCACCCACACTTGGTGTTGGTTTAGCGGTGGCAGGGCTGCCTACTGCCTACTGGAGCTTAAGGATGGCTTCCGCTGCGTCATACGCCGCGCGAGGGCGTGCTAGCGAGCGTGCGCGCGCGCGAAGGCTTTCGAGTTCTTCTCGCCGGGCCAGTAGTCGGTCGATAGTGGGTGCGAGCTCAGCGGGGTTCTTGATCCACAGCCCGCAACCCCATTTCTCAATCCATTGGCAGGTGCGTTGTTCATTTCCCGGCAAGGGATCAACGGCCAGCATGGGCAGGGCACAGGCAAATCCTTCGTTAAGAGTGGCGCCTCCCGGCTTGCTGACGAGGAGGTCTGCGGCGAGCATCCACTCGTGCATGGTATCCACCCAGCCCAGCACTTTCGAGTCGGGCATGTTACTACATAGGGCACGCGCCTCTTCTTCCATGCGAGCGTTTCTGCCTGTAATTACCACTACCTGAAGGGTGTGTTGCAGCTTCCCAATTTCGCGCAGGATCAAACGCGGATTCCCGAAGCCCGCGCCACCGAAAAGGATCAAGAGCACTGGATTGTCACTGGCGAGCCCGAGGCGAGCACGCACGCCTTCGCGTTCGGGAAGCCGGGAGAAGATCGGGTCAATGGGCTGTCCCGGGGTAACGACCTTCAAGGGTGGGGCGCCGGCAGCGATGAGTTCGTCCGCGAGATCCTTGTGGGTACAAAGGAAGAGATCGACCTCGGGCTGCCCCCAAGCTTGGTTGAAATCCATCAGCTCCAAACCTGCAAGTCGATACGTTTCCCGGTTGATACGCTTGTGCAGGCTGGCGAGTTCGCACATGCCTACTTCCGTGGCCACAACGACGTCAGGTTTGAAATTGCTGATGAAGCGGAAGAGCGGCTTTGCCCCCAGGCGGTAAAGCCAGCGAGGACCTGTCGATTGAGATTGATGCTGGAAACTCTCGATCCATCCCCAGACGCCGGGCCAGTATCGCAACGGGATTTGATAGGAATTGTAGTAGGCCCGGAACCAAGGCGTGCAGCAGCTCAAGGCGTCGACTACCTCGACGGAAATGCCGGGTTGAATCTCCCGCAGCGCCGCGCGGAGAGCATTCGATGCCCTTTGATGCGCGGCGCCATGGGGAAGTGTGAGGATGAGTATCTTCATAGCACAAGCGTGAGTCGTCCGTGGTCCGTTGTCCGCCGTCAGTCGTCAGTTCTCAGTCGTCAGTCGTCAGTAAAGACTAAGAACGAAATGCGAAACTCGAAAATCGAAACTCGCCACGATTTTCGAGTTTCGAGTTTCGGCCTTTGGCAACGGACCACGGACCACTGACAACGGACAGTCGCCGAACGTTCTGCTGCTTCGACATTGATGATACAATTTCTTTTCGAACCTAGCGAGGCAAACGGAAGCTCGCTAGGGGGCTGGTTTGACTTTGAGGCGGCTTTATGCCGCCGCTAGTGATCCTGCGGACGTGGGTCGGATGGCCCGTCACAACGAACTATAAGGATGAGAATTGCCGCATATCTGGATAATTTCAATCTGCGCAATATGCCTGGGCGGCCTGTTTGGCCTCTATGTTTATGCGTGGAGTATTCCCACCCTGCAATTGTTCGGACCGGCTGTCTTGCGTGGACCTGCCGACGGTAATCGAATCGCCCTGACCTTCGACGACGGTCCCTGCGCAGGATACACGGAGCAGATCCTTGACATTCTGCGCCGCCATGATGTGAAAGCCACCTTCTTCGTGTGCGGCCAGAACGTCGAGCGCAGCCCGGACCTACTGCGGCGCGTCCAGACAGAGGGTCACACCATTGGGAACCATGGCTATTCCCACCCTTTTCCTTTTTTCCGCAGCCGCCACTTTTTTGCGCGCGAGATTGACCTCACCCAGGAAGCGATTGCAAAGGTTACGGGGAAACGCCCCAAATTCTTCCGCCCTCCATTCGGCGCGCGATGGCTGGGGCTTCAGCCCGAGTTGAAGGCGCGGGGCCTGAGGTTGGTGAACTGGTCGGACACGGGATACGATTGGAAGCTCGACACGCTAGGGATCGTGCGCGAAACACTCAAGACCGTGGGCCCCGGCTCCATCATTCTGCTCCACGACGGCGGCAGAGCCTATCCCCCGCAAAGAGTGGACCGATCTCCTACCGTGAAGGCGCTGCCCGCCATTCTTGAGGGGGCGGCCAGAGCCGGCTTCACTTTCGTGAGCCTGGACGAGTTGTTGGCTTAGCGGATCACTTACGCTTTGCCTTAGCTTCAATGTAAGTGGAGAAAGCGCCCGGTTTGCCTGGGGGCGCAATCTCGAACTTGATGTTCAGAGTATTGCCGCCGGTCATAAGATAAGTTAAGCGATATGTCGGCGTGGAAGGCAATACGTCGCTGACAAACTCGATGGTTTTCTGGTCGCCGGAGACTCTGACCGAATAGTGGATCACGTGCCCCTCGCTATCAAGATAAAGGGCTTTGACTGGTGAATTTTCCGACTCTCGGTATACCACTATGAGATCGTCATGCCTGAAGGCAGGGCGGCCGTTGGCGGCAGGATAAGCCGCGTAACTCTTTCGCACCAATACGCGCTTCTGAAGATCAAGTTGAAATGAGAACTCGCCCCCTCCCTGGCCAGGCTGCCCACCGCCTTCGCCAACCCAGTCGCCTAGAAGATTCTCGAACGGCCGCCAGCCACTCGCCGTTTCTTGGGCGCGGTTCACAACGCTCAGAGGCAATAATCCGGCTATCGTAACAAGCAGAAAAATGCGCACGGTTCGATTCATGGTTGCCACTCCAGATAACGAGAGCTTATCATAATCTTCCGGTTTGGCGATTTCGAAATCGCGGCGGGTGAGTCAGTCTGACGTAGAGGCGGCCGTACGCCGCCAGGTGGCGAGCTAAACTGGCCGCTGCCGTAGGGTCAATCGGCGAGGTGAACTCACCGCAACAAGGAGCGGGCCTCCGAATAACAGGGGCGGGTGTTGGCCATGAATGAAAATGTTTGGGTAGGAATAGACGTGGGTGGAACCAAGACAGCCATCGTTGTATCTGCGAACCCGCCAGTGGTTTTGGGCCGAACGGAATTCGCTACACTTCCGGCTAAGGGTCCGGATCGAGCTCTTAAGCTGGCGAAGGACGCGATTCGCGAACTGCTTGCTGAGCACGGGCTGGAGAAATCGGCCATCAGGCGGATCGGCGTTAGTTGTGGCGGACCACTGGATCGGATCCGGGGCATTATTCAGTCGCCCCCCAATCTTCCGACCTGGAAGGACGTTCCAATCAAGGCAATAATAGAAGGAGAATTCGGCGCCGAGTGCCAGGTTGAGAATGATGCCAACGCGGGAGCAGTGGCAGAGCACCGCTTCGGCGCCGGCCAGGGGACGCAGAACATGGTTTTTCTGACCATGGGAACGGGCCTGGGCGCGGGCATCATCACCGATGGCCGCCTCTACCACGGCACGAACGATCTGGCGGGGGAAGTCGGCCACATTCGCCTGACGCGCACTGGCCCGGTGGGACATAACAAAGCCGGCTCTGCCGAAGGGTGGGCAAGTGGCGGAGGCATGGCTCAGTTGGCGACTCGAGCGGCTGCCAGGGCCGCAAAGAACAAGCAAAAGAGCACACTCGCCAAACTCTCTCGCTCCGGCCAGGCGCTTACAGCGCGGGACGTGGGCTTGGCGGCGCAGAATGGTGACCGGATTGCCCTCGCGATTCTTCGTTCGACGGGCCGCCGGTTGGGCGCGGTCCTTGCCATTCTGGTTGACTTGCTGAACCCTGAGCGAATCGTGATTGGCGGCTTGGCCATGCGGCTAGGGGACTTATTGCTTGAGCCGGCCCGTTCAGTCATGCAACGAGAAGCGCTGGCTCCAGCGCTGGCAATCTGCCAAGTGGTTCCAGCGGCACTCGATGAACGCATTGGCGACGTGGCAGCCGTCTGTGTTGCCATGGGCTTCTAGCAAAGGTATCAGGTGTCGGGTGCCAGGTGTCAGGGCTATATCGTCTGACCCCTTTACTACGCAATGTTAAAGACCGATAGAGCAAGAGGTAAACGCCCGGAGCCATGACCGAAACTGGGTTTGCGAGTCGTCACGCGCGCCGTGTCAGGTTTCAGGGCGATATTTGTCCGATCCCCCTAGCCCTCAATACCACCAGGATATATACCAAAAGTCCTACGCCCCACAACCATGCCCGAAATTGGCTAGTATTTAATTGAGAAATGGGCAAAAAGCGTCACCATCGGTTCTGCGGACGCGCTAACCCACACAAATAAAGGCTGATAGATTAATAACTCCGAAGCCGAAATGGCAATGCGATTGCCAGAAGCAAGGTACTTACTTGAGGTTTATTAGGCATGGAGAGACGATACTCATCGTGCTATACCCCTCGTTGCTGTTTCACCCTCTTCATCGTGGACCTCTTTGCGTTTGTATCTATCGCCTGCACGACTGCCGCCCGGGCTCAAAATGTCACTCAGACCAGCTCTGCCAAGCCTCAGCAGAGTGATGCCACGCCAGCGCCGAATTTTCAAAAGAAGAAGACCACGAGAGCGGCCGTGCGCCGTCCCTTGAACCAGAAGGATGACGCCTCTGCACGGAGCCAAGGCCAATCGGGCGTCTGGCATCCCTTTGGTCCGAGCCATGACACGCCGAAGTCTGGTCCCGATGCCAATGTTCAAAACACATACACCCACCGCATGGCCGAGCTGGAGAGGCAGATGTGGCTGCTTATCAATCAGGACCGTTCGAATCCCGAAACGCTCGAGGAGACGCGCGGGCGAGCCCAGCCACTGAGGTGGAACGAGAGCTTGGCGGCGGTGGCCCGAGCACACTCCCGCGATATGCTCGAGCAACAGTTCTTCTCCCATGCGGACACGCAAGGCCGTACCTATGAAATGAGGATAGACCAAGCGGGAATTGTCTGGTGGGCTGCGGGAGAGAATATCGCCATAAACGATTCGGTCTTACGTGCGGAGGCCGGGCTTATGAATGAGCCCCGTTTCCAGCCCAATCACCGATACAACATCCTGAACGCTTTTTACACCGACGTGGGAATTGGCATAGTGCAAGGGCCGGATGGCGCCCTTTACATCACCCAAGATTTCGTGCAAGTCCCGCCTCAAAGCGCCGGTGTCAGGAGCGGCCCATAACTAATCAGGGGAATCTCCACCTTATCGTTGCAATTCAATATTACAACTCTATACTCAACCCTTGGAAAGGCATCCGCAACCGTGCCTGAAATCGGCCAAAGGCCGGCCGAGATCGGCCATGGACCTTCCTCAATCCGTTGTAGGCGCGGCCGATCGGCGTTAACCTATTCATAAGGCGCGAGATATATTCGCGACTGAGAGTCGTGATTGGCAGCCAACTTGCCATCCACCCAGTTGAGCTATAGGAGATACACTCGGGTCGTGCGGCTTGTGCCATGGAGAGACCATTCCCATTTCGACGTGGTCGAGGTTGTCAATCGGCAGCTTTGGGGATCCTGGGGGTTGTAACCCTAGCCTGCGCTATTTCGACCCAGGCCCAAACGATCACCAGACCGGACTCCGCCGGCTCGTCACCCGGTGAAACCCAGGCAGCCAGAAACACGCCAAAGAAGAAGTTCCCCACAGGGGGGGTGTGGCATCATTTTGGCGAGAGGCAGAATGCTTCGGGAACGGGGCGGGGTCAATCGGGCGTCAGGCGCTCGTCGGAGTCGGGCGCGAACCCTCGCATACCGAGGCTTAATTCCGATGCAACCTCTCCCCGGCAAAGCTTGGTCACTAACCGGATGGCGGGATTAGAGCGCCAGATGTGGGCGCTAGTCAATCAGGATCGTTCCAAACCCGATGCGTTCGCGGAGACGAGTGGGCGAGCGCAACCCTTGAAGTGGAATGAGAGTCTGGCCGCGGTGGCGCGAGGGCATTCCCGCAACATGCTCGAGCAGCGATACTTCTCGCATGTTGACCCCGATGGTAAGACGTTCTCAATGCGGATCAACGAAACGGGAATTCCCTGGCAGGCCTCGGGAGAGAATATTGCCATCTACGACACGGTTCAGGCCGCCGAGGCCGCATTTATGAACGAGCCACGCTTCGAGCACAATCATCGGGCCAACATCTTGGATGCAAGCTATACTGACGTGGGAATTGGCGTAGTGCAAGGACCGGGTGGCAGCCTCTACATCACACAGGATTTTGTAGCAGTTCCGCTTCAGAGTGGTGCTGCCAGGGGTGATCCATGACTCGAATTGGTAGCGTGGGCGTCTCGTCCGCTGTGGCGCGTGCATCCCTTCGCTCCGCTCAGGGCAGGCTCTGCCCGCGGGTGCGGGAGCGGGACGCTCCCGCGACAGCGGGCGATACGCCCGCGCTACCCGAGCCAAGAAATCCAAACAGGAGGAATTGAAAAATGTTGACCAGAAGCGCAGGAAGAACAAATCTCACAATTCGATTGATTGCCCTTTCTTTGGGGCTTCTTTTTACGGCTGACGTATTCACCGCTACGTCGTTTGCGCAAGCGCCGCTGCCGGAAACGCCGCCACCGGAAGCGGCACCGCAAGCACCTCCGCCGAACTATCCGCCGCAGGAGTTACAGAGGTTGGTGTCCCCCATTGCTCTGTATCCCGATCCCTTGCTGGCGCAGGTTCTTACGGCCTCGAGCTTTTACAACGACATTCCTGCCGCGGCGCAGTGGGCTGATCAGCACCATTACCTCACTGGCGACGCTTTGGCCCAAGCCATTACGGCGGACCAGTTACCCTGGGATCCCAGCGTGCAGGCGCTCCTACCCTTCCCTTCGGTGCTCGATATGATGGCTTCTGACATGCCTTGGACGCAGGAACTGGGTGATGCCGTCCTGGCGCAGCGCCCCGATGTGATGGACGCAGTCCAGGTGATGCGCCAGAGAGCCTATAACTATGGCTATCTGAGATCGAACCCGTCAATTGTGGTGGCGCCCGGGCCGTACATTACCATCATGCCGGCCAACCCTGCGTTCGTCGTGGTGCCGGCCTATAGTCCCGCCATCGTGTTTGCAGCTCCGCGAATCGGCTTCGCCGTGGGCGCTGCCATTCGTTTTGGTTTCAGCGTCGCTATTGGGCTTGCGTTCCGTCCCTGGGGATGGGGCCTGGGCTTTACCCACTTCGACTGGGGCCACCACGTGGTGATAGTTAACAACCGGCCGTGGGGCAGGACTTGGGTGAATCGCGCCACTTACGTGCATCCCTACGCGGTCCGGCGCTTCGCGCCATCGGCGCCTCGCCCGCCGGAACGGCACGAACTGCAAAGACGGTCGCCGCAGGAACGGGAAGCTGCTAAAGCGGGGCGCGCGGTCAAGGAAGAACACCAGAAAGAGGCCAAGCACGAGAACAAGCGCGATGAACGCCGCTAATTGGCCCGTGGGGGCGATTGGCGAACCCCACACACACGACTTGGCCCCGCGATACAGGCGGGGCCAAGATCGCGTTTACATCACTGATCCTCGTCGAGTTCTTCTGCATCCACTTCCAATATTTCGCTTTCGTCAGCCTCCTTGGGTGGGCGACTGCTGGCCCGCTGTTGCGGCATGAGCCAGATGGCCGTCAGCCACATCTGGCGGGCGTTTGCCTTGCAGCCTCATCGCAGCGAAACTTTCGAGTTGTCGCTCGACCCGCTGCTTATCGAGAAAGTGCGGGACGTGGTCGGACTCTACCTGAACCCGCCCGACCAAGCCTTGGTGCGGTGCGTGAATGAAAAGACGCAAATCCAAGCCCTGGACAGAACCCAACCCTTGCTTCCCATGCGCCCGGGACAGATCGAGTGGCGAACTCACGACTACTAACGTCACGGCACCACGTCGCTGTTTGCGGCTCTGGAAATGGCCAGCGGCAAAGTCATTGGCGAGTGTCACCGTCGGCACCGCGCCGATGAGCCACCCTTTGTTTTCAATAACATTCCAGCTTCGTTCCTTCATTTTTGTACGATTTCGGGATTAGAACGCGGGACGTAGGGCGGAAAGGGAGTCGAGGGTTCGAAAGGCTTGCTTGGCCACGAACCGACCCCTCACCCGTCACGCTCCGGCTGATGAAAGCGCCGGAGCGTGCCACCCTCTCCCCAAGGGAGAGGGCTGTTGTCCTCTTCCCTTTTCCCTCTTCCCTTTTCCCTCTTCCCTTTTCCCTCTTGCCTTTACCCTCTTCCCTTTACCCTTCACCCATCACCCTTTACCCTTTCACCTTTGTCGATTGATGAGCCGTCCTTTCTTTTCAATGACATTCTAGCTTCGTTCCTTCGCTTTTTTGTGCTGCGGGTGATCATGCTGATGGCAAGGTAAACTCGCCGCTGCCGGACTCAACTGCCGCGCTCGGGGAGGGAAGGGGGATTCCCAGCATATTATTGGTGCTCTCCGCGAACGTCTCTTCCTTCTGATCTGGCTGGTCTGGGGGAGGGGCCGATATGTCCGGATCATCTCGGTACGCCTTGCGCATGGCCAGGAGTATTTTCACCTTGCGATCAATGGAGCGGTCCAGGGCGGCCTCGAGGCGTACCAGGGTCCGCCAGTCGTCCCCCACCGGCGCCAGGCAGGCATCCCGCTCCACCGCAGCCTTCTCCTCATTCGCCTTTTCGGCGTACTCGAACTCTTCCTTGACGCGCGCGATTTCCTCATCCAGCCGTCCCAGAAGCTCCTGGTCCTGCGGCTCACCCGCCGGCCCGCTGGGCTCGGACTCACTCGACTGCCGGAGCAGCTTCAAAAGCCGCGCCTGCCGCCAGCCCAGGCTGCCTTGGTAGCAATTCTCCAGCACCGCGCACTGCCGCGGCCCGAACCTGCGCTGCCGCACCTGCTCGCGAATAACCTCCACATACGAGAGTAGCTTGCGCAGCCGCACCCCCGGGTCGGCCGACTCGAGCAGGGGGAGTTCGAGGATATCGGGCTGGGAGGCGTCAAACGTCACCCCCGCCATTTCCTGCCGGCGGCGATGTTGGCACTCTTGGGCGGCCAGCAAGGCACGCCGCATCATGCCCTCTTGGGCGCGCTCGAGCCTTTGGCGGCGCCAGTAGAGCTTGGCCAAGTCCCCGACCTGCTGCTGCCAGAGCGCGTCTCCGGGACCATAGGAACACATCAGCTCCTTTTTCAAATACTCGAATTCTTGCGGGTCTTCGCCGAGCGCCCGCATGACCTGGTAATGGTTTTCGGGCGCCGCGCAGGCGCCGTGCTTGACGCCGTTGAATTTGGAGTTTTGCTTGCCGGCAGCGGTGCGCGGTCCGGTGGATTTCTGGGCATTGGACTGCTTGACGGCGAGCAGCTCGGGGGTAAGTTGAGGGGATTTACGTAAAGGCATAGTTACTCCTAAGACGGGAAATGGGAATGCCGGGGAAAGGAATTCCCCGGGGGCAAGGATTCTCACACACATAGGCTAGCATAAGAGGGGCGGCCTGTCAAGATGGCAAAGTGTCCGAGTATGGGTTTATTTTGGTAGGCCAGAAAAGGCAGGTGTCAGGGGTCGGGTGTCAGGCGTCAGGGAAAATGGAAACTGGAAAATAGAAACTGGAGGCTGGCGCAGTTTCCATTTTCTGGTTGGACACAGACAAGAGTGCTTGTGCTACTTCACCGGCCACTGTGGGAACGCTGGTCGCCTGCTGGGGCTTGGCGGAAAAGCAATTCAGCGTGCAAATGGCAAATGGAAAATGAAAAACCAATTGAATTTTACCGTTTGCCATTGGCCGTTTGAGTTACTGTTCTGGCTTTCGAGACCCCTCACCCGTCACGCTCCGGCTGGTGAAAGCGCCGGCAGCGTGACACCCTCCCCAAGGGAGAGGGCTGTAATTCTCTCCTCTCTGCCAAGGGAAACCAGAACGCAGAATGCAGAAAGCAGAAGGCAGAAACCAGAAGGCAGAAAGCAGAAGGCAATCACTTGAGGTACAATCTTCTGCCGTGCCTCAGCCTTCTCGCCCCAAGCTCGGCCAACATTTCCTGCGCGACCGGCGTTTCCAGCAGCGCATCGTCGCCAGCCTGGCGCTGCAGCCAGAGGATCTGGTCTGCGAAATCGGCGCGGGGCGAGGGGCCATGACCGAGCTACTTGCGCTGCGAGCCCAGCAGGTCGTCGCACTCGAAATCGACCCTGAGCTGGCGCGCAGGCTTCAGCACAAACTCGCCAACATACCAAGCATTGAGGTGCTTGAAGCCGATATCCTGCGGGCCGATTTTGCCAGCCTGTGCCGCCGCTACCAACGGGAGCGGTGTTATGTTTTCGGAAATCTGCCTTATTACATCACTTCGCCCATTCTCAACCATCTCCTGGATTATGCCGGATGGATTCATGGCATGGCATTCGTGGTGCAGCGGGAAGTAGCCGAACGCCTCACTGCCCTGCCAGGTTCGCGTTCTTACGGGTACTTAACCGTCCTGACCCAGCTTGCTGCCAGCCCACACCTCGAGTTCGGCATTCCCCCAGGCGCGTTTTCGCCTCCCCCAAAGGTCGATTCTGCTCTCGTGACCTATCAGATGAAGCCTGAAGGAATCCGGCTCCCGGCAGAGGAGCGGAAGGTGCTGCTGGAGTTCGTGAAAATGTGCTTCGCGCACAAGCGGAAGAACCTGCTCAATAATCTCGCGCCAGTCTACACGCGCGCGCGCGCGGAAACAGAGCTGGCAGCTCTCGGACTACCTCCGACCATTCGAGCAGAACAGGTGACGCTCGAACAGTTTCAAAAACTCCTTGCGAGCTTGAAACAGTGTGAAGGTTGAAACTTATCGAAGTGACCCCTCACCCGGCCCACGACGGCTGATGAAAACGCCGTCGCGGTCCACCCTCTCCCCAAGGGAGAGGGCTGGTCATCCGGGGAAAGGGAGAGGGCTGGTGATCCGGGGAAAGGGAGAGGGCTGGTGATCCGGGGAAAGGGAGAGGGCTGGTGATCCGGGGAAAGGGAGAGGGTTGGTGATCCGGGGAAAGGGCTAACGATCCAACAAGCTGGACAGGAACTGCCTGACCGCGGCTTCGTATTGTTCCGTGTCCAGATTAAACCCTTCGCCATGGCGCTGGCCGGGTAGAACGATCAAGGCTTTATAGGGACTGAGGGCGTGCCCGTAAAGGTCTCGAGCAATCGACGGCGGCATCCTGCGGTCATTTTCGAGAGCCACGAACAGGATCGGACGATCGCCGATACGCGTCACGGCATTGACAAGGTCAAAGTCTGAAGGGCGAAAGCCTCCTCGCCAGGCAAGCAAGTACATCACTTCATCGGCGATGGGAAAGCTGGGAAAATGAAAGAACAACTTCCAGTGGTGCCTCACGGTGTCGCCTAAGGACAAGAATGAACTGTCAGAAATCACGGCGGCGACCTCGGGTGACTCTGCCGCTGCCAATAGTGCGGCCGCGGCGCCCATCGAGACACCCCACAGAATCACCGGGCGAGGAGCAGGTTGTTGGCTAAGGGTGTAGCGAACGGCAGCGATCACGTCGAAGCGCTCTTTGTATCCGAGCGTGGTCACTTCGCCCCCGCTTGTTCCCTGGTGCCTGAAGTCAAACAACAAGCCGTCGTAGCCCAGTTGATGTCCAAAAACTGCCATGGGCAACATCTCGATGCGCGTGCGGTTGAGTCCGTGGCAATAGACAATGGTGCCGCGCGCTTCGCCCGCCGCAGGAACGTACCAACCCTTCAGGAGTATGCCGTCACTGGAGTGGAACTCGACCCATTTGAAATTGACGCCGTACGAGATGGGGGTCTTCCCATCGTTCGGGTCGGGGTAGTGAAAGCGGCCCCTCGTTCCGAGGTTCGAAAAGAACCACGGAACGAAGAGAAAGAGGAAGCCGGCGACCAACCCAGCCAATACCAGTATAACGTTTCGAATGATTTGCCAGACTCTTCGGCTCGTCAACAAGCTACCCCCGGGAAGGCGAAACTCGAAATTCGAAATTCGAAAACTGAAAATCCAAATTTGGAATTCGGAATTCCAACCCCTGACTTCTGACTCCTGCGTAAGCCGAAACTCGAAACGCGAAAATCGAAATTCTGACTCCTGCCTAAGCTGAAATTCGAAATTTGAAATTTAACATTTGAAATTCGAAATTCCGACTCCTGACTCGCCTGACTTTTGACTCGAGATTCCAGATTCCAGAGTCCAGACTCCAGATTCCTGACTCCTGAATCCTGACTCCTGGCTTCTGACTTCTGTTCTCTGGCTCGTCACTCGTCACTCGTCACTGCCCTACCCGCTTGTCAGTCGTCACTGCCTTCCTGCTACACGCCCTTGGGCACTGCCTGTGGTTCCACAATGTGCATAAACAACAGGAGAGCAACCAGCGCCGTCATAACCGCGCAGAGCGTAGTGACAGCGCCGTAGCCATGCCGCTCGTAAAGTAATCCCCCCAGGACGGCGGCTAAGCCGATGCCAGTCTGGGAGAAGATATTTCTGAGGGCAATAAAGGAGCCGCGCTGGGTGGATGGAACCAGTTCCGAGATGAGCGCCGTCAGAGGGCCTTGCCGAAAGGCGGCGCCCATGCTGGCCACGGAAAAAACCACCAGCAGCCAAGGCCCCCAGGGGAAAAGGGGGATTAACGCTACCGCCAGCGCAAGGATAATGTTGCTGACAATCGCCACTGAGCGTTTCCCGAGGCGATCGGAGATAATGCCGCCCGCCGGAGCGCTTCCTAACGCCACCACGCCACCCAACATAAAAACCCACCCTATGGTTCGAGTCGATATGCCAAATTGGCCGTTTAACCATTGGCCCACATAGGTGAGAAAACCGACCAGTCCGCCGGATACCAGGAAAGCGATGCCCAGAGCGGCAGCCGTGTCGCGCCGAACCAGGAACGAGCGGAATGCTCGGCCGGCCAACCTTAACTTGTCGGAGGAGGGTTGCGGATTCAACTTGTCTTTGGGCAGGCTGAGAGTGAGGGCCGCGACGGCCAACGCCAGGATGGCAAAAAACAGGAACGCTCGCCGCCAGCCGTATCGGTCGGCAATTTGCGCTGCCAGCGGCAAACCCAGAATCGGCGCCGCAAAATAGGCAGAGGAGATTAATCCCAGTGCCCTGCCCCGCACCCGATACTCGAACCAGTCAGCAGCGTAGGTGATGGAACAGGTCGAAAGCATCCCCGCCGCAAAGCCCGTGAGGGCGCGCGCCAATACGAGGGCATGAAAGGTTGCGCTGTGGGAGGCGACCCAGGAGGACGCTGCAAACAGCACCACTCCCAAGAGCAGGAACCGCTTGCGTCCATAGTGGTCGGAAAGGGTGCCGGAGACAAAAGAAGCGAGGGCCGCGGTGAGGGAGTAAACCGCAACCAACAGGCCAGCCACCCCAATGCTGACGTGCAACGAGCCGACCAGCGAGGGGAGCAGCGCGGCTATCATCTGGTTGTCAGCCAACCCCAGGAACAGGAGCAGGAACAAGCCGGCGATAACAAATGAGTCCAAGCGCGCCCCGAAGAAATAGTGAATGGTGAATTCCCTATTCAAAATGGTGGAGGTCTAATTTGATGGCTGCCTTATCGGACATATCTACAACGCCCGCTGCTGCGATGCCGACCGCAACCACGATGGCGTCGCTTATTTCTTGTTTGGTCGCCCCGACTTCGAGGGCTTTCTTGATGTGCCCTTCCAAACAACCCTCGCACTTGGCCACCAAGGAGCATCCAATGGCGATCAGTTCTTTGGTTTTAAGGTCAAGCGCGGTAGGGGTGAAATAGCTTTCCTTGTAAAACGTTAAATAGATGTTGCGAAAGCGTGCCTCGATCATGCTCATCGACTTTGGGGGCGCCTTGCTCTCCCCTGATTCATCATTCGCCATTTCTGCATCCTCGTTTATTTAGTGACTTGTGACTTCTGACTCCTGTACGCTTTTCAGGGCAAAACCTGCGCCGTCTCGACGCCCACAGGTTGACCCGCGGTGAGAAGTTCCGGAATCTCAATGCGAATGGCGGTCCCCTTGCCGGCTTGGCTCTCGATGCGCATGGAAGAATCCTGTCCGAAAAGCACCTTCAATCTTTCGTGGACATTACTAATGCCGATGCCGGACTCGAGGATGCCGGGGCGGCGCTGCTCAGGAATGCCCACGCCATCGTCAAGCACCTCGATCAGCAACTGGCCTTTGCTGCGCGCAATCCGAAGCGTTATGGTACCGCCCTCGATCTTGGGCCCGATTCCATGACGGATGGCGTTTTCGAGCAAAGGTTGGAGGATCATGCTGGGAATCATGACGTCGAAGACGTCCGGTTCAATCTGTTTGCGGATTTGAAGCTTATCCCGGCCGAACCGCACCACCTCGATATCCAGATAGTCGTCGATGAATTCCAGTTCCTGTTTCAAGGGCACAAAATGCAATTGGCTTTTCAGGCGGCGGCGCAGAATGTTGGCCAGCTTCAAGAGCACCGTCCGCGCCGTGTCCGGGTCAAAACGGATCAGAGACGAAACGGTATTAAGGGTATTAAAGAGGAAGTGGGGGTTGATTTGGCTGATGAGCGCATCCACGCGGGCCTGCATAAGGGCCTTCTCCTGTTCCGCGAGCTTGCGCTCGATCCGCGTGTTGTTCCAGATGCGCACCGGAAGCCCAACGCCAATGAGCGTGGAGAGCACAATCAAAACTCGGACCCACAAATGCGGAGAGTCCATATAATAGAGATACTTGCCATGCCCTACCCACCCGCCGAATGTCATGCGCGCGACTTCGAGCATGACGCAGAGAAAAGAAAACAGCACCTGCCAATCTACCGCCGGATGCTGGAAACGTTGCTTGATGGAACGGTAAAGGCTAAGGTCTATGAACCCGGAGAACTTCCAGATTACTTCCTTATCAGGGCAAACCCACCTTGCCGTCCCGGCAACTACCGCATAAAGCACCGCCATGGGCGCCGCTAATAGTTCGTGTCTAATCAGAACCGCCGGCAATGCGACCATCATACCAACTACCAGACTAGCGATGGTCCCGCCCAGCAGCCCCGCCAGGACCGTCACCTCCAAGCTGAGATCGGTGGTCGGGAACGGCCCGATGGGTTTGGCGAGATTCGGATAGCCGGCCAATAAGCGGGCCAAAACACCCAACGTGAACGGTATGCCGAGAAATACCGCGAATTCGAGTTTTTCGCTTGGAGAACGCTGCTCGATGAAGATCAATTGCCGGAATCTTCCGAAGCGCGCGATGAAGCCTGCCAGCAGAGCGATCACGGCCAGCTTGACTAGCAGGCCCATGACGATCGCCGTTGCGGGACTGTTCAGGTAAGGATTCATCGACTTGTAGGGGCGCCCCTTGTGGGCGCCCTAAGCAAAAGAGCAGGCGCAAGGCCCGCCGCTACGCGCCACCGCCTACCAAGTGTACCACTTCCAATCGGTCCCCCGCCTCGAGGGGTGTCGCATCCCAACGGGCTCTGGGTACGATCTGAAGATTCTGTTCCACCGCCACGCGATCGCGAGGAAGTTTCAGCCACTCAATGAGAGCCGCCAGGCTTAAACCTTCGGGCACCTCGCGAAATTCACCATTCAGTTGCACGGTCATGACCTGCTTCTCCAAACCGTCAATCGCAGCCCCTGTAATGGCGGGCAATCAACGCTCCCTGGTAGTAACTATGGTAACGACCCTGCCCTAGATCAGGCAAGGAAAAAGGCAGAGAGAGGAAAAGACCTTGACACTTAAGTTCGCGGTTCGTATATTGGAATGTTAGGCAGGGTTCAGGACATTCACTGTAACTAATTGCAATGACAAGCCCTTATTTGCCAGTACTGATCTATTTCCTGGTTGTCGTCGGGGTGAGCGGGGCCATTTTGGGCCTCTCGGCATGGGTGGGAGTCAAACACCCCTCGCGAGCCAAACTGAGCCCCTACGAATGCGGGATTCCCCCTGTGGGCAATGCGCGGGAACGTTTCTCCGTGAGCTTCTATCTCGTGGCGATGCTCTTCATTCTCTTCGACGTGGAAGCCGTCTTCCTGTATCCGTGGGCAGTTGTTTTCAAGAGCTTGAAGTGGTTCGGCTTCCTTGAAATGCTTCTGTACATTGCCGTCTTGCTGGCAGGGTACGTCTACGTCTGGAAGAAAGGCGCCCTGGACTGGAAGCGCTAGTACTTCCTATTTACCGTCATGCCTTCCAACCTCGAATCCAACCTCGCCCTAAGAAAGCTTCGAGAATTTGCTACGCAGGCCGTCGAAGAGGCGAGAGAGTTTCGTGGTGAAGTAACGATCTACATCCGGCCCGAATGGCTGATCAGAGTCTCGGAGTTCTTGCGTGACGAGTCCGGCCTGGCTTTCAGATACCTTTCCGACGTAACCGCATTAGACCATTACCCCAACGAACCGCGCTTTGAAGTGGTCTACCATCTCCTTTCACTTCAGAATGCAGAACGGCTTCGGCTCAAGGTGCGCGCCGGCGGCGATGATCCGCGCGTGGATTCTCTGGTTCCCGTATATCCATGCGCGAACGCCTTCGAGCGCGAAGTCTTCGATCTTTTTGGAATCCGGTTCGCAGGGCATCCTTATCTAAGAAGAATTCTCATGCCGGAAGATTGGGAAGGCTACCCCCTGCGCAAGGATTATCCCACCGAGGGATACCGTTAGATGCCCATAACGCTGGAGAAAATTCCGGGTGAAGAAGAGGGGGTTATCCTCAGTATGGGGCCGCAACACCCCTCGACGCATGGCGTATTGCGGTTGGTGCTTGAACTCGACGGCGAAACGGTGGTTCGAGCCAAATATGACATCGGCTACCTGCACACCGGCTTCGAGAAATCTTTTGAGGACAAGACCTATTCACAAGGTATAACCCTTACCGACCGCATGGATTACCTTTCCCCGCTCTCCAATAACTTGGGCTTTTGCTTAGCGGTGGAGAAACTGCTGGATCTCGAAATTCCCGCACGCGCCCAGTGGATACGAGTGCTGCTCACCGAACTCACGCGCATTCAGAGCCACCTGGTATGGCTGGGAACTCACGCCATCGATCTGGGAGCCATGTCTGTCCTTCTCTATTGTTTCCGGGAGCGTGAGACTATCCTCCACATTTTCGAAATGGTGTCTGGCCAGCGCATGATGACCAGTTATTTTCGCGTCGGCGGCCTGGCTCTCGAGCCTCCCTTGGATTGGCTCAAGCAAGTTGAGAAGTTCGTAAAAGCGTTCCCCGGCCATCTCGAGGAATACGAGAATTTGTTGACCAAGAATCCTATCTGGTTAAGGCGAACGGTCGGAATCGGCAAACTCAGCGCCGATGAGGCCATTGCCTGGGGACTTTCGGGTCCGTCACTGCGTGGCTCAGGAGTGGACTGGGATATACGTAAGAAAGAAACTTACTCGAGCTATGAGAAGTTTGACTTCAAAGTCCCCACTCGACCCGAGGGCGATGTGTACGCTCGGTACCTGGTGCGGCTGGAAGAAATGCGGCAGTCGCTCCGCATTGTGGAGCAGGCTATGCAAGGCCTCCCCGAAGGCCCCATTAAGGCTAATGCGCCTCACATCGTTTTGCCCGACCGGGAAAGCATGAAGACTTCGATCGAGGCCCTGATCTATCACTTCAAGATTGTCACCGAGGGATTCCATCCCCCCGTCGGCGAAGTGTACCAGGTCATCGAATCGCCTCGTGGCGAGCTGGGTTTCTACATGGTGAGCGACGGGTCACCGAAGCCCTTTCGCTGCCACGTCCGCGCGCCTTCTTTCGCCAATCTGCAGGCCTTGCCGAAGATGATCGAGGGCCGTTTGATTGCGGACGTGGTCGCCTGTATCGGCACCATTGATATTGTGCTGGGAGAGGTAGACCGGTGAGGCTTGAATGAAAGTTGGAAGCCTGATTTTGTTCATCCTCGTCCTGTCATGGCCCGAGTCCTGCCATGACAAGCTAACACGGCCCCAGCATGAAGCGTATGATAATAGTTCCAATCGCTCGGCGTGTTGATCGATGGGTGGCCCAGCGCCTAGTCTGAGATGGCCGTACCGAGGAAACCGACTGTCGGCGACAAATTCAGGAGTCACGAAGGGCAATGCTTTCTGAAGGGCTGCTTAAAAAGTTCGAGCAAGTAATCTCGCGCTATCCGCTGAAGCGATCTGCGATCGTCCCGTGCCTCCTTTTCGCTCAGGATGAAATCGGATTCATTAGCGACGAGGTCATTGAGGAAGTTGCCCGCAGGGTTGACGTCCGGCCGATCGAGGTAATTGAGAACATCAGCTACTATTCGATGCTCCACCGGAACCCGTTGGGGAAGTACAACCTCCAGGTCTGCACAAACGTTTCGTGCATGCTGCGCGGCGGAGAAGAAATTCTCGAACATTGCAAGAAGCGGCTCGGAATTGCCCACAAAGAGACGACCCCGGATGGACTGTTCTCCTTGGAGGAAGTGGAATGCCTTGGCGCTTGTTGCGGCGCTCCGGCCATGCAAGTGAATTACGACTTTTACGAAGACCTCACCCCCGCGAAGGTCGATGCGCTCCTGGAGAGGTTGAGAAGGCAGTAGGCACTGGATGACAGCCCTCTCCCGTGGGGAGAGGGTGTCTTGCTCCGGCGCTTTCACCAGCCGGAGCGAGACGGGTGAGGGGTCACTTCCGCTCACCAGCCACAAGACAGCAGATACCAGTTTGGGGCTGCGAAACGAATGTCCGATTACCAAAACTACCTCAAAGGGTCGCCGCTGGAGGTGAGAGTTCTCACCAAGAGGTTCGGTATTCCCAACTCGACCGCGATTGACGTCTATCTCCAGCACGACGGCTACAAGGCCTTGAGAAAGGCGTTAGAGATGGGGCCGGAGGCCGTCATCAATGAGATGAAGAACTCCGCTCTTCGAGGTCGCGGCGGCGCCGGCTTTAACACTGGCATGAAGTGGAGTTTTGTACCCAAACAATCCGCGAAGCCCAAGTATGTTGTCTGCAATGCCGACGAGAGCGAGCCGGGAACGTGCAAGGACCGGCCATTGATGGAATATGACCCCCACCAACTGATCGAAGGTATCATTATCGCCGGCTTCGCCATCGGGTCTCACCAGGGTTTCATCTATACCCGCGGAGAATATCGCTACCTGATCGACATTGTGGATGGTGCTCTCGAAGAAGCCTACGCGCGGGGATTTTTGGGAAGAAACATCCTGGGAACGGGATTCGATTTCGAGCTTTGTACTCACACGGGTGCAGGCGCCTACGAGTGTGGCGAGGAAACGGCGCTTTTGAATTCCCTCGAGGGGCTGCGAGGGTACCCGCGCATCAAGCCTCCCTTCCCTGCGATCGTGGGCCTCTACGAAGGCCCGACGATCATTAATAACGTTGAGACATTGGCCAACGTCCCCCACATTATTCAAAACGGCGCGGAGTGGTACGCCAAGCTGGGAACGCCCAAGAACGGGGGCACTCGCCTGTTTTGCCTGAGCGGGCACATTGAAAGGCCGGGAGTCTACGAACTACCGATGGGTTTTCCTCTGCGACGCATGATCGAAGAGGTAGGCGGAGGCGTGCTGGGCGGGCGGAGGTTAAAGGCGGTGATCCCCGGCGGCTCTTCCTGCCCCGTGCTGACGGCTGACGAGATCGATGTTGCTATGGACTACGATTCCGTGGCAAAGATCGGCTCGATGCTGGGCTCCGGCGGAGTGGTGGTCCTGGACGAAGACACGTGCATGGTGAAAGTCGCCCAGCGCATTATGAAGTTTTATGCGCACGAATCCTGCGGCTGGTGCATCCCCTGCCGCGAGGGAACGTCTTGGCTGAAATCGCTGCTGGAACGATTCCACTCCGGCGCCGGGCTTCCGGAAGATGCAGACACAGCCCTGGACGTTGCGTACAACATGCTGGGCAAAACGCTCTGCCCACTCGGTGATGCGGCAGCGATGCCGACCATCAGCATCCTAAAGAAGTTCCGGTATGAGTTCGAGGAGCACCTGAAATTGGGCTATTGCCCGTACGAGAAGAAAGCGGTGGCTGTAGCATGAAAGAAGGCTCGCAAAAGCCGAGTTTTGAGGTCTTGGATCATCCCCTGAAGGAAGAGACGCGCCAAGCCCCGGCGCCTTACGTTCGAAGCACCGCATTGACGCCCGGGCCTGCAGCCAAGAAGGGAAGCGCGCCCGAGCCGGTCAAATTCACGATCGATGGGAAAGCCGTGACTGTGCCCGCAGGCACTTTGCTGATCGAAGCCGCGAAACAGGTAGGTATCGAAATACCCTCTTACTGTTATTACCCGGGCCTCACCTTACAGGGCGCCTGCCGCATGTGCCTGGTGGCGATTGAGCGGATGCCCAAGCTCCAAACCGCCTGCACCACCGTAGTGACCAACGGGATGGTGGTCCGCACCGAGACGGAGGAAGTAAAGAACGCTCGCAAGGCCATGCTCGAGTTCCTGCTGACGAACCACCCCTTGGATTGTCCGGTTTGCGACAAGGGTGGTGAATGCGAACTCCAGGACGCCGTGTTCCGGTATGGTGCGGCGGAGACTCGCTTCATGGAGTCCAAGCTCCATCACGAGGAGAAGAAGTTCTCAGGCCTCGTTTATTACGATTGGCCGCGTTGCATCTTGTGCTATCGCTGTATTCGGGTCTGCGACGAAGGAATGGACGTGAACGCCTACGGGATCGGATTCCGCGGCGCGCATAGCGAGATTATTCCCAATCGCGGAGAGCAACTGGAATGCGAAGAGTGCGGGATGTGCATTGACATCTGCCCGGTGGGCGCGCTCACCAGCGGGACTTATCGCTATCAAACCCGGCCGTGGGAGATGACCTACACCGGAACGATTTGTAATCACTGCGGCGACGGCTGCAAGACAACTCTTTCCATTCGCAATAACCGCATCATCCGCGCCAACAATCGCGACCATTCCGGATTCAATGGCGAGTTCCTCTGCGTCAAAGGGCGCTTCGGCTGGGACTTCGTCAACAGCGATAAACGACTGACAACTCCCCTGATCCGCCGGAATGGCAAGCAGGAAGCCGGTACTTGGGATGAAGCACTCGGCCTGACGGTCGAGCGCCTGAAGAGTATCCTGGGGGAACATGGCCCGAATTCACTGGCCGTCCTCGGCTCCAATCGCACCACCAACGAAGAGAACTATCTGCTGGGCCGCTTCACGCGAACGATCCTGGGCACGAACAACCTGGACCACCACCGAACCGCGGATTACTCCTCCCTGGTGCGCGCCTTGACCGAATCACAGGCTTCCGACCGCCATGCCGCCATGGAGGACATCCTACAAGCCTCCAGCATCCTGCTGGTTGGAAACGACCCAACCCACCAACATCCGCTGGCGGCCTTCCAGATTCGACAGGCCGTGCAACGGCATGGGGCAAGGCTGCGCGTCATCAATCATCAGGAGATTAAACTCCGTCGCCAGGCGAGCCTTTATGTTACGGTCCAACCTGGAGGGGAAGCGGAAGCAATCCGCGCGTTGGCGGGAACACAGGCAGCTTCCGCGGCGCTCGTCGCCGGGCACGATGCTCTGGACTCGCTGCGCGAACAGCTCCAGAAGGAAAGCGATACGGTCATCATTTTCGGTGATGAGATTCAAGGCGCGGCGATTCGCGATTTGGTCCGCTGGGGACTCGCGCTTCCCGGCAGGACGCGCTTCATTGCCCTGGGCGACTACGCAAATTCCCGCGGCGCGGCTGACATGGGACTGCTTCCGGGCGCCCTGCCGGGGTACTCGCCCATTACGGATGATGCTGCGCGCGCGCGCCTTGAATCCGCCTGGGAGGCGAAGATCCCAGCCCAACCCGGTCGCCACGCACGCCGGATTATGGCTGGAATTGAATCGGGTGAGATTAAAGCCTTGTTGGTTTTCGGATCGAATCCTGCAAAAACGTTCGGCGTATCGAAAGAGGCATTGGGCAAGCTGGCGTTCATGATGGTCGCCGAGATCTTCCCCACCGAAACCACGGAAATGGCCGACGTAGTCTTGCCGGCCACAACTTTTGCCGAGAAGTCCGGCACGGTTACTAACACTTGTGGCCAGGTGCAGGCAATCAAGAAGACTATGCGTAAAGCGGGAACCCGAAGCGATCTTGAAATCCTTCTGGCTTTGGCTCGCCTCTTCGGCCGGAGTTGGAATTACCACTCTGCGGATGATGTCACGCGGGAGATCATCGCCAAGGCGCCTGGTTACGCGGTGCCCCTTCCCAGCTTGCTGGTCGGCCGAGCAGTCGCCACTCGGGCCGAGGGACTGCCGCCGGAACTGGAAGGAGCGAACCTGGTTTTTTCGTCCCGCGATTCGCTTTTTACTTCCGGGACGGTAAGTCGTTACAGTTGGGCGCTCAATTCAGTGGACGAAGCCAAGAGACCCTATGGGCACATTTTCTGACACGGGGTTGCTAGTTCTTATCACCCTGATAAAAATCGCGGTGGTGGTCTTTGTGATGCTCACCGCCATTGCCTACCTGACTTGGCTGGAGCGCAAGGTGGTAGCTCACATCCAGTCCCGCTGGGGGCCCTACCTGGTGGGACGTTTCGGGCTTCTCCAGCCGCTTGCGGATGGAGCCAAGTTCATTCTGAAAGAAGATATCGTCCCGCTCGAAGCCGACACGATTATTTACTGGCTTGCGCCTTTCCTGGGATTCACATTGGCCTTACTCTCGATCGCCGTAATTCCATTCGGGGAGGGCTTTGCGTTTCACGGCCACACCATCACTTTTGAGATTACCGACTTAAACGTCGGCCTGCTTTTCATCTTTGCCGTTACATCGCTAGGGGTATATAGCGTCGCACTGGCCGGTTGGTCGTCGAACAGCAAGTACTCTCTGCTGGGAGGCCTTCGGTCTTCGGCACAGATGATCAGCTACGAACTGGCGATGGGGCTGGGCGTGGTGGGCGCCATCATGATCAGCGGGACCTTGAGCCTGCGGGGCATAGTGGCTAGTCAAGCGGGCTTTTTTCAGCTTCACGGAATGAACACCTATATTCCCCATTGGAACATCTTCTTGCAACCTGTGGGGTTCCTCCTTTATTTCACCGCCGCCGTCGCGGATACCAACCGGGTTCCCTTTGACCTCCCGGAAGGCGAGAGCGAGTTGGTGGCTGGATATCACACCGAGTACAGCAGCATGAAGTTCGCCATGTTTTTCATGTCCGAATATGCCAACATGATCACGGTATCCTGCCTGGCTACCATACTGTTTTTCGGCGGGTGGCATGGTCCCACTTTTGGCCCCTACGTGCTGCGTGTGCTGCTTCCGGTCTTTTGGTTCTGTCTCAAGCTCTTTTGCTTCCTGTTTTTCTACATCTGGATGCGCGGAACTCTGCCCCGCTTCCGGTACGATCAGTTGATGGCCTTCGGTTGGAAATTCCTGCTGCCGGTGGGCATGCTTAACGTTTTGGCGACGAGTTTCGTGGTCGCCTGGATCAGTTCGTCTTAGCGGCGACTTTACGTTGCCGCAGTCCGGCGGTGTAAAGCCGCCGCGACGTGAGCTCCCATGGTCGTGATCTTTTACATTACCGCTGCTCTGGCCATCCTTGCGGCTCTAAGCGTAGTAGCGCAACACAGGCCTGTCTACAGCGCTCTATCGCTTATCGTAGTGCTCTGCTCGCTGGCGGTCGTTTATTTGTTGCTGGGCGCTGAATTCATCGCCGTCATCCAGGTGATCGTTTACGCCGGCGCCATTATGGTGCTGTTCGTGTTTGTCATCATGGTGCTGAACGCGGACCGGGAAATAGCTAGCCAACGCAGTCGAATGGCGCACTGGCTTGGCGCGCCTGTGGTGGTGGCTTTTCTGGCGGGGATCCTGGTTGCCATCTGGAATCAATTCCCCGCAGCAGGCACGCGTCCTGCCGCTGCCGTTCGCGCCGGACCTGCCGCCATTGGACACCTCTTGTTCAGAAACTACGTGTTACCTTTCGAGGTCACGTCGATCTTGATCCTGGTGGCGATTCTGGGCGCCGTGGTGCTGGCGAAAAAGGAATTCTGAGGCTTCGAGTATGGTTCCGCTATCTCACATTTTGGCCCTCAGCGCCATACTTTTCGTGATTGGCGCGGCGGGGTTTGTTTTTCGGAAGAACATCATCAGCGTTTTTATGTGCATCGAGCTGATGCTCAACGCCGTCAACTTGGCTTTTATCGGTTTTTCGCGCTACTTGGGGAATCTGGACGGACAACTGTTTGCCTTCTTCGTGATCGTGGTGGCAGCGGCCGAGGCAGCGGTCGGTCTCGCCATCATCGTTGCGGTTTTTCGGAACCGGGATTCGCTTAACATGGACGACATAGACACGATGAAGTTGTGATCGTCTGTGGTTCCGGCGGTGTCCAAGCGTGAGGTGTCATTCCGAGCGCAGCGAGGAATCTCGCTCTGCGGCAAGCTGGATCGGAAGCTCCAGGCGGAGTAGAGGCTTTGTGAAAGAAAGAACCAGAGCAAGATTCCTCGCTGCGCTCGGAATGACACACTTAGGCGAGGAGCGGCCAACTGATGGCGGACGACTGGCAACTGATAACGAACAACTGACAACGGACGACGGACAACGGACGTTAGACCAATGACCATGGAAATCCTGCTCATCCTCATGCTGCTCCCCCCGTTGCTGGGGACAGCTTTGAACGGCATACTCGGCCGGCGTTTCTCGCAGGCGGTGGTGTCGCTGATCGGTTGCGGCGCTGCGGGGCTCTCCATGGTTTTTGCACTGCTGAGTGCTTGGGCCTATTTGAGCTCCGCCGGCCAGCCTGCGCCTTTCATTCATAGCTACTTCACCTGGATAGAATCCGGGAATTTTCACGTTGATTATGCCCTTTACTACGATCGCCTCACCCTGGTGATGACCGTGACGGTTACGGTGGTTGCCTTCCTGATTCACCTTTACTCGCGAGGGTACATGGAGCACGAAGGCGGCTACTACCGCTTCTTCACCTACTTAAACCTCTTCCTCTTCATGATGCTGACTCTGGTGACCGCCGCCAGCTACCCGCTCATGTTTGTCGGCTGGGAAGGCGTCGGCCTCTGCTCTTATTTGCTCATCGGATTTTATTTCCGCAAGCGGTCAGCTTCCGACGCGGGGAAGAAGGCATTCATTGTCACGCGCATTGGTGACGCGGGGTTCACCGTCGGCGTGGCGCTGCTCTTCTGGAGTTTTGGCTCGCTGAATTTCCAATCGACCTTTGCCAGCATCGCAGCCCTTCATCCCGGTGAGTTCCAGGGTAGCTTGACAGCCATCGGCATTCTTCTGTTCCTGGGCGCCGTCGGGAAATCAGCCCAGATTCCGCTCTATGTTTGGCTTCCCGACGCCATGGAAGGCCCCACGCCCGTCAGCGCTTTGATTCATGCCGCCACCATGGTTACGGCCGGGGTTTACCTGGTGGCGAGGTCAAACCTGATTTATTCGCACGCGCCACTGGCGCTCGAGATTGTGGGCGTCGTGGGCTGTGTGACTGCCTTCTATGCGGCGACGATTGCCATTACCCAAAACGACCTGAAGCGGATGCTGGCCTATTCCACCATCAGCCAGCTTGGCTACATGTTCATCGCCTGCGGCGTGGGCCTTTTCGCCGCCGGAATTTTTCACTTGATGACCCACGCCTGCTTCAAGTCTCTCCTCTTCCTTGCTGCCGGAAGCGTAATGCACGCTCTCGATGGCGAGTTGGATATGCGCAAGATGGGCGGCCTGCGACACAAGATGAGGACCACCTTTCTCACCTTTTTCATTGCCACGCTGGCCATCAGCGGTGTGCCGGGGCTGTCGGGATTCTTCAGCAAAGACGAGATTCTGGCAGCAGCCTACGAAGGGCCACTGGCGCGGCATTGGATTTACTGGCTGGCCGCTATTACGGCGGGCCTGACAGCTTTTTACATGTTCCGCGCGCTCTTTCTAACCTTCTTCGGCAAGTCCCGCATGAGGCCTGAAGCCGAGCACCACGTGCACGAAAGCGGCTCGAAGATGACTGCGCCACTGCTCGTGCTGGCGTTTTTCTCTATTGTGGCGGGTGACGTGAGCTGGCCGAAAGTCTTTGGCGGGAGCGAAGGGTTTGATCGGTTCCTCGAACCGGTGTTCAAACCTTCTAACGATTTCCTTCGCATGTCGGGGCACGAGTATGCCGGCCACGGGTTCACCGCTGGCACTTTGATGATCTTCGCCCTCTCGTTTGCAGCGATTGCCATCTTGGCTGCCTGGTGGCTCTACCTGAAGTCCACCGGATTGCCCCACCGCATTGCGCAGCGCTTCAACAGCATTTACCAACTCCTGGTTCACAAATATTACGTGGACGAGTTCTATAACTGGCTGGTGGTGCGGCCACTTCGAGTGGGCTCGGAAAAGCTGCTTTGGCGCCGCATCGACTCGGGAGCTATTGATGGTGTCATGGTAGATGGAACTGCAGAGACTGTGGCCGGAGCCGGAGGCATCCTGCGCCGCATTCAATCCGGCAACATTCGAAGCTACGCCTCGTGGGTCATGCTGGGAGCCACGCTGTGGTTGGTGTATGTGCTCTGGCCGCGGTAGGACAAGTAGGCAGAAGGCAGAAGGCAGTTGGTAGTGGCCGATAAGAAGACCCGCAAGACGCCCTGCCCTCTCCCTTGGGGAGAGGGTGGACCGCGACGGCGTTTTCATCAGCCGTCGTGGGCCGGGTGAGGGGTCAGTTCCATGGCGAGGATGGATCGCACGGGCCGGCAGCGGAGCGATCAGGGGACAGGCCACCCACTACAAGCTGTAACTTACGAATGCAGGTTCAACGGACGACGGACAACTGACTAGCGCAACCCGGTACGTATTGGGCTCCGACTATGCCCTGGTTGACTGAACATTTTCTCACGATGGCAATTTTGCTGCCGCTGGCGGGAGCGGTCCTCATCGCTTTCCTCAGACCGGAACGCACGCACCAGATCCGTTGGGTAGCGCTTTTGACATCGCTGCTCACCTTCCTGGTGACCTTGCTGCTCTATGCCGGCTTGCGGGCCGATACTCCCGGCATGCAGTTCACTGAACTCCATCCCTGGATCACCGCGCCGCCGATTTACTATCACCTTGGTGTGGATGGCCTGAGCGCACTGCTCATTCTCCTCACCGGATTCTTGACTCCGCTTTGCGTCCTGGTCTCTTGGACCGGCATCACTAAGCGGGTGAAGGAATTCTTCATTTTCCTGCTCGCCCTCGAGACCGGGATGATCGGCGTCTTTGCCTCGCTTGACCTGGTGCTGTTCTTTGTCTTTTGGGAAGTCATGTTGATCCCCATGTACTTCCTGATCGGCATTTGGGGTCACGAGCGGCGCGTTTATGCGGCAGTGAAGTTCATCCTCTACACCATGGTAGGTTCCGCCCTGATGCTTGTGGGCATTCTCTACCTTTACACCCTCACGGGAACTTTCGACCTGCCGCGAATCGTCGAGGCATTTACGTCCAGTCCTTTACTCTCACCCTCTGTTGAGCGATGGCTCTTCCTAGCCTTCTTTGTGGCCTTTGCCATCAAGGTCCCTTTGTTCCCATTTCACACCTGGCTTCCGGATGCTCACGTCGAGGCGCCCACGGCGGGTTCCGTGATTTTGGCGGGAGTGCTGCTGAAAATGGGCACCTACGGCATGTTGCGATTTTGCTTGCCCCTGTTTCCTCGCGCCTCACGGGACTTTGCCCCCCTTATCATAGTCCTTGCCATCATCGGCATCATTTATGGCGCATTGGTAGCAATGGTCCAGCCCGACCTGAAGAAGCTGGTTGCGTATTCCTCCGTGGCGCATCTTGGCTTCTGCGTGTTGGGGATCTTTGTAATGAATATGCAAGGAATGGAAGGCGCCATCTACCAAATGTTCAGCCACGGCGTTTCAACCGGCGCTTTGTTCATCCTCGTGGGGCTGCTCTACGAGCGCCGCCATACGCGACTCATCCGCGAGTTTGGCGGCCTGGCCACGTCCCTGCCTGTCTACAGCACCTTTTTCCTGCTCGTCACGCTTTCTTCTCTCGGCCTTCCTATGATGAACGGATTCGTCGGCGAGTTCCTGATCATCGTCGGCTCCTTCCACAACCGGGCCGCCTACGCCGCGCTCGCCTCCCTGGGAGTGGTGCTGGCCGCTGTCTATCTGCTCTGGATGTACCAACGTGTCTTTTTGGGCGAGATTACAAACGACAAGAATAGGCACCTCCCGGATTGCAGTGCGCTCGAGAAACTCATTCTTACCACCGCGGTGGTTGTGATCCTTGCCATGGGCATTTATCCCCAACCATTCTTGCGCCGCATGGACCATAGCGTGGACGCAATCATGTCGCGCGTGGAGGGAATAGGGAACAGGGAACAGGGAATAGGAAACAAAGGAGTTGACGCCGCAAGCCGGGAGTTGCGAGTCGGGAATGGGGTGGCGAACGCCTGGGCCCTCGGCTTGTCCCGGCATACCACCTACCACATACCACGTACGGTTTTTCCGCCTATTCCCTATTCCCTATTCCCTGTTCCCTCTGCCGGGGGTGGCCGATGACCACTTTCCAACCGGACGACCTGATGCGGATTCTGCCTGAGATCATCCTGTGTGGATTTGGAATCCTGGTCATGGTCCTGGATCCTTTCGTAGCTCCCCGAAAGAGGTCCGTGCTTGGCTGGGTGGCCTTGCTCGGAGTTTTGGCGGCGGCGGGCGGCGCCGCGCTGACCTCCCGTTACCCAGGGTTGGCATTTCGCAGGTCCATCGCTGCGGACCATTTCGGCTTCTACTTCTTCTATCTTTTCCTGTTGGTGGCAGGACTGACGGTCCTGGGCTCCATCCAGTACCTCGAGCGCGACCACATCCAGCACGGAGAGTTCTACGCGCTGATCCTGCTGGGCACCGCCGGGATGTGCTTCATGGCCGCGTCCACCGACCTTATCATGGTGTTTATCGGGCTCGAGATTTCTTCCATCTCCACCTATATCCTAGTGGGCTTTAGGCGTAAGGACGCTCTCTCCAACGAGGCATCGCTGAAGTATTTTCTGCTCGGCTCGTTTGCCACCGCCTTCTTTCTTTATGGCATAGCTTTTGTTTACGGCTTGACGGGGACTACTAACTTGCTGGAGCTGAGCGCGCGCCTTACGCAGCCGGCTCAGTGGACCGTCTTGGCTCGCGTTGCACTTCTTCTGATGTTCGTGGGTCTGGCTTTCAAGCTTTCCACTGTCCCGTTTCAAATCTGGACGCCGGATGTTTACCAGGGTGCGCCTGCGCCGGTGACGGCCTTCCTTTCGGTGGGTCCTAAAGCTGCAGCCTTTGCCGTTCTTCTGCGCGTTCTGCTAGGGGGCCTGGCTTCCGCAGCGTCTACCAGCTTTTGGCTAGTCTGGGTCTCAGCGATTATTACGATGTCCTTCGGCAACCTCGCGGCGATCTGGCAGACCAACATTAAGAGGTTGCTGGCCTACTCGGCCATCGCTCACGCCGGCTATGTTTTGGTCGGGGTCGCAGCAGGAAGTAGCGAGGGAACCTCCGCCGTGCTGTTTTACCTTACGGCGTATGCCTTGATGAATGCCGGGGCATTTGTGCTGATCGCCCACTTGGCCGGAAATGGCGAACTCTCGACGCAAATCGAAGATTATACCGGCTTGGCGTACGTGCGGCCGGGAACCGCCGCTTGCTTGACCGTCTTCCTGCTCTCCCTCGCCGGCATCCCCACTACCGCAGGATTTTTCGGAAAACTGTTTCTATTCCGCGCCGCCATCCACTCCCACTTGATTGGCCTCACCATCGTCGCCCTGCTGAACAGCGTTGTCTCGGTGTATTACTACCTTCGCATCGTCGTCGCCATGTACATGCGGGAAGGCGAAACTCGTGCTTCCACCAGCGCATTACCAATGCCGTTGCGGGCTGCCTTGGCAGTAAGCGTAATTGGGATCTTTTACCTCGGCCTCTTCCCCAATCTCGTCATGACCTTTTCAAACACCGCCGGGATACCGCTTCCGTAACTCAAGCACGTAGCGCTGACCTTCAGGTCAGCACCACCACGATGGCAGGGCGAGAGCGAGTAGCGTGGACCTCCGCCTTTGAGGTCCGCGGCTCTCACATGGCATCCACCCGCAACAAGCATGGTAAAAGAAGAGTTTGCTTCAGAGCCGCGGGCCTCAAAAGCGGAGGTCCGCGCTACCTCCTCAAGCGTCTCGGACAAGCCCTGGGATCGAAAGGTCCTCGTCAAGCAGGGGCCAGTGAATACCGTAACCGCCGGGTGAGAGTTCGGTCGTCGAACGCTGGAGTTCTGTTGCGGAAGCCAGCTTTTTCGAGCAGTGTTCCCACGGGATACATACTCGGCGATCAGCGAGCAGCAGAATCATTGCATCGTGGGTCGTCTCGATGGCCTTGGCCGTGATCGGTTCAGTCGTTTGCATCGCGCTGTCTCTCAAGATGCCTCCTCCACTCTTCCGTAATCAGATCGAAATGGTCGAAGATAATCTTGCGCACTTCCCGCCGCAGCCGTGCCGTAACATTGTAGGATCAAGCCTCTTCGACTTCATAAATCTCGGCATTCAGCCAGAATTTGCACTCGCTGTCGCCCTTGCGCGCATGAACATGCAAGGGCTCATTTCCTTCGTTCGAGTAGAAAAAGAGCCTCCAGCCTCGCACCAGCAGAATCGTCGGCATGAAACTGCTCGTCTAAACGCAGTCTCCTTCCCTGTAAACTGTAGCATTTCAGCGACCCGACGACAATCCAGGTCCGACTAACGATTTCGCACAGCGCGGAACGATCGCTGTTGGCAATAACCGCTGTTTCTTCCCATCGCGGATGCTTCAAAACGCCACCGGAAAAAACAAAAGGGGAGGCCGAAGCCTCCCCTCTTTTCACCGAACCAATGCCGAAGCTGCTTCTTATCCTATCTTCACCTTGGATATTCCAAAAATCAGTGCGGCGACGATAGCAAAAGTGTAAAGCGCCATCGACTCAATCAATACCAAGGCCAGGATCAAGGAAAACTGAATGCCTGGCCGGGCGCCGGGATTGCGCGCCAAACCCTCACAGGCCGATGCGGTGGCCTTCGATTGGGCATAGCCGCAAGCTGCGGAGGCAATGGCCATACCAAATCCCGCGGCGATAATCGCCCATTTGGAAATCTCTATGCTGCCCCCACCCCCCGCCGCTGTCTCCTGCGCGAAAACCGGCGTACAAACGAGAAGCGCGCCTAACATTGTCAGAAACATCGCAACATAACGATTCACTTTCTTCCTCCTTTGAACGTGCCCCGCGTTGGGGCGAGTTCACTATGAATTTCCGCCAGTGGGTGGTTTCCCGCCAGCCCTCGAACAGGCGGGACTCACACTCGCGGCCTTGCGCGATCGAAAATGGAAACTGGAAAATGGCGGGTGGGGAAACGGGAATAGACTTGAACCAAAAACGACCATTTTCCAGTTTCCATTTTCCCGTTTCCATTTTCTAATTAGTGCTCTTCTGAAACCGCCAAGCTGATATAAACGGCAGGCAGAAGCATGAAAATGTACGCCTGCAGAAATGAAACAAAGACGTGCAGTCCCATAAAGACGGCAGGCACCAGCATAGGAACGAGGGCGCCAAACACCGCCTCGAGCAGATCGCCCACCATCATGTTGGCATAAAGACGCACGCTAAGTGAGAGCAGGCGGCCCAGGTTCCCGATGATTTCAATTGGGAACATAATGATCGCGATAGCCAACATCGGCCCGCAAAGGTGCTTGAGGTAGCCAATCACACCATGCTGCCGGAAACCGTGAAAGTTGTAATAAAGGAATACCGCCACCGCACCCCCTAGCGTCGCTTGGATGTGGGCGGTGGGCGTTTGCAAAGTCGGAATCAATCCCAACAAATTACACAGCAGAATGAAAATCCCCAGAGTCGCCAGCATCGCCACGTAGCGGCCGCTCCCGTGGCCAATGATCTCCTCGCACATGTCCTGCGTGAATTGCACTGCGACTTCCATCACGTGTTGAAACTTGCCAGGGTTTTCAATCGACAAGCGCCGGCGTAAGAAAACAACTCCGATTATCATCAAGAAGACGACGAGAATTTCCATGGCCACGTAATTGGGAATCGGATGCGCCGGATCGGAAGGCGCTTCTCCAATCTTCACCAACGAAGGCGTTACTACGCCGTGCAACAGATTATTTAGAATAGCCGTAAACCAAAGTTGATGTTCCATGTTTCTTCTAAGTCGAGAAGTTCAGGAGTCGAGGAGTTGAGAAGTCGAGAGTCAAAAAGTGTTTGGCTCCTCGACTCTCGACTTCTCGACTAGTGTGAAACCAGCCCCTCTCCTAACTGGATGATGGCCTCAATCAAAACACCGCCCACCGGGACAAACAGCCCCGCCAATATAGCCATCGGCGGCAGCCAGCCGGTCTTGAAAAAGAAGATTACAAGACCGAATGCCAGCGGATATCTTAACAGAAATTTTGCCACCAGCAACTTCGGAATCCGGGATTGGCCGGCCTGGGCCAACGCCTCCACGGCTTCGTGCAGCCAATGATAATTCAGGATTCCTAGTGCAGCGCCGAACGCAAAGCCGAAGGCCACCGTGAATTGCCGGCACAGCAGGATCACCACCAGCGCGAGACACCCACAAAGCACCATCCAACAAGGCAGGCGCGCTTCAGCCCGCGCCAGGTCCGGAATTTGAATGGTTTCCGTCTGCATCCTTCTCCGCTCGGCCCAAGATCCGCAGAACCTCGGTTAAGCCGGCCGCCGCACCCAGAAATCCCAGGACCACAGTCAGCACTGGCGAGGTGTGCAGCCAGCGGTCCAACAACCAGCCGCCGGCACTGCCCACGAGCGCTGCGGCGGGCAAAATAAAACCCAGGCTCGTGTACAGCCCGACTTGGGCCCACAGGTTTGCCGACTTCTTCGGACTGCCTACCATGACGCAAAGCCTTACATAAAGAAAGGCCGGATAGCCTCACGCGCCATCGAAATAAAGGGCTGGGGATAAATCCCAATCACCAACGTCATCGTCAGCGTGACGGCGAGCGCCACTCGAACGCCCGCGCCGGTCGCCAACGGGACGGCCTCCGCAGCTTTTTTCATAAACATTGCAACTACAATCCGGAAGTAATAATACAACGCGACAACCGCATAAGCCACTGCCAGCACGGCCAAGCAATAATGCCCCGTTTCAACCAGGGAAAGAAAGATGAAATATTTGCCGATGAACCCTGCGGTAGGGGGAATGCCTGCCAGCGAGAGCAGGAAAATGAGCATGAGGATAGCCATCCCTGGTGCGCGCGCCATCAGGCCGGCCATGTCGTCGATCTCGTCACCCACCAAGTCTTTCCGCCGCATGACAATGATCACCGCGAATGCCCCAAGGTTCATGAACGCATAGACCAAGAGATAGATGGCGATGGCCGTCAAGCCCTCCCGATTTCCGTCCGCGGCGGCGACAAGACCTAGCAGCAGATAGCCCACGTGCGCGATGGTGGAATAACCGAAGAAGCGTTTGATGTTGGTTTGAGTTATGGCCGCCAGATTCCCCAAGGTCATGGTCGCGATGGAAACCCCGATCGTCAGCACCTGCCATTCGGCGCGCAGCGGCCACAACCCCGAGATCAAGATACGGATAAAGAAAGCGAAAGAGGCCACTTTCGGCGCCACAGAAATAAAGGCCGTGATGCAGGTGGGCGCGCCTTCGTAGACGTCCGGCGTCCACTGGTGGAAAGGCACCGCCGCCACCTTAAAATAGATTCCCGCCAGAAGCGTAATCAGCGCAATCCAAGCTAGAGGGTCGTGCACAGGGCGGTCCGAGAGGCGTTGTGCAATCACCAATAAGTTTGTCGAACCCCCGATGCCGTATAGGAGTGACATGCCGTAAAGAAGCAAACCCGAGGAAAAAGCTCCCAGCAGGAAAAACTTTACCGCCGCTTCGTTGGACCGGCGGTTACCTCGCAGAAAGCCGGTGAGCACGTATTCGCAAAGCGCCATGAGTTCAAGGGCAATAAACAGCACAATGAGATCGGTCCCCGAAGCCAAGAACATCATCCCCACGGCTGAGAAAAGGAGTAGCGCGTAGTACTCACCCAAGTTCGCATTCTCAATCTCGAGATACTTCACCGAAAGCAACACCACAACCGCGGTGGCCACCACAATAATGAGCTTGGCAAAAATGGCAAACGAATCGAGCATGAAGGCGCCGCCGAAGCCATGGTATCCCCTCCCCTCGAGAGCGACCCAAAACATCCCCAGCTTAAGCCCGGCGAGAGCCAAGCCCGCCAGTGCCGTCAGCGCGTTCATGTACTTGTCCCGCTTCTCGAGCAGGAAATCGAACAGCAGGATCGCCAGCCCGAACATGGCCAGGAGAATTTCCGGCTTGATCGCCTGATAGTCAGAACTGTTGAAGAAAGGCGCGATCATTAGCGGGTGACTCCTCCAGGCTGCTGGGACGTACGGGCCTGTAGGGGCGCAGGGCCATGCGCCGCTCGATCGGCCACCGCCAGTGAAATTCCCGATGGAGCTTCAGCCTTTAGGCCGGCACTTGCCGGCGCAACCCGGGAAGGAGCCTTTAAGTTGGCCGAAGATCGATAAAAGTCGGGATTGACTCGCTGCACGATGGCCGTGACCGGTTTATCGAGTACATGGAAAAATGGTTTGGGGTAAATTCCGATCCAAAAAGCCCAGACAATCAGCGGCACGAGCGTCATAATCTCCCGCAGGTTCAGATCCTTCAGCACTTGGTTCTTGGGATTCTCGCAGGCGCCGAACATCGTGCGCTGGTAAAGCCAGAGCATGTAAGCCGCGCCGAGCACGATTCCCACCACAGCCCAAGCCGCCCAGTGCCAGTTCGCTTCGAAGGCGCCCTGGAGGATGGTGAACTCCCCGATAAAGCCGTTCAGCAAAGGCAGCCCGATCGAGGAGAGCATCACAATCATGAAGAGGGTGGCATAGACCGGCATAACGTTCGAGAGACCGCTCAACTCCTTGATCTCGCGCGTGTGGCGGCGCTCGTAGATCAGGCCCACGATCAAAAAGAGGGCGCCCGTGGATATCCCGTGATTGATCTGCTGGATGACGCTGCCCTGCAGGCCGTGGGGGTTCAAGGCGAAAATTCCCAACGTGCAGAAGCCCAAGTGGCTGACGGAAGAATATGCGATCAGCTTCTTCATGTCGCGCTGCATCATGGAAACCAAGGCGCCGTAAACGATCGCAATGATAGAGAGCACGACCATGACTTTGACGATGGTAGGATTGCGGCTGGCTTCGGGAAGGAGGGGCAGCGAAAAACGAATGAAGCCGTAGGTGCCCATTTTCAGCAGGACGCCGGCCAGGATCACCGAGCCCGCCGTGGGAGCTTCCACGTGGGCGTCAGGAAGCCAGGTGTGAAAGGGAAACATCGGGACTTTGATTGCAAACCCGATCATGAATGCCCAGAAAACCCAATATTGCAGGTTGAGCGGCCAAGTATGCTGCATCAGTTGCATGACGTCGAACGTATACACGCCCGTGTCGGTGTGGTAACGAAAGTAAAGGGTCAGAATTCCGAGCAGCATCAAAACGGACCCGGCCAGGGTATAGAGGAAGAACTTGATAGCGGCATAGAGCTTCCGAGGCCCACCCCACACGCCGATGATGAAATACATGGGGACGAGCATCACTTCCCAGAAAACATAAAACAGGAAGAAGTCCAGCGACATGAAAACGCCCAACATGCCCACCTGCAAGAGCATGAACATCGCGTAATATTCCTTGGCCCGCTCCTCGATCGCCGACCATGAGGAAAGCACGGAGAGAAAGCCGAGCACGGTTGTCAACATGATGAGCAGAAAGCTGATGCCGTCAATTCCGAGGTGGTACTGAGCGCCGATGGTCGGAATCCAGTCATGAATTTCTACGAATTTGAACTGCTGTTGGGGCGACTCCTGCGAAAACCAGAAGACCAGCGGGAGCGACACCAGAAAGCTGACGAACATGACGATGTTGCCCCACCAGCGGATGGCTTGCTTGTTCGCGCCGGGCACGAACATCAGCGCCACTAATCCCACTGCCGGCGTAAACAGGATGAAGCTCAGAATGTGATCATGAAAGAAAGCCATCGTGGACCTCGGACATCAAAAATGCACCAAGTAATACACCATGAAAAGCAGCACGCCCAGCGTGATCATCCAGGCGTAGTTCTGAACCAGGCCGGTCTGAATCACCCGCACGGGGTAACTCATAACCTTCACCACAAAGGCCGCGACATTCAGAACTCCATCAATGACCCAGGTGTCCCACCAGCGCGAGAGTTCTCCCGCCATGCGCGTTAGCCAACCGGCGCCGTTGACTCCGCCATCGACCACGCCCAGGTCGAAGGCGGCGAAAAGGTTGCCGAGATTCTTCACTCTGTTCACAAACAAAGCATCATATATTTCATCAACATAGTACTTATGGAGCACTATATTGTAGATGGGTCCCGCCTTGGCCGCCGCCCGCTCCGGGGCTTCGGGATTTCGAACATACCAGAAATAGGCGACCAGAAAACCCGCCGCAGCCACGGCCACGGAAAGCAGCATGAGACCGAACTCAGCCGTGGCATACGCGGGGAAGCCCCGCATCGCGACGGGATTCTCAAAAACCGGCTCCAGGAAGTGCTCGAAGTGATTGGAGCCGCCGAGTATTCTCGGCCAGCCCACGTACCCAGCGGCCAGCGCCCCTATCGCGAGACAAATGAGAGGAACGGTCATGACCTTCGGCGACTCGTGGATGTGATGCTCGAGCTCGTGCGGCACACGAGATTTACCGGCAAAAGTCAGAAAGAAAAGGCGGAACATGTAGAAGGCAGTGAGGCCTGCGGTGGCGAAGCCGACAAACCAAAGCAGCTTGCCGCCGTACGCACTCGAGAACGCTTGCCAGAGAATTTCGTCCTTGCTGAAAAAGCCGGAGAAAAGCGGCGCGCCACTTATGGCCAGGGTAGCGACGAGCATGGTTTTCGCGGTGGTGGGTATGCGGCTCCAGAGGCCGCCCATTTTACGCATGTCCTGCTCGCCACTCATGGCATGGATCACGCTTCCCGCTCCCAGGAAGAGCAGAGCCTTGAAGAAGGCGTGGGTCATCAGATGGAAGATGCCCGCGCCAAACGCCCCCACGCCACACGCCAGGAACATATATCCAAGCTGGCTGATGGTCGAGTAGGCCAAGACGCGCTTGATGTCGTTTTGGACCAATCCGATGCTGGCGGCCCAAAGTGCCGTGGCGGCGCCAATCCCAGCCACCAGCGCCATCGCCGTGGGCGCCAGGATGAAGAGCGCGTTGGAGCGCGCCACCATATAAACACCCGCCGTCACCATGGTGGCCGCGTGAATCAGAGCACTCACCGGCGTGGGGCCCTCCATAGCGTCGGGCAGCCAGGTGTAAAGAGGAATCTGAGCAGACTTTCCTGTGGCGCCAATAAAGAGCAGGATACAAATTGTTACGATCACGGTGCTGCCCACCGGAAACCGGCCGCTAAGGGCCTGCGCCGTTACCTCGTGGAAGTCCACACTGCCAAAGGTGACCGCCATCAACATTACTCCCAGCAGAAACCCCGCGTCTCCGATGCGATTAACTACAAACGCCTTCTTGCCGGCATCGGAAGCCGATTTGCGCTGGAGGAAAAACCCGATCAGCAGGTAAGAACATAATCCAACGCCCTCCCAGCCGACGAACATCATCAGGTAGTTGTTGGCCAGCACCAGGATGAGCATCGAGAACATGAAGAGGTTCATGTATCCGAAAAACCGGTAGTAGCCCCCTTCATGCGCCATATAGCCGATCGAGTAAACATGAATCAGGAAGCCGACGCCCGTCACCACCAGCAGCATGACGGTGGAGAGCGGGTCAAGCTGGAATCCCACGTGAACGTTCAAATTGCCCAGCGAGCCGTCAGCCAGCCGGAACGGCCCGGCAGGCAGCCATGAATAAAGAACCTTGTTGAAAATGTGGACATCCGAGGGCAGTTTGAGAAACTCGAAGAGACACCCCAGCGCCCAAAGCAACGAAAGACCCGGGAGGCCGACGGAGACCGCGGAGACGGCATTCTTCGACAACCGGCGACCCACAAAAAGCTGGATCGCCGCGCCCAGAAGGGGGAAAACGGGAATTAGCCAAATGTAGTCCAACAACATAGCAAGAGCCCAAGACCTATTCGAACCTGTCCCGAAACCGGTGCCCCGAAGGGGCACAATTTAATAGCCGGGGGCAACGCCCCCGGAACAAGTCGAAAACAATCCCGACCCTGAAAGGGTCGCATGGCGCTTCACGACCAGATATAACGTTCGTCATACGGCACCTGATATCTCTTCAGCAGCGTCACAAGTTCTTCTTCAAACGTCTGCTTCCTATGCCTCTCCTTTTGTCGAGCGATGTATTGCTGCACCGCTTCCACTTGAGACTGGCCAATGGTGAACGCGCCGTACCCGTCTTGCCATCCAAAGGTCCTTAGATCCGGCCCTTTGGTCTTAATCCATTTTGACGAACTCTTCTTGATTTCTTCCAGCAGCTTGCTGAGAGCCATGTTCTTCGATTGTGAGACCAGTAGGTGGACGTGGTTGTTGGTTCCTCCGGCGGCCAGACAGTGCGACTCCAAGTTTCTCATGACCCCACCCAGATAAGCATAGAGTTCAGGTTCAATCTCAGGCGTGATCATGGGCCGCCTATCTTTGGTTGCGAACACCACATGCACCCTCAGGCATACAAGATTCTGTGCCATGGTATTGCTTTCCTCAATGTGACTCCTTCAGGGTCATCCCTCGCCCCGCTCGCGTTCCGGGGGCGCTGCCCCCGGCTACTCTATGAATCCCCTGCGGGGATTCGCCACATCCCACGATTCACCCCGCCAGTTTGCGCCTGCCAATTCGATGTGACCCCTTCAGGGTCAACTCCCGCAGCGCCTCTATTCAGGGGGCGCTGCCCCCGGCTACTTCATGAGTCCCCTGCGGGGATTTGCCGCATCCGACGATTGCCCCCCGTTTCAGTGACTTGCGGCATCCCAGCCCCCCTCATAATCTTTCCCCATTCCCCTGTAACCCCTGCATTTACAATTTATAATTTACAATTCACTATTACCTGTTCACCACTTAAGCAGATCAATTTCATCCGCGTTGACGGTTTCCTTATTGCGGAACAGCGCGATGATCAAGCCCAGGCCGACGGCCGCTTCTGCGGCGGCGTCGGTAATCACAAAAATCGCGAACACTTGTCCGTCCACAGAACGGAAATACTGGGACAGTGCCACCAAGTTGATGTTCACGGCATTCAAGATCAGTTCGATGGACATGAGGATGATGAGCACGTTGCGCCGCGTCAACACGCCGATCACGCCAATGGTGAAAAGGCCGCTGCCCAGCAGGATGTAATATGAAGTTGGAATCATTCGAACTTCCTCTTGGCCATGATGACTGCTCCCACCATCGCCACCAGCAGCAGAAGCGAAGCGATCTCGACCGGCAGCATGTAAGTCTGGTAAAGGGCCTGGCCTACCGCCTGGGTGTTGTGCGCGGGCTCGGGACCCGCGGGCTGGGCCGGCAAACTTAAGCTACTCCCTAACTTGTAAATCACGTAGGCAAGCTGCGCGAAGACCAACACGGCGGTGAACAACCCAAGCTGCCACTGACGGCTGAACTGCGCCTGCTTCAAAGAGACGTCAATGTTCACCAGCATGACAACAAACAGGAACAGCACCATGATGCCGCCCACGTAAAGAATGATCTGCACGGCAAAAAGAAACTCCGCATGCTGCAGCAGGAAGATTCCACCCACTGCGAACAGCGTCACGATCAGCCAAATAATGCTATGGACGGCATTCCGGCGGGTAATCACCATCACGCCAGAGACCAGAGCCACCGCCGAGAGGATTCCGAATGCAATTAAAGTAAGCATGGGATTCAAAAAATCAGAAGTCAGAAACTAGAAATCAGATGGTGTCAGCCTGCCGTTATGCTTTGCCGCGCCTAATTCTAACGGCAGTCACCCCTCACCCGGCCCGCGACGGCTGATGAAAGCGCCGTCGCGGTCCACCCTCTCCCCTTGGGAGAGGGCTGCTTCCTGCCTCCTGCCTTCTGCTTTCTGCCTTCCTACCGTGTGTACCTCGTGGGCCGCGGCCCCTCTTCCAGCGCCTGCCGCTCCCAAATCATTCCTTGCCGCGAATACTGAGCGATCTCAAAGTCTTGCGTGAGCTCGAGTGCATCGACGGGGCAGGCGTCCTCGCATAAGCCGCAGAACATGCAGCGCGAAAGATCGTAAGTGAAAGTCGTCAAGCGTTTCTTGCGGTCCTCGGTCCGCGCCCAGCCCACCACAATCAGGTTTTCCGGGCAAGCAATCGAGCACAGATTGCACGCAATGCAAAGTGTCTCTCCGCTTTCCGGGTGGTTGTTCAGGCGGGGCGCGCCGCGATAGCGTTCCGCGACCATGGGACGCTCCAGCGGATACTGTTCGGTGTAAGTGGCGCTGGGACGCTGGTAGGAAAACGTCAGCCTCAGACCTTTAATAAGGTCAACCAGGAATACGCGACGAACCAGATCCGTGAATCCCATCGGTCTTATCCACCCGACCCTGTCGTGCATTGCCACCTGGCGCCTGCCTTCAGGCGGCAACTTGCCGGCCCTTCTCCCGCGACTGCGGGATCAGGGCAGGCTCCCAAGGTCGCTACGCCCATGTACTCACAAAGTATCGAACCACCGCAGTCACGATCAAGTTCCCCAAAGCTATGGGAATCATCCAGCGCCACCCCACGGCCATGAGCTGGTCATAACGGTAGCGCGGGAAAGTGCCACGATACCAGATGAAGGCATAAAGGAAAACCAGGACTTTTAAGCTAAACCAGAAAATCCCCTGAACGGCATTCAGTACCGCAGGAACAGCCACCAGGCCCGCCAGCAGCACGCAGGCAATTGCCAGAGCGACGAAGAAATATCGCTCCAAGGGTAGCAAACTCTTGAGGCCGAGCCAGAGGACAAAGGCTGCGGCGCCGACCAATGCCGCGACGGGTGCAAATCTCAGGAAATCCAGCGCCCGAACGCTCGAGAAGGGCCTCAGCCATCCTCCCAGGAACATGGTCACGGCGATGCAGGAGACTACGACCATGTTGGTATATTCGGCCAGGAAGTAAAGCGCGAATCGGAAACCGCTATACTCAGTATGGAAGCCCGCGGTGAGCTCCGACTCCGCTTCCGGTAAATCAAATGGGTTGCGATTGGTTTCCGCCAACCCGGCAATCAGGTAAATCACGAAGGCCACCGGCTGGAGGAACACGTTCCACACGCCCATTTGTTGCTGGCGATTCACAATCTCGACCATGCTGAGAGAATTGGATATGAGCAGCACCCCTACCAGCGCCATGCCCGCAGCCACTTCGTAACTCACCAATTGCGCCGCTGACCGCATCGCCCCGAGGAGGGGATAATGGCTGTTCGACGACCAGCCACCCAGGATAATGCCGTAAATCCCCAAGGAAGATACAGCCAGAATGAAGAGGAGGCCAATATTGATATCGCTGATGTAGAAGTTCCCGGCAAAGGGGATGACGGAGAAGACCGTGAAGGCAGCCATCACGCTGACGGCCGGCGCCAGCAAGAACACAAACTTGTCCGCTCCGGCGGGGATGATGTCTTCTTTGAGAAGGAGTTTGATGCCATCGGCAACGGGTTGGAGCAGACCCCAAGGCCCAACACGCATAGGGCCCAGCCTCGCTTGCATGAACGACAGCACCTTGCGCTCCATGTAAACCAGATAGGCCACAATGCCGGAAAGCACCAGGAGCACGATCAGGATCTTGATGAGCGCCAGGATAAACGGATGAGCTTGGAGGATGTCGATCGCGTCTTGGAGCATGTTAATTATAGTGACGAGTGACAAGTGACGAGCAAGAAGTCAGGAGTCAGAAGTCAGGAGTCAGAATCCTACGTAGTACCGACAGTCCGCGAAGTTGCCCTGTCATTCCGAGCGCAGCGAGGAATCTCGCCTTGGTTCTTTTCCGCCCGGTCGGCGCAGAGCGAGATTCCTCGCTGCGCTCGGAATGACAGGCTCGCATACGGGGTTCGGATTTCGAGTTTCGACTTTCCATTCTGACTCCTGGCTTCTGACTCCTTACCTGTCACTCGTCACTGCCCTATCTGTCCACTTCCCCGAGCACGATATCCAGCGTTCCAATCACCGCCACAACGTCGGCGATGAGGTGGCCGCGAACCATGATGTCCAGAGCCTGCAAGTTCACGAAGGACGGCGGCCGAACCCGCACCCGGTAGGGATTCGTGGTCCCGTCGCTCACCACGAAATATCCAAGCTCGCCTTTTGGCGCTTCGATGGAATGATACACCTCGCCCACAGGCGGTTTAATCACCTTGCCGACTTTCCCGAATATCGGCCCTGGCGCAAGGCGCTCCACGCATTGGCGGATGATGCGCACGGCCTGGCGCATCTCTTGGATTCGAACGATGTACCGATCGTAGGTATCGCCGTGCTGGCCGATGGGCACATCGAATTCCACTTTGTCGTAGGCCTCATAGGGTTGCACTTTGCGAATGTCCCACTTCACCCCCGAGCCCCGCAGCACCGGCCCCGTGACCCCGTAGGCGACAGCATCTTGGGCGCTCAGAACACCCACGCCCCTTGTTCTGTTTATCCAGATGCGATTCTTGGTCAGCAACTGTTCGTACTCATCGATTTTGGGCAGGAGGTAGTCGCAGAACTTCAGGCAATCCTGTTCGAATCCATCGTAAAGATCGTACTGCAATCCGCCAATGCGGAAGGCGTGGGTGGTGAGCCGCGCCCCGCAGTATTTCTCAAAGATCTTCAGGATTTCTTCCCGCTCCCGGAAGGTGTAGAAGACCGGCGTCATGGCGCCCAAGTCGAGCGCGTGGGTCCCAAGCCACAACAAGTGGCTGGCAAGCCGTTGCAGTTCGGCCAGAACCATGCGCGTGTATTGGGCGCGAGGAGGAATCTCGACTCCCAGCAACTTCTCCACGGCCTCAACGTAACCCATGCCATTAGTGACCGCCGCCACGTAATCCATGCGATCGGTGTAAGGCGCGAACTGCGCGTAGGTCCTATTCTCGGCAATCTTCTCCACACCCCGATGAAGATAACCGATCACGCATTCCGATCCCAGCACCCTTTCCCCATCCAGCTTTAGTTTGACCCGCAAAACTCCGTGCGTGGCCGGGTGCTGCGGCCCCATGTTGATGAGCAGTTCGTTGGCGTCGAGATAAGTCGTTTCGGGCATCGGTTACTGTGCGCTCTCGATTCCCAGGTTGGACTTCACCCAGGCAGTATCCTGGCGCAGAATGTCGTAGTCTTTGCGAAGCGGATGGCCGGTCCATTCATCGGGAAGGAGGATTCGCTTGAGGTCGGGATGGCCCTCGTAAACCACTCCGAACATGTCATAGACCTCGCGCTCCAGCCAATTGGCCGTGGGCCAAACCCCTACCACAGAAGGAACCGCTTCGCCCTCCGCGGCAATAACCTTTAAGCGCAGCCGGTCGTTGCGCTTGAAAGAGTAGAGGTGGTAAATGACATCGAATCGCTTCTCCCGTTTGGGATAATCCACCGCCGTCTCGTCCGTGAGCAGGGTATAGGCGCCGCCTTCTTCCCCTTTCAGAAAGTGACACACCGAGAGCAGGAACTCCTTGGCCACAGTGATGGAGGGCATATTTCGAAAGGTGACCGCCTCGATGATGGCTCCTGGCAGCCCCTTCTGAAGTCCCTCCAAGAGCGGGCTTGTCCAGGGCTCCGGCTTCACCGGCGTTTTGGCAGGGGGGGCGGGCTTCGCAGGCGCTGCGGCCATTGGTTTAGCGGGTGAGGAGGCCGCCGGCTTCGCGGGTGCAGCCGCCGGCTTCGGAGCCGGGGGTGTTCCTTCGCTTCCCGATGGCGGACTGCCGGCCGGCGCGGGCGCAACTTTAGAAACGGGCGCGCCTGCACCGCTCGGGGTGCTTACCTCGCTAGCCCTCGGCGCGGGCTTGGGTGTCTCGCCTGCATTGTCCGCCTTAGGCGGCGACTTCTGTTCGTCAGCCATTCCGTTAATGCTTGCGGGAAAGTCCCTTTCTTCGGCTAGCAGATTATGAATTCTGGCACATTGATAATAAGCATGTCAACCGCGAGAGCAGGTTTCAGGTGCCAGGTTTCAGGGGTCGGGGCTCTCATTCTGAACGAGTTTTTTCAAGCGTAAAGGCTGCTAGGTCAGTGTGATTTTTTGTAGCGGCGGTCTCTGGCCGCCGGTCTTGAATTCTCTAGGAGTTCCGGCGCTCGGAGAGCGCCGCTACAGCAAACTGACCCCCTACCGGTTGCTACTTGGGGTGCGCAGTGCCGGCATCCGGCACGTCAAAGATGAGCGGGGCTCCGCGCCACTTCCAGGAGACAAGAATTTTGCTGCCGTCTGCGGCCAGTTGCAGTTGCGGCTTTTCCGGGTTCCCTTCGAGGTGCATGACCAAGTCGCTTAACTGGCGGAAGGGCGGGGGTAGCCAGCCGTTCTCCTCTTTAGGTATTGCGCGTTTGCCCGGATGTGTGAGCGGGACCAGGCTCGGTGAGGTGCGGAGCAGTGTGCCGGTTCGAGCGTCCCAGATAGCAAATTTCTCGTCCACGTTTTCCGCCATGTCCGCCATGGCATGCCAGGAATAGCCAAACTTTTCCTTGCCGATGTAGCCCACGAGCACGCTACCGTCACGGGAGAGCGCGAGAAGGTCATGCACGTCCCTGCCCGGATAAGCGATCGTGCGCTCGAGCGCTCCCGTTTGTGCGTTCCAAACTTTGACCTTCTCTCCACTGGTGTTGCCGTAGAAGAAGTGGAAGGAAGCGGTAAGAACTTCGTTGAGACTCCCAAAGCAAACCGGCCCTGCAAGGTCACCAGTGCTGATTCCTCGCAGCGCTCCGCCGGAAGCAGAGTCGAGGATGAGCAGGTTGTTGCCGATTCGGGGCTCAGGGCAAAAGGCTCCCCGCGAGGACGTGTCCGCCTCTTGTGCCGATTGGAGCGTGAGCGCCAGCCGCGATCCGTCGGGGGCCCACCCCACACCGCCAATCCTGGCGGTTTCGAAAGGAACCTTCCACAACATTCGGCCGCTCCCCAAATCGTAAACTCGAACCTCGCTGCCCTGAAAGGCCTTGCAAGTAGCTCCGGCGCCCAAACTCATCATAAGATCAATTGGAGAAAGAGCAACCGCCATCCGGTCACCCGAAACCTGGATGTCCACAGGCTCATAAACCGTTGGATCGGGCGAAAGTTCGAGATCAATTGACCGCATCTCCCGCAGATCGGCGGCGGCGAGGATGTGAACGCGCGCGTCCGATTCGGAGACAAACGAGTTTTCACTATCCGAGCGCTCGCGCGCCCCGCCTTCGGAGACAACCAGGAAGGCCCCATTCCCCGCATACCGCACGAAACACCCCAGCGGCGCGATGTCACGATCAGGAGACGAACTCTTGCGGGGAGGAACTGAAATTTCCCTTGTGGCCAGCAGCTTAAGCTCAGCCGTGTCCCAGATTTGAACCGCCAGCGGGAAGGGCCCTGCGCCGAGCGAGGCCGGCGGCAGTATGGCGAGTACCGCAACCCGGCGCCCGTCCGGTGCCAGTGCGGCAGCGAGCGGCAAGCCACTGCCCGGCCAGCCGTAAGCAGGGATCGCACGAGGGTTCATCGAATCTCGCGCGCGGGAGCGCGGCAGGCCCTGCGTGCCTGTTGACACTAGGACTGAGATCATGACCGCCGCAAGCGTTCTGAAGGTCCTTGGCATCTAAAGCTCCCGCTCTGAAAATGTCCTGTCATTCCGAGCTCTTCGCTTGTCATTCTGAGCGGAGCGAAGAATCGCCGCAGTTCGCTCAGGGTAAACTGCGCGACGAATCTGGCTCTGCGTTGAGGGGCATTGCGGAAGAAAGAACCAGAGCAGGATTCCTCGCTCCGCTCGGAATGACAGGGTCCTTTCATGGTTTCTGGGCGCCGCCGGCGGCATGGGTACTGCCCGGAAATTGAGTGGTCCCGCGTTACTCCGACGGCACGACACCCGCCGTAAGGCCGGAGGCAAGGTTCGCCGACCGGTACACCCTTTGGGTAGCCTTCTGAAAGTCGGAGGCCTTTGCCTCATCGATTTTCACGAACTTCTGCGGGTTACGGTCCACCAGCGGGAACCACGAGCTCTGCACTTGCACCATGATGCGGTGGCCCCTGCGGAAGGTGTGGAAAACGCCCGGAAGTTGAAACTCGACTTTGTCGGGCTTGCCGGGCTCGAAAGGCGTCGGCTTGTCGAAGCCCTTTCGAAATTTCCCGCGAAACGGCTCGCCGCGAACAAGCTGCTCGTAGCCGCCCATGCGCACGCCCTTGGGATTGGGATCGGGATCCGGGTAATCCCCGGGATACACGTCGATCAGCTTGACCACCCAATCGCTGTCCGTGCCGCTGGTGGACACATACAGGGTGGCGGTCAGCGGCCCGGCAACCGTCACTTCATCTTCCAGTGGCTCGGTCTGGTAAACCAGCACATCGGGCCGGGACGCTGCAAAGCGCTGGTCGCCTGTCATGTACTCGTAGGTCATCCCCGTGCTGGTCCAGGAGATGTGTGGAACGGGTTTGGCCGGATCGCTAATGTATTCGTCGAATTCTTCACCGGAAGTCTTTGGTGCGTGGAAAGATAACCTGCCCGTGCTTTGGAAATAAAGTGTCCGCTTTGCAACATTCGGCGGCGGCCAACTGTCGAGCTGGTGCCACGTGTTCCGCCCCGTTTCGAAAACGTAAGCGCCGGCGAGTTTCTCCTCTCCTTTGTCTTTTAGATAGTGCTGGAAAAATGGAAACTCGACGTGCTCGCGGAAATAGTCGCCTGTCTTCTGGCCAAAGTGCACGTCTCCGAGGTGCTCGCCCGCGTCATAGTTCCACTGCCCGTGCGACCAGGGGCCTTCCACGAGCATGTTTACCGTGCCGGGGCTCTGGTTGCGGATGGCTTCATAGGTGTGGGGCGGCCCATAAACATCTTCAGCGTCGAACCAACCACCCACCGTTAAGACGGCAGCGCTAATGTTCTTCAAGTAGGGCAGCGGGTCGCGAGACTTCCAATATTCCGTGTAGGTGTCGTGCGAGATCAGGTCTCGCCACCACTCGATCTGGCCCTTGAAGAATTTCTGGTCAGCATTGGCCAGCGGTCCCATGCGCAGGAAGAAGTCGTAGCCGTCCGGCGTGCCGAAATCGAAGCCAGGGCCCGGGATTTCGTTGTCTCCAGTCTTGGGGCGCCCAAATCCGCTGAAGAAACCAAAGGCGTGCGCCAGAAAGAGCGAGCCATTGTGCCGCCAATCGTCGCCGAGGAACCATTCGGTAACGGGAGCTTGCGGCGAAACCGCCTTCAGCGCCGGATGCCTGCTCAATGCCGCCATGGTGGCGTAGAAGCCAGGGTAGGAAGTGCCGGAGATGCCCACCCGGCCATTGTGGTTGGGTATGGTTTTCAGCAGGAACTCGATCGTATCGTAGGTGTCGCTGGCCTCGTCAACCTGGTTCTTTCCCT
>Ga0326728_10001749_pt1 | contig 75177 bp, 60 predicted proteins | sample MB3enrmetagenome_FD_207602 | JGI IMG/M metagenome (GOLD analysis project Ga0326728, IMG submission 207602) | Lab enriched peat soil microbial communities from McLean, Ithaca, NY, United States - MB31MN | ecosystem: Environmental > Terrestrial > Soil > Wetlands > Peat | place: USA: New York...
CTTGGTCTTGTGAGGCTCGGCCGATCCCTTCGCCAGGTTTACCGCGCGCTTGATCAACACCGGCACCGGCGGCGTCTTCGTAATAAATGTAAACGACCGGTCCGAAAAGATGGTGATCACAACCGGGATGATCAGGCCTTCCTGGTCCTTGGCGGACGTCTTGGCGTTGAACGCCTTGCAGAAGTCCATGATGTTGACGCCTTGCGGACCCAACGCGGTTCCCACCGGGGGCGCCGGCGTCGCCTTCCCGGCCGGAATCTGCAACTTCACCTGAGCGGTAACTTTCTTTGCCATACGAAAAATCCTCTTTCGCGCTCCGCGGCGCCTAGTTTAGGGCGGCCGGTCCGCGCGGCGTTAAACTTTTTCCACTTGCAGAAACTCCAGTTCCACCGGGGTGGCGCGCCCGAAAATGGTCACCATGACGCGCAGGGTTCCGCGTTCGGCGTTCACTTCGTCCACCTTGCCCGAAAAGTTCGCGAACGGGCCGTCCACGATGCGCACCGAATCGTTCTTTTCGAACGTCATCTTGGGACGCGGACGCTCGGCGGACGAAGCCTGGCGATTCAGGATGGAATTCACTTCTTCCGCGCTGAGCGGTACCGGTGAGTTTCCACCCCCGACGAAGCCCGTCACCCGAGGCGTGTTCTTCACCTCGTGCCACAGGGCGTCGTCCATTTCCATTTCCACCAGGACGTACCCCGGATAGACCAGGCGTTTGCTGGTCACCTTCTTGCCGTTGCGCAACTCCACCACTTCCTCGGTGGGAATCAGGACCTGGCCGATGCGGTGCGAAAACCCGAAAGCTTCCGATCGCGTGCGCAGCGACTCCGCCACCTTGTTCTCAAACCCCGAATAGGTATGGATGATGTACCAGTTCTTCGGCGGAGCCCCGGGACCGGCATCCGCCCCGGCATCCACCCCGGCTTCCGAAGCTTCGGCTGGCACGGGTTCCGCGGCGAGGGCGTCGCCCGTCTCCTGGCTCCCCGGTTGCTCGTCGAACTGGCTGTTATCTTCCACTTCCATCGCTGCCCTGCTTCCGCTGCCTACCTGGTCTTAAAGAACGAGAGAACCGCGGTGATACCCCTTTGCAGCACGGAATCCACCACGAAAAAGTATGCGGCGAAGAGGAATACCGAGAAGATCACCACCGCGGTGGTGCCTTCCACCTGCTTGCGGTTGGGCCAGGTGACGCGGCGCATCTCAAGCTTCAGCTCGTTAATGTAGTCCTTCGTGCCCTGGATCCAGTTTGTCTTCTCGTCCGCCATGATTCTTTACTCCCAAATGTGTGAGGGGTGGTTGGCAGGGGCGGAGGGATTCGAACCCCCACTCGCGGTTTTGGAGACCGCTGGTCTGCCGTTAAACCTACGCCCCTGGGTCTCACCCCCCGAATGCCTTGGGGGGCACTTATATTCTACTTGATTTCCCGGTGCGGCTGATGCTTGCGGCAGTGCGGGCAGAATTTCTTGAACTCCAAACGGTCGGTCGTGGTCTTTTTATTCTTGGTCGAGGAATAGTTCCGGTTCTTGCATTCCTGACACTGGAATGTGATGATATCGCGAGCCATGTTTGCTCCTTAAGTCCTGCCGCTACTTTATGATCTCCGTGACCGTGCCGGCGCCCACCGTGCGGCCGCCTTCGCGAATCGCGAATCGCAACCCTTTGTCCATGGCGATCGGCGTGATCAACTCCACCGTCAGGTTCACGTTGTCCCCCGGCATCACCATCTCCGTTCCTTCCGGCAACTGCGCCACCCCCGTCACGTCCGTCGTCCGGAAGTAAAACTGCGGCCGGTATCCCTTGAAGAACGGCGTGTGCCGCCCGCCCTCTTCCTTGCTCAATACGTATACTTCGCCCTTGAAATTGGTGTGCGGCGTGATCGACCCCGGCTTCGCGATTACCTGCCCGCGCTCCACTTCGTCCTTCTCCACTCCGCGCAGCAGCAGCCCCACGTTGTCGCCCGCCATCCCCTGGTCGAGCAGCTTCTTGAACATTTCCACGCCCGTGACCACGGTCTTCCGCGTCTCCCGGAATCCCACGATCTCCATTTCCTCGCCCACCTTGCAGATCCCCCGCTCGATGCGCCCCGTCACCACCGTCCCGCGCCCCTGGATCGAGAAAATGTCTTCGATCGGCATCAGGAACGGCTTGTCCGTCACGCGCACCGGGATGGGCACGTAGGCGTCCACCGCCGCCATCAGCTCCAGCACCGTCTTTTCCCACTTCGGATCGCCGTTCAGCGCGCCCAACGCCGATACCCGCACCACCGGCAGATCGTCCCCCGGGAACCCGTAGCTCTTCAGCAGCTCGCGCACTTCCAGCTCCACCAAGTCCAGCAGCTCGGGGTCGTCCACCATGTCGACCTTGTTCATGCACACCACGATGCACGGCACGCCCACCTGCCGCGCCAGCAGCACGTGCTCGCGCGTCTGCGGCATGGGTCCGTCGGTGGCCGCCACCACCAGGATGGCGCCGTCCATCTGGGCCGCGCCGGTGATCATGTTCTTGATGTAGTCGGCGTGTCCCGGGCAGTCCACATGGGCATAGTGCCGGTTGGGAGTTTCGTACTCGATGTGCGCCACCGCGATGGTGATTCCACGGGCTTTTTCCTCGGGCGCGTTGTCGATGGAGTCGAAGCTCCGGAATTTGACCTTGGGGTTGTTCTTGCCCAGCACGCGGGTGATGGCCGCCGTCAGGGTGGTCTTGCCGTGATCGATGTGCCCGATCGTCCCGATGTTGACGTGTGGCTTGCTACGGTCGAACTTTTCCTTTGCCATGAGAGAAAATTATCTCCTTATCTCGTTAACTTGCCCTGGACCTTGCTGATGATTTCCTCGGCCAGACTGCCCGGAACCTCTTCGTACCTTCCAAAATGCATGGTGAAGCTGCCGCGTCCCTGGGTGCGCGAACGCAGCTCGGTGGCGTATCCGAACATCTCCGCCAGCGGCACCATGGACTTGACGATCTGGGTGGTGCCGCGGAGCTGCATGCCCTCGATCTTGCCCCGGCGCGAATGGAGGTCGCCGATGACGTCGCCCATATATTGCTCCGGCATCACCACTTCCACCGCCATGATGGGCTCCAGCAGCACCGGTTTGGCCTTGCGCGCGGCTTCCTTGACGGCCAGCGAACCGGCGATCTTGAAGGCCATTTCCGACGAATCCACCTCGTGGAAGCTGCCGTCGTACAGCGTGACTTTCAGATCCGACATGGGGAAGCCGGCCAGGATTCCGCCCTCCAGCGCTTCCTTGATGCCCGTTTCGGTCGGGTTGACGAATTCCTTGGGCACCGAGCCGCCGTACGTGTCGTTCTCGAACTCGAATCCGGAACCCTGCGGCAGGGGCTCGACGCGAATCTTGACGTGTCCGTACTGTCCGCGGCCGCCCGATTGCCGCACGTGGCGGCCTTCGGCTTCGGCCTTCTTGCGGATGGTCTCGCGGTACGCCACCTGCGGCTTACCCACGTTGGCGCCCACGCCGAACTCGCGCATCATGCGGTCGACAATGATTTCCAGGTGCAGTTCGCCCATTCCCGAAAGAATGGTCTGCCCGGTCTCGGGATCGGTGTTCACCCGGAACGTGGGATCTTCCTGGGCCAGCTTCTGAATCGCCATGCCCATCTTTTCCTGGTCGGCCTTGGTCTTCGGCTCGACCGCGAGCTGAATGACGGGCATCGGGAAATCGATGGACTCCAGCACGATGGGGTGGTCGTCGTCGCAAATCGTGTCGCCGGTGGACACGGTCCTCAAGCCCACCGCCGCGCAGATGTCGCCGGCCAGAATTTCCTGGATCTCCTCGCGTTTGTTGGCGTGCATGCGCAGCAGGCGCCCGATACGCTCCTTGCGCGACTTGGCCACGTTGAAAACCGAATCGCCGGACTTCAGCGTCCCCGAGTACACCCGGAAGAACGCCAGTTGCCCGACGTACGGGTCGGTCATGATCTTGAATACCAGCGCGGCGAACGGCTCGCTGTCGGAGGCATGGCGAACCAGGACCTTCTCGGGGTTGTCGATGGCCTCGCCTTCGATCGGGGGCACGTCCAGCGGGGATGGCAGGTAATCCACCACCGCGTCGAGCATGGTCTGCACGCCCTTGTTCTTGAACGCCGAACCGCAGATCACCGGGAAAATCTTCAGCGCGACGGTGGCCTTGCGCAGGCCCGCGCGGATTTCGTCGTTGTCGATGGCCTGGCCTTCGATGAACTTCTCCATCAGCTTGTCGTCGAATTCGCTGATGGCCTCGATCATCTTGGCGCGGTATTCCCTGGCCTTCTGCGCGAGGTCTTCGGGAATCTCGATCACGTCGAATTCCGAGCCCAGGGTTTCGTCGTGCCAGACCACGGCCTTCATCTCCACCAGGTCGACGATGCCCTTGAACTGGTCCTCCGCCCCGATGGGCAACTGGATCGCCACCGGCCGGCACTTCAGGCGCTCCACGATGGTGTCCACGGAGTGGTGGAAATCCGCGCCCACGCGGTCCATCTTATTGATGAAGCAAATGCGCGGAACGTTGTACTTATCGGCCTGGCGCCACACGGTCTCGGACTGCGGCTGCACCCCGGCGACGGCGTCGAACACCGCGACAGCGCCATCCAGCACACGCAGGCTGCGCTCCACCTCGGCGGTGAAGTCCACGTGGCCGGGGGTGTCGATGATGTTGATCTGGATGTCGCGCCATTCGCAGGTGGTGGCGGCTGAGGTAATCGTGATGCCGCGCTCCTGCTCCTGCTCCATCCAGTCCATGATGGCGGTGCCTTCATGAACCTCGCCCAGCTTGTGGGTGCGCCCGGTATAGTACAAAATCCGCTCGGTGGTGGTGGTCTTACCGGCATCGATATGAGCCGCGATGCCGATATTCCTCATCCTTTCGAGCGGGACCGTTCTTGGCATAAATCCGTTAGTTCCTACGTTCCTCTCAGGCCACCACCGGGTGGCTCGAATCGCTCACCACCGGTAATGCGCGAAGGCCTTGTTGGCCTCGGCCATGCGATGGACATCGTCCCTCTTCTTGATGGCGCCGCCGCGCAGATTGGAGGCGTCGTTCAGCTCGTTGGCCAGCTTCTCGGGCATGCCCTTTTCCGCGCGCCCGCGGGCATTGGTGATGATCCAGCGGATGGCCAGCGAGGTGCGCCGGTTCTGGGGCACTTCGATGGGCACCTGGTAGTTGGCGCCGCCCACGCGCCGCGTCTTCACTTCCAAAAGCGGCTTGGCGTTCTCCACGGCCTTCTTGAAGGCCTTCAGCGGATCGTCCTGGGTGCGCTCGCGCAGCTTTTCCATGGCATCGTAAAAAATGCCCTGCGCGACAGTCTTCTTGCCCTGCCACATCATGGAGTTCACAAACCGCTCGACGAGCGTGGAATTGAACACCGCATCTGGCTGGACCTCACGAATCACGGCTCTTCTTCTGCGTGGCATACGTTCCTACCGTCTCGACCCTACGATTTCGGCCTCTTGGCTCCGTACTTCGACCGTCCCTGCTTGCGATTGGCCACCCCCGCCGTATCCAGCGCGCCGCGAATGACGTGATAGCGGACGCCCGGGAGATCCTTCACGCGGCCCCCGCGGATCAGCACAATGGAGTGCTCCTGCAGGTTATGGCCGACGCCGGGAATGTAGGTGGTCACTTCGATTCCGTTGGTGAGCCGCACGCGGGCCACTTTCCGCAGCGCCGAATTGGGCTTCTTGGGAGTGGAGGTATACACGCGCGTGCACACACCGCGCTTTTGGGGGCAGCTATTCAACGCCGGACTCGAAGTCTTCCAGCGTGGCGGCTTGCGGCCGAGACGCACAAGTTGGTTAAACGTTGGCACGAATCTTCCTCATCGCGATGGTAATCAACAAAAGTGACGCAACCCACTACAACTACGGTCGCAAAAGCGAGGATATTTGCTTCGGACAGGCCCATGTCACCAACCGGCGTAACCGGCGGAACCTCGGGGCCTCACCCCTGGCCGGACCCCCACACGAGGGTGGTAGCACAGGAGCTGAAAGCTGTTCTCGCGAAACTTCTACACCATAGCAGATTTGGCAGCAGGAGTGCAAGCGGAGGTAAGATGGAAGGCAGAATGACGGCTGACGAGCGCTTTGACCGCCTGGACCGCGCCATCGAGGAGCTGACCCAATCGACCCAGGCTCTGACCCAATCCAGCCAATCTCTGACCCAGTACTTGCTGGATTTCCGCCAGGAAACCGGCAGCCACCTTCAGACGATTGACAACCGCCTGGACATTCTTTCGTCCACCGTCGCCAACCTCGATTCCAGGATCCCCGCCCCCACCAAAGCGATCCTCGATTTCGGGACCCTTGCCGCCCAGCTTGTGCGCGAACAGTCGAGGCAGAAAGACACCGCTACCGACCTTGTGACGCGCGTGGCCAAGCTCGAAGACATCGTTTCGAAGCTCATCGAGCCCGCGGCTTAGGAAGGAGCGGGAAGATCGACCGGAATCACCAAGGCAAGCGACTGGTTGCTGGAGATTCTCGCAAAAATCAGATCGCCGCTCAAACTGGCTCACTGCCCGGGCATTGCCCATATGGGTGGGTAAAGGCGTGGTCAAAGCGGAATCCATACCAACCGGTTGACCCATTCCGCCGCCTCGCTGGCGTTCCAAATCAGCACCAGCTCCTCGATCGCGGTCGAGATCGGGATCGCTCCCCGAAGCAGGATGACTCCGGGGCTCTCCGCGCCGGCCACGTAACGATTGAAATGCCACGGCATGGTGCGGCGGTCCTGGCTCACCAGGATTCGTCCGGACTCCGCAGCGATCTGCAGGACTTCAGAATCGTCCAGCCCGGCAAGACCGGCGTTGGCCGCTGTCCGGATGTCAACTCCTGGCGCAGCTCGCCGCAGCCCGCGAAGTACGCGTCCGTCAAGGTCGGCGTCAGCCTGGAATCTGACTCGCATGACGCGCCCGCTGCATCTTCGCGATCAACTCTGAATTCGTCTGCCTCGATAGCTCGTGTTGCGATTCAGCGACGCGCTGTCCTTCCGCAAGGTATGCGTCGATCTCTTTCTGGTTCCCCAGGTAGAACGCAAGCGCGCCGTGCACTTGTTCAAGCGTCAGCACCGGGTAGGACTCGACCATGCTCTCGGCCGACATCCCCTCGCGAAACAGATATACGAGCGAATCGAGCGAGACCCGAGTGCCTCCAACCAGATATTGGCCTTCGACGAGCCTGACATATTCTCCCGGCATCAGATTGCTCCGAAATCCATGGTCACACGGCGGAGGCATTGGGCACAAGGAGGTCTGAGACTGAACCGGAAGAATCAGACCACTGAGCGGCCGGGCTGCAAGAAACAACAACTGGGCGCCTTCCGGGCCGAAATCTACGGTGGACGAGACGCCCGTCCATGGCGTTGACGGCCAAGGCGACCGGCGGCGCTCACTGTCGCACTCCTCAACTCGCCTTCCGCAGCACGTCCTCGACGGCCTCGGGGTGCTTGGCGATTACGGCCAGCAGCACGCGGGTGGGCGCGTCCGGGTGCGACCGGCCCTGCTCCTGATTCTTTCGCGCGGCCGGAGGGAAGCCGAACTTGGCGGCGAACTGCGCGTGGCTGAGCCTGAGCCGCGCGTCCACCGAATCGCCTGCTCCAGCCCCCGATGATGCGCGCCGACGGTGGGCCGCTTCTTCGGCGCACGTACCGCCCTCTCCGCCGCCCGTTTGGTTTTCGTCCTCGCGCTCACCGTGCCCTCGTTTGCACTGGCCGGATATCCCGCCGTCCGGCCCGCGTTGGCTCGACACAAGCCAATCGTCGCTTCTATCTCGTTGCAAACACAAGAACGCGGCACGGCTCGTTGGCTCCAGTCGAGCCAACGAGCCTTCTGCCCGCGTCCTACTGAAACACCCCCGCCGCCTTGAAATCGCCGGCCTTCACGATCGACAATTGGCTCGGGTCGATATGCCGGCGGAAGGCCGCATTCACCTGGTCGGCGGTGAGCGCCGCGATCTTGCGCTCCACCTCGGCCTCCCACAGCATGGTGCGGCCCAGCAACTCGTTGGACGCAATCGCGGCCAGCAACTGGGCGTCGCCGCCGCGCGCCACCCGCCGCGAATCCAGATAGGCCTTCTTGCCGGCCTCCACTTCGGCCGCCGTGAAACCGTCCTTGACGGTCTTCCTTAGCTCATCCACGAAACTGGCTTCCACCTTGGGACCGAAGGCCGGGTTCAGGCTGACGGTTCCGGTCAGCATGGCGGAATCGCCCTCGCTGGGGATGGTCACGCGGGCATTGGCGCCGTAACTCAAGCCTTCCCGGTTGCGGATGCGGTCGGCGATGCGCGAAGTGATGGGCACGCCGAATATGTATCCGGCCAGCATCATGGCCGGGTAATCGGGATCGGTCTCGGCCATCTGGAAACGCAGGCCGGCCTCGAACTGGGCGTTGGCCTTGTCGGGCGTTTCGATCTTGGTATCGATGGGCGGCGGACCGGGCTGGTAGTGCGCGAAAACCGGCTTGTAAGCCATGGCCGTATTCCAGCCGCCCAGCAACTCGCCGGCGGCCTTCTGGACCACTGCCAGGTCAATCGGCCCCACCACGGCCATCACCGCGTAATTGGCGCCGAAGAACTGGTCGTGGAACTTGCGGATGTCGTCCAGGTTGGCGGTCTTCAGCTCCGCCGCTTGCTCCTCATGCGTGCCGGTGTAGAGCAGATCGCCCTTCGAATAGGGGCTCAGGTGGCGCTGCAGGGTTTCGCTGGCCAGTTGGGTGGGCTCCGTCTGGGGAGCTTCCGCCATCCGCAGACGCTGAGACAGCGAGCGCTGGAAATCGTCATCCTTATATAACGGCTCCTTCAGCATTTCCACCGCCAGCCGCATGGCCGCCACGAAATTCTCGCGCGGAGCCGAGATCGTGGCTGTCACGCTGTTGATCGACCCTCCGCCGCCGCCGCCGCGGCCGCCCCGTCCACCGCGTCCGCCGCCGCCACCTCCGCCGCCCACGCTGACCGTGGCGTCGAGCTTGCGCAGCTCGTCCTGGATCTGCTGCCGGGTGTGCGACTTGGTATCGGCGTTGAGCAGGCTGTCGGCGAATTGCGCGGACACCCGCTTGCCCTTCAGCGTGGCCTCGTCGCCGAAGCGCAGCTCGATCGAGCCGCTGACACGGTCGCTCTCGGTCTTCTTGTTCAGGGCGACCAGCTTCATGCCGTTGGCCAGCTTGGCGCGCGCCACGCGGCTCTCGATGTTGGCCGGCGTGGGATCGAAATCCTCGCCGTGAACCACCACGATGGCGCTCTTGTAGTCTTTGAGAACGGCTTCCAGATCGGGCGTGGCGGGAACCACCGTGCGGTCCGGCGCGGCGTCGGGAATGTAGTAGCCCACGGTCCGGTTGGACGGCTTGAAATAGGCCTTGGCCACGCGCACGAGGTCGTCCGGGCCGACGTCCTTCAAGCGCGTGTTGGACAGGAACAGCAGGCGCCAGTCGCCCTCGCCGATGGCGGCGTGCAGCCCGCCGGTTGCCAGGCCCGCCGGATTGGCCAGTTGGGTTTGCAGGCCCCGCAGCATCTCGGTCTTGACGCGCTCCACCTCGTCGCGCGTGGGCGGGAAGGTGGCCACGTCGGCGATGGCATTGATGAGGGCCCACTTGGCGGTTTCGAGCGACTGGTCCTTGGTGAGCGTGGCGCGCAGCTCTACCAGTCCGGGATCGTGCTCCGCGCGGGCGCTCATGCTGGCCGATTCCGCCAGTTTGGTATCCACCAGCGCCTTGCGCAATCGGCCTTCCGAGGCTCCGCCGCCCCCGCCGAAACCGCCGCGGCCTCCGCGTCCACCGCCGCCCGTGCCGTTCATCACCGCCGCCAGCACCTGCAGCGCCGCCGCATCGGGATGCGCGGCCGCCGCCGCGTGATAAGCCACGATCAGCTCGGGATTCTGCCCCACGCGGCGCAGTTCCACGTAGCGCTCGCCATCCTGCGCCGGCTCCACGGTATAGGTCTGCTCCACCGGTGTTTTTGGCCGCGGAATCCTGCCGAACGTGTCGGCCACGAACTGAAGCGTCCGGCTCTCGTCGATCTTTCCCGCGATCACAGCCACCGCGTTATCCGGCCGGTAGTACTTATGATAGAAAGCCTCCAGCCGGTCGACTGGCACGCGCTCGATATCCTCTTTAGAGCCGATGGTGCTCTTGCCGTAGTTGTGCCAAAGGTATGCCGTGGCCGCCACGCGCTCCTCCAGAATCGACCCGGGATTGTTCTCGCCCCGTTCGAACTCGTTGCGCACCACGGTCATTTCGGTGTCGAGGATCTGCTTGGTGAACTTGATGTTCACCATGCGATCGGCCTCCAGACTGAGCGCCCACTGGAGATTCTCGTCGCTGGCGTTGAAGGTCTCGAAGAAGTCCGTGGTGTCGGAATTGGTGCTTCCGTTCCAACTGGCGCCATGATCGACCAGTTCTTTCTTCACCTGCCGGCCATTGGTGGTCTCGATGAAGTTCATGTGCTCCAGCAGGTGGGCCATGCCGGTCTCGCCATAACCTTCGTGGCGGGAACCGACCTCATAGACCAGGTTGACGGTAATCGAAGGCGTGGACGCCACCGGATACAGCAGCACCTTCAATCCGTTGGGGAAATCGTATTCGGTAATGCCTCCCATGGAGGCTTTCTTCTGAACGCCGGGGGGCAGCGTTTGGGCGAACGCCGTGGCGGCAAACAGGGCGGCCGCAAAGACGGCGAGTAGAGGCTTTCGGCTCATTGGCGGAATTCTCCTTAGACGTGGAACTACTGCAAGGCGTCGGGAGACCGAAGGGAGGTTACCACCGAGGCGGAAAAGGCCGCTGAATCTACCCCAAGCCCGCGTCCCGAAGGTATTTGGCCGATTCTTCGGGCGGCGTGGGGTTGATGTAGAATCCGGTTCCCCACTCGAATCCCGCCACCTTGGTCAGCTTGGGCATGATCTCCAGGTGCCAGTGGTAGTGTGCCAGGGGCGCGTCCTGCAGGGGCGCGCTGTGCACGATGAAGTTGTACGCCGGCTGCTCCAGAACCTTGTCGATCTTGCGCATGGTGCTGCGCAGAACCCACGCCAGGTTCTGCAACGTGGCGGCGTCGGACTCCTCGAAGTGCGACGTGTGGTGCTTCGGCACAATCCAGGTTTCGAAAGGGAAACGCGGCGCGTAGGGGTTCAGCACCGTGAACCGGTCGGTCTCCATCACCAGGCGCACACCCGCCGCGGCTTCCTGGCGAATGATGTCGCAGAAGATGCAGCGTTCCTTCAATTCGTAGAACAGGCGGGCGCCGTTTACCTCTTCCTGCACGCGCTTGGGAATCACCGGCAGGGCGATCAACTGGCAATGCGGATGCTCCAGCGAGGCCCCGGCGGCTTCCCCGTGATTCTTGAACAGGAGGATGTAGCGGAAGCGCCGGTCCTTCTTGAGATCGTTGACGCGTTCCTTGAAAGCCCAGAGCACTTCCTCGATCTGCCGCTCCGGCATGTCGCTCAAGGTAGCGGCGTGGTCGGGCGTTTCGATGATGACTTCGTGCGCGCCGATGCCGTTCATCTTGTCGTACATGCCTTCGCCGGCGCGGTTGAGGTCGCCCTCGATGCCCAGAACGGGAAACTTGTTGGGAACCACGCGCACGCGCCAGCCCGGCTCGTCGCGGCCGCCCGAATTCCGGTAGGCCAGCACTTCCGGAGGCGTCTTCTTTTCGTTGCCGGTGTCAAAGGGACAAATGGATGGCTTGGCCGGAGGCACCGGCTGATGAATGAAATCGCTAGGGCGTTTGGCGCGATCCGTTGCAATAATGACCCATCGGCCCGTGATGGGGTCCTTACGGAGTTCCGGCATGGAGCAACAAACGATTATAGCGACAAACCGCGCGGGCCACGCCGGCTACATACAGGAACGTCTTTGGGCGCGCCGGAAGTAGCCGCCCAACCAACCGCCGACGGGCGAAATCGCGAGCAACAGCAGGGCCGCCGGAAGAGGCCCGCCGCGCTTTCCAGCCGCGATGGAACAGGCTGCGATGCCCACCGTAAGATACGAAGAGAGAAGCCCATTGGCGAGCTCGTTGCGGTTGACGATCCATGCGGTAACGTAACCGCCGAAAGCGCAACAGACGCCCCCGCCCAGCGCCAGCGCGACGAAGAGCGCCAGGTGGCCGCTAAGGGCCGCGGCGATCGCCCCTGCCGGTCCCGGGTGCAGATGGAACCGCATCATCGCGAGGAAGACCAGCGGGGCCATGAGGAGGATGAAACCAACCACGTCCACCATCGCCCCGATAGTCACGCTGGGGATGGATACTTTCGCATTCTTCCCCCCAGCGGCGCGCCCATGAGGCGTTTCCGGCTGGTCTTGGCCGCAGCACATCTCCGCAAACCCCGGCCCCGGCCGAAACACGTCGCGCTGCCAGTCGACGCGCACCGGATTGCCCTGCACCACCGAGACCACGTCGAACCGCGTGTTGATCCGCTCCGCCCGGCTGCGGCTCACATATTCGCTGGCGGCCCGCTCCAGCGCCTGCGGCTTCTCGGAGTCCACCGCGCAATCCGGCGCCCCGTACTCGCCGGTGGTGCATCGCTTGACTTTGACGAAGACCAGCGCGGCGCCGTGGCACGCCACCAGGTCGATTTCGCCCTCGCCGGAACGCGCCCGGCAGTTGCGCTCCATCACGATACATCCGTGGCGCCGCAAAAAGTGGGCTGCAATATCTTCGGCCAGCCGGCCAACACGGCTACGCGGCGAACGGCGCGCTAGGGCGTCGCCCGCGGTGTCAACAAGTCCGATCACGTTAGCACCTGAATTCGAGCTCCATATCTATCGAGAATTTCAGTTGCTTCCAGCCAACCGAAGTCTCAGGGAATTTCCTATATGAAGGCCCGAAACCGCTGTAATTCGACGTGCAATAGCGAAAGCGCGGGCGGATGAGGTGACTTGTGTAGGTAGGCCGTAGAAAGATGTGGTAACATTACCCGGAAAAACAAAGGATGACTCAGTCTGCAAAGGCGAACCGCTTTCGAGTCGCGCTTTCGTTCCCGGGAGAACATCGGGCGCGGGTTGAAAAGGTCGCCGAGCTACTGGCACGGACGCTGGAGCGCGAGAAGATTCTGTATGACAAGTGGTATGCGGCCGAGTTCAACCGGCCGAACCTGGACGTTTACCTCCCCAAGCTGTACCACGATGAGTCGGATCTCATCACGGTTTTCCTCTGCAAGGAGTACAACGCGAAGGAGTGGTGCGGCCTGGAATGGCGGGCCTGCCGCGATCTACTGAAACAAAAGGAAGACGACCGCTTAATGTTCTTCCGCCTCGACGATGCCGATATCCCCGGCCTCTACTCGATCGACGGGTACCAGGACATGTCCAAGATGACCGACCGGGAAGCCGCCGATGCGATCCTGAGCCGGCTGGGAGAGCCCGCCGCACCAAAGGCCCACCGCGCGTTCACCGCCAAGCTCCCCGTCGTCAACCCGCTGCTGATCGGCCGCGAGAAGGAGCTCGCGTTTCTCGACCGCGCCTGGGCCGACCCAGCCACCAACTTTGTCCAGGTGATTGCCGCCGGCGGCACCGGCAAAACGGCCCTGGTAGACAAGTGGTTTCGCAGTCACCTCGGCGAAGCCGATATCTTCGGCTGGTCTTTTTACAGCCAGGGATCTTCGTCCGACCGTCACACCTCGTCCGACCCGTTCTTCGCCGAGATCCTCGCCTGGTTGCACATCGAAATCGCGCCCGCGGCTTCCATCTGGACCAAGGTGCGGGCCGTGGCGGATCGCTTGCGCGAGGAGCGCGTGCTGCTGTTGCTCGATGGCGTGGAACCGTTGCAGGACGCGGAAGGCACGTTGCGCGACATGCCCTTGAAGGCGCTTCTACAGGAGCTCGACACAGGGAACCGCGGCCTGGCGATCTGCACCACCCGTGTCCGCATCGACATTCCCGACGACCCGCCGCGCGTGCTCTCGCTCGATCTCGACAACCTCACGCCGAAACAGGGCGCGGAGTATCTGCGCAGCCTGAAAGTGGACGGCACGGACGAGGAACTACAACAAGCCTCGCAGGAGTACTGGAATCACGCGCTGGCTTTGACCCTGCTCGGGACGTACCTCGTCGACTTCTGCGCGTCCGACGTCCGCCGCCGGATCGAGATCCCCGAATTGATGGTCGAAGATACGCGGCAAGGCGAGCATGCCCACCGCGTCATCGCGGCGTACGAGCGAATGTTCGCGGGCAAGCCGGAATCCGCGATCCTGCGCGCTCTGGGATACTTCAACCGTCCCGCCGAGTCGGCGGCGCTAAGGCTCGTGCGGCCAAAGATAGATTACCGCCAGTATCGGGCTGCGCTGAATCGCCTCCACGATGCCCGCCTCATCCTGACCACCGACCCCGCGAAACCGCTCGATTGCCACCCGCTGGTCCGCGAGCACTTTGCTGCGGAGGCAACTCCCGAGGGCCACGCGAGGCTCTACGAATATTACAAGAAGCAGGCGCCGCAACTGCCCGACACGCTGGAGGAGATGACGCCGCTGTTCCATGCCGTCTACCACGGATGCCGGGCCGGGCGGCACCAGGCGACGCTCGACGACATATACCGCGACCGCATCCTTCGCGGCGACCGGTTTCACTTAGTGAACAAGTTGGGTGCCTGGGGAACCGACCTTTCGCTGCTTGCCAACTTCTTTGGGATACCGTGGACTCAGCCCATGACCTCGCTCTCGCCGACCGATCAATCGTGGGTAACCGGCGTTGTTGGCTTCACGCTCCGTGCCGTTTCCCGGTTGGCCGATGCTGTCGAGCCCATGCGGGCCAGTTCCAGAGCCTTCGCGACATCGAAGGATTGGAAGAACGCAGCCCGCTGCTATTTGAATCTCAGCGCACTCCACCTTACCCTCGGCAGGGTACAGGAAGCGATCACCGCGTCGCGGCAGTCGGTTGATTTCGCTGACCGCAGCGGCGACGGATTCTTCAAGATGGTCTGCCGTACTGCGCTGGCCGACGCCCACCATCAAACCGGCGATCTCGCCGAAGCGACGCGCCTATTCGCGGAAGCCGAGCAGTTCCAGGTGGAACGCCAGTCCGATTACTCGACCTACACTCTTCGAGGCTATCGGTACTGCGACCTCCTTCTCGGACAAGGCCAGACCGCTGAAGTTCTCCGCCGCGCTTCCCAAGCCATGCTCATCGCTGAGGAGAATCGACACCTTCTCTCAATCGGCCTCAATCACCTTTCGCTCGGCCGCGCCCACCCCGCCTGCTCCGCCGAAGCCGCTCACCACCTTGACCAAGCCGTCGACTTCCTTCGCCGCGCCGGAACAATCGATCGCCTTCCCCTCGCCCTCCTCGCTCGCGGCACGCCCCACGACCTCGACGAAGTCTTCCGCATCGCCACCCGCTCCGGCATGCGGCTCCATCTCGCCGACTACCACCTCGCCATGACCCGCCGCGCCCTCGCCGTCGGCGAGCGCACCCAGGCCCGCGAGCATTTCGACAAGGCCGAAATCTTGATCAACGAAACCGGCTACCACCGCCGCGACGGCGAGTTGGAGAAGCTCCGCTCCGAGCTATAAACCGTAACAGTGTTACGGTTGGAGAGCGTATCCCTTTTGTTTTCTTTGCAGGAATCGGGAAAGCGTAACGGTGTTACGGTTTTGAACGGGGTGGAAGGCCGGGATGTCGGGAAACGGTGGGGGGCGGTGTCCAGACCTCGGAAGGCCGAGTGCCACTCGGCCGCAGGTTGCCAACCTGCCCCACATAGCACAGTCCACCCGGCGACAGGTCAGACAGGTCGATGTCGTCCCTTCAGTCTACCGAAACGCGTCCCGCAGCCACTCGATGCGCACCGGATGCAGCAGCACCACCGACACGATATCGAACCGCGTCTTGTCCCACTCCACCCCGCTGCGCCGCGAGTACTCGCGCGCGGTGCGCTGCAGCGCGATGCGCTTCTCGGCGTCCACGGCCGCTTCCGGTGGGCCATACTCCTCGCTCGAGCGGGTCTTCACTTCCACGAATACCAGCGACCCGCCATGCCACGCCACCAGGTCGATCTCCCCTGCCCCACTGCGCGCGCGAAAGTTCCGCGCCACTACCGTGAGGCCTTTCCGCCGCAGAAAACGATGGGCCAGGTCTTCACCCACACGGCCGTGATTGTTAACGTAATACCGCCGCCGGATAGCGTCAGCCGCGCGATACAAAAGCTCGATCATCGCTCACTTGAGGACTTCGAACTCGAAGTTCATCACCTTGCCGCGCACCACGTAACACAGGTAGTATTCCCAAAAGCGGCGGTAGCGCGGAAAGCGGTTGACCAGGAATTCGAACCCCAGCCACCTCCACAGAGCCAGTAGCCGCACATGCACGGAAATCTCACGGAATTTGACCTTCGAGTAGTATCCGAAACCGCCGTGGTTCTCCCCGAAATAGCGGAAGCTGAAACTGTTGAGATGGCTCTTGTGGGTGGGGTCGCAGAACGAGCTGAAGTCGGTGTAGTGCGGCGTTTCGATGCGCACCGTGCCGCCGGAGCGCACCAGGCGGTGAAACTCCTCCATGGCGCGGATCACGTCGGAAAGGTGCTCGATCACGTGAATCGCCGTCAGACGGTCGAAGGAGCTGTCGGCGAAGGGATACGGGAAACGGTCGAGGTCCGCCAGGACGTCGGCGCGGCTGGCGGGATTGCGGTCGAGCCCGATGGACCCTGGTTGCTTGCGAATCCCGCAGCCGACATCGAGTATCTTCATCCTTCTCCCATGGCCTTCGTCAGGCACTCTTCCAGTGTCGCAATCGCGAAGTCGCACTGCTCGCGCGTGATCACCAGCGGCGGGCACAGGCGGAGGGTCGAATCGCCCGCGCCCAACAGCAGCAACCCGCGCTCGAACGCCAGCGACGTCACCCGGTCGCGAAGTCCCGGCGCCTTTTCGCGAGTCTGTTGATTGCGCACCAGCTCAATCCCGATCATCAATCCCAGCCCGCGCACATCGCCCACTACCGGGAAGCGGGCCGGCCAATCGTGCAACCGGTCCATCATGTAGCTTCCCATGCGCGCGGCGTTCCGCACCAGTCCCTCTTCCAGCAGCGCGATGGTCGCCAGCGCCGCCTGGCACGCCACCGGGTTGCCTCCGAAGGTGGATGCATGCGCGCCCGGCGGCCACGTCATCAAGTCGGCGCGCGCCACCGTAGCGCCCAGCGGCATTCCGCTGGCGATCCCTTTGGCCACGGCGAAGATGTCCGGGACGGCGTCGAAATGCTCGGCCGCCCACATTTTGCCGGTGCGGCCCATTCCCGACTGCACTTCGTCGAAAATCAGAAGGATACCATTGTGTTTGGCCACGCGCGCGAGCTCGGTGAAAAACTTTTGCGGCGGCACCACGTATCCGCCCTCGCCCAGCACCGGCTCCAGGGCGATGGCGGCGGTTTCGGCGGCGGGCGCGATGGTCTTCAACAACGTATCTTCGATGAACTTCACGCACTCCACCGCGCAGGCGTCCGCCTGCTTGCCGAACGGGCAGCGGTAACAGTAAGGATAGGGCGTGTGGACCACGTCCGGGACCAGCGGCCCGAAGCCGGCCCGCTGCACGGCCTTGCGCGAGGTCAGCGAGAGCGCGCCCATGGTGCGTCCGTGGAAACTGCCATAGAAGGCGATGATCTTGGAACGCTTGGTGGCCCAGCGGGCCAGTTTGATGGCGCCCTCGACGGCCTCCGCGCCCGAATTGCAGAAGGAAACCCGCCGGTCCATGTCGCCCGGCGCCAGCGCCGCCAGCTTCTCGGCCAGCGCCACCATCTCTTCGTAATAGAAATCCGTCCCCGACATGTGGATCAGGCGGGCCGCCTGTTTTTGGATCGCCTCCACCACGCGTGGATGGCAATGGCCGGTCGCGACCACCGCGATTCCGGCGTTGAAATCGAGGAACCGGTTGCCGTCGGCGTCCTCCACCATGGCGCCTTCGCCCCGTTCCACCACCAGCGGATACCCGCGGGTGTACGATGGCGAGACCACCCGCGCATCGCGCTCCATCACGGCCGCCGCGCGCGGTCCGGGCAGAGCAGTCACGAGGCATGGAAGATCCGGACGCGTCTGGTCCATAGTCCGAGCCATAAAACTCTCCTGTATTCAGTTGTGAGGGTTGAAAACCTGCATGCCGATGGGTATCGCCGGCACGCGCCGCGGAGCGCGCCGGAAACTTAGTCGGAGCCGAACAGCCCGGGCCGGGAGGTGGAAGGAGTACACTCCATGCTTCTATCTTACAGCTTGTAGCTATTGGCTAACGGCCACGTTCCCCACCCACAGCGTATTCATACCGCCGGGGCCGACGCCGGCGCCGGTCGCGTCGAGAATGACGAGGGTGCGCCAGCGGGCGGGATCGAAATGGCCCTCTCCCTGGAAATCCGCCAGCTTCAGATCCACGTGGAAGACTTCCCGCCCGCCCGGCGGATAGACCGGCAGCGTGAACCGCGGACCCGCGCCGCCGCCCGGCTTGGTCATTTCCAGCACGATCATCAGGGTGGATTCGTGCTCCGAAGCGACGTCGAACACCAGCCGTTTGGCCTGCGCCAGTTGCGGATTGGCAACCCGCCGCGCCAGGATCTCGAGCCGGCCCTCGACCTGCTGGTAGGACGCCTGGAGCGCGCGCGGACCTAACGGACCGTCCGGCCCGCCGAGCTTCAGATCCATCCCGCCGGGCGAGACCCATTGCAGAAAGTCGCGGCCCGGCGGGTCGATCGGCACCGTCCCCGGCGCCGCGGCCGCGCGCACCGGCGCGCTGCCCGACACTTCAAAGCTGTCCAGCAACAGGCTGTGACGCCCGGACGCCGCCGCCACGTGCATCGGCAATCCGGAATTGCGCGTCAACTGCGAAAAGTACTGGGCGAGGTCGAATACCGCGATGCCGTCCACTTGGTCGAGATCGAGCTTCCCATCCGCGTCCACCGGGTCGTCCGGTCCGTCGGTGACGGTGAAATCCGCGGGGGTGAGTTCAATCGCCTGCCAGGTGTTGGCCGGCGTCCAGAACCACGCCGCGTAGTTGCCTCCGCCGGGTTTCTTTTCGGTGAGCAGGACTCCCACCGCGGTGTTGTGATCGGTTCGCGCCCAGAATCGCAGGCTCCGCATGCGGGCAAACGACTCCGGTGCGTCCAGCACGGCGCCCGCGAATCGCTGGGGCGCGAGATCGTAGGTGAACTCCAGCGCCGCGTGTCCGGGGCGCACGCGGGCGGCGTCGCGGGTGCTCCGGACTTCCGCCCCTTCCCCCGTGGCGGTCCATCCGGAGACGTCCTTTTCGAAGGTCTGGAAGAGAAGCGTGTTCGATTCCCGCTGACCGAAAGCCGCAACCGTGGTGAAAAGGACAAGACCAACCGCGCGCATAAGCATCTTCCGCGATCATATCGCGACGGCGATCCCGCGCGGGCGGCGGAATCCGTTCCCGGTCCGGCGCTGGTACACTGTCCTCAGGCATGTCTGCCAATACCGCGGTGGGGATCAATATCGGCGCATGGATCGAACACCGCGGGATACACGACTGTCTGCAGTGGTTCACGCGCGAGAAACAGTGGATCAACGAGATTCACCTGCAGTTGTGCCGCGTCCCGGCGCCGACCTTTCTGGAACAGGAGCGGGCCGCATGGTTTCTGGAGCAACTGCGCGCCGCCGGCTGGGAAGCCGCCATCGACCGTGCCGGCAATGTCGTCGCCGCTGCCGGGTCCAGCCCCTATGTGGCTCTGACCGCGCACCTGGATACGGTGATCGCGCCGCGCAACAAGGACGAGATCACGGTGGAGGCCGACGGGCGATTCTGCGGACCGGGCGTCGCCGATAACGGGGCCGGCCTGGCGGCGCTGCTGGCGGTGGCGCGGGCGTGGAAGGCCTGCAACCAGCTTCCCGAATTGCCGCACGGGCTGCTGCTGGTGGCCAACGTGGGCGAAGAAGGCGAGGGCAACCTGCTGGGCATGCGGTATCTGTGCAAGCAGTCGCCGCTGGCCGGGAAGGTCGGCGCCTTCCTGGTGGTGGATGGAGTGGGCAACGACCACATCACCAATCGAGCGCTGGGCAGCCGCCGCTTCGAGATCCTGTTCCAGGGTCCCGGAGGGCACAGTTGGAGCGACTACGGCGTGGGGAACCCGCTGCACGCGCTGTGCCGGGCGGTGGCGCTGTTCTCGGAAACGCGCATCGACGCCACGCCGCGGTCGGCGTTCAACGTGGGGCTGATCGAGGGCGGGTCGAGCGTGAACGCGATCCCGCAGACGGCCCGCGCCAAGGTGGACATTCGCTCGGAGAGCAATCCGAAGATGGACGAACTGGTGGAGATTCTGTCGGCGGCGGTGGAGCGCGCGCGCGACGCCGAGAACCAGCGCGCCACCGGAGGGAAGGTCGCGGCCAAGCTGCGTGAGATCGGCTCGCGTCCGGCCGCCTCGCTGCAGGAAAGCTCGGCCATTCTGCAGTACCTCCGCGCGGTGGATGCGCACCTGGGAATCCGCTCGCATCTGGACTGCTCGTCGACCGACGCCAACATTCCGCTGTCGCTGGGGATTCCGGCGATTGCGATCGGCGCGGGCGGCGCGGGCGGCGGGGCCCATACTACCGAGGAGTGGTACCGGCCCGAAGGGCGCGATCTGGGCCTCAAGCGGATCTTGCTCACGCTGCTGCTGCTGATGAACGAGGCCCGTTGAAAAACCTGGGGACAGACGGAACGTTTCCCGGTTTTTCGGAGAAATCGGGGGAAAAACCGGGAAACGTTCCGTCTGTCCCCAGGTTTTCGGGGCACTGGCGGGCGGAAGCGGCCCTGGCGGCCAATACGGTGGTCTGGGGAGCCTCCTTCGTACTGGTCAAGGCGGCGCTGCATGATGTCTCGCCGGTCCTCTTTATCGCCCTGCGATTTTCACTGGCTACGGCCGCGCTGCTGGTGCTCCTGCGCGGCTCCTGGAAAGCGCCGGCCGCGTGGAAATCCATCCGGGCCGGGGCTTTAGCGGGGGTCTTCCTGTTTGCCGGGTTCCTGCTTCAGACCTTGGGGTTGCGGCTGACCTCCGCGCCCAAATCGGCATTCATTACGGGGCTAATGTCGGCGATGGTACCTTTGCTGGCTGCCTGCGTCTATAGGATTAGACCCCAGGTATCGGAGGTGGTTGGGGTACTGGTGGCCACGGCCGGGCTGGGCTTGCTCACGCTGAAAGGGGCTGCCGCTTCCGTCAGCGCGGGCGACCTTCTCACCTTCGGTTGCGCCATCGGATTCGCCGCGCACGTGGTGGTGCTGGGCCACTTTTCCGGGCAGATGAGCTTTGAATTGTTGTCGGTAAGCCAGGTCGCCGCCGCGGCCGGGTTGTCATGGGGGCTGGTATGGATCGAGCCGGCCCACCTGGCGTGGCGGCCGGCGGTAGTATGCGGCATACTATTTACAGGGCTATTCTGCACGGCATTGGCTTTCACCATTCAGGCGTGGGCCCAGCGGTACACCACTTCGACCAGAACGGCTCTGATCTATACGCTGGAACCCGTGGTTGCCTGGGTGACTTCGTACATGCTTATGGGAGAGGGCTTGGCGGGACGCGCCGCCGCGGGCGCGGTTCTCATCCTGAGCGGGGTGTTGTTGGTGGAATTGAAACCCCTGGGTTCGCGGCGACATCCATCTCTATAGAGGCGGAAGGTAATAGAGGCATATAATGTTTCCGACCGCGTTTTGAAGGAGTTATGAGGTTCATGAAATTCGTCGACAAGTTGCGCACACAGAAGCTGCTTTCGTTTACGCTGATCCTCTTCACGCTGGCGTTCGGGATCGTCATCGGTACGCTCGTGAATCCCAGCGTGAGGGCGGAAAAAGACAACAACGCGGCGCCCGGTGCGACGCCGCTGGTCATTCCCAATCCGGTTGAGCTATCCAGCACCTTCTCCATCATTGCCAAACAGGTGGAACCCTCGGTGGTGCACATCCAGACGGACACCTTGCCGAAACAGCGGCCGCAGGCCCGCGGCAATAATGGCGGGAACCGGCGAGGCCAGCCGGCCCCCGACGAGGGCAACGGCAACGGCGGAATGGACGACCTGTTCCGTTTCTTCGGGAATCCCTTTGGCGGCGGAGCGCCCCAGGCACAGCGTTCCAGCGCGCTGGGATCCGGCGTGGTGGTGGACCGGGCGGGGTATGTTCTGACGAATAACCATGTGGTCAACGGCGCCGACCGCATCAAAGTGAAGTTCATGGACAGCCCCAAGGAGTACGAAGCCAAGGTGGTGGGCGTGGACGAAGCCACCGACCTGGCGGTGATCCGCGTGGAATCCGGACACGAGTTCGTCCCGGCCAAGATCGGCAATTCCGACGCCGTGCAGGTGGGCGATTGGGCGGTGGCCATCGGTTCGCCGTTCGGCTTCCAGGCCACGGTGACGGCGGGCATCATCAGCGCCAAGCAGCGCGACATCGCGGGGGAATCCCAGTTCCAGCATTTCCTGCAGACCGACGCCGCCATCAACCCGGGCAACAGCGGCGGACCGCTGCTCAACATGCGGGGCGAGGTAATCGGCATCAATACCGCCATCGCGTCGCAGTCGGGCCACTATGAAGGCATCGGTTTCGCCATGCCCATCAACACCGCCGCCAACGTCTACAACGAGATCATCAAAAACGGCAAGGTGACGCGCGGCTCCATCGGCATCAAGTACCTCTCCAATGCCAGTACCACCGAGGCGTTGCTCAAGTCCAACGGACTGAAGGACGGCGTGCCGGTGGATTCGGTGCAGGCCGGCGGACCGGCGGACAAGGCCGGGATCAAGGCCGGCGACGTCATCGTGGCGGTCAACGGCAAGACCGTGCGCAACGGCAACGAACTGGTGAACATCGTTTCCAACACTCCGGTGGGCACTTCGGTGACCCTGGCGGTGAACCGCGACGGCAAGACTTCCGACTACAAAGTGGTGATCGCCGACCTGACCCAGGTCTTCCCCGATCAGTGGGGCAAAGATCAGCAGTCGGGCGCCAATAAGCCCGATGGCACGTCGGTCAGCTTCGGTATGTCGGTACAGGCGCTAACCGACCTGCGGCGCCAGAATCTGGGCATCAAGGAGGCCGGCGGCCTGGAAATCACCGATGTCGAACCCGACTCGTTCGCCGAGGACATCGGGCTGGGCGCAGGCGATATTCTGTTGACCATCAACAATAAGCCGCTCAATTCGATTCAGGACCTGAAGGACCAGCAGGCCAAGCTGAAACCCGGCGACGCGGTGGCCTTCCGGGTCATGACGGCCCCCCGCGACGCGTTCGGACGCCGCGGCGAGTGGACCACCACGTATCGCGCCGGCGAGCTGCCTTCGAATCCGCGATAACGCCGGTGGCTTTTTCTTGGGGCCGGGCTCACCCCCGGCCCCTTTTTTGTTTGTAGAATAGAGGTTTACCAATGCGGAAGCTCCTATGTTGCGCGGCGTCCGCCGCGGCTTTGATTTTGGTTGCCAGAGCCGCCGACACAGCCGCGCCACAGAAGAAGGTTCCAGGCGCGGCCGCGAAGACCCAGGCAGCGCCCAAGACGGCGCCAACGGCCGGCCGCAACACCACCGCCGCCTCAAAGACAGCGCCCCAGCCGGCAGCTTCGCCCAAGCCGGCGGCCACCGGTACCAGCGCGGCCCGCACGACGACCGCGGCCCGAACCACCACCGCGGCCCGGCGCACCACAACGTCGGGACTGCCCAGGCGTCCCGCCACCACCTGGCGCAATCGCCAGGTGGCGCCAACCGCGGAGCGTTACAAAGAGATCCAGGACGCACTGGCTGCCAAAGGCTATCTGCAGCCCGACGACGCCAGCGGCAAGTGGGACCAGACATCCATTGAGGCGCTGAAGAAGTTTCAGGCCGATCAGAAGCTGGATTCCACCGGCAAGCTCGACTCGCTGTCTCTGATCGCCCTGGGACTGGGACCGAAGTACGAATCGCCGCCGCCCGCACCCGCGCCTGCGAAGCCTGCCGAGCCGCCGCCCAACGGGCAGCCATAGACTCGGACCTTCGAGCCGACGAGATCCACGCCGTAGCGCGACAACTCCCCGGCCGGTAGCCGCCCCACAGGACACAACCCTCCGCGCCACGCTACCATAGAAACTACTCCCGAAAAATGGAATCGCAACCGATCGATCTAAAGCACACGGTCAATCTGCCCAAAACCGGGTTCTCCATGAAGGCCAACCTGGCGCAGACCGAGCCCAAGATGCTGGAGCGCTGGGCGCACGCCAACCTCTACCAGCAGATCCGCGCCGCGCGCGCCGGCCGCCCCACCTACATCTTGCACGACGGCCCGCCCTACGCCAACGGCCGCATTCACCTCGGCACCGCGTTCAACAAGATCCTCAAGGACTTCATCGTCAAGTCGAAAACCATGGCCGGCTTCGATGCGCCCTACGTGCCCGGCTGGGATTGCCACGGCCTGCCCATCGAAATCAAGGTCGATAGCGACCTCGGCGCCAAGAAGGCCCACATGTCGCCGGCCGAAATCCGCCGCGCCTGCCGCCAGTACGCCGAGAAGTTTGTCGGCCTGCAGCGCACCGATTTCAAGCGCCTCGGCGTCCTGGGCCAATGGGACGATCCGTACCTCACCATGAGCGCGTCCTACCAGGCCGTCATCGCCGGCGCGTTTGTGGAGTTCCTCGATCGCGGCTACGTCTACAAGGGCCTCAAGCCGGTGCACTGGTGCATGAAGGACCGCACCGCCCTGGCCGAAGCTGAGGTGGAGTACGAAAATCACACCAGCCCGTCCATCTGGGTACGCTTCCGCCTGACCTCGGACCCGGCCCAGCTCGATCCCGCGCTGGCCGGCCGCGACGTGTACGGCCTCATCTGGACCACCACGCCCTGGACCATTCCGGCCAACATGGCCATCGCCTACAACCCCAAGTACGAATACGCCGCCGTGGACGTCGCCGGCGCGGTCTACATCGTGGCCGCCGAGTTGCTCGCCATCACGGCCGAAAAGTGCGGCTGGGCGGAATACTCCAAGCTCGCCGGTTTTGCGGGCGCGAAGCTGGAGGGCGCCGTGTTCCGCCATCCCTTTCTGGAGCGCGATTCGCTCGGCATCCTGGCCGACCACGTGACCCTGGAGCAGGGCACCGGCGCCGTGCACACCGCTCCCGGCCATGGACAGGAAGACTACGCCAGCGGACGGCAGTACGGCATCGAAACTTATTGCCCGGTGGACGCCGCCGGCCGCTTCTTCCACGCCGAAGGCGCAACCGGACGCCTGCCCGACTCGCTCATCGGCAAGACGGTTTGGGAAGGCAACCCCATCGTCGTCGAGATCCTCAAGCAACACGGCGCGCTGCTCGCCCTGGAAAAGCTGGAGCATTCCTATCCGCACTGCTGGCGCTGCCACAAGCCCACCATCTTCCGCGCCACCGAACAGTGGTTCATCGGCATGGACCGCAACAACTTCCGCGCTCAGGCGCTGGAGGCCATCCACAAAGTTCGCTGGCTGCCCGCGTGGGGCGAAGAGCGCATCTCCAACATGGTGGCCACGCGGCCGGATTGGTGCATCTCGCGCCAGCGCGTGTGGGGCGTGCCCATCATCGTCTTCTATTGCGATCGGTGCCGCGAACCGCTCACCGAGCGGAAGATTCTCGACGGCATCGTGGAGCTTTTCCGCCAGCACTCCGCCGATGTCTGGTATGAGCGCACCCCCGCCGAGCTGTTGCCCGCCGGAACCAGGTGCTCCAAGTGCGGCGGCACGGAATTCGCCAAGGAGAAAGACATTCTGGACGTCTGGTTCGATTCCGGCTCTAGCCACCTGGCCGTGCTCAACGATCGCTTCGGGCTCTCCTGGCCGGCGGACCTGTACCTGGAAGGCGGCGACCAGTATCGCGGCTGGTTCCACAGCTCGCTGCTGGTGGGCGCCGGCATCAAGGGCGGCTCGCCCTACCGCGCCTGCGCGCTCAACGGATGGGTGCTCGATGGCGAGGGCAAGGCCATGCACAAGTCGCTGGGCAATTCCATCGAGCCGGAGGAAGTCATCAAACACCATGGCGCTGAGATTCTGCGCCTATGGAGCGCGTCGGTAGACTTCCACGAAGACGTGCGCATATCCGAAACCATCGTCACCCGCCTGGTGGAAGCCTACCGCAAACTGCGCAACACCTTCCGCTACCTGCTGGGCAACCTGTCGGGGTTCGACCCCGCGCGCGACGCCGTCGATGGCGCCGAGCTCTTCGAAATCGATCAGTGGGTGCTCCTGCGCGCCGAAGACCTGGTGGCGCGGTCGCGCGTCTGGTTCGACGAATTCCAGTTCCACAAGGTCTACCATTCGCTCTACGCCTTCGCCACCGTGGACCTCAGCTCGGTGTACTTCGACGTGCTGAAGGACCGCCTGTACACCGCCGCTCCCCGGTCTCAGGCGCGCCGCGCCGCGCAGACCGCGCTGCACCGCCTGCTGGACGCGCTGGTCCGCCTGGTGGCGCCCATCATGAGCTTCACGGCCGACGAAATATGGGGCCACATGGGACGCCCGGGCAGCGTGCACGTGGCGCTGTTCCCCGAACCTGCCGAATTGACCGCCGGCATCGGCGACGACATGCGGCGGCGCGTTTCCGAATGGGACCGCCTGCTGGAAGTGCGCGACAGCGTCCTGAAGAGCCTGGAAGCCGCGCGCAACAACAAGCTGATCGGCGCGCCTCTCGAGGCCTGTGTGCGTCTGCGGGCCAGCGGCGATCTCTACCCGCTGCTGGAGAAGTATGCGCGCGAGCTGCCGTCGCTGTTCATCGTTTCGCAGGTGGAACTGGCGCAGGGCGATGGCTCTCTCGACGTCACCGTGGGGCGCGCCGCCGGCCGGAAGTGCGAGCGCTGCTGGAAGTACACCACCGATGTCGGCCAGGACTCGCGCTTCCCCACCATTTGCCGGCCCTGCGCCGGCGCCGTCAAAGAGATTCTGAATGGCTGACAAGCGCTGGATCGCCTATGGTTCCGCGGTCGCCGTGTTGGCGCTGGATCGCATCACCAAGCGCCTGGTGGAGACGCGCCTCTCCTTCGACGACACCCTCAAGGTGATCCCCGGATTCTTCGACATCGTTCACTCGCAGAATCGCGGCGTGGCGTTCGGCATTTTCAACGATTCGGCGTTTCAGTGGCGCACCGCTTTGCTGGTGTTGGCGTCGCTCGCCGCCGCCGTGGTGGTGAGCTGGATTCTGCGCCGCCCCGCCGGGCTCGACCGCTGCACCTTCTGGGGCCTGACGTTGGTCTTGGGCGGCGCCTTGGGCAACCTCTACGACCGCGTCTTGTCCGGCCAGGTCACCGATTTCCTGCTATTCTACATCGGCGACTACCAGTGGCCCGCGTTCAACGTCGCCGACTCGGCCATCGTGGTAGGCAGCGGCCTGCTGCTGATCGACCTGGTGCGGCCCAAACGGGAAGCGGCTCATGTACCCTGAAATCTTTCATCTCTCCTTTCTGCACACCTACGGCGTGCTGGTCGCGGTGGCCTTCCTGTCGGCCGTGTGGATGGCCGCGCGCCTCGCCCGCCGCTCCGGCATCGACCCAGATGCCGTCACCAACCTGGGCATTTACTGCGCCCTGGCGGCCATGGCCGGCGCCAAGCTGATGATGTTCGTGGTGGACCCCGAGTACCGGCGCGACATCTTCTCGTGGGCGTCGCTGCAGGCTGGCGGCATCTTCTACGGCGGCTTGCTGGCGGCCCTGGCGGTGGCCTGGTGGTACCTGCGCAAGACCAAACTGCCGCTGCTCGCAACCGCCGACGTGTTCGCGCCCGCCATCGCGCTGGGACATGGCATCGGACGCCTGGGATGTTTCTCCGCCGGCTGCTGTTGGGGCGTGCTCTGCGACCGGCCGTGGGCCGTGACGTTCCGCGACCCGGTCGCCAACAATCTCACCGGCGTTCCGCTGCGCGTCCCCCTGCACCCCACACAGCTCTACGAAGCTTTCGCCGAATTTGCGATCTTCGTCATCCTGTACCGCCGGATCGGGAAGCCGCACGGCAGAGGCGCGATTATCAGCTTATACCTGATGCTGTACTCCACCGCGCGCTTCGTGGTGGAGTTCTATCGCTACCACGATCAAGGAAATTTGTGGGGCGGTCCGCTGGACACCTCGCAAGTCATTTCGCTGGCCCTTTTCGTGCTGGGCGCCTCGCGATTTATCTTGTTCCGAAAACTGGACGCCGCCCTCATCGCGCCGCGGGGGTAAGTCTGCAATATTCTTACGGACGGCGCGGCCAAAGCGCCTCCCCGGAGCACTGTGGTACCATGCTTTTGAAGACCTTGACATCTCACGGAGAGGTGGCTGAGTGGTCGAAAGCAGCGGTTTGCTAAACCGTCGTAGGGTCAAAAACTCTACCGGGGGTTCGAATCCCCCCCTCTCCGCCAGTCCATACCCCACCAGTTACCGGTCGGCACGCAGCTACTTTTTTTCTTCGTGCGCGCCGGCGTGCTGGCCGCCTGAGGGCGCCGCTTCGGCGGACTCGAAGGCGCGGCCGGACACTTGCCGAACTCCTACATAGGCTTCGTCGTCGACGCTCAGCTCCCCGCGGAACGGGTAGTCCAGAGCGATGATCAGCGAAAACACGAGACCGATCGAGAGCATCGTCATCCCGGTCACCGCCATGTGAATCTTGTAACTGTGCGGGCCGAACAGGTAGACGTAAACGATAACCAGCCCCAGGCCGAAGATCAGCATCTGCCAGACTGCGTCGGGGAGATGCGCGTTGGCCGCCAGCAACCGGGCCCGGCGCGCGCTGAAGAGTTCGTTGATGACGTGCACCATCTCCCCTTTGACGGTGGCCTGGCCCGGGGTTGCCGGTTCGAAATCGGCGAGATCGAGACTGATCCGGCGGACCTGCACCCAGCCTTCCTCGTAGTTGCGCTCCTCCATCTTGTAGGCCTGCTGGCTCCGCCATTCCTTCTTGGTGACGATGTCGATGTACTTGTCGACATCGGCGCGCACGCGGACGGCGAGCTCGGCGGGCAGCCCGGCGCTATCGAAGGCGAGGCTGCCCAGCGAATTGGCCTCTTCGGAGGCGATCGCCGTGCTCTTGTCCATGGCCTCGTAAACGCCGACCGCGACGAAAGCCAGCACCACCGCGTAGATGCCGCCGCAGAGCGCGTAGCTCAGCCCGACCATCGTGGTGTCCTCCTCGCGGGCGTTCCAGTTGACCAGGCGATGGAAAATGAAAAGGCCGATAAGCGGGAGGATGACCAGGACCGAGCACACGGCGGCCGCCACTTCCCAGGTGGAATGAGAGTAAAACCAGTCGTTCAGCATGACCAAGTCCCTTCGCAGCAGGCGTAGCTTCTCATCGGAATTCCTCGATCAATGGTGGGCCGCGGGCACGGGCGCCGCTCGCTCCAGCGCTCCGGACGCCGTCGCCTTGATGCTGACGAAGGCATCGTCGCCCACGCTGACCTCGCCGCGGAACGGGTAGTCCAGGGCGATGATGAGGACGAAGACTAGCGCGATCATGGCCGAGATGAGACCGGTGATCGCCAGATGGATCCGAAAACTGTGCGCGCCGAAGAGGTAGGTGTAGCCGACGGCGACGGCGCCCGCCAGCAGCAGGATCTGCCAGACCACGTCGGGCAGATGTTCCCCGGCCGCCAGGATGCGGGTGCGGCGCGCCTTGATCAGATCGTTCATGGCATGCAGCATTTCGCCCTTGTTGATGTTCTGCCCCATGGTCGCCGGCTCGAACTCGGCCAGCCGCGTGGTGAGATGGGCGAGCGCCGTCCAGCCCGGCTCGAACACCGCTTCATTGAGCTTGCCCGCCTGCTGGCTCGGCCATTCCGACTTGACCACGATGTCGATGTACTGGTCGAGATCGGCGCGAACCGCCCCGGCCATCTGCGGGGGCAGTCCAGCCGAATCCAGCATGAGGTTGCTCAGCTTGTTAGCCTCGGCGGTGGCGATCTCGTCGCCCTTGGCGAAGGTCTCGAAGACATCCACCACGATAAAGGCGATGAGCACGGCATAGACCACCGCGACGATGGCATAGGTAAGGCCGACCGTCTCGGTATCCTTGTGCCGCATATGCACGTCCACGAGGCGGTGGAAAATGTACAGCCCGGCCAGCGACAGGGCGGTCCAGATACCGATCACCAACAGCCCAACCTCCCAGGTCGGGTGCGTATACAGAAAATCAACGAGCACTAATTCCTCCTCCGTGCATAGTCCAGCTTACGCAGTCTCTCCGTGCCGAGCCTTGGAACACCCTGAGCGTCCCAAGATTGCAAATCAGTATGTTGGGGATGATGAGCGGCTACCGGCGATCTCCATACCGCTCAAGTGAGATACTCACCGCGCAGCCGGACCCTCGGTCCGGCTTTGGCTACGCGGCCATATCGGTCAACCATATCACGGCGGCTCGCAACATGCAAGCTGCTGCGATGCCCGAACCCGGAAGGGGAGCGCGCCACTCTCAATCGGCCTAACCCGCTTGGCCCGCCGGCTTGTGCCTACTTCTCCAACTCCCCAAGCGCCGCCAATACTTCCTCGCTATGCGGCCCGGGACTCACGTGGAGGTACACTTTGCGGATCACCCCCCGCGGATCGATGAGGAAGGTGTTCCGCGCGGCCATGCCGGACTGGCTCAGCGATCCGTACTTCGGCGCGACGGTTTTGCCGCTATCGGAGAGCAGTTTGAATGTCAGGCTTTCCTTGGCGCAGAATTGCTGGTGCGAATCCACGGTGTCCACGCTGACGCCCAGAATCACCGCGTTCTTCTGGTCGTACCGATCCAAGTCCCGCTGGAAGTTGTGCGCCTCGATGGTGCAGCCCGAAGTCATATCCTTCGGGTAAAAGTAGAGCACCACCCACTTGCCGCGAAAGTCGTCCAGGCTGACCGGCTTGCCTTCTTGCGAATTCAGGGTGAAGCCGGGCGCGGCGCTGCCGGCGGTTGGCGCATCATCGGCCCGGGCGATGGAGCCGGCGGTGAACACCAGCGTAGATGCGAGTAAAACGGCCGGCATGCCGGCCATCGAGATGTGCGAAATTCTCATGTCCCATGTCTCCTCGGAAGTGCGAATTGGCGCGCACGAAGCGGCCCTTGATCCCATTAAAGCAGGGTGGGCCGCCGGAAGTCCATAGGCCCCGAGTTAGCGGCGTCTGCTAGACTGCGGAGGATGCCCGTGAGAATTCCGTGCCAGGAACTCGCCGACACCCTGGCCGGCATCTTATTGAGACGCGGATTCGAACGCGATCGCGCGGAGTTATGCGCGCGCCTGTTTGCCGAAACCACGCTCGACGGCGTGTATTCCCACGGCGTGAACCGGTTTCCGCGCTTCATCCGGATGATCGAGAACGGCAGCATCGACATTCAAGCGCGGCCGAAGCTGGCGACCAAAGCCGGCGTGCTGGAGCGTTGGGACGGAGAGCGCGGTCCCGGCAATTTGAACGCGCACGCGTCGATGGGCCGGGCCATCGAGATCGCGCGGGCGGAGGGCATGGGTTCGGTGGCGCTGGCCAACACCAACCACTGGATGCGCGGCGGCAGTTATGGATGGCAAGCCGCGGAAGCCGGCGCCATCGCAATCTGCTGGACCAATACCCTGCCTAATCTTCCGCCATGGGGCGGCGCCACGCCGCGGCTGGGCAACAACCCGCTGGTGATCGCCGTGCCGCGAGCGAATGGACATGTCGTCCTGGATATGGCGATGTCCCAGTTTTCCTACGGCGCGCTGGCTTCCTACCGTCTTCGCGGCGAGCTGTTGCCGGTGGATGGCGGCTTCGACAGCTTGGGGAATCCGACGCGCGACCCGGAGGCCATCGAGATCTCGCAAAGGCCCTTGCCCATCGGTTACTGGAAAGGGTCGGGGTTATCGCTGGTGCTGGACATGATCGCCGCCATGCTGTCGGGCGGCGCGGCTACGCACCAGATTCCAGCCGATCCGGAACACGAGACAGGCGTATCCCAGGTGTTTCTGGCGTTCAACCTCTCGTGGTTCGGGAATACCGATCAGTTGGCGGATTCCATCATCGCGTCGCTTCGGGATCCGCTGGAAGGCGAGCCCGCCGGCCGCGTACGCTATCCCGGCGAACAAGTGGCGCGGATTCGCATGGAGAATCTGGCGCTGGGGGTACCGGTCGATCCCGCGGTTTGGGACGAGGTGAAGTCACTCTGACCGGCGGGAAAGAGCCCAATTAGCCTTACTTCAGCTTCCGGTCCAGGAAGCGCGCGGTCGCCTGGTAGGCCGCCAGCCAATTTCGATACAGCAGGAAATCGTGGATCTCGTCGGGAAATACCATCAGTTCCATAGGAACGTGCTGGCGGCGCAAGGCGTCGGCCAGCATGACCGTCTGGTTGAACTCGACGTTGCGGTCGTCGTCGCCGTGGATCAGCAGGACCGGCGACTTCCAACCGCCCACGGACGCCATCGGCGACGACTCGAAGGCGACCTTGTAATCGGGTTCGGTGACGGGAATGCCGAGCTCGCGCGCCCAGTCGTGGACGCCGTGAAAGTCCACCCCGGCCTGGAACAGATCCGAAGAGCGCGCCAGCGCCAGGGCGGTGAGGTATCCGCCGTAGGAACCGCCCCAGGCGCCGATGCGCGCGGGGTCCACGTCGGAGCGCGAACGCAAGTAGAGGCCGGCGCCCTGGACGTCGTTGTATTCGCTCGCGCCGGAAGCGCCGTAGTGCAAGGCTTCGCGAAAATCCAGGCCGTAACCGATGCCACTGCGGTAATTCACGGAGAGCACCACGTAGCCCGAAGCCGCCAGGTATTGGTTCATGGCGTAGGCGTTCCAGTAGTAGTACATGGCGGACCAGCCCAGCAGCATCTGGCGTTGCGGGCCGCCGTGAAAGAACACCACGGCGGGCGCGGGCTTGGCCGGACCGGGCGAGGGCAGGAACAACTGGCCGTGGATGGCGAGGCCGTCGGCGGATGAGAAGATCACCTGCCGCGGCTCAACCAGGCTCTTGAGCGGGAAGTCGGCGGGGATGGCGCTCGGGTCCATATCGCGCGTTTCGCCGCCGATGCGGATGGCCGCCTGCAGCGGCGTGCGCGCATCGCTGTGCAGAAAGGCCACCGCGCGCGGGTCGCTGGTGGGGGTGGGCCAGACCTCGATGCCGGTCCCGGAGGTGAGCGCCACCGCCGCTCCGCCGGATACGGCCACTTTCCAAAGATGACGGCGGTCGATATCGCCCTGGTTCGACGAGAAAATCATTTCGGCGCCGCCGGGCATGAGCGCGGCATACTCCACTTCGAATGCGCCGGGGGTCAGTAAAGTGGCCGGCGCGCCGCCGGCGGCGCGTACGGAGTAGAGGTGCGTCCAGCTTTCGACTTCCCACGGGAACACCACGCGGCCGTTTTGGCCCCACCACAATTGACGGCTGCCGGCTACGCCGCGGAAGACGCTGCCGGGGCCTTCGGTGGCGCGCCAGATCTCACGGCCCTCGCCGGTTTCGGCCGCGGCCACGCGGATGCTCCATGGCTCGCCCGAGCGCTCGGCTTGGCGAACCGCGCGCATTCCGCTGGAGGGCGTGCGGATAAAGGCGACGCTGCGGCTGTCGGGCGACCATTCGGGCTGCGAATCGTGATCGGTGCCGGGGTCCAGATAGCGCAGCGCCGACGAGGCGAGGTCGTAGACCCCGATGAACCCGTGATCGCCGCGGGCGCTCTCAAACGCGATGCGCTTGCCGTCCGGCGACCACACGGCGCGCTGGCAGGTTCCGCGCGTCTTGAAGACCTGCGACGGGGGCGTCTTGCCGTCCACCGGCGCCCACCAGAGCTGGCCGCGGCGCAGGAACAGAATCTGGCCGCCGAGCGGCGAGACGGCGGGCGAGTGGCCCTCGCCGATGCGCCGCGGGGCCGAGCCATCCAAGGCGACGATCCACACGGCCTGTTCGGTTCCATTGGGATCGAGCGCCGGGTTGGGATATTCGCCGGCGCGATTGGCTCCATCGGAGCGGGTGTAGACGATGGCGGCGCCGTCCGGGGTCCACTGCAAGCCGTCGAGGTCCTGGCCGTCGTCGCTGGTGTACGGCGTGACGGCCCGGCCCTGGTAATCGGGCGGCGCGGCGGCCATGATGTTGCGGACACCGCGGACATTCGCGACCCAGGCGACCTTGGCGCCCGCGGGCGAGGCGGCCAGCGAACTGGGGAAGGAAGCGCCGAGAACCTGATCGAGGGTGAATGCCGGAGGCTGCGCCCAGGCGCAGCCAGCCGCTAACAGGGTCAAGAGAATCCGCATGGGATCAATGATAGCGTGGCGCTTACAGGGTGGGACAGGGCGGTAATCTGTCTTGCAAAGCAGCCAAGGCGCGAGCGAGTGTTTTCGCGCGCGGGGACGATAGACAGGTCGGAGGGCCGAGTGCGGGGTGCCCATCCTGGGCCGGGCCGCAGGTTGCCAACCTGCCCCACAAAACTGCGGGATCATCCCGGCCGGCGGGTCCACTTCTCGATCACTGCGGCCAGCCGGGCCATACCGATCGGTTTGCCGATGTAGTCGTCCATGCCGATGGCCAGGCAGCGTTGGCGCGCGTCCTCCAAGGCGTCGGCGGTCATGGCCACTACCGGCGTGCGGCGGCCGCCGGCTTCGCGCTGGCGCAACTGCGCGGTGGCCGTATAGCCGTCCATGACCGGCATGCGGCAATCCATGAAGACCACGTCGTAGGGGCGCAGGCCGAGCATGTCGAGGGCCTGCTGTCCGTCGGCGGCAATCTCCACGGCGCACCCCAGGCGCTCCAACATCATCCGTCCCACCTTCCGATTGACGGCGTTGTCCTCCACCAGCAGAACGCGGGAACCCTCGCCGGGATGGGCGGCGGGGACCTTCGCGGCGAGACGCGGATCCGGCGCGTCGCCCGCCGCGGACGCTTCGGCAAGCATGGGCAGTGGAACCGAGAAACAGAATCTGGACCCTTTGCCCGGCGCGCTTTGCACCGCGATGGCTCCGCCCATCAGGCCGGCCAGGCGCTGCGATATGGCCAGGCCCAAGCCGGTGCCGTCGTGCCGGCGGGTGAGCGAGGAGTCCACCTGCACGAACTCCGCGAACAGGCTGGGCAGCTTGTCGGCCGCGATGCCGACTCCCGTGTCTTCGATGGCCATGTGAAAGACCGCCGTGCCGTTGGCCTGGGGCTGGCATTCGAGACCGAGCGAGACGCACCCCCGATCCGTGAACTTGATGGCGTTGCCCACCAGGTTCAGGAGGATCTGGCGGATGCGGCCGCGGTCGCCGAGCACGGGCCGAGGGTGAGTGGCGCCATCCAGGCGAAACTCGAGCCCTTTATGGCGGGCGCCCGGTCCCATGAGCGAGCCCACTTCCCGCACCACGGCGGCCAGATCGACGGGTTCGGGGTGGATTTCGAACCGTCCGGCTTCGATCTTCGACAGGTCCAGCAAGTCGTTAACGATGGCCAGCAGCGCGGTGCAGGAAGTGCGGATGGTTTCGGCCAGATCGCGTTGCGCGGGGTCGGATGCGGCTTCCACCAGCAGCTCGGTCATGCCCATGATGCCGTTCAACGGGGTGCGAATCTCGTGGCTCATGTGCGCCAGGAATGCGGTCTTGGCCCGGTTGGCGTGCTCGGCCTCGCTCTTGGCGCGGGCCAGCGCCAGCTCCGCGTTGCGGCGTTCGGTGATATCGGTGGCGACGCCGATGAGGGCCTCCGGGCGGCCCTCTTCATCGTGGACCACCGAAGTGGACAACTGAATGGGGAAGAGGCGTCCATCCTTGCGGCGGTTGATGAGGTCTCCGCGCCATTCCTCGCTGATGGTAGAGGTGCGGATCTCCTCCAGGACGTCGGGGCCCTCATCGGCCACCATGGAGATGTTCTGTCCGATCAGCTCCCGCTCGGCGTATCCGTACATGCGCAGAAAGGCGGCGTTGACGAAAAGAATGCGGTTATCGGTGTCGGTGATGGAAACGGCTTCGGCCGTGCTCTTGAGCGCGTGAGCGAGGAGCCGGATCTCGCGTTCCCGGTCGCCGAGGGCGCATTCCGAGTGGTCTCTCCGACGCAATGGAACCTCATGGACCTTATCGGCCGGGAAGCGGGAAGCTTGAGCTTGGCGGCGCCGGTTCCGCGTTGCGGCGTTCGGCGATATCGGCGGCGCATGGCCGCAACGACAGGCGGCGGCGACACGGTTTACACTGGTGGAAGACGGCTGCGGTGCGGCCTCTTTCCACAGACTATGCACTCGCACGATCATCATACCGGCACGGGCAACGTGTTGAGCTGGTCCCTGGCGGCGACATTCGTTTTCGTCGGGGTGGAGATTTTGGCCGGGCTGCGCGCCCATTCGCTGGCGCTGCTGTCGGACGCCGGACACAATTTCACCGACGGCCTGGCGCTGCTGCTGGCCTGGTTCGGATTCTACTTGCAGTCCAAGCCCGCCGACGAGATCAAGACCTTCGGATATCACCGGGCGGGCGTGTTGTCGGCCTTTGTCAATGCCCTGGCGCTGGTCGCGCTTTCGTTGTGGATTTTCTACGAGAGTATCCAGCGCCTGCGCCGGCCCGAAAGCGTCCAGGAGACGGTGATGATGGCGGTGGCCACGCTGGGGCTGGTGCTGAACGGCGGCATCATGCTGGCCTTGCGCCAGGCCAGCCACGACGATCTGAACGTGAGGAGCGCTTTCGTACACATGTTGGGCGATGCGCTCGGGTCGGTGGCGATCATCGGGGGCGCCGTGGCGATCCGTTACACCGGCTGGGCGCGCATAGACCCGGTGCTATCCATCGTGATTGCGCTGCTCATCGTGTGGACCGCGCGCGACATCATCCGCGAGTCGCTGAACATTCTGCTGGAGGGGTTGCCGCGCGGCCTCAAGCTGCAGGACGTGACGGAGTCGATGCGAGCCGTGGAAGGCGTGCTGGACGTGCACGATCTGCACATCTGGAGCCTGGGATCGAGCACTCACGCACTGAGCTGCCACGTGCTGATCGACGATGTGCCGCCTTCGGCGAGCGACGTGGTTTTGCGGCGCATCAACGGCGTGCTGGCCGACCAGTTCCACATTTGCCATACCACGGTTCAGTTCGAGCACGTGGGGTGCGCCATCTCGGAGAACGGGTGCGCGATTCCGGTGGCGCCCGAGGAGCATGAAGGGCACCAGCACAGCAGTTAACAGTTTACAGTTAACAGTTTACAGTTACCCCCCCCGCGAGACCGGTGGTGGGCTCGAAGGCCCGTGCGTTAACTGTGAACTGTTAACTGTGAACTGTAAACTTCCCGTTATCCTTCGGCGTACTGTTACTTCTTCGGCTTTCCGTTGTATATTTCAGACGCGGAAGTTCGTCCCGCTATGGTCACTGAAATCTTTCCCGCACCCGAGATCGCGCACCGCGAGTTTCATCCCACCATCCCCGACCGCATCGAGGATCTGGGGATCCATCGCTCGCTGGTGAGCGACCTGGTGCTGCGTTATCTGTGGCTGCACGGGAGCGGCACGCTGGCCACCCTGAACGAAACGTTGAAGCTGTCTTTTCCCGTTCTGGAGACCCTCTATCACCAGTTCCGGCAGCAGCACGTGATCGAAGTGAAGGGCATGTTGGGGAACGACTACTCGTTTTCCCTGACCAGCGCGGGCCGGGTGCTGGCGACGGCGCGCAACGAGGCCTGCCAGTACGTGGGGCCGGTTCCGGTTTCGCTGTCTCAGTATCACGAAGTGGTGAGGGCGCAGGCGGCCCACGTGCGTTTGAGCCGCGAGAGCCTGCGCAAGGCGTTTCACGACCTGGTGCTGCCGGACCAGTTGCTGGACCAACTGGGGCCGTCGCTGATCGGGCACCAGTCGCTGTTTTTATATGGCGGCACGGGCAACGGAAAGACCAGCATCGCGGAGCGGATTTTGCGGGTGTACCACGATACGGTCCTGGTGCCGTACGCGATCGAAGTGGACGGACACATCATTACCCTGTTCGACCCGGTGGTGCACAAACAGGTGGAGTCGCACGACGACCTGCTGGATCCGCGGTGGGTGCCCTGCGAGCGGCCCTGCATCACGGTGGGCGGCGAGCTTTCGGCGTCCATGCTGGAATTGCGGCTGGACGTGGCCACGCGGGTGTTCATCTCGCCGTGCCAACTCAAGGCCAACAACGGCATTCTGATCATCGACGACTTCGGACGGCAGATGCTGTCGCCGCGCGAGCTGCTGAACCGCTGGATCGTACCGCTGGACCGGCGCGTGGATTATCTGACGCTGGCTTCGGGCATGAAGTTCAAAGCCCCGTTCGAGCTGATGGTGGTGTTCTCGACCAACCTGAACCCGCACGACCTGGCGGACGAGGCGTTCTTGCGCCGCATTCAAACCAAGGTGCTGGTGGAGGACGTGGACGAGAGCGTGTTCGACCAGATCTTCCAGCGCGTGGTGGAGGCCAACCAGGTTCCGTGCGAGCCGGGTTGCGCGGCTTACCTGCGCGAACAGTGCGTGGCGGCCGGCGCCAAGGTGTTGCGCGCCTGCTATCCCATCGACATCTACAAACTGGTGAGGGCCATCGGCGAGTACGATGGGCGGCCGGTGCGGCTGACGCGGGCCAATATCGACCGGGCGGTCAGTCTGTACTTCACCAAGGCCGTGGAGCCGTAGGCCGTTCGCTTGGTTTATACAAGACCGCGAAGATCGATTGGCCCACGGGTGGCTCCATCCAGCCCTCCAGCCGCCGCAGCACCGGCACCACCACCGCGTCGAACACCGCGATCTGCCACTCCGACTGGGCGGTCTTCCTGGCCACGTGCGCGTTGAACCACCACCCGAAAAATCCCACCGAGTTCATATATCGCAGCGCTCCGGCGCGGAATCCCGCCCGCTCCGCCAACCGCGTCAACGATTTTTTGTTGTACCGCCGGTAGTGCCCCAGCCTTTCGTCGATGGGCCCGTACAGCGATTCGAACGCCGGCACGATCAGCACCACCCGGCCGCCCTCCGGCAGCACCGCGTGCATCTGCGCCAGCGCCGCGAGATCGTCGCGTACGTGCTCCAGCACGTTCAGGCACGCCACCGAATCCGGCCGGTGCTCGCGCAGTTTCGCAAATTCGGGCGACGCGGCATCCAGGCACAGGCTCACCAGGTTGGTCCTGCCGGCAAACCGCTTCCGGTGGGCCGCGATGCAATCCGGTTCGGCGTCGATGGCCACCACCAGCTCGCGGTCCGCCAGATGTTCGGTGAAGTTGCCCAGTCCGCAGCCGATCTCCAGCACGCGCGCCCCCAGTTGCGCCTGCGCCAGGCGGAATTGCCACTCGAAATACCGGGTGGCGCGTTTCATGCGGTCCTGGTCGCGGAGGGTGTACTCCGCAGCGGAATGCATCGGATCTCCGGAGCTCTGCCTGTAGTGTACGCCAGCCCGCCGCGCCTTTGGCCTGCTACAATTTGAAGCGCAGCCGCCATACATGAGCGCACGCCCCATCCCCCTCCTGCTGGTCATCTACTCGTACCCTCCGGTGCTGGGCGGCTCGGAAATCGAAGCGCAGCGCATCGCGGCGGCGTTGGTGGGGCGCGGCTATCGCGTCAAGGTGCTCTGTGCCGGTCTGCCGGAAATGCCCGGCGCGCCGGAATTTACCGGCCCGGATGGCGTCACCCTGCGCATCTTCGGCCGGGGTTTCGGGCCACCGCTGCTCGACTGCGCCTTCGCGCTGGGCGTTGCCTGGACGCTTTGGAAAGAGCGCCGCAATTATCGATTGGTCTACTTCCTGATGCAGGGCCTTCACCTGGCCGCCGGACTGCCGGTGGCTCGCCTGCTCGGCAAGCCCATCGTGATGAAGGTGTCCGGCAGCAGCGTGATCACCGCCATGCTGCGGTCGTTCACCGGCCGCCTGGAGCTGCGCTGGCTCCGCAAGTGGGCGCGGCGGGTGATGATCCTCAACTCCGGAATGGCCGAAGAAGCCACGGCCGCGGGCCTCCGTCCGGAACAGTTGCTGTGGATGCCCAACCCCGTCGACACCTCCGAATTCGCTCCGTGCCAGCCGTCTTGCCGCGCGGAACTGCGGGCCGGGCTGGGCGTTCCCGGCGATGCGCCGGTGGTTCTCTACGCGGGCCGCCTGGCGCCGGAGAAGGAACTCAATTTCCTGCTCGGCGGCTTCGCCGCGGCCGCCAAACAGTTCCCGGAGGCGCTACTCGTTCTGGTGGGCGACGGCCCCGAGCGCGAGACGCTGCGGGCGCGCGTCGCTTCGCTCGGCCTCGACCGGCTGGTGCGCTTCAGTGGACGCGTCGGCATCCCCGAGGTTTGCCGTTGGCTGCAGGCCTCCGACGTCTTCGCGCTGGTGTCGTCCAACGAGGGCTTCCCCTGCTCGCTCACCGAAGCCATGTCGGCCGGCCTGCCTTCGGTGGTCAGCGACATTCCCGCCAACCTGCAATTGATCGACGACGGCGTTCACGGTCTGCACGCGGCATTGCGGAACGAAGCGTCCATTGCAACCGCTTTGGCGCGGCTCTTCTCCGATCCCGCGCTCCGCTCCCGCTTGGGCGCGGCCGCCCGCCAGCGCGTGATCGACAATTACTCGACCGACAAGGTGGCCGACCGGTACGAAGCGCTGTTCGCGGAAGCGCTCGACGGGAAATAGCTTATGCTCCACCGCCTCTGGCTCCCGCTGCGCGCCGCGCTGATCTTCTCGGGCGCGCTGATCCTGCTGATCACTTTTACGCCGCTCGTGCCGTGGGCCGGGCGCCAGCTTTCGGCAACGTGGACCGACACGGATCGCGGCGTTTTGATCCTGCTCGGCGCTGGTACGGTTACCTACCCAGGTCCCGAGCCCAACCAGGTGATCGGCGCAAACAGCTATTGGCGGGCCATCGACGCCATCTACGTCTGGCGCCACGGTCACTTCCACACCCTGCTCGTTGCCGGCGCGCACTCGGGCGAAACCATCAAGCCGCTGCTGATAACCTACGGCATTCCCGAAAACGCCATCCTGGTGGAGGACCGCTCCACCAGTACCCGCGAGAACGTGCTGTTTTCGAAACCGATCCTGGCCGGCCTATCCGGACCCTTCGTGCTGGTGACCAGCGACTACCACATGTTCCGCGCCAGCCGTTGCTTCGCCAAAGAAAAAATCCACGTGGAGACCCTGCCGGCCCCCGACCTGCTCAAGCGGTCGAATACCCTGCTCCTTCGCTGGCAAGCGTTCTGGGACCTCGCCGCCGAATTCGTCAAGATCGCCTACTACCGCGTCAGGGGGTGGATCTGACGTCGTTCTTCTCCAGCCAATGCTCCAGCACCAGCAAGTGCCAGATCTGCTGAGGAACCCACCGCCTGCCGACGGCCTCGCGCACCGGCCCGGCGAGCGAGCCCGGCCGGATCCATCCCCCGCGCTCCAGCCGGGTCTCGCCCCGCAGCCGGTCCAGCATGCCGCTCCAGCGATCCGCCAGCCACCGTTCCACCGGCACCGTGAAGCCCCGCTTCGGGCGCGCGGCCGCTTCCGCGCTTACGCGCCGCCGTACGATCTCGCGCAGCACGGCTTTCAGCGCCCCGCCATGGAACCTCACCTCCGCGGGTAGCGCCGCGGCGAACTCCCACAGCTTCTGATCGAGAAACGGCCCGCGCGCTTCGATGGAATAATGCATGGTCGCGCCGTCCACCTTGGGCAGGAACTCGCCGCTGAAGTACGTGCGCAATTGATAGTCGAACACGTCCTCCAGCAGCCGCCGCGCCGAGGCATGCGAGGGCGGAATCTCGCGCAGCGGCAGGCTTCGCTCCGCCAGCCGCTCGCCCAGCATGGCGTGCGCGCGGTAGTACGGCAGCCCATCGTGGGCGCGGATGTGCGCGCCGATGCCGCCGGCCGAGTACTCCACAAAATGCCGCATCCGCCGATGGGGAATCAAGCGGCTCAGCCCGCGCGCCACCGGCGCCGCCGCAGCGGGCAGCCCGCGAGCCACGCGCTCGGCCCACCACGCGTTGCGGAAGAGCGGATACCCCAGAAACACATCGTCGCCGCCGTCGCCGGTCAACAGCACGGTGGCCGCCGGCTTCACCAGCTTCGAAACCCACAGCATGGCCTGCGCCGAGGAGGAACTGAACGGCTCGCTGAAGGCGTCGGTGAATTCGTCCAGTTCGAAATCGTGCGCGGGCATGTCCACAATCTGGTGCGGAACGCCCAGCGCCCGCGCCGTCCCGGCGGCCGCCGCGCTCTCGTCGGAGGGATCGTCCGCCGCGCGCACGGTGAACGCTTTGATGTTGGCGCCGGATTGGCGCATGGCCCAGCAGACCAGCGTGGAATCGATGCCGCCCGAGAGCAGCACGCCGATGGGCACGTCCGACACCAGCCGCAGGCGCACCGATTCCACCAGCAGCCGCTCGGTCTCCTCCACGGCTTCTTCGAACGCGATGCGCGACGCTTGGCCGATGGCGGGCGGCTTCCAGTATTGCCGCTGCCGCGTTTCGCCGCCGCTCCATTCCAGGATGGTGGCCGCCGGCAGCTTTTGCAGCCCCTGGCAGATGGCGCGGCCGTCGGTGACGTATCCGAATTCCAGGTACTCCAGCACCGCCCGCGGATCGATCTCGCCCGCGAACCCCGCCGTCCGCAGCGCGCCGACGGTCGACGCAAAGGCGATCCCGCCATCGCGCGCGGCGTACACCAGCGGTTTCACGCCCAACCGGTCGCGCACCAGGGTGAGCCGCCGCCGGGGGTGGTCCCAGATGGCGAAGGCGAACATCCCGCGCAGGCGCTCCACCAACGCGTCGACGCCCCATTCCAGGTAGCCGCGCCATAGGACCTCGGTATCGCACTGCGAGTGGAACCGGTGGCCGAGCCCCTCGAGTTCCGCGCGGATCTCCCGGAAGTTGTAGATGCACCCGTTGAAGACGATGCCGGTATTGCCGTCTTCCGACAGCATGGGCTGATGTCCGCCCGGGCTGAGGTCCAGAATCGCCAGCCGCTTGTGGCCCAGCACCGCTCCCGGCCACGCCGACAGCCCCTCGGAGTCCGGCCCGCGCCGCGGCATGGCAGCCATCATTTTGCGGACAGCCGATTCCGCGCTCTCCATAGATCTCCCGGTGGCGTAACCGGCGATTCCACACATGTGTCCATTATTCCAGATAACGCGCCGCTCCCAATTCGGGGACTGGGGACGAAATGCCGCCGCGGAGTTGCGTTGCATGTCCTCGAATTGCCCCTGTCCCCGATTTGCCGCTTAGGCGGTGCCCGACTCGCAGGTTGCCAACCCGCCCGGCCTAACCAAATCGCCACCCCGGCGTATCACTAACTGTGCTGGAATCCGTCGCGCATGACGTGTGGCACGCCGTCCGCCAACTGCGCCGCAGCCCCGGTTTCGCCCTGGTGGCCATCTTGTCCCTGGCCCTCGGAATCGGCGCCAACGCTGCCATCTTTCAACTGGTGGATACGATCCGCCTCAAGATGCTGCCCGTCCGCGACCCCCAATCGCTGGTAAACATCGATTTCAAAAAAGGCTCCATGCGTTCGGGCTGGTTCTCCAGCCGCAGCGACAGCCTCACCTACGCCCAGTGGGAGCAGATTCAGGCGCAGCAGCAGGCTTTTAGCGGGGTCTTCGCGTGGAGCGCCACGCGCTTTAATCTCGCCGATGGCGGGGAGCATTGCGCGCTCGCCACTGGTGCCCCGCCTCCGCTTCGTTCCAGCGCGTTCCCCGGTGCGCCGCCGTTCACAAACAGCCAACTGGCACCGCTGTCCACGCTCGGAATGCGTACGTCCACCTGGTGGAGGCCGATCGGTACCGGCGCCAGCCCGGTGAAGTCCACTCCCAGCGGCTGCCCATCCGCACCATCGCCCGCGTGGCGCTCGAATGGATCGGCCAGCCGCGGGCTCGACACGATGCGCAGTTAAGAACCGTCGCCGGTTGGAGCGAAGCCCGGGAATTGCGCCGCCGCGCTCCCAGCCGGCATCGGCGCCAGAACCAGGGTGAGCGCGTTGGCCGGGATTGCCACCATGGACTCCAGGGTCTGGGGCAGGAGCGCCCGGCTCCTTCGGCAGCGGATATCGCACCGGAAGCTTCATCAACCACTGGAAGAACGTCGGTCTCGCGCCGGACGGCACTCGTTTCGTCGCGCCGATTCCGGTGGAGGGGCCGGAGCCACGGCAGACCCAAGGCCAAGTGATCTTCCTTGAAAACTTCTCCGGCGGACTGCGGTGGAAGGTCCCGCCGGAAAAGTAACTTCGAATCTGTTCTTCCATCACCCATCCATCGGTAACTGAATTATTGCGAAGTTCAATAGCTCGATTGAACTATGCCTGAATTATTCCGAAGATCACTAGCTCGATTGAACTATGCCAAAAGGCTTGTATCGCTTCTCATTCGGTGTTACCTTCATGGCGAAGGTCACATATATGTTTCGCCGAGTTGCGGCCGCTGTGGCGGCAGCCCTGCTATGGGCCGCCGTCGCCGCCAACGCGCAAGAATGGCGCTCCGGAATCGACTCCCGTATCGAACTGATGAGTATCCTATTCCGTCTCGCCGGAAACAGCGAATACCGTCAATGCCGCGTTCCGGCATACGACAAGGCTATTGAAGAGTACTTCGCGCCCTATCGCGAGCACGAAGCGGTCCAGTTAGCGCGCTCGCTTGGCATCGGCTTCGAAACCCCAGTAAAGCTCGCCGTCTATCTGCGGGACGCCGAGTCGCTCGAAGAGCGCGTCCCCTTCGATCGTCCCGGAGTTCATCTCTATACGGCTTGGGACCCAGCCAGGGTCCGGACGTTCCTGGCCGCCGCGCGGCGGTTCGCCGCCGAGACGAATTTCCAGGAGTTCCTGCAATCCCAGCAACCGCTGTACGACGCCGCCAACGCCCGCCTGCAAGTGTTTCTACGCGATCGGGCGGATCTCGGTTGGTTTCCCCGCTTCCTCGGCCCCCAGCCGCCGGCCAACCTCGTCGTCGTTCCCGGCATGGCGAACGGCGCGCCCAGCTACGCGGCGCGCTTCGTCGACGAAAACGGGGCGCAGGAGATCTACGCCATCCCAGGCGTCTCCAAGGTCGATGGCGCGGGGCTCCCCGTCTTCGACTCCGATTGGTGCGCCGTCATGGTGAACGAACTCGCGCACGTCTACCTCAGCCCCGCGGTGGCCAGCGTGGCGGAGCGCATGCGGGAGCCTGCCCGCCAGATATACGAAGCGGTGGCCCCGGCCATGCAGCGGCAGTCTTACGGCGATGCGCGGACCATGCTGAGCCAGTCGCTGTCGCGGGCCGTCGCCATCGAATACGTGATGGAACACGAGGGGCCGGATGCCGCGCGGATCGCAATCCGGAAGTAGAACTCGCGATCGTTCTTCTGGATGTCCGGTCTGGTGGACCTGCTGGAGTCCTACCGCAAGGACCGCGAGCAGTACCCCGCGTTCGATTTCTTCATGCCGCGCGTGGCTCAATTCTTCGCCGATACAGCGCCGAAAATTCATGAGTTGACGGATCGGTTTCAGCCGAAGGTGGTCTCGACGAGCATCCCCGAGGGCGCGCGCGACGTCGACCCGGGAATCAAACAAATTGTCGTTCGCTTTAGCATGCCCATGACCCGGCTCGGTCCGAACAAGAGCTCGATTCTCAGTGGCGGACGCTTCGATGCCACCGCAACCGCGCTCACCATGCCGGTCGCACTGGAGCCGGGGCGCGACTATGCGATCCCCCTTCGCTGGTCGGGCGGACAATCCTTTCTCAGTGCGGATGGCGTCCCGTTGCCGGCCGCGACCCTGCGATTCCGGACGGCTCCTGCGCCCCTGCCGAAGAAGCCATGATGCCTTCGCGATTACCGGCGGAACTGTTTGTTCTGCCTCTCGGTGAGTCCGATTATCTGGTCTACGCGCCCCTGCGCCGCGCCGCGCTGATCGCCAACCACGCGCTGGTACGCTTTCTGCGCGAGTTGCACACCGGAGAGGCAAGCGTGGACGCCCATCCCGAAATCGCCGATTTCCTGCGGCAATGCGGCGTTCTGGACGGCGATGAGGAGTCCGCGCCCGATCGGTCGCCGTCCGGGCCGCCGCGGCCGGTCGCCGCCACGCTGCTTCTGACCAACGCCTGTAATTTGCGCTGCCGCTACTGCTATGCGGCCGCCGGCGAGAAGCCGCCGGAGTTCATGAGCATGGAAACCGCCCGGCGCGCCATCGATTTTGTGGCCCAGAACGCGGCGGCCGCGGGATTGCGGCGGTTCGAAGTCGATTTTCACGGCGCCGGCGAGCCCACGGTTCATTGGAAGCTACTACAAGAGGCGCATCGCTACGCGCGCGGTGTGGCCCATTCGCGCGGTCTGCAACTGCGCAGTTCGCTCACCACCAACGGAGTGCTCCCGCCGGGCAAGCGGGCCTGGATCGTCGCGCACCTGAACGGCGCCAACGTCTCGTTCGATGGTCTGCCCGAGGTGCAGGATGCCAATCGCCGCTTTCCGTCCGGGCGCGGATCGAGCGATCTGGTCCTCGCTACGCTGCGGGATTTCGACCGCTCCGGTTTTCGGTATTCCATCCGGATGACCGTGACCTCCGAGTCGGCCCCTCGCCTGCCGCAGTCCGTCGCGTTCCTTTGCCGCCGATTCCGTCCGCGGGCCATTCAGGTGGAGCCGCTGTACCGGATGGGGCGGGGCCGCGACGCGGTGAATTCGGAAACCGGGGTTTTCATCGAAGCCTACCGCGCGGCCCGGCGCACGTCCGAAAAAGCGGCCCGACTGCTGCGCTTCTCCGGCGCTCGCTTCCCCACCGTCACCAACCGCTTCTGCGGCGTGGCCAACGACAATTTCTGCGTATCGCCGGCGGGCAACATCAGCGCGTGCCACGAGGTCGCCGACGAGCGCCAGCCATGGGCGGAGCGGTTCTTCTACGGCCGCCCCTCGCCGGGAGCTTCCGGCTTCGCCTTCGACGAGCCGGTGTATACCGCCCTGCGCGCGCACACTGTCCACCACCTGCCATACTGCGGCGGGTGTTTTGCAAAATGGAGCTGCGCCGGCGACTGCCATCACAAAGCGCTGCACTGGGACCCAGCCGAATTCGCGGGCGCGGGCCGATGCGACGTCATTCGCGCGCTCACCAAGGACCAGATTCTGGAGAAGATCGCCGCCTCCGGCGGTGTGTTCTGGAAAGAAACTGCCAGTGGACCGGCAATCGCAGCTCGCCGTCCCTCGGTGAACCCATGCTGCGATGGCCGAAATGAATTGGAACCGCGCCTGCGGCCCGCACTACGAGGCCGCGCGTGAAGGAGATGAGTTTCCGCTATGACACTCCTCGAATGCATCGCTACCCGCAAGGAGCGGGCCGGTCATGAAGAAGCGCTTTGAGGACCGGATTTCGGACTTGCCTTTGCCATCCACGGCCGGAGAAACTCCCGCCGTCTCCGCTATTGAACCCAGCCGCGACGGCTGGAAGCTGACTCGCCGAAGCGTGATGGGGCTGCTCGCCGCGGGCGCCTTCGCCGGTCATTCCCGGGCTGCCGCACCGTCGGTCTGTGCTCCCGGCGCCTTCGCGCATAACATACTCATCGACAGCCTGAGTTTCTTTCCCGACGGCAAGACCCTGGTCAGCGCGGGGCAGGACAGCCTGGTGAAGTTCTGGACGATCCCGGGTGGCGCTCTTTTCCGGGCAATCTCAACCGAAACCGTTCCGTTCCAGGTGGCCGTGAGTCCGGACGGAAATCAGATCGCCGTGGCGATGGAGGGCGGCCAGCTCGAACTCTGGTCGGCGGATGGCGGGACACGCCGTCGGCTGGTAGGGCACTCGGGCACGGTTGACGGAGTTGCATTCACGGCGGATAGCGGTCAACTGGTCTCGGTCGGCCTGGATCGAACCACGAGGGTCTGGTCGGTTGCGCACGCCACGCTGCTGCGCAGCTTCGTCGACTCGACGGATGTGATGGCCCAGGTGGCCCTTCCACCGCCCGCCCTGCGGCCTGCTCCAACCGCCCGGCAACCTGCGCCGATCGGGGGGCCCGTACCGCCGCGGCGCTGCCTCGTTACATCCGGCGGACAGGTGTATCTGCGGCTGCTTTCGACCGGAGCGATCCTGAGAACGGTAGCGGGCAAAGCGTTCGGCATGAGTCCCGGCGGCGCGTTCCTTGCGGCGCACGATGGGGTTCGGCTGTACATGTATGCTTTTGCAAGCCTGGCGCCGCTGGTCTCGGTCGTGGAAAATCGGACCGCGACGTCGCTCGCCTTCAGCGCCGACGGTACCCTGCTGGCCATCGCCTACTCCGATGCGCCTGCGAGGTTCTATTCCGCGCCGGATCTGACGCTGATACGCGAGATGGAGGCGAACGACGGGCCATGTCTCTCGGCGGCCATGGATCCCCGGAATGCCTACCTGGCAGTGGCGTCGGGAAAGAGCATCCGCCTGTACCAGTTGCCGTCCTGCACGCGGCTGCCGGTTTGCTTCATGGACATCGCGGCATCGGCGCCATCCTGCAGAGGTTCCCAATATGCCTCGGCCGGCTTCTTCTACACGGTTTCCTGCGGGTTAGGCCTCCCGGAAGCAGCCGTGTGCGCCTGCGATTGCGTGCCGGGCAATTGTCCTTGTGTATACGACACGGGGTGCTCGTGCGTGTCGGATACGGGATGCGGCTGCGATTCCGACACGCCCTGCTCCTGCGTTTCCGATACCGGTTGCGGGTGCGTCGGCGACATTGGCTGCTCCTGCGACTCCGATTACGGCTGCGGCTGCGTCGACGACTATGGTTGCGGCTGCGAGGGCGATTTCGGCGGCGGCTGCGACTGCGATGGCGATTGAGGATCTGCGTAGCGCGAGAGCGGGCTGCGAGCCGCGATTGCGCAATCGCGGCTCTGAGCGGCTCCAAGTCGCGCTCGTGCGCCCACGCCCACGCTCACGCCAACGATCGGCGGAGGCCGAGGCTGTGCTTCGATTTCCGCGACCATCCGCTGTGCAAGGTCGCGTTGCGGTGGCGGAAGTCCCTCAACCGAAGCAACCGCCGCGGGCGCCCCGCCGCGCTCCTCTGGCGCGCTCGCCACTGGTACCCCGCCTCCGCTTCGTTCCAGCCGGGATTGCTCACGGGCATGTCCCATCCACGCGGAAAGCCGCGAAAATCTGGGGACTGACGAAGAGCCTGTCCGAATGAACGATTTCGCAACAGGAGCCGGTCGCAATGATTTAGAGTCCCACCCCGTTGAATGGAGAAGCCGGGGGCGGGCCGGGGTCGGAAGTACTTGTCCGCGATCATCGCCACTCCCCTCGGATTTGCGCGGGGGGCCACGGCGGTTACAGAGCAACCGGGAAGACCGGCGGGTTAAGGCACCGTTTTCTGGAAGCAATCGATCGGAAGAGAAAGAAATGCCTGATAAGGGCCCCCCGGGCAAAGGTCACTGCGTTCCGCGGCGCTGAGAAGGCGGGGAGCAGGCGGTCTTGTGGCGGCGCGCCAGCAGACCCATCAGCGCGAGAATCGTTAACGCCGTGGTCGCGAGCACCATCGTTGCCGGCTCCGGTGTCACGGTCACGCTGGCATCGGCGGCGAGAGGCACGCTGAAGAGGAGCTGGGTGGCAGTGCCGCTGTTCGGGTCCTGGTCGTATCCGTCGTAAATCAGCACGATCTGGCCGACGTCGGATGACAGGAAGGCCGCATTCGGGTCGATCTCGAAATACCCAATGCCCGAGGTGAATCCAATTGGGTCGAAGTTCTCAGAGAGCGACGAATACGGATCAATGATAGGGTCGTTGCCGACGATTATGTCGTTGAAAACCCCGGTCAGGGGCGACGTGCACGAGAGCGCCGGAGTTAAGAGCACCGGGTTCAGGCAGAACTGGGAGCTGGAGAACTCGAGGTAATCCGGCGTGTCGTTGACGATAGTGAAGCCCCATCCCACGATACTGCCGGGGCCGCCGGAAAGATCGGGCGAAGGAGTCAGCGTCAGACTCGGGTCGGCCGAAAGGCACCCAGCCGAAGCTGTCAGAAACGCGGCCGCGAGAACGCTGCGGTGCCATCGAAGAATGTTCATATCGATTCAGTACCGTTGGTTGGCAAAGGTGATGGTGGCCGTGGTGGCGCCACTATTCGCGGAAAGGGAGACCGCCACGGTAAATTTCGACGTGCTGTCGCACCCCGCGAAGTCCACGGTCACGTTGCCGGTAGCCGTCGCGTCGGGAACGAGGTTTCCAACCGAAAGAGGAAATGTTCCGGAGGCCACTTTCGGCGTGCAGGCTGTGCCGCCGGTCCGCGTAAACGCCAGGTTGGCAATGGCGGCGTTATTGGCCGCGCCGATTCCGGCGTTGAATACCAGGACGCTCCAGTCGCGCGCCGCAGTGGCGCCGGTCTTATTCGTTAGGCTGGCGGTGAGCGTGGTGTTAGGACTGGCAATCGAGTAGACGTGCCGGCCGACGCCCGCGAAGCTGTCGGTGAATCCCCCCGCACCACCGGTCAGCGTGCGGTTCTCGAACATCACCGAGATCTGCTGGCCGGCGGCAATTCCTTGGACCGAGAATTTCCCTTGCACCGCCTGGGAATTGGGGTTCACGGCCAGGATGTAGGCGGTGCCCTGATTGAAGCGCGACATGGTGGAGATTCCGCCGGGCGGGGTGACCAACGCGTCCATCTTGCTGCCGAAAATGGCGCCCTTGAGAGTCGTGAGTTCGCTGAAGGCCTGTGTTGCGGCGCTCAGTTGGGCGGGGGACTGCTGGAATGCGGGCCACGTGAAGTAAAAGATTCCGGTGGCCCCGTTGACAATCGCCCAGTAGGCTTTGGGAACGATCAGATCTGCATCGATGAGGTTCTGCGCGAGCCAGATCGGTCTTGGCGAGATGGAAGTCAACAGGTTGGTGGCGTGTTGCAGCGAAGAAAAGTCCGCGCCGTAGGGTTCGGCCATCCAGAAATCGATTCCCGGCGCATAGGGGGCATCGTCGGCCGCCACCGACCAGGCGGCGTGCTGCATATCGGCGAACAGGGGCAGGTTTGTCGCCCCCCTGGCTGCATTGCCTTCCGCCACGAATGTGACGGGCGGGATGTAGTCGAAGATCGGCACTTCCACTAAGTCGGGCTCATCGCTCAGAAACCACGCTATGTTGGCTAAGTGCGGCCCGAAGGTCTGCATAATTGCCGGAAAAACCTGCGGAGCATCCAGTTTGGAAGCCGCCGTCGAGTCCGGCACGAAGTTCATGCCCGCTTCGTAAATGGCGTCCAGGTAACTCTCGGAACCGATGTTGAAACAATCGGCTCCGCTGCCGCCCAGTCCATGCACCGTATTGGCGCCGGTCGCCTGCACCAGCGAAATATCGCTCCGAGGCACGTCAAAGAAGCCCAAGGCGAGGTAGGGAGCGCCATCCACCAGCACATTCTGCCCCGAAATGCTCACCGGGCGGGTTCCCGGATGAAGGTTGATTCGCGAAGGCGCAGTCCCGTCTCCATAGGTCAGAACCAAGTCGTCGATAAGCATCGGTTGAGTGCCATAGTTGTAGACATAAACCGAGAAAGTTGTGGGTGCCGGACCGATCTGGAAGTTCATGCCGTTGGAAGTCCAAGTGGTGTTACAGGCCAGCGATTGGCCCGCGACGCTTCCGGCTGTCGAGTTGACGAAGAAAAGACCCCCGCCCCCTGTGGGACACTTTACCCAGACGCTGACGGTGTAGTTCTGGTTCGGTATCGCGGGGATCTGTTCCGTATAGACAGCGGCTCTCCAACAGTCCGTTCCGCCTGGAATGCACGCAATCTGGAGCGAATAGTCGCCGGAATGACTGTCGCTAGAGAGGGTGAACTGATAGTCGCCCGCGAAATCGACCCCCGTAATGCTCCAGGTCCAAAAGCCGTAGCACATCAACCCGGTTTCGAATCCGCCATTGTTCAAGATGTTCTGGCCGCTTGCCGGGCCAGGCAGTCCGGCCATCAGGCAAAGAAGCAAAATGGTTTTTACAGAGCGCCGCAAACGTGTATCTAGTTCAGCAACAAACGTATCAGCCTGCATAGAAAGTCCCCGTTCTATCAGCCTCGACCAGGATTTCCGTCTTGGCCCCTAGCTACAAACGATTGCACATCCAACCGTCTTCATCCGAGCCATCTTAATTGTTCTCCCCATCCCGGGCCGCTCCCGCCGCCCGCGAAGGGACCAGTTCCGCCTCGCCCGGGTACGTAAGAACCCGGAAGCGCCTCATTTCAAGTTATTTCCGACACACGTATTCGTCTCCTACCCCATCCGCCCGGTCTGGTTCCTTGCCGCGGCCTGTCGGGTGGGCACCGCCAGGGCGGCGATCCTTTCTTGTGTCGCCCAAAGCAATTGCCGCGCCAGATGCCTCAAGAACAGCGCCAACCACTAGTGACGGAAGTACTTGGCCAGTCTGCCGCCGGTCTTCACCAGCGGTTGCTCAAACCGCTCGGCGACCAGGGACGACACCCATTCCGTCGAAGTGAACGTTCAAGACTCCCCAGAAGGCCGGCTTTGAGAAATTGACGGCTCCGCGCCGGATGACGATAGCTGGCCTCAACAGCCCTTCCTTCAAACAATCGGGCACGAATACGCCGGCATTGAAGGAGATCCCGCTGCTCACAGCGGATTGTCCCCCATCCGGACAGAGAAAGCCCCGCCGTTCGCCAGTTTCCAGCCGGTCGGTGATCGGGAATCCGAGGTTCAATCTGGAGATCCCACTGAGGATGAGGCAACACCTACCGCCGTTACTTTATGGCGCGGAATCTACTCGGGAGGACTCTGCCCTTATCGAGATCCACAGGGAACTGCTTGCGTGAAATAGCTCGGACCCGATCGGAGAGAACCCTAATGTATTCTCGCCTGCCACGCCTGGCGGCTTCGGTATCTTCGGGCGTCTCTTTCGCGCTACAAAGCCTCCGCTTACTCGCCTCGTCGTCGAATCGCACCTTGCAGGTTGGATTCATTTTGTTGGCAATCTGCCGGATGCGGTCTTGTTGTGCTGCGAGGAGACTGACCGCGCGGTCCTCGGATCGGTTGGCGGAGTTGATGCATTCCGATTTTGAAGCAATGGAAACAAGCACGGGCGCAGGGAGATCGCGCCGGGCTGTGGGTGTGGTTTATCGGTAGGTCTTCTCGTTGTGGAGGAGGATGGGGAGCACGTCCACGGTGCCGGTCGCGTGAACCGGCCTGAAGATGATGCGGCAGCGGCCAGACACCTTGCGGTACCTGCCTTTGTTCTCTTTGCCCTTGAGCGGCTTAACCAGGCCACGGAAAGGGTTCCCTTCGAACCCGGCGATATCGTCGAAAACGCGCCGGCGGCGGTCCGGAGGCATCGCTTCAAGCTGTCTTGCGGCTGCGTCGTGTATGTGGACGGTCCAATACATGGCGGAGTTGGGCGAGGGTGACGGACTTTCCTTGTCGCATCTCCCGTTCGGCCTTCTTCACGAGAGCGCTCTCCTCGGGAGTGAGGACGTCATCGGGATCGACGACGCGCTTGGGCTTGATCAGGACGCCGTTCTTCCGCTGGGCGAACGCCACGAAGTCCCCTTCCTGGATGTTGAGGGTGTCGAGGATGTCCCGCGGGATGACCACCTGGCGCCGCTGCCCGACGCGGCCGATCCGCTCCTGGATTGTGGTTGGTTTCGCTGCCATACCTTTCAGATTATCTGACTGTCAGAATCTGTCAAGTGCACCCTGATGGGCTACAGCTCCGCCCGACCCTTGACCGCCTCGCCACACGGCTCCGGTTATAAGGGTCGTTTTCAAGGATGGTGATGGCGCGGCTGTAGTGCCCGATAAGGTCGCGGTGCCGCTTCGCGAGTTTCCGGAAATCGCGATCGAAGGCGCTGGTAGTGCGGACTGAAAAGAGAGGAATCGGGGTCATGAAGCGCGGCGCCGTGGCTTCGATTTTTCGCGGCATCGGCCGTTCGAAATTCGGCGAGCAGCGCCGAGGCGGGGCGGGTTCGGCCGGCGCGCACATCCGCGGCGCTCTGCTTGATGGTGCGCTGCGCTTTGGAGTCGCGCAGTTCGAGATAGTCTTCGAGTTCGTCGGCATCCATCAGGCCGGCAATGGGTATGCCGTCCTTTTCCAGAATCACGTACTCCTTGTTGAGGTGGACTCGCCGCACCACCTGGCCGAGATTGATGCGAGCTTTCGTGATGGGAAGATGATGAACCATAGAGGGTTTCAATTGATTAATGTTAATCGACACTCATCAGTATAGCGGTAGGAGAGAGTCTGTCAATGAAAAGGTCTCGTCAATTTCGCGGCCCCCACGCGCCGCGAAACCGAGCAAACCCTTTTCGTTCCCCATAATCTGATACCGATAGTCCCTTTGTTTTCTTTCCCATCCCGCGCCGAGTTTCAGACTCCATCCCCTCCCCGTGCTATAGCTTAAGCCGGAATGACCGATGCGACGCCCGCCACACCCCCAATCACCGGCTCCCCCAAGTCCTCCTCCGTCGCCTTCCACCATAAAACGCCAAACGAAGCCATTTTTCGCACCAATCCCAACACAACACAACCATTTACGCTTCTAAAGACGAACCCGAATCGGCCCTGCGATTCGGCTCCCACCGCCTTCACGCGCCGTCGCCCACCGGCGTTCCCCCGCGTTCCTCGGTGGCGCGAGCCGAGCCCGGTCCGCCGCGCCTGCTATGTCCTCCTCGCCATGATTTGGACGTGGCCCACAGCCCCGTTTCCCCACAGCGCTACACTGGAGCGCATGCGGTTGCTCACGGGACCGGCCGGTTCCGGGAAAACCACCATCGTGCTGGAGCGGTTTCGCGACGCCGTACGGGCGGCCGATCCGGGCGCGCGGCTGCTGGTGCCCACCGCAACCATGGCGCAGCACCTGCAAAATCAATTGGCGCGCGAAGGATTGGTGTTCCGCGGCCAGTGGATCCAGACGCTCCACCAGTTCGCCGAGGGTTGGGCCGGCGACGTTCCGCAGGTGTCCGACGAGGTGCTCTACCTGTTGGTGGAGGACGCGGCGCGGCGCGTCAACCGGCCGGAATTCGCCAACGTGGCGCGCTTTCCCGGTTTTTGCGCGGCGCTGGCGCGCGGCCTTGCGGAATTCGCGTCGGCGGGGTGCGACAGCGTCCGGTTGGCGCGCTGCCTGCCCGACGCTCCCTTGGCCGAGGCCTTTCTGGAGGTGTACCGCGAGGTGGACCGCGAGATCGCCCGCCGCTCCATGGCGCTGCGCGCGCGCCGGCTGGAACTGGCGGCGGAACGGATCGAAGTGCAGGGACTGAACGGAATCCGCACCGTGTGGCTGGACGGGTTTCATGCGCTGCCCGACCCGGAATTGCGCCTCATCGCAGCCATCGGCCGGCGCGCCGATATCACTCTGACGCTGAGCGACGCCGATCTTTCCGGCGACACCCGCGAGCGCCTGGCCTCCATGGGATTCCGCGAAGAGCGCGCGGCGCGCGGCCGCCGGGCGCCGGCGGAAATCCTGGTGTCGGCTAAAAGCATCGAGCGGGAAGCCGAGGAGATCGCGCGGCGCATTCTCGAACAAGCGGCTTCGGGCCTGGCTTTCCGCGATATGGGCATCGTGGTGAGAGCGGCTGGCCCCTACGTCCCGGTGCTGCGCGCCACGCTCGCGCGGTTCGGCATCCCCGCGCATTTCTATTTCGATTCGCGGCTGGACGAGCACCCGGTGGTGCGCTACCTGGGCGGCGCGGTGGACGCCATGCTCAGCGGGTGGGAACACGCGCGCACGCTGGCGGTGATGCGCCTCGGGCCGCGCTTCGCCGATCATCCCGCCCTGGACCGTTTCGATTTCGCGGTCCGCGAGCAACTGCCCAATGCGGGCTTGGGCGATCTGCGGTCGTTGCTGATGGCGCCTCAGGGTCACGCGCTACCGGGCGCCGAACCGCTGCTCCATAAGCTGGACCGGCTGGCGGCGCTGGAGGAATGGCGCTTGTTCTCCATGCCGCCGCGCGATTGGGCGGTGCGGTTTCGCGATCTGCGCCACCTGTTCCGTCCTTCCGTGGAGCCGATTCCCACCGGGCCGGATCGTCACGAAACCGCGCTGCTCCATCGCAGCCAGGCGCAGGTGCTGGACTTGTTCGACGAGGCGCTGGACGAAGCCGCGCAAGCGCTGCCGCGGGAACACGAGATCCCCATCGAGCCGTTCTGGCGCGCGGTGCAATCCGTGCTGCGCCTGAAACCGCTGCGCCCGCGCGACGGGCGCCGCAACGTGGTCCACGTGCTTTCGGCCCACGAAGCGCGGCAGTGGGTGCTCCCTGTGGTGTTCGTGTGCGGCTTGGTGGAGCGGCAGTTTCCGCAATTCCATCCGCAGGACCCGTTCTTCCCCGACGCGGCGCGGCGGCGTTTGAACCAGGCCGGCGTGCGCGTGCGCACCACCGCCGAATTCGAGCGCGAAGAGCGCGCGCTGTTCGATTCGGCCATCGGCCGGGCCAGCTTGCTGGCGGTGCTGACGTATCCGCAATGCGATGCGCGCGGCGAGCGGACGCTGCCGTCGCTGTACCTGGACGGACGTGCGTCCATGCGGCTGGAGGATGCGCGCGCGGCGAGTCCGCGGCCGCGCAGTCCACGCGGCGAGCGCCCCGCGGTCGAGATCCGCGCGCCCGGCCTCTTGGCGCGGCTGATGGAGAAGACCGCCAGGCTCTCGCCCACCTCGCTCGAAACCTACCTGCAATGCCCGTTCGAGTATTTTGCGGGGCGCACGCTGCGTTTGCAGGGCGCGCCCAAGCGTCCCGACCTGCGTCTGGACTTCCCGACCCAAGGCGACATCGTGCACCAGGTGCTGAAGGAGTGGTGGCCGCTTAGGCCGGCCGCCATCGCGCCGATCTTCGAGCGGGTGTTCGAGGAGTACCGCGAGAAGGAGCGCATCCCGCCCGGCTACCACACCGAACGGTTGCGCAACTCCATGCTGGAGGACTTGCAGGGGTTCGCCGCCGACACCACCTGGCCGCCCGGGCTGAAATCGCGGATGGAGGAACCGTTCACATTCAGGCTGCGTACTCCCGAGGGCGTTCCGGCGGTCGAGATCACGGGCAAGATCGATCGCCTCGACACGGCGGATGACGGCAGCGCCTACGTGATCGATTACAAGTACAGCAACCAGGCCAAAATCAAATCCAAGCTCGACGACGATCGCCTGCTGCAAGCGCAGTTGTACGGCATCGCGGCGGAGCGCAGCTTCGGCGCGAAACTCGCGGGCATGTTCTACGTGGGATTGAAGCGCGAGGTGCTGTACGTGGGCTGGAGCTCCACCGGCCTGCTGCAGAAAGAGCCGTTTCCCGAAGGCTGGTTCCAGCAAGCCGAGGAACGCACGCTGGGCGTGGTGCAGCAGATAAGCGCGGGCCGCGTGGAGCCCCATCCCGCCGATACCGACCACTGCGAGCATTGCGATTTCCGCGACGCCTGCCGCGTGGACATGCGCCAGGCCGCGGTGGCGGAGGAGCAGGCATGACGCCCACCAAGTTCACCCCCCGCCAGCTCGACGCGCTCGATATCTCCCAACGCCACGTGGACACGTGCGTGGTGGCGGGTCCGGGCTCGGGCAAGACCACCGTGCTGGTGGAGTATTTCCGGCGGTTGGTGGCGGCGGGCGTGGACCCGGTGCGCATTCTGGCCATCACCTTCACGGAGAAGGCCGCCGGGCAGATGCGCCGCAAACTGGCCGAGGCGTTTCGCGAGGACGCGGAGATTCGCGCGAAGCTGGAACGCGCGTGGGTGTCCACGGTGCATGGTTTCTGCGCGCGGCTGCTGAAGGAGAACGCGGTGGCTGCGGGCGTCGACCCGGAATTTACCATCGCCGAGGAGCGGGAATTTGGGCGCTGGCAGCGGGAGTCCATGGCGGAAGCCATGGAATCGATCTTCGCCGACCACCCGGCGGGAGTGCGCGCGCTGATCCGCGGATTGTCGTCATCCGCCTTCGAGGACGCCATCCTCTCGGCCTACGACGCGATGCGCGGCGCGGGCGCCGAGGCGCGCGATCTGGCCGGCTTTCCGCCGCCCGCGGGGACCACCGTCGCCGACATCGCCGATACGTTGCGCGCCTTGCAGGGCCAGCGCGCCCACGTTCTCGCCGCCTGGAACGACGCGCAGAAGCGCGATTTCGAAGCGGCGCTGGAGGGTATCGCGCGGATCGTCGCCGCGTCCGGTCCGCGGGCCACGATGGAAGCGGTGGAGGGATTCGACTGCGACCTCCGAAAATTCAAGCGCGCCAACCCGGCCTACGATCTTCTGAAGAACTTACGGGACGAGCAACTCAAGCGGCTCCGCTACACGCTCATCACCGAGCTGTACGCGGCCGAGCGCGAGCTGCTGATCGAGGTGCTGCGGCGCTTCGACCGAATCTATCGCCAGCGCAAGAGCCAGGCCGGCGTGCTGGATTTCGCGGACCTGGAGGAGTTCGCGGTGAAGCTGTTGGAGAACAGCCCGGAAACGCGCGCGCGCCTGCAATCGCAATTCGAGCACGTGCTGATGGACGAGTTGCAGGACACCAACGGCCAGCAGGCCAAGCTGTTGCGGCTGGTGCGTCCGCCGGGGCGTTTCTACGCGGTGGGCGACGTGAACCAGTCGATCTTCGGATTCCGCCACGCCGAGCCGCGCGAGTTTGAGGAGTATCGGGCGGAGGCGGCCAGGTCCGGCGGGCGGGTGGTGGAGTTGCTGGAGAACTTCCGCAGCCGGGCGGAGATTCTGCGTGCCGTGGAAACCGTGGCGGCGGGCGCGCCCGGAATCGAGGACCGCCGACTGATCGCGGGCAAGGATTTCGGGAACGAAGATACCACCGGTCCGCGCGTGGAAGCGATCGCCGCGCCCGATCCCGCCACCGAAGCGCGCCTGGTGGCGCGGCGCATGATCGAGCTGCTGGATGCCCAGCCGCGCTTCGCCTACCGCGACATCGCGCTGCTGGTGCGCAATACCGGTGTGCTGCCCGAGTTCACCGCGGCTTTCGACCAAGCCGGCATCCCCTACGTGGTCAATCGTGGCAAGGGTTTCTACGAAGCGCGCGAGGTGAACGACCTGGTGCAGCTTCTGCGCGTGATCGCCAATCCGCGCGACGAAATCAGCCTGGCCGCGGTGCTGCGGTCTCCGCTGGTGGAGGTGTCCGACGACGCTCTGCTGCGGCTCAAGCTGCGCGGCGGGAACCTCGACGGCGCGTTGCAGGCCGTGCGCCCGGAAGACGCCGCGGAGTTCGACGCCGCCGACCTGCGGAAGCTCCGCCGCTTCCGCGACCGCCTGCGGGAATGGCGCCAGCGGCGCGAGTACGTGTCGTTCGACCGGCTGCTGCTCGACGCCCTGGGTGAATATGGGTATGCCGGGCGCGGATCTGGCGCCGAAGCCGGCAACCGCGCCTCGGCCAATATCGACAAGTTCCTGGCGCAGGCGCGGGCGGCGGCGCCGCGCACATCGCTGGACGCCTTTGTGCGGGATCTCGAGATGCTGCGCGAGAGCGATCTTTCCGAGCGGGATTCGGCGCCCGAGGACTCGGCCGACGCGGTGCAGGTGATGACCGTGCATTCCGCCAAGGGCCTGGAGTTTCCGATGGTGTTCGTCGCGGCCATGCACAAGGGAGTGGAGGGCAATCCGCCGGTGGTGGCCTTTTCGCCGGGTTTGGGGTTGGGTGCGAGCTGGCGGAATCCGGCCAGGCGCGAGGATAAGGACGATCTGTTTCACGCCGCCATTCGTGAGGAGCTCAAGGATCGCGAGGAGAAGGAGGCGAATCGGCTGTTGTACGTCGCCATGACGCGCGCCGAACACCACTTGACGCTTAGTTTCTCGACCGGCGGGAGGAAACCGGCGAAGTGGGCCAAGCGCGTGGTGGACAGCCTGCTCCTGAATCTGGAACAGCCTGGCGAATCCGACCACCAGCGCGTCACGCCCGATGGCCAACCCTGGAAGCTGCATCTGACCGTGGCGTCTGTGGGGCAGGTCCCCGACCTGCCAGCGGCCGAGCGAAGCTCGCCGCGTCCCGCCGCTTTAGTCGAATTCCTTCCACCACCCGACGTGACCGGCCAGTACGAAAGCAACGCCACGGTGACCGCGCTAACCAAGTTCGCCAAATGTCCGCGGGCGTACTATCTGAGCCAGTATCTCGGGTTCGAAGGCAAGCCGCGCAAGGCGCCGGAGAGCGCCGCGGGCGAAGCCCTCGCGGCCAGCGAGCTGGGTACCGAGGTGCATCGATTGCTGGCCGGGATAGCCGTGGACGATCCGGATCCGCAAGCCGCGCGTCTGGCCGAGACCTTTCGCAAGGGGCCGCTCGGCCGGCGCGTGGAGCGGGCCACGCGCGTGGAACGGGAGTTCGATTTCCTGATGGCGATGGACGACCTGGTGTTGCGCGGGCAGATCGACCTGTGGTTCGAAGAAGGCGGGGAACTGGTGATTGTGGACTACAAGACGGACGCGGTCGGCGGGCCGGAGGCGCCGCAACGCGCGCGCGAGTATGAACTGCAGCTCAAGCTCTACGCCCTGGCGCTGGAGCGCGCCACGGGCCGAGTGCCTCGCCACGCCTTCCTGCATTTCCTCAAGCCCAATGCGCTGGTAGAGGTGGAGCTCGCGCCGTCGCTGATCGACTCTCCCGAGCAGATTGTGCGCGACTTCGTGGAAGCGCAGGAGAAGCTGGAGTTTCCGCCGCGGGCCGGCGAGCAGTGCAAGCGTTGCGCGTTCTATAAGGACTTGTGTCCGGTGGGGTGAGCCGTGCCACCCGCCCCTTTACTGCATTCTCTTCGGTTCGATTTTCCCGGCCTGGCGATCGTGCTGCCGCGATTGCACCAATTGCTGGATCTGCGCTTCCGGCATGCTGAACGTAACCGAGACCGTAGACCCGTTGGCGGTAGCGCTGACGGACTTGGCCAGAGCCGCGGCCTCGGGAGCCTTTTCCGCCTGCATCTGGGCCATGTTGGCCAGGAGCTGCAACAGCCCGGCCAGCGTGGTAGCGTTCTGCGCGGTATCCAACTGGGCCTGCGCGGTGACGGTTGCGCTGGCGCCGAACTTGACCGCGACCGTGGCCTGCTGGATCTGTTGCAGCGACGGAAGGTCGAGTCCCCGCACCGTGGGGGCCGCGCTGGGCAGGTGAAGGCCGGCCGGCGGAACGTTGGCCAACACCCACGCGTCGTTGGCGCCGCTCAACTGGCCGATCTGCGCCACCACGCTGGCGCCGAGATGCTGCGCCGCCGCCGGCTGGCGGTCGATGGCGCCTTTGATGCTGGCCACGTCGCCGAGTACGGCGAGGGTCGTGTCCAGGAAAGCGACCCCTTGGGTTCCTCCGGGGATCTCCAGGATGGCGATATCTTTGTAGGTTTCCGTGGCCGCGCCGGCCAGCGTGGCGGCTGCCGTGAGAGTGTCGACATGGAACGTGCCGCGGGCCAGCACCAGCCCGGTTGCGGAACGGCCGCCGCTGTTGGTGGCCACCAGCAGCTCGCTCACATCCTGCCGCGGATCGAAACCCGTGAGCGTGGCCAGAGCCTGCAGTTGCCGGTCGTGAGGAGTCACCAACGTCAGGACGTACTGGCCGAAAGGCGACGCCTTCGCCTGGGTCACGTTGACGCCGGCGATTACCGTGGCGTCGGGCATGACCAGGCCGACCAGACGCGAGTCGGCCGCCGGAAGCGTCCCGGCGAAAACCATGATGAGAGTGGCGCTGCTGCGGAGGGTTGCCTTCATAATAGTGAGGACGGCGCGCCCGGTCTATTATTACTCGTGTCAGAATAATCTTTCCATGACCGATCGCCTGTACTACACCGACTCCTACCTGCGCCAGTTCACCGCGCACGTCGCCGCGCTCTCCGCTGACGGCCTGAGCGTTTACCTCGACCGTACGGCTTTCTATCCCACGTCCGGCGGCCAGCCTTGCGACACCGGCACGCTCGCGGGCATCCCCGTCGCCGGCGTTACCGAGGACGAGTCCGGCATCGCCCACCAGCTCGCCTCGCCGCTGGCCGCGGGACCCGCCGATCGCGCCATCCAGTGCGCCATCGATTGGGACCGCCGCTTCGACCACATGCAGCAGCACACCGGCCAGCACCTGCTCTCGGCGGTCTTCGAAGAGCGTTTCGGGCTGAAGACCGTCGGCTTCCACATGGGCGCCGAGATGTCCACCATCGATCTGGAAGGCAAGCTCGATCCCTCCTCCGCCTCCGAAGCCGAGCTGCGCGCCAACCGGATCGTGTGCGAAAACCGGCTCGTCGCCATCTCTTTCGAGGACGCCGCCGGCGCGCAAGGACTGCGCAAAGCGTCCGCGCGCGAAGGTGCCCTGCGGATCGTCTCCATCGAGGATTTCGACCGCAGCGCCTGTGGCGGAACGCACGTCCGGTCCACCGGCGAAATCGGCCCCGTCCTGCTGCGTAAGCTCGAGAAGGTCCGCCAGACCGTGCGCGTGGAGTTCCTGTGCGGAGGCCGCGCCGTGCGCCGCGCGCGCGCCGACTTCGAAGCCCTTTCCAAAATCGCGCAGATCTTCTCCGCGCCGCTCGACGATGTTCCCGCCCTGGCCGCCGCCCAGTTGGAGGCATCGCGCGCGCAGGAAAAGGCCCGCCGCAAACTCGAGTTGGAACTGGCCGCCTATCAGGGCAAGGAACTCTACCAGACCACCGCTCCCGACGCCGCCGGTTTCCGCCGTGTCACCCGCCGCGCCGATCGCGGCAACCTGGAAGATCTTCGCGCCATCGCGCAAAACTTCACGGCGCAGCCCAAGGCCGTGTTTCTGGCCGCGCTGTCCGATCCGCCCTCGGTGCTTCTCGCCGCTTCGGAAGACGCCGGAGTCGACGCCGGCAAGCTTCTCAAAGCCGCCCTCGCCGAAGCCGGCGGACGCGGAGGCGGCACTCCCCGCATAGCGCAAGGCAGCGTCCCCGACGCCCGGTCGCTCGACCAGGTGGTTGCGAAACTGGCCGCCGATTGAGCGGCTTTGTGCTTTCTTTGTGGGGCTACGGGGTCTTCTTCGGTGCGGCCGCCGGTGCGCCCGGCGCCTTCTTGGCGACGCTCTTGGACGCGGCCGGCCCCTTCAGCAACTCGTCGATCTGTTGGCGGAGGTTCTCTTCCATCACCTTCTCCTCGAGCAACGGAGAGTCCCCTTCGAGCTGGGCGCGAATGATGCCGTCCTTGTCGATGAACACCAGCATGGGCATATGCGGGATCACCGCGCGGGGATGCTGCATATAGTCCAACACCACGTTCGGATCGGCATTGAACCCGACCGGAAAAGGCGGGTTGAAGTCGCGGACGAAGCCGGGCACCTTCTGCGCCGCGCCGATGTCCACCGCGGAGGCCAGCACCTGCAGCCCGCGCGGCGCGAACTCGACCGCGTCTTTTGCCAGGAAACCGACGGCCTTTTGGCAATGCGGGCAGTTGGTGAGGATGAACGCCAGCACCACCGCCCTGCCTTTGTACTGGCTCAACTGCAATGGCTTGCCGTTGGTCGTCTGGATGGTGAATTCCGGCGACTGGCGCGGCAGATCGAGAGCGTGAGTAAAGGGAGTCAGGGCGAGCGCGAGCGCCAGAACGCCTATGAACCGAGGCTGTACCATGACCTTCAGTCTACTCCAGGCGGAAGCCCTTCCACGCTGCTCACAACGGCGCCCACCCGGCGCAGTTCAAACCCGCCTTCGTCGCCGGAACCGGCCGCCGAATCGCCGGTTTCCGATTTGACCGCGAACCGTTTCCACTTCTTCTCCAACGCCTGCCGGTAGACCGCGAAGTATCGCCGGGCGTTCTCCTGGTTATCCCATTCCACGGCATACAGCAACACCGCGCGCCTGGTTTTGCGGTCTTCCCGCAACTCGAAGTTGCAGCCGCGCCAGTGCGGGCCCAGGTCGCGGGCGGTGTCTTTGCCGGCGAATTGTTCGATCAGAATGGTGTGCTCCAGTTCGCCCAGCGAACCTGCGATCAAGCCCTTGTACCGCGACGGCAGACGCGGATGAGGAAGTTCCGGATCGGTCGGCTCCACTTTGGCAAAGTACTTTTCCGGGTGCAGGATCTGCTGGGTCGAGACCGGCGCGCGCCGGAAGACCTCGGCGAACGCGTCCTGGCCGTCGCGCTGCAGCAAGGCATTCTGAAACAGCATTCCCTTGGTATAGGGGAATACCAGGGTCTGGCGCAGGTAGAGAGGCGCATTCTCGAATACCGGATACTGCCCGCCGGCGGTTTCGTTGTCGTTGCTCATCAGCGCTACGGCGTCGGGCGAGTCCCGCAGCGACCGGCCGGCGCGGCGCGCCAGGTACTCCGACATCAGCCAGGTGGCCTGGCCTTCCATCACCGCCAGGCGCGCGGTCGAGCCGTCGTCGCTCTTCCGGCCCTGGCGGATGTAGCGCGCCAGGTGAAAACTCTGGTCGGCCAGGGCGTGCGCCAGCTCGTGGGCCAGCACCATGTCCTCGGATTCCGGCGACGTGGTTTCGGTGATGAACAGTTTCTTCCTGTTGTAGTCGTAGAACGCCGCGGCCTGTTCGGTGAGCAGGTCCACGGTGCTGTCGGCGAGGTTGAAATCCGGGGGCACGAAGCCGAATCTCTTGAGCACCATCTCCTCGGCGCGGATCTCCTGGGGACGTTCGGTGTCGCGGACGCGCTTCTTCAGGAACTCGTTGATTTTCTCCTTGGAGATGAACGCGCACGGCACGGCGTGGCGCAATGGCATCCCGCTGATCTGCGTCAGGCTCTGCGCGATGTCCGGCACCTGGCTGCACAGGTTGCGCGCGCCGGAGGCCGGTTGCGCGGCCAGCCACGCGGCGCACAGGGCGCCCATCATCACCGCCCACGCCGCCGGTTTGCCTCGCGCCATCCCTTTAGGATACATGTGGCGCTCCGCTATCGCAGGGGACTTGCCCGGACCGGCGTGGTTTTGGTCCGGGCGGAAGCATCGGCTACCACCCACGGCCGATGCAGTTCGCCAGCCTGCGCCGGAGCCGCAGGCAGATTATCCAGCCTCGGCCGCTCCAACTCAACAGCGTCATCGCCGACACCGAGAAAATGCTTCGGCGGCTGATTGGCAGGGACATTGAACTGCTGACAGTGCTCCAGCCGTCCCTGGGAACGGTGATGGCGATCCAGGCCGGATCGACCGGATCCTCCTAAGCTTGGCGGCGAATGCGCGGGACGCCATGCCCGAGGGCGGCCAACTCCCGATCGAAACAGCCAACGTCGGCCCGGATCCCAGCTTCCAGGCACGCCACGCCGACGCGACGTCCGGTCCCTCCGTCTTTCTGGCGGTGTCGGACACCGGAACCGGAATGGATGAAGAGACCCAAAGACATCTGTTCGAACCGTTCGTGACGACCAAGGGGAAGGGCATGGCACGGGCCTCGGGTTGGCCACCGTCCATGGCATCGTGAAACAAAGTGGGGGCTGGATTTCCTTCCACAGTGAACTGGGCAAGGGAACCACCTTCAAGATCTACCTCCCGCAAATCGGCGCCATGGGCGAGAAGACCGAACGCCGGGAGGCCCCCGTTTCCGGTTTGCATGGTACGGAGACCGTCCTTGTGGTTGAAGATCAGGACGAGCTTCGGGCCCTGGCAATCGCCGCCGTGCGAGCGTACGGGTACCGTTCCCTCCAGGCAGCCAACGGCGTCGAAGCTTTGGCATTGCTGAAGCAGGACGATACCCCCATCGACATGATGGTGACCGATGTTGTGCTTCCCGGCATGACCGGGAAGGAACTTGCTGGGCTAGCGGCCGAAATCCGTCCCAGGATTAAGGTGATCTACACGTCCGGCTATACGGAGAACGTCATCGTGAACCGCGCCGTGCTCGCCGAAGGGGTCGAGTTCCTGCCAAAGCCCTACACGCCGGCCGCATTGGTGGCCCACATCCGGAAGGTGCTTGGCTGAACTGCCGGGGGGCCGGCGGCTGCCGGTGGTCCAGGGGGACTTGGCAGCAGTGGCATAGTGCCGGCGAGTCCTTTCGAGGTTATGTCGATTCGGTCTGCGGCCACTGAGCGGTCCTCTCACATTCCGCCACAGTAGCAGGATGACAAGAGGTCCGGCTCTTGGGGGCCGATTCGTCCTTGAGGCCCCGACCACCTGCCGCAATAGCGGTGGGTCGCGAGTCCTCTCGCATCGAGCCGACTCGCACGATGTATTCGCAGCCGAGCCGCCGTGCGTGCCCTTTGTTGAAGATGATCGCCCGTCTTCCGGAATTGCCGCAGCCGCGGCCGAACTGATTGACTGGAAAAACCCCAGAGGAAAGTCTGCCTCGGGGCCGTCGACTCCGGTTACCAGGTAGGATTGGCGCCCACGGAATTCTGGCGACCGACAGGGTCACTTTTCGCGAGCGCCGAAGAACTGTGGGTAGTGAAGTTGCGCGCATTCCGGACATAAGCCGTGAGAAAAATCCACTCCTGCGTGATCCGTGAAATATGCTTCCACACTCTGCCAATACGCCTGGTCGTTCCTTATCCTCCGGCAATGACTGCAGATGGGGATGATCTCGCGCAACATCGAAATTTCAGTGATGTCTTCCAGTATCAATACCGCCAAGCGCCGCTCCGCGTTGAGCAGATTCGCGGTGACCAGCAGTTCCACGTCCTTTTGTCTGCCGCTTACCACGATTTCAGCTTTCGTCCGCCGCCGCGTCACGCCTTGTCCAGAGAGGCAAGCCTGAACGGAGCCCCGGATGAGGCAAGTCTGGCAATGCGGCGCCCGTCCGCAACCCTCCGGAACATCTTGGGCGTGGATGCAGTGCAGAACATCGCCTCCGCGCCGTTTCAAGATTACGTCCTTCCCCACGCCGAGCACCTGCAAAGCCGCCGCGTTCGCGTCTATGATCTGCACGTCATCGTCGACCACGAAAATCATCATGGGGATGGCGTCCAATATCCGGCTATCGTTCGACTCCTGCGTTGGTTGCACCCATTGCTCCTTGCCGCACGCGAAGCGTGCCGGCCCGGATGTGCGCGAAGCGTCAGTCGCGCCCCTGTGCCAGTCTATCAGCAATTGCTCAGAACGGAAATGTCGGTGCGAGGGCCATGCCGGGCGAAACGGAAGCGGGCCCCGCAGGGGTACAACCATCCCGAAGGACAACCTGATGAGCTCATCGAGGCGGCGCCGGGAGCGCAGAGGCCTTTCTTCTGCGCTCTTCAAAAAACCACATCGGATCGGTAGACCCTGCTGCCTTGAAAATCGCCGCCCGGCGGGCGGAATGCCCGCTTGCACCCAGGCGTATAATGCAAGTGCTAGGCAGCGAAAGAGGGGTCTCATGTTTCGATGGAAGCGGGAGGGCTCTCAGGCGCGCGCCGTCCGCCCTCCCGCATTCTCACGCCGCTGGAGATCCAGGCTTTGGAAGGCCGGCTTGCTGTTCGCCCCGTGCTTGGCCGGCCTGTCCGCCCAGGTCCGGCAACCGGCCCCGGTTGTCAGTCTGCAGGTGATCGAGGGCGCCGACCTGCGTTTCGCGCATGTGCCCCTGGGCGAGGGGGCGTCCCACATACGGGTCAGCCACATTGTCGAGGACAACCGGGGGTTCCTGTGGTTCGGAACGCAGGACGGGTTGAAGCGCTACGACGGCTACCGGTCGCGCCAGTACCGGCACGATCCCGGAAACCCGAACAGCCTGGGCGGCAACTTCATCGCGGGACTGTGCAAGGATCGCTCCGGGAAGCTTTGGATTTCGTCCTCCTGGTATCTCGACCGGTACGATCCCACCACCGAGACCTTCACTCACATCCCGATCGCGCCCCAGCGGGCGGACAGCTATATTTCGCATATCAATCAAGACCGCGACGGAATGCTCTGGCTGGCAACCAACCACGGAGTGGTCCGCCTGGATCCAGCCACCCTGAAGACCGTCGTCTTCCAGCACCAGCCAAACAACCCCACCAGCCTTTCCAACGACGCCGTGAGCTACACCTTCGAGGAGAAGGACGGGACATTCTGGGTCGCCACGAACGAAAGCCTGGAGATCTTCGACCGCTTGACCGGGAAGGTCACCGGCCGGATCCCGATGGAGGGACCTTTTCCGGCCCATCAACCGGGCCCGATCGAACTTTTCGAGGACCATAGCGGGGTTCTGTGGGTCGTTTATCCCTCCGGAAATGGCCTGGCTGCGGTTGACCGCCGCGCTCACAGGCTCACCCACTATTCCTTCAACGCAGCGGGCTCGGAGGATTCCCTGTTCACCGGAGTACGGGCGATTTATGAAGACGCGGATGGCATGCTGTGGCTGGGAACAAACAGCAGCGGCCTTCTCAAGTTTGACCGCACCCGCAACACGGTCTGGCGCTATCGGAACAGTCCCAGCGATCCTTACACTTTGAGCGCGGACCGGGCGGACGCGCTGTTTGAGGATCACGAGGGCGACCTGTGGATCGGCACCACCGGCGGAGGTGTCAATCGGGTGGCCAGAAAGCCGCTGCCGTTTCGACGGTACGGGAACGAGCCGAGCATGCCTGGCGGCCTGACCACCGTCTCCACCGTCTATGAGGACAGCCAGGGCATCCTCTGGGTCGGAAGCCGCGGAGCGCTCAACCGAATCGACCGCAAGACCGGACAGATTACTCTCTATCGTTCCGCCGGAGGGCCCGGAAACATCTCCAGCAACTACGTGCTGTCGGTCATCGAGGACCGCTCGGGTTACTTGTGGTTCGGCACCTGGGGCGGGGGCCTCGACCGCTTCGATCGGCGGACCGGGCGGTTCAAGGTCTACCGCCACGATCCGCTCGATCCCCAAAGCCTGAGTCAGGATACCGTGAATGCGCTGTTCATCGATCGCAACGGCGCGCTGTGGGCCGGCTCCGAAAGCGGCCTCAACCGCCTCGACCCCGAGACCGGCCGTTTCAGCGTATACAGGACCGGCGGCGGCGTGGAGGACAACTATCGCGACATCGCCGAGGATCCGGACGGAGCCCTGTGGTTGAGCACGTGGGGCACCGGATTGCGCCGCTTCGATCCCGCCACCGGGCGGTTTACGGTCTACCGGCACACCCCAGGAATTGCCGGCAGCCTGAGCAGCGATCAGGTCAGCGCCATCTTTATCGATCACACGGGCGTCGTTTGGGTGGGCACCGAGAGCGGATTGAACCGGCTCGACCGCGCCACCGGCGCGTTCACCGCCTACTACGAGCGCGACGGCCTGTCGAACGGCAACGTGAACGGCATACTCGAGGACGAGCACGGCGACCTGTGGCTCGGTACCAGCAACGGCCTGTCGCGGTTCAATCCGCGCGACCGGACGTTCCGGAACTATTACGCCTCCGACGGCTTGTGGGTCAGCGAGTTCTACGGCGCCAAAGTCGCGTGGAAAAGCCCCCGCGGGGAGATGTTCTTCTGCTCCTACACCGGCCTGACCAGTTTCTTCCCCAATCAGGTGGAGGACAACCTCTACATTCCCCCCGTGGTCCTCACCGATTTCCAGATCTTCGGCAAACCCGTGCCTATCGGGGGCGATTCCCCGCTGAAACAATCCATCTCGGTGACCGATTCTCTGGTTCTGTCCCACCGGCAGAACATTTTCTCCTTCGAGTTTTCGGCCCTCAGTTATGCCAGCCCCGAACGAAACCGCTACCGCTACCGGCTGGAAGGATTGGAGACCGATTGGAACGAAACCGACAGCAGCCGCCGGTCCGCAACTTACACCACGCTTGCGCCCGGCGAGTACGTGTTCCGCGTGCAAGGCAGCAACAACCGCGGCGTCTGGAATGAGAAAGGAGCCGAGGTTCGCATTCGCATCCTGCCCCCGTGGTGGGCCACGTGGTGGTTCCGGCTGGGTCTTGGCGCCTTCGTGGTGTTGTCAGCCGGATCGGCGTACTATGTCCGCCTGCGCGGCATCCAGGCGCGCAACCGCGAGCTCACCATGCTGGTGGAGCAGAGAACCGCCGAGCTGACGGTTGCCAAGGAGCGAGCCGAAGTGGCCAACGAAGCCAAGAGCACCTTCCTGGCGAGCGTCAGCCACGACCTGCGCACCCCGCTCAACGGCATTCTGGGTTACGCCCAACTGCTGAAGCGCGATCAGGGGATGACCAACCAGCAACGGACGGGTCTGGACGTCATCGAGCGGAGCGGCGAGCATCTTCTCACGCTCATCGACGATATCCTGGATTTGTCCCGAATCGAGGCCGGGAGACTGGTGTTGCATCCCACCCCCATCCACTTGCCCACGTATCTGGCTGCGATCGGCGATCTCATCCGCATCAAGGCGGCGCCGAAGGGCCTGCAATTCGTCTGGAATCCGCCTGCCAACCTGCCGAACTGGGTGCAGGCCGACGCGAACCGGCTGGAAGAGATCCTGCTGAATCTGCTGGACAATGCCGTCAAGTTCACCGATCGCGGGCGGGTGGAATTGCGGGTCGAGGTTCTCGCCGGCCCGGAGCAGGTTCAGCCGGCCAGCGGACCTCCCACGGTGCGCTTGCGATTCGAAGTCGAAGACACCGGCGCCGGCCTGAGCGGGCAGCAGTTGGCGGTGATCTTCGAACCCTTCGTGCAGGCCGGCGACGCCAGCCGGCGGAAGGGTGGCGCCGGGCTGGGTTTGGCCATCAGCCGGCGGTTGGCGCAGGCGATGGGAGGTGAGTTTCAAGTGAGGAGCGAACCGGGACGAGGCAGCGTGTTCGGCTTCGAGTTGGCGGTTCCGTTGGTGGAGGATGCCGCCGCGCCCTCGCCGGACGAGGTGGTGGTGGGCTACAGCGGTCCCCGAAAGAAGGTGCTGATCGTCGACGATTTGCCGGAAGACCGGGCGCTGCTGGCGGACCTCCTGGGGCGGTTGGGGTTTGAGGCGGCGGAGGCCGCCAACGGCGAAGAGGCGGTAGATCGCGCCGTCGCGTTCCACCCGGACCTGGTGGTTTCGGACAACCGGATGCAGGCTGCCGGCGGGCTGGAGGCCATCCGCCGCTTGCGAAAATCGCCCGAGTTTCACGACGTGGCGATGATCGCCATCTCGGCGAGCGCGGCGGATTCCGACGCCGCCAGGTGCCGCGAGGCGGGAGCCAATGTGTTTGTGCCAAAACCGGTTGAGTTCGGCCGCCTGTTGCGCGAAGTGGGCGCCCTGCTCGATCTGACCTGGAATTACCAAGGACGCGAGACCGCCCGCGAAGCCGAGTCCGGCGGCGCGCTGGTGGCGCCGCCGCCCGACGAGCTGGCGATTCTGCACGAACTGGCCCTGATGGGCAATATGCGAAAGATCCGCGAGCGGGCGGACCATGTGGCGGAGCTGGATGAACGGTACCGGCCACTAGCCGGCCGGCTGCGCAAGTTAGCCCAGGAATTTCAGTCCAAGGAAATCGTTCTCCTGGTGGAGGCATGCATGAAAAGGGAACAGCACCCATGAGCGCAGGCGCAACCAATCCGGTTCAGACGGTTCTGATCATTGACGACGACCCCACCAATCTGGCGGTCCTCTCGGATCAACTGGAACAGTGCGGTCTCGGCGTGGCGATCGCTCGCGATGGAGCGGAAGGATTGGAACGGGCGAAACGGGCGAGGCCCGACCTGATTCTGCTGGATATCGTGATGCCGGGCATGAACGGAATCGAGACCTGCCGGCGCCTGAAGAGCGATGAATCCACGCGGGAGATCCCGGTGATTTTCAAGACATCGCTCTCCGAGACACCCGACAAGGTCGCCGGGTTTGAGGCGGGGGGAGTGGACTACATCACCACGCCGTTTCAGGTGGAGGAGGTGCTGGCCCGGGTCCGGACCCATCTCGAACTGAGCCGGCTCCGGGTTGAGCTTGAGAAACGAGTGGAGGAACGGACCACCGAGCTGCGCCTGGCCAGCGAACTTCTGCGCCTGGAACTGGCCGAGCGCAGGCGGTCGGAGGACGTGCTGAGAAAATCCGAGAAACGCTTCGCCAAGATTTTCCAGGCCAATCCGGCAGCCATCGCCATCACCAGAATCAGCGACGGCCGTTTTGTCGACGTCAATGACTCGCTGGTCAGGCTTCTCGGATACGCTCGCGACGAACTGATTGGGCGCGGCACACTGGAACTGGGGATCTGGATCGATCCGGAAGATCGCGGGCGTGTTGTCGAGTTGCTGAAGACCGGGGAGTCGGTTCACGACCGGGAGGTCTTGCTGCGGGCCAAGGATGGCCAGGTGCTCACCACCCGCTACACCGCCGAGTTGGTGGAACTGGAAGACGAACCCTGCATGTTGTCCCTCGTCTCCGATATCACCGGGCGCAAGGAGGCCGAGGAAGAACATGCCCGGCTGGAAGTACGGTTCCTACAGGCGCAGAAGCTGGAGAGCGTCGGCCGCCTCGCTGGCGGCGTCGCCCACGATTTCAACAACCTCCTCACGGTGATCAGCGGTTACAGCGACATGCTCCTGCGGTCCCTGGCCGGCGACGAAGCCAAGCGCGCCCAGGTGGAGCAGATTCGCGAGGCGGGCGAGCGGGCGGCCGCCCTTACCCAGCAGTTGCTGGCATTCAGCCGCAAGCAGATCATCCAGCCCCGGCCGCTCGATCTCAATGGCGTCATTGCCGACACCGAGAAAATGCTGCGGCGGCTGATTGGCGAGGACATCGAACTGCTGACCGTGCTCGAGCCGTCCCTGGGAACGGTGATGGCCGATCCGGGCCAGATCGACCAGATCCTGCTGAACCTGGCGGTGAATGCGCGGGACGCCATGCCCGCGGGCGGCCAACTGCTCATCGAGACAGCCAACGTCGGCCCGGATCCCACCTACCAGGCACGCCACGCCGACGCGACGTCCGGCCCCGCCGTCCTTCTGGCGGTGTCGGACACCGGAACCGGAATGGATGAAGAGACCCAAAGACACCTCTTCGAACCGTTCTTCACCACGAAGGAGAAGGGCCATGGCACGGGCCTCGGGTTGGCCACCGTCTACGGCATCGTGAAACAAAGTGGGGGTTGGATTTCCGTCTACAGTGAGCGGAGCAAGGGAACCACCTTCAAGATCTACCTCCCGCAAATCGCCGCCATGGGCGAGAAGACCGAACGCCGGGAGGTCCCCGCTTCCGGTTTGCATGGTACGGAGACCGTCCTTGTGGTCGAAGATCAGGAGGAGGTTCGGGCTCTGGCAGTCGCCGCCCTGCGAGCGTACGGGTACCGCCCCCTCCAGGCAGCCAACGGCGCGGAAACTTTGGCATTGCTGAAGCAGGACGATACCCCCATCGACGTGATGGTGACCGATGTCGTTCTTCCCGGGATGACCGGGAAGGAACTCGCCAGTCTGGCGGCTGGGCTCCGTCCCGGGATGAAGGTCATCTACACGTCCGGCTATACGGAAAACGTCATCGTGAACCGCGGCGTGCTCGCCGAAGGAGTCGAGTTTCTGCCGAAACCCTACACGCCGGCCGCATTGGTGGCCCACATCCGGAGGGTGCTTGGCTGAACTGCCGGGACGGGCCGGCGGCGGAACCCCGCCGGTTTGCCGTTTACAGGATCGGCGATGTGTCCGGCAGAGCGGCGAAGGGGCAGTTTTTGGCCCCGTTCGAGCGTGCAAAGAGAACCCGGATGCGCGACACAGAAGTGGATGACCGCGGCCGCCCACACAGAACCGCGAGTGTGAGCGAGCGGCCCGTAGCCGGAGGCGCGTCGGGCCGCTCGCTCAGAAGCTGTGAAAGAAACTGGCCGAAGCTCAGCAGGCGCTCAAACAGTCCGAAAAGGCCGATATTGGGCCGCGGATGAACGCGGATGAACACGGATCGGCGTTCATCCGCGTTCATCAGCGGCCAGCGATGTTCTTGCCGTTCTGAGCGCCGCCGCCCGCCCTCGTGCGATCTTTCACAGCCTCTCACGCTCGCGGTTCTGTGCCGAGTAGTTGGTAGCTTCGGAATTGCTCAATTCCCGTGGGAACTGGCAATGTCTTCCACTTCCAAGCCGCACACCCAAGAGAACTGGGCACGCTCACCGCCATCGCGCTACAATGTAAGATCAAACACCAATCACTCAGAGGAGAATCCTTTTGGCGGACGATAAGCTCTACAAAGCGGAATACCAGGGCAGCGGCACCTTTATTATCAGCAAGCCCAAGCGAAAGAAGATCAAGGCTCGCCAGTCGCAGTTAAAGAATCCCGAACGCGGCTCCCGCAAGTAGTCCGCCCGCGCGCTCCTTGGAGTTGGGCAAAGGGAATCCGGAGAGGGGAAAGGACGCTCCGGTAGAGCGGATGGGGAACCAGGAGAGAGATATCGAGGATTTTAGGGGATTATGGTGGGACCGAATTCCCTTTGCCTGATTCCACAATAGCCTTCACAGACCTTCGACTCTTTTTCTCCCGGTCGCAAGCCACTGAAAACAAAGCGCAGATAGTTTGCATTTCGATGTGAACGGGTTTCCGCGCTTCCCACGGTGTGTTCCCGACGGCCCGTCACAGTGTGCCGCCGGCGCCCAGGATTGACCTCGCAACCCATTCAATTTAAAGTACATCCTCCGAATAGCCCGGAATCTTCCTGACGGTGTATCACTGGCCGAGCGGCGTGTTACAGTACGAGTTGTTTCGGGAAGGGTCCGATGACAAGCGGATTCCGGTCTTCACCCCGCTGGAAGCACGGTTTGCGGTGGTATGAGATTTACCTGTGCCAAAGCCGACCACCTGGCTCCGGCGATTCACGGGATTGACCGCCCAAACCGCACGATCTAAAATAGATGTCGGCTGAAACCGATCTTGTCCCGAAAGCAGTGAACCGTATGAAAGTGACTCGTATCGCGATTTCCTGCATTTCGTTGTCGGTAGTGGTCGGCCTCTGGGCGGCGGCCCAGCAAACCCAGGACGACTCCAACAAAAAGACTCCGAAGAAGGGCGGCGCGGAGGTTCGGGAAACCAACGCGAAACCCATGAGCGAGAAGGAGCGCAAGAAGAAGGAAGCGCAGCTCCGCAAAGAGCTGGAAACCCCTTATCGCAAATGGCTCAACGAAGACGTTGCCTGGATCATCACGGATGAAGAAAAAAGCGCCTTCAAGCGGCTGCAAACCGACGAGGAGCGTGAACAGTTCATCGAGAGCTTCTGGCTGCGCCGCGATCCCACCCCCGACACCGTTGAAAACGAGTTCAAAGAGGAGCATTACCGCCGCATCGCTTACGCCAACGAGCGGTATGCGTCGGGCATCCCCGGATGGAAGACCGACCGCGGCCAAATCTATATCAAATACGGCCCTCCGGATGAAATCGACGACCACTCCTCGGGCGGCTTCTACGAGCGGCCTCCGGAAGAAGGCGGCGGCGAAACCTCCACCTTCCCCTTCCAGATCTGGCGCTACCGGTACATCGAGGGCATCGGCAGCAACGTGATGATCGAATTCGTCGACACCACTATGTCCGGCGAGTTCCGCATGACCATGGACCCCTCCGAAAAGGACGCGTTGCTGTACGTTCCCGGCGCCGGTCTGACCATGATGGAGCAGATGGGCCTCTCCGACAAGACCCAGCGCTTCAACAATACCGACGGCACCCACCTGGGCCAGGCGTTCGGGGGAACTCCCGAGAGCATGAACGAGTTCACCCGCCTGGATCAGTTCGCCAAGTTGCAGCAGGCGCCCCAGATCAAGTTTACGGATTTGGAAGAGGACGTCAAATCGAAGATCAACTACATCATCCTGCCGATGAGGGTGAGGACCGATTTCTTCCCGGTCACCGACGCTTCCGTGCAGACCAATGTCACGGTTCAATTCAACAACAAGGATTTGCAGTTCACCAATAAGGACGGCTATCAAAAGGCCGTGGTGCAAATCATGGGGCGCATCACCTCCATGACA
>Ga0326728_10001751_pt1 | contig 75145 bp, 58 predicted proteins | sample MB3enrmetagenome_FD_207602 | JGI IMG/M metagenome (GOLD analysis project Ga0326728, IMG submission 207602) | Lab enriched peat soil microbial communities from McLean, Ithaca, NY, United States - MB31MN | ecosystem: Environmental > Terrestrial > Soil > Wetlands > Peat | place: USA: New York...
ATCAAGAAGCCCCAGGCGGGGTGCCTGGGGCTTCACTCAGAGGGGCTGGCGACGAGCTGGGACTCGTCGCCGGGATGCTATGTGTATGTAGCTTGACTTCAATATAACACAGGCTTTGGTATCTGCAACTCTTAAGATCTGAAGAAATAAGTACTTAGTTGCCGTTACGCGTACTCCTATTACTCGCCTCCCACTCTGGGATGGACGGGCACCCCACATTTGGAATCCAGAAGCTACTAACTTTGGTTAGGATCGAAAAGGCTCGGTTTGCATCTAAAATGGGGTATGTGCGGCATCGTGGGGTACATTGGGAACCGGAAAGCGGTTCCGATCATTCTGGATGGATTGCGGCGGCTGGAGTATCGCGGTTACGACTCCGCCGGCCTGGCGGTTTGCGGCACGGATGACGGGCTCGCCGTGCGGCGCGCCTCGGGGAAGCTGCGCAACCTCGAAGACGTAATCCGGATGAGCCCGGTGGATGGAAGCTACGGCATCGGGCACACGCGCTGGGCGACGCATGGCCGTCCGACCGAGGAGAACGCCCATCCGCACCGGGATTGCAAGGGCGATATCGTGGTCGTTCACAACGGTATCGTCGAAAACTACATCCCGCTGAAGCACCGCCTCGAGGCGGAAGGGCACGAGTTCCGGACCGAGACGGACACCGAGGTGATCGCGCACCTCATCGAGAAGTACTTCGATGGGAACCTCGAATCCGCCGTTCGGGATGCGGTCCACGAGGTCACCGGCGTGCTGGCCCTGGCGGTTGTTTCCAAGTCCGATCCCAACAAAATTGTGGCGGTGCGCTCCGGACCGCCGGTCGTCATTGGCCTGGGCGACGGCGAGTATTTCGTGGCCTCCGATGTTCCGGCGATTCTCAGCCATACCCGCGACGTCATCTTTCTCGCGGACGGCGACATTGCCGTGCTCACGCCGGAAGGCGTGCGGCTGAGCGATTTTGAAGGACGTCCGGTAAAGCGCCAAGTCTCGCATGTCTTGTGGGACCCGATCATGGCGGAAAAAGGCGGCTACAAGCATTTCATGCTCAAGGAGATTTACGAGCAGCCGCGAGCGGTGCGCGAGACGATTCTGGGCCGGGTGGGACAGGAATCGGGCCGCATTTTTCTCGACGAAATGGACATTCAGCCGCGGGAGTTCCGCGAGTTCAAGTCGGTGAAGATCATCGCTTGCGGCACGAGCTGGCACGCCGCGCTGGCGGGAAAGGCCATGATCGAGAGCCTGGCGCGGATACCGGTCGAGGTGGACTACGGCAGCGAATTCCGCTATCGCGATCCGATCGTTTCGAGCGACGTTCTGACGGTTGTGATCTCCCAATCCGGCGAGACGGCGGACACCCTCGCCGCCCAGCGCGAGGCCAAGCAGAAGGGCTCCAAGACCATCGCGATCTGCAACGTAATCGGCTCGATGGTGACCCGCGAGGCCGCCGGGACGCTGCTTACGCACGCCGGCCCGGAAATCGGCGTGGCTTCGACCAAGGCGTTCACGTCGCAACTGACCGCCCTTTTCATTCTGGCGATGTATCTCGGGCAGGTCCGCAACACGCTCAGCGAGGAGCAGTCGAAGTGCCTGGCGCAGGAGCTGCTGCGGGTTCCGGGCAAGCTCGAAGCCGTGCTCTCCCAGGACGCGCAATACGAGGAGCTGGCGCGCCGGCTGTTCCGCGCGAGCGATTTCCTGTTTCTTGGCCGCGGCATTCACTTTCCAATCGCGCTTGAGGGAGCGCTCAAACTCAAGGAGATCTCCTACATTCACGCCGAGGGCTACCCCGCGGGTGAAATGAAACACGGTCCCAACGCTTTGATCGACGAGCACCTGCCGGTGGTCGTTCTAGCGCCCTGCAATCAGGCTTCGGAGTCGAGCCGCATTCTTTATGAGAAGACACTCTCGAACATCCAGGAAGTAAAGGCGAGAGAGGGCATCGTCGTCGCGGTGGTGACGGAAGGGGATCAGTTGGCCCGCAAAGTCGCCGACCACGTGATCGAGTTGCCGTCCAGCAACGAGCTTGTGCTGCCGATGCTCGAGATCGTGCCGTTGCAGTTGCTGGCGTACCATATCGCGGTGCGGCGCGGCTGCGATGTGGACCAGCCGAGGAACCTGGCCAAAAGCGTGACCGTCGAGTAGGCCGGCCCCGAACAATCCGCACCCGCTTTCAGTCCGGCGCGGGTGTGCGTCCTGGTGGTAAACTCGCCGATAACCTGGAGCAATCGATGACTCACTTCCGCTACGACCGCCTGGCCATCCCGGAGGCGGCCCAGTTGCACTACGGACGCGCGCCGGCGCCGGTTCGCTGCGGCTTCGGTCTCGCGATCGGCGAAGGGTTGGTCTTCCCGGAGGTGAATTTCACACTCCCGCCGATCCACATTGCCAGCGACACCTGGAAAGAGGTCCTGGCGAACTACGACGAGATGGCCGCGGCAATCCTGAAGCGGGCGGTCGCGTTGCAGGCGCCGGGGCTGGTGCTCGAGTTCGAGCTCCTGCCCGCTCTCACCGAGGTGGCGGAGTGGGGCGCGGAAATCACAGCCCTGCTCAAGAAGCACCTCCGGCAGGCGTACGACCAGCATGGCCTCAAGAGCGCCCTGCGCGTAACTCCGACCGATCTCCGCGACAAGGAGCGCCCTCCGCTGCTCCGCGCCGGAGAAACGTGGGAAGGCCTGAAGCGTTCGTTCGAGTGCTGCATTCAGGCCGGCGCCGATATCGTCTCGATCGAATCCGTGGGCGGCAAAGAGGTGCACGACCGCGCGCTGATGTATGGAGATTTTCGGGGAATGGTCTTTGCGCTGGGCGTGCTTGCGGCCCGGGACATGGCGTGGCTTTGGGAGGAGGTCTCGTCCTTGTGCCAAGGCACCGCGGCGATCCCCGGCGGCGATTCGGCGTGCGGATTCGCGAACACGGCCATGCAGCTCGCGCACCAGAAGATGCTGCCCGAGGTGCTGGCGGCGGTGGAGCGCGCCATGGGCGCGGCGCGCAGCCTGGTGGCCTTCGAGCACGGAGCTGTAGGGCCGTCAAAGGACTGCGCCTATGAGGGGCCGGTCTTGAAAGCGATCACGGGCTGCCCGATTTCAATGGAGGGGAAATCGGCGGCCTGCGCGCACTTCAGCCCGATCGGCAATGTCGCGGCGGCGGTTTGCGACCTGTGGAGCAACGAGTCGGTACAAAACGTCCGGCTGCTGGCGGGCAACGCGCCCGAGATTTTTGCGGAGTCGCTGATCTACGACTGCCGTCTCATGAACGCCGCGGCGGCTCGCGGAGGCGGCGACACGCTGCGCGACTGGCTCACCGAGTCCGACGAATGGCTGAGCCCGCAAGCCGCGGTTCTATCGCCCCGCGCGACGTGCCGCATCGCCCAAGCCATTGTGAGCCGCGATACGGACTATGCGCGGACGCTGGCGGCGGCGAATGCGGCTCAGGAGATCGTGAGCGAAGGAGCGGCGGCCGGGCGCCTGAAACTAAGTAAGAGAGAAGAGCAGTGGCTCGGCCGCATGGAAAAAGAGCTTGCGTCTTTTCCTTCCGATGAGTTTGAATTGCTGGCGGAAATGAAGGAGACCTACGGCGAACTATTCCTTCCCGGGAGTTACGGCCTGAAGTGAGCCGGCCCGGCACGGCCATGACGCAGTTCACGCACCAATTGCGCGTCCGGACAGGAGGCCAGGGCCTGTACGAAATTACCCGGGCCATCCAGGAGTGGGTCGGACGTCAAAGCATCCGCACCGGCCTCGTGACCGCGTTTATCCAGCACACGTCGGCATCCCTGGTCATTCAGGAGAACGCCGATCCGGACGTCGTGCGCGACCTGAAAGACTTTTTCGGCCGCCTGGCGCCCGAGCACGGCACATCCTACCGGCACACCACCGAGGGGCCGGACGACATGCCCGCCCATATACGCGCCGCCCTCACTCAGTCCCAGGTATCGATTCCTGTCGTAAACGCCGGCCTGGCGCTGGGCATGTGGCAGGGGATCTACGTGTTTGAACACCGCTCGAGGGACCATATCCGAAGAGTTTTTCTGCATTTGCTCGGCGAATAGTCACAGTACTAATCCCAGAGAAATGTATCTGAATTACCATTGATTTTGGCACGGAAGAGTGTAAAGCTATTCGTAGCCACTGCTTGGGACAGGTAGCAGCCCAGCCCCGATGCATGGGATGCGGGGAGGTGCGAATGATACCTCTGACTCCGCTGGACGAGCCGGAGCGGATCGAGGCGCTCCATCGCTACAAGATCCTCGATACTCCACCCGAAGCCGCATTTGACCGTATCACCAACCTGACAACCGAGCTGTTGCACGTGCCAATCGCGCTCCTCGCGTTTGTCAACCAGAAGCGTGCCTGGGCCAAGTCTTCCACCGGCATGTCAATCCGGGAGGTTCCGCGCGAGGTGTCCTTCGCGGGATACTCGATTCTCCAGGACGAAGTACTCACGCAGCCGGACGCTCGTGAGGATCCGCACTTTGCGGCAAGCCCGCTGGTATCCGGTTCACCCACAGTGCGCGGCTATGCCTGCGCACCGCTGAAAACACCCGGCGGACACCGGGTCGGATCGTTGTGCGCCATGGATACGGTGGCCCGGCAGTTCCGTCCCGAGGAGTTACGGGTTCTCGAGCATTTGGCGGCCGTTGCCGTCGATGAACTGGAGCTCCGCGCAAGACAGGCAGAAATGGCCGCCGGCGTCCGGGAGAAACGCGACCCGCGCATCCTGTGGGCTGCCGCATTTGATTCCGCCACGCTCGGCATCACCATCATCGACCAGGATGGCCGGTTCCTGGACGTGAATCCGACTTATTGCCGGATGACCGGCTACAGCCGGGAGGAACTGATCGGGCGCCACTTCATGCAGGTTCTGCCGGCCGATGCCCAGGATGTGGCTCGCCAGGCGCACCAGTCCGTTATCGGGGCGGAAGAGACCGGCCCGTGGGAATGGCGGCTCCTGCGCAAAGACGGGTCGTTGATGGATGTGCAGGTGACAGCTTCCCGATTTATTGCCGAAGACGGCACGCGGTGCAGGATTACGACGGTCACCGACACCACGGCCCTGAAGCAGTTCGAAGAGGAGCTCCACGGCGTGGAAAAAATGGCGGCGGTGAGCCGCCTTGCGGGAGGCGCCGCCCACGGCTTTAACAACCTGCTGACCATCATCGGCGGCTATAGTCAGTTGCTGCGGAACTCTCTCGGCGCGTCCGATCCGCTGGGCGACTACGTGGATGAAATTTTAAAAGCAGCCGACCGGGCCGCCGCCCTTACGAACAAGCTTCTGGCGTTCAGCCGCCGCCGGTTCGGCGAGCCGGAGCGCCTGGATATTAACCGCGTCGTCGCCGACGTTACCGCTTCTCTCGGTCCGGAACTGCCTGCCGGCATCGTACTCGCGATCGATCTCGCGCCGGACCTCGCGCCGGTGCTGGCCGACCGTTCCGATATCGCGCAGGCCATTCGCGATCTTGTCGCCAACGCACGGGAAGCGATGCCGCGAGGCGGCCAGATCACGATTCGCACGCGCAACATCGAGCTGGCCGGCCAGGATGCGCGGCCGGCCCGAGACCTCCAGCCGGGTGTCTATGTGCGGCTCACGGTCGAGGACAACGGCGAGGGCATCGATCCAAAGGTCCAGAAGCACCTGTTCGAGCCCTTCTATACGACCAAAGGTGTGGGCCAGGGCACGGGCCTGGCCACGATCTACGGAAGCGTAAAGCAGATCGGCGGGGATGTGAGCCTGTGGAGCCGCCCGGGCAAGGGCACGGTCGTATCGCTCTACCTGCCTGCCGCGCCGCAGTGAAGTGCGGGAAGAAGCTACAAATCCAGTGTGCGCATTCCCGCCTCCGCGTAGCGCAGGCCCGTAAATGCGCCCTTCGGCGCCGCCTGTTCGATTCGCCCGGCTTCAGGGAGGTCCCAGGGAATGTCGAGCGCGTGAACATTCTCCTCGAGATAGGCGCGCCGCTTCGTTCCCGGGATCGGGAGAATATCTTCGCCCTGCTCCAGCACCCATCGAAGGGCTAGCTGGGCGGGCGTGCAGGCCTTCTCCCTGGCGATCTGCCGCACGCGCTCGACCACATCCAGGTTTTCCGTAAAGTTCTCGCCCTGGAACCTGGGCGAGTTACGGCGGAAATCGCCGGGCGCAAGATCGTCCGGATTCCTGATTTCTCCGGTGAGAAAACCACGCCCGAGGGGCCGTAGGCTACAAACGCGATCCCCAACTCGCGGCATGCCGGGAGGATCTGGTCCTCCGGGTCGCGGCTCCAGAGCGAGTATTCGGTCTGAAGCGCGGCAAGCGGATGGACCTTCGCGGCACGGCGGATCGTATTCACGCTGGCTTCCGAGAGCCCCAGGAAGCGGACCTTGCCTTCCTCGACGAGCCGCGCCATCGCTCCCACGGTTTCCTCGATGGGCGTCCGCGGATCGACGCGGTGTTGATAGTAGAGGTCAGATGGCGGATACATTCAGTCCGGTCTGTCCCAAACGGCGGTATTTCATCCGGTCGCCTCCAGTCTTAATTTAAACTCTCTGAAGGCCCCAAACGTGCTTCGGGTCTGTCGTTATGTTGTGTTCTGAATCCAAGCTGGGTGGCCGGGCACACAAGCGTCTCGCAGTGGCGCGCGAAAATGGATATTTGGATGGACGCTGCCGAAACAGCCGGGAAGTCGTTGAGGCGTATGGCTTGTGGTGCTGGCGATTGAAGATCCCCTGCGTGTGGTTTCGACGTCAGACACCCCGTTCCAAGTACGGCCGCATCCGTGTCGAAATGTTCACTACTGCCAATATGTTGACGGTCCAGGGACAGGTTGAGGTGAAAACGCTGTGCGCGGCCTCGAGTGCGGGCGGGCGGGAGATGGTCTCGCCGCATGACGTTTGCTGCGACCGTGTACCGCTACGAAACCTCGACCAGCTGGCCCACTCGATATTCCGTGCCACCACCAGAAACGGAAACTACGAGCCGAACCGGCCCAAACTTCTGAGCATAGACAGCCGAAAGTCCGCCAAGCTCTTCAAGCTCGAGCCGCCGCGGGCCGTCTCGGCGTAAGGGGCAGCCGGGCGCTCAACTCTGGTCGGGAGGGCCGGAGTAGTAGCCCTTGCGAGCCTGGACCTTCAGGTCCTTCTCGCGGGTCTTGATGTCGATTTTGTGGAAGGTGCCGTTTGCGCCGGGGTTTGGCGGCACGTACCCGATGGAATACTGCGTGCGCATCTCCTGCTGGATCTGCTCAAAGACGTCCGACAGCGGATGTTTGCGATCGACCTTGAACATATGGCCGCCGGTCTCCTCGGCCATTCTCTTCAGCACGCCTTCCCCGCCGCCGCCACCGAAACCAAACCCGAACCCGCCATAGGCGCTCGCGTCGTAGTAGTCGATGCCGTAAATGATCGCGTCCGCCTTCTGCGCCGCACTCAGCGCATCCTCGATTTTGAGCCGGCTGCCCTCGTCATTGCCGTCCGTGATCAGCACCAATACCTTGCGGCCCACCTGCCCGCGCAACTGGTCGTGCGCAGCCAGGTACACGGCGTCGTAGAGGATGGTGCCGCGCGGCTGGTAGACGGTCGGGACGGGACCGGGCTGGATCTGCGGCGGCGGCCCGTTCACCTTCAAGCCGTCCAGCCCCTTGCGAAGCAGGCCCGGTGAGCCGGTATAATCCTGGAGCAGTTCCGCCTCTTCGCCGAAGCTGATGAGGAACGCCAGGTCCTTCTTGCCGAGCACTTGGGAAAAGAACTGGGATGCGGCCTGGCGTTCGTTGTCGATCAACCGCTCCTGACTGCGGCTGACGTCGATCAGCAGGCCGATGGTCAACGGCAGGTCGGTCTCCCGCGTGAAATAGCGGATTTCCTGGGGCTTGCCGTCCTCCGTGACCGTGAAATCGTCTTTGCCCAGGTTCCCCACCAGGCCGCCCTGCTTGTTCCGCACCGAGCAGAGCACATTGACGACGCCGACTTCAGCCTTGAACGTCGGCTGATCCTCTCGGGCTGGCGCGCTCGCGGGCTGTTGCGAAAACACACAGACAGCCGCAAGCGCCAAGGCGATGGGCATACGTAGGGCGCTCATAGTCCTCAATGGCATAATACTAGATGCGCGCCGGGTGGTTTCTGTTTCGTCATGCGAGAGGCACTGGACCATTTAAAGGCCGCCGACCCGGTTCTGCGGCAGCTCATTGACGGGGTTGGGCCATACCGCATCGAATTCCTCGAGCCGGGTTTTGAGGCCCTGGTCAAAGCGATTGTCCTGCAACAGCTCAGCGGCAAAGTGGCCCAGGTCATTTTCGACCGCCTCGCGGGCGCATGCGGCGAGGGCCGGCTGACGCCCGAAGCCGTGCTCAAGCTCCGGACCCCGAAACTGCGCGCCATCGGGCTCTCCAGACAAAAGATCGAGTATATCCGCGACGTGGCGCGGCGCATCGTGCGTGGGAAGCTGGACCTCGCCGCCCTGGCCGGAGCTCCGGACGAGGAGGTTCTCGAGACCCTGATCGCGATCAAAGGCATCGGCCCCTGGACCGTCCACATGTTCCTCATTTTTGCGCTGCGGCGGGTGAACGTGATGCCGTCCGGCGATTTGGGCATTCGCGCGGCTGTCCGCAAGGTGTACGGTCTGGAAGCGCTGCCCAGTCCGGCCGAGGTGGATGCACTCGCACGCAAGTGGCGCCCCTACTGCACGGTGGCCTCCTGGTATCTCTGGCGCAGCCTGGAGGCGAAAGCGGGATTGTAAGGGCCGCCGTTCGCCGGGGGTTCCTCCCTGTAAATGGGGGATAATGTGTTTGATGGCGATGGTGGATAACGCTGATCTCTCCCGAATCACCACGATACCTGGACAGCGCTCCGGCCAGCCCTGCATCCGTGGGTTTCGGGTGACGGTTTGGGATGCGCTGGATATGCTTGCCTCCGGGATGACGGAGGATGAGATTCTGCGGGACTATCCGTACCTGGAGAAGGCGGACTTCCCAGCCGTCTGTGCCTGCGCCTCCCAGGCGGGCCGGGAGCGCCTCTCGCGTTGAGGCTATTTGAGCGTCGAGCCGTTCCATTTGTTCCGGTATGTTGATGAACAGGCATTCCGGTTCAACAATCGGCAGATGACAGACCTTCATAGGTTCGTACTCGGCCATGAGGCATGTAGTGGGCAAGCGGCTGACTTACGAGGAACTGACTGGCAAAACGCAGGTGGCTCATGGCTGATGAGCGGCAAATACGCAAAGAGACACGGGCGGGGGAAACGCACCCTCCGCCTATGACGGCAGGGCGGTTTGAGCGGACACCCGAGTTCGATAGGCTTAAGCGGGTCATGCGGCAACTCCTCAGGGTGCCCAAGTCGGAACTGGACGAGCGGGTGCGTCAGGCGAAGGAGGTATCTCCGCGCACGGGTAACCCAAATGCTCCTGGGCGCAAGAAACTGGCTGCCGTAAACCATGTCAAAGAACCGGAACAATAGGAAGAAGCGGAATAAGGCGACAACGGTGTCCGCTCCTCCGGTACCACCTCTCCGAACAGACCCCAGTGATCCGGAAGCGAAGCAAATAGATACACCGACCATATTGCTACCGCAGTCAAAAGACACACCAATAGGCAACAGAGTAGGTTTTTGGCCAGCGTGGCTAAAAGGATGGCGGCTCGTCGTAGAGGTGGCGACGCTAGCGGCCCTGCTGATAGCGTCTTATGCTCTCCGCCCGGTACTGTCAGCGACATACAGTGCCTCCACTATGCCTGGAGATGACACAGCCAGAATCACTGTGACTAATATCGGTGTTGGTGTACCTATCAGGGGGGTCTCCGCAAGGTTTGTTACAAACAAAGTGGTATTTGATAACAGGTTCACCCTGCGACTTCAGCACTACATTGTTTTCGATGCCTATTCCGCTCCGACCGTGGCATCGGGAGAATCGTTTACAGTGGGGTGTCATCTGACGTGGAGCATGTGGATGAATGATGTCGGTAGTGGGTTCTTTGCATTTGGAGAGGTAAGACCAGATACCACTGCTCTCGCCATTGGGTTTACGTTTAAGAATGGAATCTTGACGCTGGACAACACGGGCGGTAAAACCCAGATCAGAATGTTCGGAGCGTTCGGCTTTAAGAGATATCCCGTAACTGCCGTGGACGGCAATTTGATAGTCCGCTACAACTGGCCATTTTCTTTGTTCCCCTGCGAAAAGATAATACACGTAATCGGAACTGCGTACGACGGAGCAACCAGATGGAGACTCGCCCCCGAGAGTGAGCCGACTGTACTGGATGCGAAGCTGCCCGGGGGGTTTTCGGTGACAGCTACCGGGTCTCCAGATAGAGCCTACGGACTCACGGCTACGATGGACCGCTAGGTACGTCAGGTATATTATTACCCTTCTTTTTGACGCGAATCTCTTGCCCAGGCTCGTCGGGCGGCTGGCCGAGCTTTTTCCCGGGCCGGTTCACGTTTTTGACACAGACCTCGCCCAGTTCACTCCGGACGAAACGATTTGGGAATATGCAAGGAGCAACGGGCTTGTCATTGTAACGGCTGATTCCGACTTCCCCGGCCTTGCGGAAGAGCGAGGCGCGCCGCCGAAAATCGTTCGTCTCGAGAACTGCAACTACAGAACGTCTCAGGTTGAAGATCTCCTCCGGCGGAATGCCGTGCGGATCGCCGAATTGGAGCGTTCCTCGCGGGCGGTCCTGGTAATTCGAAACACCGCCTGAGTCGCCGAAGGCAAAGCTATGCCGCCGCTAGGCCGCGGGCTCGCGGTACACCGCGTCCCAATTCTTGAAGACCGGCTGGAGTCCCTTGGCGGCGAGCATGGCGCAGAAGGACTCCACGCCGCGCTGGTCCTCAATCTCGAATTGGCCCGGCGAGCGGACCACGGCATCGCTGTAGCCGCCGACGGAGGTCTTGCTGGCCACGCTCATCTTTGAAATCCCCACCCCGGCGATGCCGTCTCGAAAACGGGCGCTCTCGCGGGTGGAAAGGACCAGCGGCACGTCGGGCAGGCAGATGCGAAAGGCGCAAATAATCTGCGCCAGCAGCCTCTCGCTGACGGGAAATTCGGCGGCGTAGCCGCCCGATTGCGGGCGTATGCGCGGGAAGGAAATCGCGATGCCGCTCTTCCAGAATCGCCGCCGCAGGTAGGTCGCGTGGCGGAACAGGCAGAGCATTTCCGGGAGCGGCTCGCTCAATCCCAGCAGCGCGCCCACTCCGGCCACGCGGATGCCGTTGGCCAGTGCTCTCGCCGGCGCGTCGAGGCGCCACGTATAGTCGCGCTTGGGCCCCCAGCCGTGCAGCCGCTCGTAACGGTCCCGATCGTAGGTTTCCTGGTACATCGTGATCGAGGTGCAGCCGGCGGCGGCCAGGCCGCCGTATTCCTCCTCGGACATGGCGAAGACCTCCGCCGCGACATTATGGAAGCGCGAGGCCAGATACGCCACCGAATCGCGCACATAGCCGTAATCGGCGGTGGCTACGCGATCCCCGGTCAGCAGCAGGATTTCCTCGAGCCCCATTTTCTTCAGGGCACCGGTCTCGGCTTCCAACTCGGCGGGCGTCATTTTGTGGCGCCTGATCCAGCGGTCGCTCGCAAAGCCGCAGTAGCTGCATCCCGACGGGCAGTAGTTCGACACGTAGAGCGGCGCGTAGAGGGCGATGGTACGGCCAAAGTGGCGGCGCGTGAGCGCCTGTGCGCGTTGCGCCATGGTCTCGAGCTCTCCGGCCGCGGCGGGCGACAGCAGGACGGCAAATTCACGGATGCCGGGACTGTCCGCCGCGGCGGCTTGCCGCACTGCCGCCCGGCCGGCCTGCTGAAGCAATCCCAGCCAGGGTGAAGGGTCCAGCCAGTCGGGAAGCGCAACGCTCATAGAACCGGCTCTCCCAGAAAAGCGGTCAGCGGGCTGGTGGCAACCGCCAGCTCGCTTTTCGGCATCAACCCGGCACGCCAGGCCTGCCGCCCGGCCCGCACTGCGGCGCCGAATGCCTCGGCCATCAGCTCGGGATTCTCGGCGGCGGCGATCGCGCTGTTTATGAGCACGGCGTCTCCGCCCATCTCCATGGTCGCGGCAGCCTCCGAGGGCGCGCGCAGTCCGGCGTCCACGATCACGGGAACGCCGGCATCGCGCAGGATCAGCTTCAGCATGGAGAGCGTGGTCAAGCCTTGTCCGCTGCCAATGGCCGCGCCTAGAGGCATCACGGCGGCGCAGCCGATTTCTTCGAGGCGCTTGGCCAGTACCGGGTCGGCCGCAATGTACGGCAGAACGAAAAAGCCTTCGGCGACCAGGGCTTTCGCCGCTTCGTAAGTCTCGATGGGGTCGGGCAGCAGATGGTGCGGGTTCGGATGGATCTCCAGTTTCACAAAGGGGCTGCCGCTCAACTCGCGCCCGAGCAAAGCCGCCCGCACCGCTTCGTTGGCGTTCATCGCGCCGGAAGTATTGGGGACCAGCGTGATCCCCTCCAGCGTCGAGAGGGGCCCGTAGATGTCGTCCTCGGAGCGCTCCCGGTTGAAGCGGCGCAAAGCCAGGGTCACCAGTTCCGCTCCGGACGCGCGGACAGCCCGGAGCATGGCCGGTGTGCTGGAGAATTTGCCGGTTCCCAAGAGCAGCCGTGAGGCGAAAACGCGATCGCCCAGTCGCAAGCCGTCGTTCATCCCTCTAGTCAGGATACACCTCGCCGTCCGCGAGAGCGGTTTTGTGGAATAATGCTCCCAGGGAGGGGATATGCCAGTCACAAGCGCACCTAATTTTCAGACCCATATCGATTTTCCAGCCGATGCTCGCCAAAGGCTCATCGAACTGCTGAACCAGCAGCTTGCCGATACGCTGGACCTCTACACGCAAACCAAGCAGGCGCATTGGAACGTGAAAGGGACCGGCTTCTTCCAGCTTCATGAGCTGTTCGATCAGCTCGCTTCCGACGTGTTCGGATTTATCGACACGATCGCGGAGCGAGTCACCGCGCTGGGCGGGTATGCCTGCGGCACCGCTCGCATGGCGGCCCAAGCTTCCAAGGTGGCCGAGTATCCGCGGGGAGCGATCGAGGGACGCCAGCATCTCGAAGCTCTGATCGATCGATACGCCCGGTACGGCGCCGCCAACCGGAAAGCACTCGACGCGGCGCAGAACGAAGACGACCAGGCGACGGCGGACATCTTTACCGATGCCGCGCGCGCGGTCGATAAAGACCTCTGGTTCCTCGAAGCGCACCTGCAATCGGCCACGCAAAAAGCGGGCTAGGTCTTTGACCGTGAACTCCGTTTCTTTACGGTAGCGGCATCTACCTGTAACTGAGCCGCGACCGTAAGGGAGCGGTAGCAACGCATCACGCGGTCGAGGTACTAGGGAGCACTCGCTAACGCGCCGGGCTCCGAGCGGAGATCCCCGGAGTTTTTCAGGGCGGAATTTTCGGATGCACAAATCCGGAGGTTGGGGGTATACTGGCTCCGCCCTATGCCTGAAAACGAAGGCGCCACTATTCAGCCCGCCGCGCCAGGAATGAGCGCGTCCGGCCGGCTCGTCAATGTAATCCTCGACCCCACTCGGGCCTTCGCCGATATCGCGGCGCGCCCCGGTTGGTGGCTTCCGATGATCCTGCTCATGGCCGCCACGCTGGCGTACATGGCCGCCTTCTCCAGCCGCGTCGGGTGGGCGCGTTTCCTGGAGCAGCAACTCGAGACCAACAAGCAGACTCAGGACCTGCCAGCCGACCAGCGGGAGCGGATCCTCCAAACGCAGGTGAAGTTTGCAGAACCACTCGCGACGGTCGCGGCTGTCGCCGGGACGCCCGTGTTTATGTGCGTGACCGCAGGGGTGATGGTGTTCATTTTCGGCACCCTCCTCGGCGCGACGGTCAAATTCCGGCAGGCCTTGGGAGTCGTGTCCTATGCATCCCTGCCGCACTTGCTCGAGACCGCCGCCTTCCTGCTGGTGCTCTTCATCAGGGATCCGGCCGGGTTTGACTTGAAGAACCCCGCCGGTTTCAATATCGGGTTCTATCTGGACCCGCACGCGGCGCCGTGGCTGGTCAGCCTCGGGACCAGTATCGACGTGTTCTCCATCTGGGTGATTCTGCTGCTGGCGACCGGGATGGCGGCGGTATCCAAGAAATCGTGGAAATCGTCGCTGCTGGCCGTGGCGGCGCCCTGGGCTGTGTATGTCATCGGTAAAGTCCTCTGGGCCGCGATCCTGGGATAGTTTGGCGATAGGATACGGAAGCAGTCAGCAGGCCGGGCTTCGGCGCGGCTTTTTTGTTCCCCAGTCATATTAAGACTTTCGGGCCGTTTGGCTCTTATGATAAAGTCTTAATGATACCTATGACTCCAACCTGGGTCGAAATCGTAATTCTGAGTCTGCTGTTGTGCGCGTCGGCGTACCTTTTCTGGCGGCGTACGGGAGCCGTTATCTCCGTCATCCGCCGTTCCAAGGATGATCCGGAGTTCAGCTTTCGACCGGTGTGGCCGAGAGTGCGGAAGTTCGTCAGTGAGGTTTTGCTCCAGGGCCTGGTGATCCGCGAACGCCCGCTTCCAGGCCTGGCGCACGCGCTCGTCTTCTGGGGATTCCTCGGGTTCGCGCTGGTGACGGTGAATCACATTGCGACCGGCTTCGGCCTGCCGTTGTTCACCCGCGCCGGCGCCTTCGGCAGGTTCTATTTCGCCTTTGCCGCGGTGTTCGCGGTCGGGGTTGCGATCGGCATTACGGGACTGGCGGTGCGGCGGTTCATTGTGCGTCCGCGCTGGCTGGAGCCGCTCTCGATCGAATCGGGCTTCATCGCCTTCCTGATCTTCGCCCTGATGGCTACGTACCTGGGGAGCCTGGCGGTCCGGGAGTCCAGCTTGGTTGGCCAGGGGCTCTGGTGGATGCACACGCTGTCGCTGCTGGTCTTTTTGCCGCTGATTCCGCACACCAAGCATATGCACCTGATGCTGGGTCCGGTGACGGTGTTCTTCAAACGCCAGGGGTTCAGCAGCATCCCGCCGTTGCGGGGCGATGAGGACTTCGGTCTCGATACCGGCAAGGACGTCACGAAGCTGGTGAGCCTGCAGGTCTATAGCTGCGTCGAATGCGGCCGCTGCACCGAGCACTGCCCGGCCTACAACACGGGCAAGATACTCAACCCCAAGGAAATCGCGCTCGGCGTCCGCCATTATCTGAACGAGTTCGGGCCGGCCGGCGAGGAGCCGCTGCTCGGCAAGCACATTCCGATGGAAGCCGCCTTCCAGTGCACCAGTTGCGGCAGTTGCGAGTACCAGTGCCCGGTCGGCATCCAGCACCTGCCTATCATCATCGGCCTGCGCCGCGGAGCCGTGAACACGGGCAAGTGGGAAGACGAATACGGGACCAAGCTCTTCCTGGCGCTGGAGCGCAGCGGCAACCCGATGGGTTTCGCCCATAGCGAGCGCGAGAAATTCATTCAGAAGAACCAACTGCCGTATTACGACGGGACGCAAGAGTATTTGCTCTGGCTGGGCTGCATGGGCTCGTACGATCCGCAAGGCCGCGAGATCGTGCTGGCGCTGGTCCGCATTCTGCACCACCTGGGCATCACCTTCGGAGTGCTTCGAAAGGAGCGGTGCACGGGCGATTCCGCGCGGCGGCTCGGCAACGACCTGCTGTTTTCGCAACTGGTCGAAGCCAACCTGGAGCAACTGAACAAGAGCGGCGCGCAAAAGCTGCTCTCCATCTGCCCGCATTGCGTCCGCACCATCGGGACCGACTGGCGGGAGTTCGGCGCAAATATCCGGATCGAGCATCACAGTGAATTCTTGGCGCGCTTTGCGGACCGATTGCCGTGGAACGCGGACGGCCGCGAAAAAATCGTCTATCACGATGCCTGCTACCTGGGCCGGTACCGCGGGGTCTATGAGCAACCGCGGCAGGTCATCGGCCGCTGGGGCACGGTGGTGGATCCGCCGCGCTCACGCCGGCGGGGGTTCTGCTGCGGCGCCGGCGGAGGGCTGGTATTCCTGGGCGAGGAAAAGGGCAAGCGCGTGAATGTCGATCGGGCGCAGGAGCTGGTTGCCACCGGCGCGAGCATCGTCGGTGCGGCCTGCCCGTTCTGCAACACGATGCTGCGGGACGGCCTGGCATCCCTCTCGCCGGCCCCGCCGAAGTTGCTCGACGTGGCGCAAATTGCGGCCGCCGCGCTCGACGCCGAGCGCCAGGTCCAGGCGCCGGTGGCGTAGAGGCGGCCCGGCGGGGAGCTGACTCCCTGGTCCGATCCGGACCACTCATCCAATCCGTCCCGCTCGATTTGGCGTTTTTTCGAATCCGCGCTGTACTTGTCTCAGAGGGGCGAAGCAGCGATCCGATCATGAGCAAGAATCTCACGGCAAACGAGCGTTACCGGGCGGGGGTCATACCTTACGCCAAGATGGGCTACTGGGAGCCCGACTACATACCCAAGGACACCGACGTGCTGGCGCTTTTCCGCGTGACGCCGCAGGAAGGCGTCGATCCGCTGGAAGCTGCCGCGGCGGTCGCCGGCGAGTCATCCACCGCCACCTGGACCGTGGTGTGGACCGATCGTCTGACCGCGTGCGAGATCTACCGCGCGAAAGCCTATCGCGTCGATGCCGTGCCGAATTCCGAGGGCCAGTACTTCGCCCACATCGCGTACGACCTCGACCTGTTCGAAGAGGGCTCGATCGCGAACCTGACCGCTTCGATCATCGGCAATGTCTTCGGATTCAAAGCCATCAAGGCGCTCCGGCTGGAAGACATGCGTATTCCGGTGGCCTATCTGAAGACCTTCCAGGGCCCCGCCACCGGCGTCGTGGTCGAGCGCGAGCGCCTGGATAAGTTCGGACGCCCGCTGCTGGGCGCCACCGTGAAGCCCAAGCTGGGCCTCTCGGGAAAGAACTACGGACGGGTGGTCTACGAAGCGCTCAAGGGTGGGCTCGATTTCACCAAGGATGACGAGAACATCAACTCGCAGCCGTTCATGCGCTGGCGCGACCGGTACCTCTATGCGATGGAAGCCGTGAACCGCGCTTCGGCGGCAACTGGCGAGGTGAAAGGGCACTACCTGAACGTCACGGCGGGCACGATGGAGGGCATGTACGAGCGCGCCGATTTCGCCAAAGAGCTGGGCTCGGTCATCATCATGGTGGATCTGGTGGCTGGCTACACGGCCATCCAATCGATCGCCGCGTGGGCGCGCCGGAACGACATGATTCTGCACCTGCACCGCGCGGGCAACTCCACCTATGCGCGCCAGAAGAATCACGGCATGAGCTTCCGGGTCATCTGCAAGTGGATGCGCATGGCGGGCGTGGACCATCTGCACGCGGGCACGGTGGTGGGGAAACTGGAGGGCGATCCGCTGATGATCCGGGGCTTCTACGACACGCTGCGCGAGCCCGAGACGCCGGTGCGCCTCGAAAACGGCTTGTTTTTCGAGCAGAATTGGGCATCCCTGCGCATGGTGATGCCGGTGGCTTCCGGCGGCATCCACGCGGGACAGATGCACCAGTTGCTGCACTACCTCGGAGAGGACGTAATCCTGCAATTCGGAGGCGGAACGATCGGCCACCCGCAGGGAATCGAGGCGGGAGCGGCGGCGAACCGTGTCGCCGTGGAAGCGATGGTCCAGGCGCGCAACGAAGGACGCGACTATTTGAAGGAAGGTCCCGAAATTCTCGAGAGGGCCGCGAAATGGTGCGCGCCTCTCCAGGCCGCGCTCGATACCTGGAAGGACATCACGTTCGACTACACCTCCACGGACACCGCCGACTTTGTTCCCGTGGCGACGCCGACTTACTAGGATGCATGGAGCGAACATGAGACTGACCCAAGGCACGTTTTCCTTTCTCCCCGACCTGACCGACGAGCAGATCTCGAGCCAGCTCGAGTACTGCCTGAAGAACGGCTGGTCGATCAACGTCGAGTACACCGACTGTCCGCATCCGCGCAACTCGTATTGGGAAATGTGGAACATGCCGATGTTCGACATTGCCGATCCCATCGCCATCCTGGCGGAGATCGATGCCTGCCGCCGGGCGCATCCGCATCGCTACATCAAGGTCAACGCCTATAACTCCGCCCGGGGGCGCGAGACTGTGGCGCTCTCCTTTTTGGTGAACCGGCCAGCCAGGGAGCCCGGTTTCCGGCTCGACCGTCAGGAAGCCGGCGGGCGCACTATCCGGTACACGCTCCACTCCTACGCGACCGACAAGCCCGAAGGCGAACGGTACGGCAATTCCTGAGGACGAAATGCTTACGACAGACGCTGGCATCGATATGGATGCGGCCTTGCGGGAGTCCAATGTCGAGGACGTCCTCGGGGAACTCGATGCCGAGTTGATCGGCTTGGCTCCGGTGAAGCTGAGGATCCGCCAGATCTCCGCGCTGCTTCTGGTCGAGCGGCTGCGCGCACAGATGGGGCTGACCACGGCGCCTCCCTGTCTGCACATGTGCTTCACCGGGCGTCCGGGCACCGGCAAGACCACCGTCGCGCTGCGCATGGCGAAGATGCTGCATCGGCTGGGATATGTCCGCCGCGGCCACCTGGTGGTGGCAACCCGCGACGACCTGGTCGGCCAATACGTCGGGCACACCGCTCCCAAGACCAAAGAGATGCTGCAAAAGGCGATCGGCGGCGTCCTGTTTATCGATGAAGCGTACTATCTGCATCGCGCCGAAAATGAGCGCGACTACGGACCGGAGGCGATTGAGGTTCTGCTCCAGTTCATGGAAAACCGGCGGGACGATCTGGTGGTGATTCTGGCCGGATACAAGGACCGGATGGACAGTTTTTTCCACTCGAACCCCGGTATGCACTCTCGCATTGCGCACCACGTAGACTTTCCCGACTATACCCTCGACGAGTTGATGGCGATTGCGGAGCTGATGGCGCGGCAGCAGATGTACACCTTCGACGAAGATTCGAGAGCGGCGTTCGGAGAGTACCTTCGACTGCGCGCCGGGCAGCCGCACTTTGCGAACGCGCGCAGCGTGCGGAATGCGATCGACCGCATCCGGCTCCGGCAGGCGGTTCGCCTGGTCGAGCAGGGCGGCCGCATCTCCGGAGAGGAGTTGGCGCGCATCGACGCGGCCGACATCCGCCAGAGCAGAGTCTTTCAGGGCAATTCCGCGGCCGCGGCGGAGGCGAGCGCAAGGAGTCTCTTATGACGGGACGAAGGCCGGTTCTGCTGGGCATCATCGGCGACAGCGCCGCCGGCAAGACTACACTCACGCGGGGATTGACCAGGCTGCTTGGCCCGGAGCGTGTGACCCACCTTTGTACCGACGACTATCACATGTACGATCGGGAGGAGCGTGCGAAGCGGAACATCACCGCCCTCCACCCGGATTGCAATTACCTCGACATTTTGGAGCTGCACCTGGAGCGCCTGCACTACGGGCAACCGATCCTGAAGCCGGTCTACGACCACGCGGCCGGAATGCTCGTCCGGCCCGCTTATTTGCAGCCGCGGGAGTTCGTGATCGTGGAAGGGCTGCTCGGGTTTCACTCGGCCGTCATGCGCCAGTTCTACGACGTGAAGGTGTATCTACAGCCGCCCGAGGAGCTGCGCCGCGTGTGGAAAATCAGACGGGATACAACCCGGCGCGGGTACACGGTCCCGCAGGTCCTGGCCGAGCTGGAGAAGCGTGAGCCGGATTCGCGCGACTTCATCCGCCCGCAGCGGGAACACGCCGACATCGTGGTTCAGTTCTCTCCGCCATCCGGCATCTCCGCGGAACAGAGCAACGGGCACCTGGATGTGCGGCTGGTGCTGCGGCCCACGATTCCGCATCCCGACCTGACGGACGGGCCGGGCAACCAGGGCAACGGCGGGGGCATCCGACTGGCGCTCGCGCGCGATACCGCCCGTCCGGTGGATATCCTGGAGATCGACGGCAGCGTCACCGCCGGGCAGACGGCGTATCTGGAGGAGACGATCTGGCGGCAATTGCCCGGCGCCCAGCCCATCCCCGCCGACCAGTTTGGAAGCTATCTGGACGGCGGCGGGACCCGGCACAGCGATCCGCTGGCCCTCACGCAGTTGTTGCTGACCTACCATCTGTTACGCGAGTACCACACCGGAACCCAGCGGCTCTTCGCAGAACCCGTCGCGGCCTTGAGCCGCCTGCAAGCAACTCACGCGTGATGGGAGCGGACCGCTCCCTCGCGGTCGCAGCTCAAAAAAATCCGGGGACACTCCGGGCTCCTCAGGGCACCGCCACGTTACCACGCGTGCAGGCGTGCCCCCAGATTTTTTCACCCCTGCCTTACAGCGTGTAGCGCTCGGCTTCGAGCAATCTCGCGGCGACGTTGCGCCGCAGCGCGATCGCATTCACCGGCTCGGACTTCGTGAAGCGCTTGAGCACCGCCAAGTTCGTGCGCAAGGCGTCCCCTTCGGAGCTGGCCGCCAGAACCGCGCGCGCCGAGCTCTCGACGATTTCCATCGCCTCATGCAGAAACACGGCGCACATGTCCCGCGCGATCTCGCCCTTGCCCGCGGCGGCGAGCTTGGCCGTGCGCAGCAGCACGGACTCCATGGCGAACACGTTCATCCCAATATCGGTGAGGGCTGCCACGATCTCCTGCTGCTCCTCGAGGGCGTTCAGGTATTTCTGGTACGCGATACCCACCGTGAACAGCGCGATCTTCTTCGCGTTCGACACGAGTTTGGTCTGCTCGTCTTCGCCGTTCGAGGAGGCCGACGGGCCGGCGAGCACCTCCGCCTGCAGCTTCATGACGGCCTGGACCAGCGGCAACTGGCCGCGCTGGGCGCGCTTCAGAAGCATGCCGGTGGCGAGCAGCCGGTTGATCTCGTTGGTGCCCTCGAAGATCCGGTTGATCCGCGAGTCGCGGTAGGCGCGCTCGACGGCGTAGTCCTGATGGTAGCCGTAGCCGCCGTGAATCTGCACGCCTTCGTCGGTGACGTAGTCGAGCGTCTCGGAGCAGAACAGTTTGATGTAGGAGCACTCCGTGGCGTACTCTTCGACCGCTTTCAGCATGGTCTTGTTCGCCTCCGGCTGGTCCCAGGAGAACCCCTTGAGCTGCTCCTCAATCAGCCCGACAACGCGATACGCCATGGTCTCGGCCGCGTAGGTTCGAATGGCCATCTCCGCCAGCTTGTGCTGGATCATGCCGTAGGCGGCGATGGGTTTGCCGAAGGTCTGCCGTTCCTTGGCGTACTTGAGAGAAAGACGCAACACCTGTTTGCATGCGCCGACGGCGATGGGCCCCAGCTTCAGCCGGCCGAGATTCAGGATGTTGAACGCGATGATGTGCCCGCGCCCGACTTCGCCGAGCACGTTCTCCACCGGCACCTTCACGTTGTCGAGATAGATGGCCGTCGTCGAGCTGCCTTTGATGCCCATCTTGTTTTCTTCGGCGCCCGGCTGCACGCCCGGCGAACTCCGCTCGACCAGAAACGCGGTGAATTTGTCACCGTCGATTTTCGCGAAGATGGTGTACAAGTCGGCCCACGCGCCGTTGGTGATCCACATCTTCTGCCCGTTCAGGACGTAGTACTTGCCATCGGGGCTGAGATCGGCGCGGGTGCGCGCGGCCAGCGCATCGGATCCGGCCTGCGCCTCGGTGAGGCAATAGGCCGCGATCAGCTCGGCGCTCGCCAGCCTGGGCAGGTAGCGCTCTTTCTGTTCTTCGGTGCCGAACAAAAGCACGGGCAGCGTGCCGATGCCGACCTGGGCGGCGTGGCTGACCGCGTAAGAGCCGTCTTTCCCGAGATGTTCTCCGACGATCATCATGGAGGCGAGATCCATCTCCATGCCGCCGAACTTCTCGGGAACGTCCACGCCGGTCAGTCCGAGTTCGCCCGATTTGCGGAGCAGCGAGACGGCCACGCCTTCCTCGTGATGCAGGATGGCTTCGAGGTTCGGCGCCACCTCCTTATCGAAGAACTCGTCGGTGGTGCGGGCTATGGCGAGATGCTCCTCGGTAAAATCCTCGGGAGTAAAAATCTCGCCCGGAGACGTGCTTTCGATCAGGAAGGAGCCTCCCTTGTGTCTGGTTTGCGGAAGAGTGGAAGTAGCCATATGTTTTCAGTTCCTATGGAAAAATGTTAGCCGCTGAGGAACGCCGGACTCGTGTTCTCCGGTGTTCCTCAGCGGCTGATCGGGCCTTCGGTGTGTCAGTTCAGGTTCTCGAAGATGCCGGCTGCCCCTTGTCCCCCGCCGATGCACATCGACACCATGCCATACTTCGCATTGCGCCGCTGCATTTCACGAAGGATGGTCGCGGTCAGCTTCGCGCCGGTGCACCCGAGCGGGTGGCCGAGCGCGACCGCGCCGCCATTGGGATTGATTTTTTCGGGATCGAGACCCGCCTCGCGGATCACGGCCAGCGACTGCGCCGCGAACGCTTCGTTCAGCTCGATCACGCCGATGTCGTCCAGCGTCAGGCCCGCGAGCCTGAGCGCCTTCGGAATCGCGACCACCGGGCCGATGCCCATGATTTCGGGCGGAACGCCTCCGACGGCGAAACAGACGAAGCGGGCCACGGGCTTGAGACCCAGCTCCTTCGCCTTCTCGGCGGACATGACGATGGCCGCTGCCGCGCCATCGCTGGTCTGCGAGGAATTTCCGGGCGTGACGATACCGCCAGCCTGGAATGCGGGCTTCAGCTTGGCGAGCGCCTCGAGCGAAGTATCCGCCCGCGGCCCTTCGTCCTTTCGGAAGACGATGGTCGAATGGACCGCCTTCCCGTTCACCGCCGTGCTCTTGACTTCAACGGGAACGATTTCGTCGTCGAAGTTGCCGGCGGCTTGCGCCCGGAGCGCCTTCTGGTGGCTCTGAAAAGAGAATTGGTCGGACTCTTCCCGGGTGACTCCGTACTTTTTCCGCAAGCACTCGGCGGTGATTCCCATTCCCATGTAGAGCTGCGGCAGATTGTCGACGATCCAGGGATTCGGCGCGAGCTTGTTCCCGGTCATGGGTATCATGCTCATCGATTCCAGGCCACCGGCGAGGATGATGTCCGCCGCGCCCGAGCGGATGCGATCCGCGGCCAGGGCGATCGCCTGCAGACCCGACGAGCAGAAGCGGTTGATGGTGAACGCGGGCACGCTGTCGGGAAGGCCCGCCCGAAGGGCGACGGCCCGGGCGATGTTCATGCCGGCCTCGCCTTCGGGAAATGCGCACCCGAGGATCACGTCGTCAATTTCCCCGCGCGGGACCTGCGGGAACTTCTGTAGCAACGCCTGCAGCACGGCCGCCGCCAGATCGTCGGGCCGGGTGCTACGCAGGGTTCCTTTCGGCGCTTTGCCAATAGCGGTGCGAAGGCAATCAATAATTACGGCTTCCATATAGAATCTCCTTGACTGAGTTCGTTCCTCATGCCTAGTTGCGCAGGGGCTTGCCGGTCTTCAGCATGTACGCCATGCGCTCCTGCGTTTTTTGAGTGCCGGCGAGGCTGAGGAACGCTTCACGTTCCAGATCCAATAAATACTGCTCGGAGACCAGTTGCTCTCCCGCGAGGCGGCCTCCGGACACGACGTTGGCCAGCTTTTCGCCGATCAGCGTGTCGTGGTCGCTGATGTACTCGCCTTGCCGCGCCGTCCAGACCCCCAGCTTCATGAGGGCAAAACCTGCTTCGCCCGGAACCTTGATGTCCGCGCGGGGCACGCCGGGGACGTAGTTCGGAGCCAGCGAAAGCGCGTACGCCTTGGCGTCCGAGACGAGCCGGTCCGGATTCATCGAGATTGGAGTGCTGCGCTCGAGCAAGCCCAGGTCCTTGGCTTCCTCGGCGCTCATCGAGACCTTGGCGAACGCGATCAGCTCGAACACCTTTCTCGCGTCCTTCAAGCGGAGCAGCAATTCCTTGCAGCCCCCCGCGGCCGGGATCAGGCCCACGCCGAGCTCCACCTGTCCCATGTAGAGTTCCGCCGAAGCCTGCGGAATGGTGTGCAGCACGATTTCGCACCCGCCGCCGAGGGTTCGCCCGAAGGGGGCCGAAACCACCGGTTTGGCGGCATACTTGAGAGCCATGTTGGCTTGCTGAATACGATTCAAGACGTCGTTCAGCTCGTCCCATTCGCCCTCTTGCGCGGCCAGCAGCAGCGGCACCAGGTTCCCGCCGACGCAGAAGTTCTCGCCCTCGTTGGCGATGACCAGCGCGTCGAAATTCTTGTTCGTCTCTTCGATGCCGGCGTACATCATCGAGATGATGTCGTCGCCGATGGAGTTCATCTTGCTGTGGAACTCGAGGCACAGCACGCCGTCGCCGAGATCGACCAAGGATGCCCCGGCGTTCTTTCTGACCACGCCGTGGGCGCGCTTGATGTCCGACAGCGCGAGGGCGTCCGGCTTGGTCTCGAGCGTCCGGTAGTCCTGTATTGCGAAATCGAAGTATTGCTTGGGATGGCCGTCCGTTTCGGCGTAGCGATAGAGCGACGTTGCCCCGCTCCCGAGCGCCCGTTCGATGTTGTCCGGCAATACGCGGCCTTCCTCCTTCAAGCGGAGCGCGACCTCGCGGAAGCCCAGCGCATCCCACATCTCAAACGGCCCCAGCTTGTGGCCATAGCCCCAGCGGATGCCGCGATCGATCTCGACGATGCGGTCCGAGATCTCCGGAATCATCCCCGCCGAGTACAGGAAGTAGTCGCCGAAGAGGTTCCACAGGAACTTGCCCGCGCGATCGTCCGAGTGGACCAGCGCCTTCACGCGCTCCGCAAGGTCTTCGATCACGTTGGCGGCGTCCACGGAGGCGAAACGGGGCTTTGCGGCCGGATGGTATTCCAGGGTTTTCCAGTCGATTGCCCAGATCTGCTTTTCTTCGCCCGTGACGACTTTCTTGTAGAAGCCTTGCCCGGTCTTCTCGCCGAGCCACTTGCGCTCAACCATCTGCTTCTGGAAGTCCGGGAGCAGGAACCGTTCCCGCAGGGGATCGTTCGGAATGGCTGCGTAAAGGTTGGGACCGATGTCGGCCCAGACGTCCAATCCGACCAGGTCCAGCATGCGGAAGCTGGAGCTCGACGGCAGCCCGATCAGCGGACCCGTCAACGCGTCGGCTTCCTCGACGGTGTAGTCGCCTTCCATGGTGATCTTGGTGACGGTGCCGCCGAAAAAGCAACCGATCCGGTTGGCGATGAAGTTCGGCGTATCTTTGCAGGGGACCACTCCCTTGCCCAGCCGGCGCTCTGCGAATTCCTGCACGAACGCCAGCACCTCGCGGTCGGTCTCGGGCCCGGGAATCACCTCCAGCAAGTGCATGTATCGAGTCGGATTGAAAAAGTGCGCGCCGAGGAAATGACGGCGAAACTCCTCGGAGAAGCCTTCCGCGATCTTCGCCAGGGTGATGCCGCTGGTGCAGGTCGAAAGAATCGTTCCGGGTTTCGTGACTGCTTCCACTTTGCGCCACAACTCGCGCTTGATCTCCAGGTTCTCCGCTACCGTTTCGATGACCCAGTCGCAGTTGGCAAGCTCAGGGAGGTGATCTTCAAAGTTGCCGGGCTTGACCAGCCTCTTGGTATCTTCGGTGAAGAAAGCAGCGGGCTTCTGCTTCACCAGGGCTGCGATAGCCTTGACTGCGGTTGCGCTCCGGTTGGGTTCGTTGGGCCTGGCCCTGCTCAACAGCAACGAGGGCACGCCGGCGTTCGCAAAGTGCGCGGCGATGCGCGAACCCATCGTGCCGGCGCCGAGGATGGCCACACGACGGAGCGTTCTCGTCATTCCCAGTGGATGACGGGCAATTCTTGCGGCCTCCTCAGCCCGGCTGAGTTGGTCGATAGCATGCTCAATAGTCGCCATGATTAGTCGACTCCTTCCTTTTGTCTGGTCTCATGCGCCGGGCGCTGCTGCCCGAACGCCACGGGGTACTCGACGCGATCTCGGACCCCCGCGAGCAAGAGGAGAGCCGGGGGCGCCTCTGCCGGATGCGGGACGGTTCAACATCAGCGGCATCGGCGTCCCCCCGGTTTTCCTCCTGCCCGCGCTGCCTTAACGCGATCTCAAGCGTCTGTGTGAGGCGGTCCGGCGGTCTCAATGGGCACACGCCAAACGCTGTCGTCACACGACTGTTTCGATTTGCCAAAGAAGGATTCGGGCGAGGCGTCAGCCGCCGCTTCCGGAAGCGCTGTGCCACACCACGGATCCCCTCATCTCGTCTCTACGCCTCTCCGACTCAGCAGTCCCTCCGGCATACTCGTCCTGCCGGTTAAGAAAACTTTACCACAAACAAGGTTAATCCGACCCTTTACTCCTGTCAATGACAAAAATAAGAAATCTTCATAAAAACTTGGTTTGGTCTCGTAGCGCATGCCGCTGGAGGGTGGGCTTCAGCAGGGTGCCGGCAACCGGGATTGGGCTGGCTAAGCGACTTCCGGATAGCCGGGTGTGCGCTACGAGGCTCGGCGACGAACTGTTCCCGAAGCTAATGCAACCGGTGGCAAATAAAGGTGGTTACAGATGAGCTCGCGCGAATTTTCAGCCTCGCGTCCGCGTGGCGGAGTTGAAGTTCCGTGCGGTCTCGATGAGCCCCACTGTTTACGCGCGCACTTTTTTCCCGGTTCGGCGCCGTTCTTGCCGAGCCAGACGCTCCTCAAGCTCCCGAATTCGCCGCCGGAGCTCGTCGACTTCCTGGTTATCCCTTTCGGGCGCGGCCGGTTCGGCGCTGAGCAGGTGCCGCACGAAATCCACCGGGTTGGAGACAGCCGAGCGGGCCCCCGATACCCCGGAGCGCAACGCCGTTCCAGCCTTCTGGTACAGCTCGAATGCCGTGTCCAGGTACCACGACAGGAACTCGTGCGTGGTGCGATCCGATGCGACCACGAGCTGGCGCAACAGTTGCAACGGCAAGGCGGCTCCCCCGCCGCGCGTGTCGTCCATGATGATCTGCGTCAGGATGACGCGCGTGAGGTCCTTGCCCGTGCGGGCGTCGAGCACCTCGACATCGGCGCCCTCCCGGAGCATGAGCGCAATCTCGTCGAGATTCACGTAGCGCCGCGCGCTGGTGTCGTACAGCCGCCGGTCGCTGTACTTCTTGATGACTACTTTGCGCCCGGATATTCCGTCACTTACAGGTTTCAAGATGTGATTCCCCTTGACTCGCACGGGATCCCGCCCTATACTCGGATTGGCATACTGCATTGCAGTATAACGCAGTGCGCACTGAAAGGTAAAGAGGAGGCAGACTATGAGTGCAGCACCAGCTACGGCGCGGATTCCCGGGCCGGAGGATGTGCGGAATTGGGCCCGGCAAGGTGTGGATAGCCTCGCCGCCGTCCTGAAGATTGTTTCGGACCTGACGGCTCAAGAGGTGGCCCTGGTGGTGGGGATGTTGCGTGAGCGCGTGAATTTCCCTCCGTTTACCTCGACCGCCGAAGCGGCCGACCGGATGGTCACCGGCGTCAACGGCGTGGGGAAGATCCTGCTGGATCTGGTTGCAGGCGAGACCGCCATCGTGGTCGATGGAATGAAAGAGGCCCTGCGCCTGCATCCAAGTGTCGCGGCCATGGCTGACCTGGTTCCCCGCGGAGTGGGAACGATGATCGATATGCACAAGCGCGTTCTGGACTCGCTCGCCGACGAGACCCGGGACGTCATTCAAGCTTACACCGAACGCAATCCCTCGCTGGCGATCGACAAACTGGCGGCAAGAACGCGGGAGACATTCGAGGATTTCATCGAGACCCAGAAAACTTTCCTCGACCAGGTTACCGAGCAGGTGACGATCGCGACCGAGACCCCCAAAGAGAGCAAAGCCGCCCGGCGGGACCGTTCCAAGGTCCTGATCGAACTCGCACGGGATGGCGTTGCGAAATTCATCGATGCGCAGAAGCAAGCGCTCGACCTGGCCATCGAGCAGGCGGAAGCCAACGGGGGCCATGCCCACGCGAAAGCCGTCGCCCACACGTCCGTGGCCGAGCTGACCCGCAAGAGCGTGGAGAACTTCACGGCTGCCCAGAAATCGCTGCTGGACCTCGCTCTTAAGCCGGTTAAAGAGGCTTCCGAGGCTCCGAAAGCCGGGGCGGCGCGGCGCAAGCCGAGGCCGCGGAAGCGGGCGGCCCGCGCGGCGCAAGCCGAGGCCTGACCTCAGACGGGCGCGAAGATCGCCGCTATTGCGAGACTTCGCGCCCGTGCCCATTTTGTGGTTTTTATGGCGCACGGCTCGGAGTTGGAGTAACGTAGATAGAGATGAGGGGCGCGCGAGCTGTGCAGTTACCGATCTGGCAAGAGCTCATGGTCGGCGTCGAGATGACCTATCTCAGGTTGTCGCCGGTCTACTGGGGCTGGGGCATTCCCAAGGGGAACGGGGCGGCGGTGGTGGTCGTGCCCGCATTCTTGGGCACGGACCTCTATCTTACCGAGTTCCGTGCGTGGCTGCGCCGGATCGGCTACCAGTCCTACGAGTCCCGCATAGGCCGGAATGCGGACTGTCCGAACCTGCTGATTCGCCTCCACCTGAGAGAGACCATCGAGAAGGCGTACAAAGCCACCGGACGAAAGGTGCACCTGGTCGGTCACAGCCTGGGCGGCCTGATTGCCCGCGCGGCAGCGGCGCAGATGCCCGATCGTGTCGCATCGGTAATCTCGATGGGCGCGCCGTTGTGCGGCGTCATGCTCCACCCGTCCGTACTACGCGTGGCCGAAATGGTACGCAGGCGCATCCTGAAACGAAACGGCCAGGCTGTCCTGCCTGACTGCTACACCACCGCGTGTACCTGCGCGTTTCTCCAGTCTTGCGTGACGAGCGTCCCGAAATCGGTGCTGCAGACCGCCATCTACAGCAAGGCGGACGGGGTCCTGGATTGGCGTTCCTCGAAGACGGGCGACCCGGCGATCGATTTCGAGGTTTCCGCCACGCACATCGGAATGGCCTTCAACCCTCTGGTCTATCGGCTGGTTGCCGACCGTTTGGCCGAAGCGCGGGTTGCGAGGCGGGAGGCCCGACGTGGAGTGCGTACAGCCGGAACCATTGGAAGGCGCGCTGCGGTCGTTTCTGTCCAGGTACGAAACGCACGCTGAACGGGTTCACGCCGTCGAAGAGGCGCTCCGGGGGGGCGCGCGTCAATTCTGGCGCCGCGAACTCGGGAGGTGGGCAACCCGGATGGTGCCGGTTGAGGAACTGGTGCCCGAAGCTTACCGGCGTTGGCGTCCATTAGTCCGCGACTCGATCGAGTTCGTGGTGTCGCGGCTGGCGCCGTCCCGCCTCGCGCCCAAGGTCGTGGAACAGATCGAGGCGCCTCCGGACATGCCCACGGAACTGCGGCTGCTGCGTCTGATCGCGAAGGTGCCGGGGCTCCAGAAGATCGGCCAGGTACTGGCGCGCAACCGGCACTTCGACCCCCGGCTCCGGCGCGCCCTGTCGGAACTGGAGAACGGCATCTCGGATGCCGGCGCCGGCGAAATCCGGGCCATCATCCTCGCGGAACTGGGGCCGCGGATCGGCCGCTACGGCGTCAAGCTCGATTCCACCATCTTCGCCGAAGCCAGCGTCAGCGCCGTAGTGCGTTTCACCTGGCGGAATCCCGCCAGCGGCCGCCGGGAACGCGGCGTCTTCAAAGTTCTGAAGCCGCACATTCCGGCGTGTTATGCGGAGGACATGAGAATCCTCCAGCAGTTGGCCGGGTTCCTCGCCCGCAAGTACGCAACAGACCGGTCTCACTTTGCCGGGCTCGCGGAGACGCTCACCGAGATCCGGCTGCTGCTGGAGCACGAAGTCAACTTCCGCCGCGAGCAGCGCACGCTGGCGGGCGCGCAACGTTTCTACGCCTCCATCCCCGGAGTCCGCGTGCCGCGGTTGATCGAGCCGCTCTCGACAGCCTCCGTCACCGCGCTCACCGAGGAGAACGGGGTGAAAGTCACCGCGGCCTTGAGGCGGCGGCCCGGGCCGCGCGCCCGCCTTGCGGAAAGACTGGCCGAAGCGCTGATTGCGGTCCCGGCCTTCGCCTGGCGGAAGGAAGCGATCTTTCACGCCGATCCGCACGCCGGCAACCTGCTTTACGACCAGCGCCGCGACGAGTTGGTGATTCTGGATTGGGCTCTCAAGGAGAGCCTGAGCCGGGACCAGCGCAGGCACATCGTGCTTCTGGTGTTGATGACGATGCTGCGCGATCCGGACGGGATCTGGAAGGCCATCGAGCAGCTTCGTCTCCACCGCGCCGCGGATGATCGCGCGCAGGCAGGCGCCGTCCGGGCGTGCGTGAGCCGCTTCCTGGGCACGCTTTCGCTGCTCCACGCGCCAGGCCCCATGGATGCCCTGCACCTTCTGGACAGCGTCGCCCGCGAAGGGATCCGCTTTCCGGCGCCGCTGATTATGTTCCGCAAGGCCGCCTTTACCCTGGACGGCGTCGTCGAAGACGTAGCCGGCGCCGCCGTCCGGATGGACTCCGTGCTCGGGCGTTACGCCATGCGGCACTGGGCCGCGGCCGGCGTCACACTCTGGTCGCTCCTCTCCCCGCGCGACTGGATCGCCCTCGAGTGGAGCGCCCTGACGCTCGCCGCGCGCCTTCCCGTACAAGCGCTCTCCCGGTACTGGGCCGGTCTGCTCCTGGCCCCCAAGGTGGTGCGCTTACAGAGAGTGGGCTTAAGCGGAGCCCCGGCAAAGCCGGATTAGCCTGATGGAGCGACCCGCCGGGATCCGGGTGCGCGGTGCGCTCGGAAGAAAGAATACGGCCGCGGTTACGGCCCACGCGGCACTGCTGTGGCGTGCCCCAGCTTGAGCATGGGCGCTCTCCGAGATGACACGGCCAAGCGAGCGGTCATGTTCGGAATCGGCGGCGAGGAAGCGGCAGATGAAACGAAACAGCAGAGGGGAGAAGATTGACGGCTTGCCGAAGACCCGCCCGGACGCGCGGGCATCGATATCGGCAGCCGGGAGCACTACGCGTGCGCTCCGCCCAGTGCGGATGGCGCACCAAACGTACAAGTATTTGGCGGCCCCACGCCGGAGTTGCACGCCGTGGCGGAATGGCTACGGCAACAGCAGGTGAAATCGGTCGCGCTGGAGAGCACGGGAAATCCTGACGGATGCGCGGCAACGGCCGCGGGTGCCGGGCCGCAAGACGGACATGCAGGATTGCCAGCGGATTCAGCTATTGTACAGTTGCGGTTTATTGCGCGCCTGCCCAAAGAGGCGATCATCTGAGACCCAGCTTGCGCGCGGTGGTGTATACGGCCGTTGAGATCGGCGACGGCCGGGACGCACCCGAACGTTCATCTGATCCGGACATTTCTCAATCCGCCGTATCCAGTCCGGCTGAGTCCGCGCGGGCTACAGTTGATGCTGCTTTAGTTTGCGGTACAGCGTGGTGCGGCCGATCCCTAGCAGCAAGGCCGCGCGCGCGCGGTCTCCGTGCGTGTGCGCCAGCGCCTCTCCGATCGCCCGCTTTTCCAGTTCTTCGAGCGACCAGACACGCTGCGGAGGAATTCGCGGGATCGCGCCGGCATTCTCCCCGTCCACCGCCACCAACACCTCCGACTGGTTCGCCTGTTCGGCCGCCAGCGCTCCCTGCACCGCCGACGGCAGGTCTTCCGTGTGCAGATACGGGCCCGAGTTGATCGCAACCATCCGCTGAATGCAGTTCTCGAGTTCCCGTACGTTCCCCGGCCAATCATAAGCGCACAGCGCCTCAACCAGTTCCGGCGTGAGGTCGTGGTTCCGTCCGTAGCGCCTGAGAAAGTGCGCGGCCAGCTCGGGGATGTCTTCCTTGCGATCGCGCAGCGCCGGCAGCCGCAGTTTCACTACGTTCAACCGGTAGAAGAGGTCCTGGCGGAACCGTCCGCATGCGACCTCTTCGCCGAGATCGCGGTGCGTCGCGGCAATCGGGCGGAAGTGAGCCTTGCGCCCGGCCACCGACCCGAGCGCGCGGATCTCCCTTTCCTGGAGCACTCGCAGCAGCTTCGCCTGCACATCCAGTGGAAGCTCGCCGATCTCGTCGAAGAACGCCGTGCCGCCCTCCGCCATCTCCAGCATCCCGGGCTTGTTCGCCACCGCGCCCGTGAACGCGCCTCGCGTGTGTCCGAAGAGCTCGCTTTCGAGAAGGGTTCCCAGCAGCGAGCAATCGATCGCCACGAACGGACCGTGCCCGCCGGCCAGGTGGATCGCGCGCGCGGCCACCTCTTTACCCGTCCCGGTCTCGCCCAGCAACAGAACGGGCGAATTGGAACGGCCCAGCTTCTGAACCAGCGCCCGCACCTCCGCCATGCGGGCTGAGGCCCCGATGAGAGCGGGGCCCGCGGTGGCGCATTGCAACGAGGAGGCCAACGTCTATAAGTTGCTTTCGAAGGCGTCCACTCTCACCACAAATGCCGGACCGGCGGCCTTTTTCACACGGCCGGCCAGGGCGGCAGCGCCTTCGGCGGTCGTTTCGTGCCCCACGAGCACCCGCCAAAGCGCCGGGTTGCCGTCCCGCACCACCAGGCGCGCCGATCCGAAGCGCTCTTCCATCTCTTTCCGGCGGTGGTCGGCGTTTGCGCGTTCCCGGAACGCTCCTACCTGCACCGCGAAATATCCATCCGGCACGCTTTCCGGAAGCGCGACCACTCGCAGCCGCACATTCGCCGTGCCGGGACCGAGCATCCGAATCTGGCGCGCGGCGGCGCGAGAGAGATCGATGACGCGGCCGTCCACGAACGGCCCGCGGTCATTGATGCGCACGCTCACCGTGAGATCGTTCGCGAGATTGCGCACCTCGACCACCGTGCCGAACGGCATGGTGCGATGCGCGGCGGTCAGCTTCTCCATGTCGTAGATCTCGCCGTCCGAAGCCCGCCTCCCGTGATACGGATACCCGTACCAGCTCGCGATTCCGGTTTCTTCATCGCCGATGTGCGGCATCGCGGCGGCCGGGCGCGGCGCGGCCGCGGACACCGGCATGCGTTTTTTCTTCGCGCAACCCGTCACGAGCAGCAGCATCACAAGCGCGAGCGCGCATGAGCGATGACGAAAGTTCATTTCTCCAGATCGTAGCCTCGCGAGCAGGGTCGAAGCAAGCGAAAATGTGGCCGTCGAGCCGCGCGAGGCATCGGGGAACGCCGTCGGAGCGGCCGCGAAGTCGAAAACAATTCCGTGCCTCGACGTTCTGAGGCTCGATGGACGGTCTCCACCACCACTCTGTTGCATTTTTTTCTTGACTTTCGATCAGAACAACCTTATATATGAATCACACTGCGATCTTTTAAGGTTGCAGATTTTGATGTCAAGGGAGAATGGATCGATGAAGAACGCTACCAAGAAAGCTGCGAAGAAGAAGGCCGCCCCGAAGAAAAAGGGCAAGTAGCCTCGAGTCAGCAGCGACAAAGTTCTTAAACAGGCCCCGGGCTCTCCCGGGGCCTTCTTAGTTTTGTGGCCCTGCCCCGCAGTCCTCGCACGCCTCCCGCTTTCGCTGGATCAGCACGCGGAACGTCTCTCCCAGGCCGAACAGCAGCGTCTTGAGCTGCAACCTTCGCCCGCCGTCGTCCGGCTGGAGCGCGGTGGCGATCGCGCCGCGTTCGCCCACCTCGAGAAGCGTCCGCGCCAGTGTTTCGAAGCGCACCGGCTCGAGGCCCCACCGTTTTCCGTGTTCTTCGAGCGCCGTAAAGCAAACATGCGCCGTGATGTCGCGCTCGCCGGGCTCCGCGAGCACGTCCTCAAGCGCAGCATGCCGGCGGTAGCTCATCAACGTGCCGTTTCGGAAGCGCGCGGATTCCCGCCGCGTGTAGCCGTAATCGATTGTGAAGACGAACCCGCGCTCGAGCGCCTTCGCAATGCGCTCCATCCAGGCCAGGGCATCGAGGCCAGCCTCCACCAGGTCGCCTTCTTCACACGGCGCAGGGTTTCGCTCGAGATAGTCCGCGGCCTCGGCGGGGACGGGTCCGCATTCCACCCAGACGAATCGCGAGCCGTTCCAGCCGGCGCGCATCTCGCGGAACCCGCCGCCGCGCCGCACGGCTGCCTCGACCGGCAGCGCGTCGAAGAACTCGTTTGAGAACACCACGCCGGTGAATCGCTCCGGTAGCGCGCCGTGCGCCACGTCGACCGGCACGTACCGCCATTCAGACAGCGCCTGTGCCATCTCGCCCCGCCCGGCGCCCAATTCGACCACCGTGAAATCTCCGGGACGGCCGAGTTCCTCGAACATCTCGCGAATCCGCGCCGCAACCAGGACGCCGAAGACCGGCTGCACCTGTTCGGCCGTATAGAAGTCGCCCTCTTTGCCGAACGGATCGCGCGCCCGGCGATAGTAGCCGTATTCGGGATGGTAGAGCGCCAGTTCCATGAACCTGCGGAAAGGCATCGGGCCGCCGCGCAGGATCTCGTCGCGTATGAGCACACCCAGCGGAGTCATCTCCTGTAGTGTCGCCTTTCCGGAGGGTCGCCTTCACCCCCGCGGGGCCGCAGCCCCGCAGCCTCCGGCCCCAGCCCACCGTGTTGCTACGATGATCCGTAGTGGCGCTGCCCGAAACCATCCGTGTCAAGATCAGCTCGGAAGCCGCCGAGTTCATCTCGATCACTCCCGTCGTCGTCCGCCAGATGCCGGCCCGTGAGTTGATTGAGGCAATGCTGGGCGTAACGGGAAAAGACGCGGCGCGCGTGCGCGAGATTTTCCGCAGGGGAAGTCTGGTCGAGGGCGCCTCCCGCTTCCGGTGGGATGCGATCGAAGCGGATCCCGCCGCCATCGAATCCATGCTCGCGACCTTCCCCGATCCCGACCCCGCGCGCCCGTTCGCTCCCAGGTTGTGTCTGCGCGCGGTTCTAAAGGGACCCAACACCAGGATCGACATCCCACGACAAGCCGGAAGCGAGCGCCGCCTCTTCCGCAAGCGCAGCTTCTGGGACGTGCTCATGGAATTCGCGGAGGGCGGCACGCCGCGATACCTCGGCTACTCCTACCGCGATCGTGCCGACCACTACACCCTCCCCGTCGAGCCCGCCGAGTCCGTCCGTCTATGCGCCAGCGCGGGCACGATTCGCTATTCGGGCCTCGAAGCGCAGGTCCGCCGCGCCCGCTTCGATTCGATCGAGCTCTACGTCGAGCGTCCGCGCTGATTTGCCATCGCACGGCGGAATCGCCGATAATCGCGGCTTCGATGTCCCGCCGCACCAAAGCGCTCGTCCTCGCCGCGTTCCTCTTCGCGGTCAACCTCTGGATCGTGCGCGAGCTGCTCACCGCCGAGTTCATCGATCACATGTACTCGATCGAGGGCACGCACATCTCGATCGCCCGCTTTGCGCGCCGGCACTGGCCCGATCTCGACTGGTTCCCTCTCTGGTACGGCGGCATCCCTTACCCGAACACCTACCCTCCCCTGCATCCCTTGCTGGTTGCCGCCGAGGCCAAGCTGCTCGGCCTCACGCCCGCGCTCGCCTATCACGCCGCCACGGCAATCTTCTACAGCCTCGGGCCGGTGACGCTCTTCTGGCTCGCGCTCCGGCTCTCCGGTTCCCTGGGATATAGCTGCCTGGCCGCGCTTCTCTACTCGCTCACTTCGCCCTCGGCATTCCTGATCCGCATCGTGCGCTGGGACGTGGGAGGCGTCTGGCACGCGCGCCGCTTGCAGTCGCTGGTGCACTATGGCGAAGGCCCCCACATCGCCGCGATGGCGCTGGTTCCCGTGGCGCTGGTCTTGCTCATCATGGCTTTCGAGAAACGCCGCCCGGTGTGGTGGATCGCCGCGGCACTGGGTTTGATCGCGGCGCCGTTGACGAACTGGATCGGCGCTTTCGTCCTGGTCTTCGTCCTGGCCGCCTGGCTCCTGGCGAAGGATAGCCCCTTCCGCTGGCGCGATTGGCTGACGGTCGCCGCGCTCGGAGTCTACGGTTACCTCCTCGTGTGCCCCTGGATGCCGCCCTCGACCGTACTGTGCGTGACCGGAAACGAAGGCGGCAGCCCCGCCGCGGGCCGGCTCGCGCGTTTCGCCTGCGCGCTGGCCGGCGTACTGGCGTACGCTCTTCTCCTCTGGCTTCTCCGGCGCTACAAGCCGCCGGTCGCACTTCGCTTCTCCCTGCTGTTCCTGCTGCCGATGGCCTGGCTGGCGCTCTGGGACTATTGGGCGGGCATCCATCTGGTGGCGCAAGCCCACCGCTGCCATCTCGAAATGGAGATGGCCATCGCCCTTACAGCCGCTTTCGGATTGAAGCTGGTGCTGGACGCCACGTCCCCGCGTGTCCGCACCGCCGTGGTGTGCGTGCTCGTCGTGCTGTTGGGTTACTGCGCCGTCAAGTATCGCGTCTACGCCAGAAAACTGGACCGTCCCATCGACATCCACCAGCGGATCGAATACCGCGAGGCGCAGTGGTTCGAGAAGAACATGCGCGGGCATCGCGTCTTCGGATCCGGCTCGGTCGGCTTCTTCCTCAACGTGTTCACCGACGTGCCGCAATTCAGCGGGGGCTTTATCCAGGGCGCCATCAACCCCTTATTCGACGGCTTCAATTACCAGATCATGTCCGGCGAGAACGCCGGCGCGCGGGAAGGCGAGGTTGCGGCAATCGCGTTGAAGGCCTTCGGAGTGGACGCGATCAGCGTCAGCGGACCCCACAGCCAGGAGCCGTACAAACCCTTCCGCAACCCGAAGAAGTTCGACGGCGTCCTGCCCGAGCTCTGGCGGGGAGGCGTGGACGACGTCATCTACCGCGTTCCGCGCCGTTCCACGTCGCTCGCGCACGTGATCCGTCCCCGGGACCTTCCCACGCGCCGGCCGATACACGGTCTCGATGTCGATCCGATCCGTCCTTACGTGGCCGCGCTCGACGATCCGTCGCTTCCCACCGCGGAAATGACCTGGCGCAACGAACACGCGGCCCGGATCTCCACGCGCATGCAGAAAGACCAGGTTCTCTCCGTACAGATCAGCTACCACCCGGGTTGGAACGCCAGCGTGAATGGCGAGCGCCGCCGGACTTACGGCGACCACCTCGGCCAGCTCGTCATCGACCCCGCCTGCGACGGCGCCTGCACGGTGGACCTCACCTACGACGGCGGCATCGAGATGCGCATAGTCCGCATCATCTCCCTGCTTGCCCTGGCCGCCGCGGCATACGCGCTCCTGCGCGCCGTCTCACGACCGAACCCAGTCCCACTGCCAGACCGCTCCAACTGAGCAGCCGCGCCAGGCGCATCTCGATGCCGCCATCGTAGTTCAGTTCCACCGTGCACCGGCCGTTACAAGCGGCGTCCACCGCCACAAGGCCCAGGCGATCGCGATACGTCCGCCGGGGCGCTCCCGCGACCGTGGCGTGCCAGCCCGGATGGTATGCGATCTGCAAGGAAAGCATCTGGCGAGGCCGCATCTCCGCCGCAACCGTGGCGCGGTGACGGTCCACCCAGCGAAAATCGGCCAGCGGAAGGGCCGGGTCATCCAGAGCGGCGACGTACGGCCTGAGCGGATCGGCGTCCACACCGTCCCGAGGCTCGCGCGCAACCATGTCCTCGACTCCAACCACGTGCGCCAGCGACCCAGAGCGCTGAGGAACCGCATAGATCGCGTCGCCGCCGTCGCGCCACAACTCCGGGAACCGGCCAGAAAACTTCCGCCGGTTCCGGAACGCGTGGTAGACATCCTGACCTACAAACACCGCCTCGACGCCATAAGCCTTGAGCCACAACTCGCCGATTTCGTCTTCTCGATCGCCTGCCCCCTGCCCCGTATAGAGCTGGTAGATGATCCCGTCGATATTCGGGTTCGTGATCCCCTGCTCGAAGCCGCCGCTGAGCTGCGGCGTGTCGGTAAAGGCCAACATCCAGAGGCTCACGCTGCCGGGCGCGAACACGCGGCGCCCGCCCATGTTCTCCTCGAACCAACGTGCGGCCCGGTACTCCGTCGTGCTCCGTATGTCCATGGGACGGCTCATCCGGTCCGCCGCGGCGCGGTATCGCGGCGCCTGCCAGGCGCAAAACACCACGAGCGCGCACACGACCGCGGCCTTGCCGAAATTGTTCAGACGAGCCACGGCCTGCCACGCCGCGAATACGGCCGCCAGCACCAGGGCCATCTCGAGCTCGAAATGAAAGCGCTGCGGCTGCGGCACGAGCGCCACGCCGAGCCAATAGGCCGCCAGCACAATCGTCCCGATGATCCCCGAAAAGAGCACGGCGAAGCGAAGGATCAGCGGCGTCTTCAGGCGTTCGAGCCAGAGCCCCGCCAGCGCCGCGGCAAACAACAGGAGTCCGAGACAGGCCAGGTTCCGGCCCGATGCCGGGTACAATCCTCCGCCGTGCTCCGCGTTGGCGTAAACGGCCGCGAGAGTCGAAGGCGGAATCCAGGGCATCGCGAGTACGTAGGCATAGAGGGCGGCGCAGGCGGCCACCAACCAGCCTCTCCTCGACCAAAGTGCGAGCAGGTACGCCAGGGCCGCGGCGGCCAGCGCGAATGCGCCCAGCCAGTTGGTCAGCGCGACCGCGCCCGCCGCCACCGCCGCGAGTACGAAGCGGCGTGCGCACCGTTTCCGGATCGCAAGGTCAAGCAAGACGATCGCAACCGGCAGCAAAGTCAGGGCGGCCAGGTGCGGCACTTCTCCGTATTGGATCAGCGCCTGCACGCGGCGCGGCTGAAACACGCCACCCGCGTCCCGCCGGATCGCCTGGACCAGAAGCGTGCTCGGCGAAAACAGCGAATACAGCCAGCCCGCCACGAAGCTCGGCGCGAGCGAACCAGAAAACCGCCGCGCCATCCAGAACAGCGTCACCGGGCCGAGACAGTAGAACGCGGCCGCTAGAGCATGATAGGCGAGCGCCGGCGACGCTCCGCCCGCGGTCGCCGCCGCGGCCAGAACCGGGAAAACGGGCGGATAGGCGTTCTGAAACGGGATGCCGCCGTACCAAACGGGAAACCAGGAGAGATCGCGCCAGTTTGCGGCGATGTACCGGGCCAGACCGATGTAGACGCCCTCGATCGAGCCCATCTGCGCGAGGAACTCCGCCGTGAACACGTTCCGGACGACATAGGCGTTGATCGCAAACAGGATCGCCGCGGCGAGCAGCGTCTTCGAACGTTCGGCACGCATCCGGATTCCCGTTCCTTCCCCACCCGAGTAACAATGGACTTACGCCCGGCACGGATGGGGCGATCTCGAACTTCGCGAGGGAATCGAATCGATTCTATGTCACACGCCGCTGCCAGGGCAATCTCGACGCGCGCCCGGCTGTTCTGGCGTCTGCTGCGGCGCGCCGGTGTGGCGGCCTACCGGGACAACGCCTTCGGCAACGCCAAAAGCGCCGCGTATTCGGCGTTGCTCGCATTCTTCCCGCTGCTCGCGACCACGGCGACCATCCTGGTCCGCTTCCGGGCGCAGTTCATCTCGGACTCGATCTATAACTTCCTGTCCGGCGTCCTCCCGCCGGGAACCCGGCACCTGCTCTTCTACTACTTCGCAATCAAGGGAAAGCAACCCGCATTCGTGCCGATCACGGGCATGCTGGTCTCGATCTGGGCGGGCTCGGGCGTCATGGTGAGCCTGATGCAGGGATTCCACGCAGCTTACCGCGTGCCGGGCGGGCGGCCGTTCGTGCGCGAGCGGATCATCGCCATCCTCCTGGTGTTCTCGGCCGCGATTCCGGTGCTCGTGGCTTCCGTGATGATTCTCTTCGGCGCGCGTGCCCAGCACTGGATCGGCGGATGGCTGGGCCTCGCGCCCGCGGGCCCGGAATTGCGCGGCGGGGTAAGGGTGCTCGGCGGCATGCTGAGGTACGTAATCGCGTTGATGTCGATCACTCTCGGCGCGTGCTTTCTTTACCGCCTGGGCCCGAACCGCCCGCAGCGCTGGAGCGGCGTGTGGCCGGGCGCTATCGTCGCAACTGTCCTCTGGCTCGCGGCGACCAGCGGATTCGGCTGGTACGAGAAGCACCTGGCCAACTACAACGTCCTTTACGGAAGCATCGCGACGGTGGTGCTGCTGCTCGTGTGGATGTACCTGCTGGCCATCATCGCCTACTTCGGCTGCGAGTTCAACGCCGAGCTGGAGAAGGCCTGGCGCGGGATGCCGGAAGCCGGCGCCTAAAAGTGGAACCGGTACCGCAGCTCTCCGTAAATCTGCCGCGGGTTGATGTAGTGCGTCCCTCCGAAGGTGTTGCTCGTGTCCAGCAGGTACCGCGTGTTGGCGATGTCGGCCGCGTTCACGGAAGCCGACCAATCCTCTCCAAAGCGCTTGCCGATCGCGAGATCGAAGGTCGAGTGCGGCGGCAGGTGCGCCGGACCATTCCCGTTCAGGAAGCCGGACCCGAAGTGATACGCCGGCGTTGCATACATTCGGCCCGGCAAAGTAAGCACGAGCACCGTATTCACGGTGTTGCGCTGATCGTGATCGAGCAGGAAGTTGCCCGTCGGCGCGTACTCGATCAACCCTCCCGTGATCGGCCCGATGCCTTGCCCGATCTGATTCGAATACGCGATGCGCCATTCGGCAATCTTCCAAAACTTGGGCGAGCGCACGGTCACCTCTTCACCACTGATGATCGCGCCCAGATCGGTCAGCGGGATGAAAATGCCGGAGTTGCCGATCACGTCGTGGTCTAGGAAATTGCGGGCGCTGGTGTGGAAATCGTCGATCTCGATCGCCCAATCGCGAATCGGAACGGTGAGGCCGATGTCGCGCTGGATATCGCGCTCGCCGGGAAGCGGGATGAATCCGAAGCCCTGCGTTACCGCGAAATTCAACAGCGGGCCGGAAAGACTGTCGAGGGGAGGAGGCTGATAGTAGTAAGCGTAGTAGCCTCGGAGAATCCAATGAATGCCCGGCAAGCGAATGGCGCCGCCCAGCCGCGGGTCGGCGGCATTCTCGCTGACCAGACCCTGGTAGTGCGTCAACCTCAGGCCCAGGTTCAGAGTGAGCCAGGAGGTTGCCTCGTACTGATCTTCGAGAAAGAGCGCGTTCGAGTTGGCCCAGTGCAGCTCCGTTTGTTGGAGCACCTGCCCTCCGGGATTCGCAGTGAGTCCGAAAAGCGCGTTGCTGCGCTGGCCCCAGACTTCGAGACCGGCCTGGGCGTTGTGCCGTTTTTTCCGGGCCTGAAGGACGGATCTTGCGCCGATGTAGCCGGCGCGATTGTTGTCGTCCAGGATGAAGGGCGTGTCGCCCGGACCGCCGATGTAATGCGCGCTGTTGAAGTGGAAATACGGCGCGACAGTGAAGAGCAAGCTGTCTGAAAGGGTGTGGGTCCAGTTAAAGCCCGCCATATAGTCCTGTTCCACGTCGAGATCGCGAATGCCGGCCGCTTGATCGTCCGCGCTGTTGGGCACCTGGTAATGGTCTTCGCGCAGGGAACCGATCCAGCGGAATTGGTCTTTGGGCGTGGGGGTGTACAGAAGCGAAAGGAAACCGCCGGCTCCGCTCTCCTGGTCGTGAATCACCCCCGGCGTGGGATTCCCGAGTCCCAGATCGGACCGGTTCCCGTCCACGCTGGCGTAGTAGGCGAAGCGCTGCGTGTGGCTGGCGAAGCTGATCTGGTCGTCGGTGGTGTTGAAGTTGCCGCCGGCGACTACGATTTCGGCTTCACGGTCGCTCTCGAAACCCGAGGGCGTCACCACGTTGAAAAATCCGTACGTGCGGTCTCCGTATTGGCTCGAGAATCCGCCGCGCTCTACTTCCAGCTCCTCGACGTTTTTGGGATTGATCAGCGGGGCGACGTTGGCGGCGATATTCGTGTTGATCACCGGAATGCCGTCCAGGAACCAGTTGACCTGATGGCCGCCGCGCATGTGCAGCATGTCGTGAACCATATACGCACCAGGAGTGTAATCCGTAATCATCGAGAGGCTGTTGGTCAAATCCGCTCCCGGCGTTTGTTCGATCTCCTGCTGAACGACGCCGGTTTGGACCGTGGAGGATTCGGTGTTGAGCCGGCTGACGGCGCCTGAAACCTCGACGGACTGCTTGACGGCCTGGATCTCGAGTTGCAGGTGCCACACGGGGGTTTTTCCAGCGGTCACGTTAACCTGCTGTTCGACCGGACCGAAGCCTGGGGCGTTCGCGGAAAGAGTGTAGCCGCCCTCCGGGACATCGTTGAATTCGAAATCGCCGTTCGGGCCGGAGGGCGTCGTTCTGGGCGACGGCAGGTTCTGGCCGCGGATAGTCACCTGGGCTCCCGCGACCGGGCGATGCTGCGGATCGTGCACGATGCCGCGCACGGTGCTGGTCGCGGCGAACGCGACTGAAGATAAGACCAGAATGGATACAGCCATCTTGGATTGCATATTTCAACTCCGGTTCGATCCGATTTCACGCAAGCCGGCTCAAGCGCGTGTTGGCGCGCCGGCCGGGAACGTCATGACTACGCGGGGACGGAGTTGATGGGAGGAGGGCGTTGGGCGAGCGGCGAGTGAATCCGGGCGACCGGGCGCGCCGGCCGCGGCAATGCGGCTTGCGGCGGCCGGGAGAGGTGCGTGGAAACGCCGTCCGGTGCAGGCTTCGGAAGAAATGACAGGCCTTCGCGCGTTGCCGGCGTTGCGCGGCAGCCGCACTGGCACCGGGGCATCGGCCGCCAGCCCGGCGCGCCGCCCTGACGGCGGCAACAACATGCGCGCCGGCCGCGGCAGCAGGAGCGCATCGCCGGTTTCGCGACTGCGTTGCCGATCAGTGTCAGCGCGGGCGCGAGAGGAGAGAGACACAGCAACAGCACCGCGGATATGAGCCGTGAAGCCAGTGTGCCCCCTCTTGGTATCAGAGTAGCAGATTGGCCCGTTGCTTACCCTACGGTGGTGCGCTAAATCCGTGTGGCGCACCGGCTCTCCGGGATGGAGAACCTATGTAGTCGCCGACAAGAGATCCGCGTGTTCTCCCTCCCGCCGAATCGCCAGATGATCCATGGACGCCCGTAGCGGGAGAAATGCCTCTACGAGTTCCTTGTTCGCAATCGTACCAGTACGCTTGCGGAGGATGAGGTTCATTTTTTTAAGCGCATTCAAATCCCGTATCAACATCATCTTTGTCTTACCCTGATAGGCCAGTGCGATGCGCTGGCTGATCTGTTGGAGCTCCTTGAATCGCACTGGCGCGTCGGTCTTTGAGAGATCCAAAACGAGATTTCGCCGTCTGAGCTGCGAAGGACTTTTCGTGTCGCCGAAGGCTTCGTAGACATGGTTCTTCCACATGATGTTCAACTGTTCCCGTCGAATGAGCCCAATCTGTTCTTTCAGACCGTCAAGGAACCCCCGGACGGCATACATGACGAATGGCAATATATCTCCCCCAGAAGCACTCGACTGATCCAGGTGCTTATAGTAGGCGCTACGCGTGAGGTTGTAGTGATTGCTCAACAGGTGCGCGGCTGGCGTTGGCACACCAGAAGTGAAAAGAATGTCGAATTCCACAAGCCGGGCCGTTCTTCCGTTGCCATCCCCGAATGGGTGTATCCACGCCAAGTAAAGATGGGCTACGATCGCCTTCAGAATGGCAACCGCCATCGACATTTCGGGCGGGCACTCGAAATCCGGCCCTCGAAGCCACTCGCCTAGGCGATCAACAAGGTATCCGCAGTCCTCTGCTGGTGCTCCGCGATACCGCATGACGCCGACTACGTTCTTTCGGATTTTTCCTGGAACCACGCCATCTTCCAGTTCCAGGTTCGCAAGAATGATCCGATTCAGCTCCTCAACTGTCCGCACATTGAGATCCACCGGGATACGGCTCATGATGCGGCCCAGAAGGGTGTTCAGACCGACGCGGATGTTCTGGACCTCTTGGTTGAGGCATTCCCTTGAAGGGGGTAGCACGAGCTTCTTGTCGAGCGCCTGCTGAACTTCTTCCTCGGAGAGCGTGTTCCCCTCTATCGCCGTAGTTCCCCTGACGCCCTTAGCAAGGTAGAGGTTGTGGAGCTTCTTTGCGACCTCTGGATCAAGCGGAACACCCGCGAGGTGCTCGCACTTGGATTGGCACTCCCCGAGCATTGCCCACAACTGCTGATGCGGCGCACGCAGAGATGCAATCGAAAACGTTATCCACGGGTGTGATGTCTCGTATTGTCGCCTCATGTGTTAATCATAACACGCTGATTCAGAGCATGTTGCTTGCTAAAGTGCTGTCCAGGATGTTACCGTTACCCGTTACCATGAATCGTTGCCTTGGAAAGATCTGTAGCGCAAAGGCTTATGCTGCCGCTGGAAGTTCCCTCAGGCTCTAGATGTGGTTTACGCGCCTGACGGATGCCTCTAGCAAGAAGTTCGAGCCTCGCCACCGAGAGAGGCACACAGATTTAGTGCACGGCCACCCTTTACACTGGAGCTATGCAGTTCCATCTGGCGGTCGATTACCGGCCTCGGGGCGACCAGGAGCAGGCGATCGAGCAGTTGTCGAGGGGCGTTCTGGATGGCGATCCGCACCAGGTCCTGCTGGGCGTCACCGGGTCGGGCAAGACGTTCACCATCGCCAAGGTGATCGAGCGCGTTTCGCGGCCAACGCTGGTGCTCGCGCACAACAAAACCCTGGCCGCGCAGCTCTATCACGAGTTCCGCGCGTTCTTCCCCTCGAATGCGGTCGATTACTTCGTCAGCTACTACGATTACTATCAACCCGAAGCGTACATCCCGTCGGGGGACGTGTATATCGAGAAGGAAGCGACCATCAACGACGAGCTCGACAAGCTCCGGCTCGCCGCCACCAAGTCGCTGTTCGAGCGGCGCGACTGCGTCATCGTGGCCAGCGTCTCCTGCATCTACGGCCTGGGCTCGCCCGAAGCGTACTACGGCATGCTGCTCATGCTCGAAAAGGGGCAGAAGATCAAGCGCGAGGACATCCTGCGGCGGCTGGTCGAGATCCTGTACGAGCGCAATGACGCCGACTTCCGCCGCGGCACGTTCCGCGTGCGCGGCGACGTGATCGAGCTCTACCCCACCTACGCCGACAACGCTTATCGCATCGAGCTCTGGGGCGACGAAATCGAGAGCCTCTCCGAGATCGATCCGCTGCTCGGGCAGGTGAAGCAGACCTATCTGCGCTTGCCGATCTATCCGAAGACTCACTACGTGATGAGCGACCAGACCCGAGAAACCGCGCTCCGGTCGATCGAAAACGAGCTCGAGTGGTGGCACGCCGAGCTCGAGAAGCAGGGCAAGCCGGTCGAAGCGCAGCGGCTCTATCAGCGCACCATGTTCGACCTCGAGATGATCCGGCAGATCGGCTACTGCCACGGCATCGAGAACTACTCGCGGCATTTCTCCGGCCGGCTGCCCGGCGAAGCGCCTCCCACGCTGCTCGACTACCTGCCGCACGACGCGCTGATCGTGATCGACGAGAGCCACCAGACCATCCCCCAACTGCACGGCATGTACCACGGCGACCGCTCGCGCAAGGAGACGCTGGTGTCGTATGGTTTCCGGATGCCGAGCGCGCTCGACAACCGCCCGCTGACGTTCGAGGAGTTCGAGAACCGCGTCAGCCAGGTGATCTACGTCTCGGCGACGCCGGGGCCGTACGAGCTGACGAAAACGGCGGGAGTGGTGGTCGAGCAGGTGATCCGTCCGACCGGCCTGGTCGATCCCGAAGTGGAGGTGCGGCCCATTCGCGGGCAGGTGGACGACCTGCTGCACGAGATCCGCCGGCGCGCCGAAGCCCACGAGCGCGTCCTGGTAACCACGCTAACCAAGCGCATGGCCGAGGACCTGGCCGAGTACTACTCCGAGGTCGGCGTGCGCTGCTCCTATCTGCATTCGGAGGTCAGTACGCTGGACCGCATCAAGATCCTGCGCGACCTGCGGCGCGGGGAATACGACGTGCTCATCGGGGTGAACCTGCTGCGCGAGGGGCTCGATCTGCCCGAGGTATCGCTCGTGGCGATCCTCGATGCCGACAAGGAAGGCTTCCTGCGATCGGGCGGCTCGCTGATCCAGACGATGGGCCGCGCGGCGCGCAACCTCCACGGCAAAGCCGTCCTCTACGCGGACGTGATGACCGATAGCATGCGCTTCGCGATCAGCGAGACCGACCGCCGCCGCAAGATTCAGGTACAGTACAACGAAGAGAACCACATCACGCCGCAGACGATCATCAAGCCGATCGATATGAGCCTGGTGGCGATCGCCGAAGGCGATTACGTGACCGTGCCGCTCGAGCCGGAAGAGCCCGAGGAGGATCTGGCGCCCGAACAACTGGACCGCTTCATAGCCGAGCTCGAAGAAAGAATGCGCGAGGCGGCCAGGAAGTTCGAGTTCGAGAAAGCGGCCGGGCTACGCGACCGCATCAAGGCTCTGAAAGCCAGGACGGTCACGGCGGTTGGACTCTGAATGGACGCCTCCGCAAATTGCCGGCCGCGCGTCGTGGTGCTGGCCGGGCTGCCTGGCAGCGGAAAGTCCACGTACCTGGAGAAGCTCGGCGCGCCGGCGCTCTCTTCGGATCGCATCCGCGAGCTGCTGGCGGATGATCCGGCCGACCAGACCATCCATCCTCGCGTGTTCGCCACGCTTCGCTACCTCCTGCGCCAGCGGCTCGTGCTGCGCCGTCCGGTGACGTATATCGACGCCACCAACCTGACGCCACGCGAACGGCGGCCGTATCTCAAGATGGGGAAACTTTACGACTGTACCGTCGAAGCCGTCTTCTTCGATGTGCCGGTAGAGGTCTGCCTCGAAAGGAACCGGCGCCGCCCGCGCGTGGTGCCGGACGACGCCGTTCTCAAGATGGCGGCGAAGCTCGAACCTCCGACCGTGGAGGAGGGCTTCGCTCAGGTTACCATCGTGCGTTAGCGCTTTTCGTCCTTCTTCTCTTCTGTGCTCTTCTTGGGCTTGTCTTTGCTCTGCGGATGAGGCTGGTTTGCCTTGGCTGGCGAAGTTTTCGCCGGCGGGGGCGTGGTCGCTGCCGGGCGGGCAGCGTTGGCCGGGGTCCGATCGTTATTGGGGCGGAACACCCCGCCCACAGCAGGCACTCCGGCCGAATAACGGCCGGCGTTGTTGGGCGGCATCGCCGGATGGGTGTTTGTCTCGACGGGGCGAAATACCGCGGGCCGGTTTCCCGACACGGGGGCAGCCACGCGTACCGGGGCGATCGGCCGCGCCATCTGCGGAGGAGCGTTCCTCACAATGACCGTACGATTCATGACCGTTGCGGGCGGCGTGACCACCCTCACGCCCGGCTTGGCTGGCCGTCCTAGATAGCTTTCGCGGCCAGGCCGCGCGTCAACCACCGTTACCGCCTGGACATGTTCGACCGCCGAAGGAGGAACTCGAACCAACGCCATCGCAACGGGACGCGCACCCACGAAGGCGTCCTGCCGCACCGCGGTGACATAGGTACGGTTGACATAAGTCACATTCGTCACGTTGACGTTGGTGATGTTGGTTACGTGCATGATATTGACGTCGCGCACATAGACGTCGCTCACGTGGTAGTAAGGGTGATAGACCTCACGCGGCCCGAGCGGGATCCACGCGGCAACGCCACCGCCGATCCCAATCGCCACGCCAAAATCCCTGCCGCCGACGAACGCCACGAGCGCGGGCGCATAGACAGGACGGCCAACTCTGGCGCCGGGCACCCAAACCCAGCCGCCTCCGGCCATCGCCCAGCGGCCATAGTGGAACGGAGCGAACCCCCAGGGCGCGTCGTCGATCCAGGTCCAGCCCCAGGGCAGGACGTAGGCCCAGTGGCCGTAGCGATACGGCGCCCAGCCTCCGGGCATGCCAGTGGGCACCCACACCGGGCCATACATCGGGTCATTACGCCACACTCCGTACTGACCGAGATCCTCGGCGCCGGCCATCTCCGGCGGAACGTATTGCTCCGAAGCCTGCGCGGCGAGATACTCGCGGCGGTCGCGGTTCATGCACCATTGGTCCCACTCATCGGGCGGGGGCGCGCCTTGTATGTCCGAGCTAATCTGATCGGTGCCGGAAAACCGGCCTTGTTGGCTTGAGTGGACCGGAAATGCCTGGCCGCCGCCGGTGGCTTCCGCCTCGCCCGCGCGCACGGTCACCATACTGGAGTTGCCGTCCGGAGTCACATCGATGCGGTAGTCGCCGGGCCGCAGAAGGGAAATGGCTCCGCTCGGCGTATCGACTTCGAAGCTCTCATCGTCTCCCAGCCGGCGGATGTTCACGTTCAGGAAGCCTTGCGAAACGCTGAACTGGCCGGTGCGGTCATCCAGGTTTAGAATGGCGAAGGCGGTTTGGCTCGCGAGACGCACCGCCGTAGAGCCGATGTGCATCTCGGCGCCCGACCCCTGGTCCGTCCAGAGGTGATCCCCGGTGGTGAGCGGGTAATTGGGCGTGGCGGCGGCCCAGTCCTCGACGCTGTCCGGCCGGTACGACACGGAACCGGTCAGATAGTTCAATCGCGCGACGCGCGAAGGGGGGTCGGCTTGCCCCCAAAGAAGTCCAACAGTTGTCAGCGACATCCAGATTCTAATATCGAAAATCCGGCTCATGCTACCCCCATGGTAAGAGAAACCGCCGCGGTGCGAATGGTTGCGGAGCGGACGAGACGAATCATACATCCAAACAGACGATTGCGCGCGGCGGCAGGGTACAGTGGCGTGGGGCGCGGCTCAAGCCCGCCCACCCCTTAGAGGCGCCGGCGGCCGACTAGGCGGATGCCGCTGGGGCGGACGCCCGGAGGCGCGAATGCGTCCTCGACGATGGCTTTCTGCTCTTCCTGGTGACGGCGGTGCGACCCGGTCGCCGTAGCGGCGCCTTCGGGCCGTCCCACATAGCCCAGAATTCGACGCGTCTCGGCGATCAGCGGCTGCACCTGCTCCTGGATGAACCGCCAGGCGCCCATATTGCGAGGCTCTTCCTGAACCCAGAAGACCTCGGCGGTAACGGGGTAACGCGCGAGCACGTCCTGGAGGCCGCTGGAGGCGAAGGGGTACAACTGCTCGATGCGGACGAGCGCGACGTGATCCGCGCCCTTCTCCTCGCGCGCGGCGGCGAGGTCGTAGTAGACCTTGCCGGAACAGAGCAGGACGCGCGAAACACGTTCCGCTTCGATCGGTCCGGTGTCGCCGAGGATCTCCCGGAACACGCCGCCGGCCAGGTCTTCGACCTGCGAGACGGCGCGCGGGTGGCGGAGCAAACTCTTGGGCGTGAACACGACCAGCGGTTTGCGGATGCCGCGGCGGTCCGGGCCGCCGTACATCTGGCGGCGGAGCAGATGGAAATACTGCGCCGGAGTGGTCGGATCGGCGACCTGCAGGTTCTGGTCCGCGCACAGTTGCAGGAACCGCTCGATGCGCGCGCTTGAATGCTCCGGGCCCTGGCCTTCGAAGCCGTGCGGCAGCAGCAGCACCAGCCCGCTCGGCTGGCCCCACTTCGCGCCCGAGCCCGCGATGAACTGGTCGATGACGACCTGCGCGCCGTTGGCGAAATCCCCGAACTGAGCCTCCCAGAGCACCAGCGTCAACGGATCGCCGAGGCTGTAGCCGAACTCGAAACCCAGCACCGCGTTCTCGCTGAGCAGGCTGTCATACACATCGAAGCGCGCCTGGTCCGCGGAAACGTGCTGGAGCGGGCACCAGGCGTGGCCGTCGTCGTGATCGTAAAAGACGGCGTGGCGCTGCGTGAAGGTGCCGCGGCTGGAATCCTGCCCGCTCAGGCGGACGGGGGTGCCCTCGATGACGAGACTGCCGAATGCCAGCGCTTCGCCGAAGGCCCAGTCGATGGGACCGCCTTTTTCGAAGTCCGCGCGCCGGCGCTCGACGAAGCCGCGCAGCTTGGGATGCAGATGGAAATCAGCCGGGAAGCCGGTCAGGGCTTGAACGATGCGGGAAAGCGTGGCGCGATCGACCGCGGTGTGAGGCCGCGGCGTTTCGATCTCTTCGGCCGCGACGGGGGTCAACTCCTGGACCTGGAAATCCTCGGAGCGCTTTTGGGCGGCATCGAAACCTTCCGAAAGCTGCGCCTTGGCACGCTGGCGCAGACGGTCGATGCCGGCCTGGCCGATGGCGCCCTCGCGCAGCAGCCGCTCGGAGTAGAGCGTGGCCACGGAAGCGTGCTCGCGGATCTTCTTGTAGAGGATGGGCTGCGTGTAGCTGGGGTCGTCCGCCTCGTTGTGGCCGTGCCGGCGATAGCTGAACATGTCGATGACCACGTCGGTGCCGAATTGCTGGCGGTAGTCGAAGGCGATCCAGGCGGCGCGAATGGCGGCCTCGGGGTCGTCTCCATTGACGTGGAAGATGGGCGCCTGCACCATGCGGGCGACGTCGGTGGAATAGGGCGTGGAGCGCGCCTGCTCGGGCGTGGTGGTGAATCCGATCTGGTTATTGACGATGAGATGGACGGTGCCGCCGGTCGAATACCCGTCGAGCTGCGACAGGTTCAGCGTTTCGGCGACCACCCCCTGTCCGGCAAAGGCGGCATCGCCGTGCACGAGCAGCGGAATGACGCGGCGGCGCCTGGAATCGCCCAGGCGGTCCTGCTTGGGCCGGACGATGCCCTCGACCACGGGATCGACGGCTTCGAGATGGCTGGGATTCGGGGAGACGGAGACAACCAGCTCGCGGCCGTCCTCGAACGCGCGGACGCCGCTCGCGCCCAGGTGATATTTCACGTCGCCCGAGCCCTGCGCGCTCATCGGCTCCTCCATTTCGAAAGAGGAGAAAATCTGCGGCAGCGGTTTCCCCACCAGGTTCGCGAGCACGTTCAGGCGGCCGCGGTGCGCCATGCCGATGACGATCTCGTGCGCGTCGTTTGAAGCGGCGCGCCGCATCAGCTCGTCGAGAATCGCGATGGCGCTCTCGGAGCCTTCGAGCGAGAACCGCTTGTGGCCCACGAAACGGGTGTGCAGAAAGTGCTCGAACTCCTCGGCTTCGATCAGGCGCTCCAGAATGCGGAGGCGCGTCGCGGCGTCGAGCGGCCAGTTGTTCGCGGCCGGCTCCATGCGCTGCTGGAGCCAGCGCTTGTGCTCCGGCACCTGGATATTCATGTACTCGCAGCCGATTTTTCCGCAGTAGGTTTGGCGCAGCGTTTCGAGGATCTGGCGCAGCGTCGCGACGGGCTGCTCGCCTTCCTCGCGCATGGCTCCGCCGAGCGAGCCGGTGATGAATTCGCGATCGAAGTCCCAGATGGTGAGGCCGTAGGTGGACGGATCGAGCTCGGGGTGGTAGCTGGGCTCCGCGCCGAGCGGATCGAGATCGGCGATCAGGTGGCCGCGCACGCGGTAGGCGTTGATGAGCTGAAGAACGGCGGCCTGCTTGGCGATCTCCGAGGTGCGCTCTCCGCCGCCGGGCCAGAAGGCCTTGCGGTCGGGCTCCCAGCGGACCGGCTGGTGCGGCAGGCGGAGATCGGCGAAGACCCGGTCGTAGAAGGTCTCCTCTCCCTGGAGCAGCGCCTGGACTTTGGCCAGGAAGAGGCCGGATTCGGCCCCCTGGATGACGCGGTGATCGTAGGTGCAGGTGATGGTCATCACCTTGCCGATGCCCACGAGCGCGCGCGTATCCGGCGAGGCGCCCCGGTATTCGGCGGGGTAATCGATGGCGCCGATGGCAATGATGGCGCCCTGACCCGGCATGAGCCGGGGGATCGAGCCGACGGTGCCGACCGTGCCCGGGTTCGTGAGCGAGATGGTCGAGCCCTGGAAATCCTCCGTCGTGAGCTTGGCCGTGCGCGCGCGGGCGACGAGATCCTCGAACGCGGCCACGAACCGCGGAAAATCCAGCGCACCGGCGTCCCGGATGTTGGGGACGACCAGCGCGCGAGCGCCGTCCTTGCCGGCGACGTCGATGGCGATTCCGAGATGGATCGGGCCGCGAACGTGGCGGAAGGGTTGTCCGTCGCGCTCCGCATAGGCGTTATTCAGGTTCGGATATGCTTTGAGCGCCTGCACCACGGCCCAGCCGATGAGGTGCGTGTAGGAGACCTTGTCCTTACCTACCAGGGTGAGGTGCTGGTTGATGATGGTGCGGTTCTCATCCACCACCTTGACCGGGATGGTGCGCTGGGACGTGGCGACGGGGATGGCCAGGCTGGCTTCCATGTTCTCGGCGATGCGGGCGGCGGCTCCGCGCAGGGGCTGGAACTCGCCGGCGCCGGCGGCCGCCGCTCCCTCCCGGTCGCGGCCCGGCGGCGGGTTGGTATGACCGTCCGCCTCGAACACTTCCTTCCAGGTTTTGTCTACCATCGCATGATCGTGGAGGTACTCCTGGTATAGCTCATCTTCGAGCCAACTGTTGATTCCCATGGACGGGTCTGCCTTTTCGGGCATACTGATACGCCAATCCCCCGCCAGCCCATGGTAAAAACCGCTCCCTGACGGTCGCGGCTCGGTAACGCACTAGACCTCCTGAGCCGCGCACGTTAGTAAGCGGTGGTTGCGACTTCTGCCACGGGTTGCTATGACCGGAATTCCCTCTCCTCTTCATGATACTCAAGGCTCGCGCGGGAGCGGAATTCGTTCCGGCCCCTTCGGACCCGTGACCTATGCCCGGCTTCCTGCATCCTATTCACGTGGCGGTAAACCACGGAGAGGAGCAGGACATGAAGATTGGCATCATTGGAGCGGGGCAAATCGGCGGGACGCTCACGCGCCGGCTGACCGCCCTGGGGCACGAGGTGTTTGTGGCCAATTCACGAGGACCCGGCACACTCGCCGAGTTGGCCAGGGAGACCGGCGCGAAGGCGGTCACGGCCAGGGAAGCGGCGCGGGCTGGCGACGTGGTTGTGGTCACGATTCCCGAAGCCAAAATCCGGGACCTGCCGAAGGATTTGTTTGCCGGTGTCCGGAACGATGTGGTGGTTGTCGATACTGGCAATTACTACCCGCGCGAACGCGATGGCCGCATCGAGGAGATCGAGGCTGGGATGACGGAGAGCCGCTGGGTGGAGCGGCAACTGGGCCGGCCCGTGGTCAAGGCATTCAACAATATCTATGCCCAGCACCTGATGGAACTCGGCCGCCCCGCGGGCAGCCCGGGGCGGATCGCGCTGCCCGTGGCGGGCGACGACGCTCGGGCAAAGGGAGTTGTGCTCCGGCTCGTTGACGAACTCGGATTCGATGGCGTGGATGCCGGCGGGCTGGATCAGTCCTGGCGCCAGCAGCCCGGCACCCCGGTTTATGGCGCCGGCCTTGACGCCGGCGGGGTACGGCGCGCTCTGGCGGAGGCGGCCAGCGAGCGCAGGCCGCAGTGGCGGGGCACCCAGAAGAGCCCCGGTAACTTCGCCCGTCCGGCCTGACACCGTAGGGAGTGGAAAGCTACTCCGCGCGCTTTTGCGTCTATTACGTTTGACATAATACCTGAGGCGGAATAGACTGCTATTTTGATCCGGTCATTCAAGTGCTCAGACACGGCGTCTCTCTTCGAAGACCGCATGGTCCGGCGATTTCAATCCATCGAACGGCCGGCGCGCCGGAAGCTTCTGTACTTACATCGGGCGCTGCGGCTGGAGGATCTTCGCGTGCCTCCTGGAAACCAGCTTGAACTGCCGAAGGGCGATCGCGCGGGGACGTATCGCATTCGAATCCATGACCAATGGCGCATCTGCTTCGCCTGGCGCGACGGCGATGCGCACGATGTTGAGATTGTGGACTGCCACTGAGGCGCCGGGGAGATGACAATGAAGCCGCCAAAGCGACTCGATCCCATCCATCCTGGAGAGATTCTCCTGGAAGACTTCATGAAACCACTGGGGATCAGCATCAACCAGTTGGCTCGCGATCTGGACGTTCCGCCCAACCGCGTCAGCGCAATCGTGAACGGCACTCGTTCCATTACAGCCGATACGGCTTTGAGGCTGGGAACATACTTCCGTGTTTCGCCGGAAACCTGGCTAGGGCTCCAGATCGACTACGATCTTCGCCTCGCCCGTCAGCAGCACGGGGATCGGATCATCCGTACCGTGCGCACGCTCCCGGCCGCCTAATCGGCCGTGCGAAGCATGGCCGCAACCCGGTACAATTCGGAACCGGTTTCCCGCCGGCCGATCGCGGTACAGTATCGTACGGCGCCTTCGGCCGTGGACAGGTCGCTCTCCAGCAGGAAACCCAGCAGCCGCAGGTAATCGCCCAACTGGGCGGGGTCGAAGCCAAAGATGAAAGGTTCCCGGTTGAATCGGACCCAGGACTTCCAGCGGCGGGCGCCCTGGAACGTCCGGGAGCCGTCCAGCGCGCCCCGGTCTACATAAGTGAGAATGAGGCGGCTGCCGGGCGCCAGCAGCCGGGCGAGAAGGGCCAAATTGCGGTTCACGGCGGCTTCGGTCAGATAGCTCACGACGCCTTCCCAGACCACCACCGCGGGTTTGTTCGCATCGAAGCCAGCCGCTAACAGCGCGCATTCCAGGTTGTCTTTTTCGAAATCGGCTTCCACGAAACGAACGGTTTCAGGCAGCCGTCCCAAGCGCGCCTTCAACCGTTCGCGCTTGGCTCTTTGCGTGGCGGGATGGTCCACCTCGAAGACCGCGAGGCCGTTTGTTTCCCGCAGGCGATAGGCGCGGCTGTCAAACCCGGCGCCGGGCAGGACCAGTTGCCGGGCGCCCGCGTGAATTGCTTCGCGCACGAGATCGTCGATCATCCGCGTTCGCACTACACCCGAACTCCTTGTGGAGGGCCATCCAAAGTCCAGAAACGCAGGGACCAGTCTGCCGATAACGGGCCACCCGGCAGCTTGCGCAAGCGCTTTGAGCATTCCTGAAAGCAAGGGAATGGCGAAAGGATCTTCGAAGAGACGGCGGCCGGCCGGTTCGGCGGTTTCCACCGCGCGAAACAGAGCCATGTACCCGGCAGTTCGGCTGGGCCGCCCGGCTCGCATTATTTCAGCACGCTGGCGCTCTAATCCACGCGGCGCTTGGCCGAAGCCGCCCGCAGGGCCAGTTCGGCCTTCAGCGAATCGAGTAGCGCCTGGAGTTCGGCCAGCCTGGCTTCCACGGCCGCCCTTTGCTCCACCGGCAGCTTCGGCACGAAGGGTTGGATTGCGCGTATGCCGTTCTCCACGGCCGCAACCTCCCTCCCGGCCACGGCGGTATTCCCCGCCGACAGCTCAAACTTTCCTATCTCCGCGGCCGTGAAACACGTGTCCAGCTCCGTCTTTACGAATTGATAGCGGGTCTGCGCGACCTGGCTCTGGAGTTCCCGGATTTCCTCATCCATGCGATTCGGCCTTGCCCCCGGCCGGTTTCCCGTGCTTCAACGCGGCAGCGACCGCCTCGAGGAGCCGCCCGGTGGTGTAGGGCTTTTGCAGGAAGCGCGCCGGTTTGGCCCCCGGAAATCTTCGCGCCGCCTCGCTCTCATCGAATCCGCTCGACAGGATGACCGGAACGTTCGGATCGATCTCGTCGAGCAGCGCGATCACTTCTTCGCCTCCCATGACCGGCATGAGGAAATCCAGAAGCACGGCCGAAATGATGCCATGGTGTTCCCGGAACATTTCGACGCCGGCTTTTCCGTCCACCGCGGTCAGAACCTTCACTCCGGCGCGCGAGAGCACGCTGACTGCAAGCGCGCGGATGGCTTCCTCATCGTCGATCGCGAGCACGACCGATCCCGGCGCGATGTAAGCCATACGGCGCCCTTTCGGGACGGCCGCGGCTCTCCGGCGCCTGGCGGGAAGCAGAATCAGAAACGACGTTCCCAGACCCGGGGTGCTGTGAACGCGAATCGCTCCGTGGTGTCCTTTGATGATTCCCTGCACGGCCGCAAGTCCCAACCCGCGGCCCGTGAACTTGGTCGTGAAGAAAGGATCGAAGATGCGCGCCTGGGTGGCCCCATCCATACCCGCGCCCGTATCGGTGACCTCGACTTGCACGTAGGCTCCGGGCGCGGAGGGTTCCGGGCCGAAGAATTCGGCGGCTTCGCGCGCGTTGAGTTCGCGAAGCGAAGTCCGGACTTCCACCTTTCCGGTCGCGTGCTCCCCGATCGCCTCCGCGCCGTTAATGACGAGATTCATCACCACCTGCTGGATCTGGGCCGGATCGGCCTCGATCGGTGGCAGGTCCGGCGCCAGGTCCAGCTTCAGCTCGACGGACTTGGGGATCGATGTCCGGATGAGCGCCGAAATCTCTCGAATGAGATTTCCCAGATCGATCGTTTCAGTGACGAAACGCCCTTTGCCCGCATACGCCAGCATCTGGCGGGTGAGAAATGCGGCGCGCTCTCCGGCCTGGAGGATCTCCCTCAAATGGATCCGTAACGGATCGTCTTCGGGAAGCTCCGAATAGGCCAGGCTCGCGTTCCCGAGAATCCCCGTCAGCAGGTTGTTGAAATCGTGAGCAATGCCTCCCGCCAGCAATCCCAGGCTTTCCAGCTTTTGCGTTTCCTGCAGCTCGCGTTCGAACTTCTTGCGCTCGCTGACATCGCGCACGTTGAGCTGAACCGCCGGCCGATCCCCCTCCGAATACACATTGGCGATAGCCTCCGCATGGATATCGCGGCCTTCCTTGGTCCGCAGCGTGAGCGCGTTGAAGCGCAGCACGCCCCGGTCTCGAACCTGCTCGAATGCCGCGCGCATTCCGGGCAGGTTCCTCATGGGCTCGATCTCCCACAACTTGCGCCCCACCAGCTCGTCCCGCGGATAACCGAGAAGCTGCTCGGTAAAGGGATTGACGTCGGTGATCTCGCCGGTAGCGGCGTTCGCCAGGACGATCCCGTCCCGGGCGGACTCGAACACCCGGCGATAACGCGCTTCGGCCGCGCGTTTGCGCTCCGTGATGTCCTCGAATGCCATCAGAATGAGCCGCTTCTGGCCGGGGGCCTGCAAGCGGCGGGCGTTCAGCGACAGAATCCGGGGCTCGCCGCCGTCCCGCTGGTAGCCGATTTCAACGTCATTCAATTCCTCGGAGCCGCCGTCGAGCTGCTCAAACAACCGGCGCACCTCGGGCAAATTGAATCGCCCGCGAGCGGCTTCATAGATCGTCTGGCCCGCCGCTGCGCCCTGCGCCAGGCCGAGAGCGTCATAGAAAGCGCGGTTGGCGTTCTGAATCGCCAGGTTCTGGTCGAGAACGACGAGCGGCTCGCGGACCGTATTCACAATGCTCTCCGCGTAGTCGCGGGCGTGCTTGACTTCTTCCAGGCTGCGCTTCAGATCGCTGACATCCGACAACTGCAGGACTGTCCCATCGATGCGATTGTCGCCGGTCCGATAGGGCCGGACGCGCATGAGATACTGGCGCCCTTCCTGATCCTGGACTTCCTGCTCGTGCGGCTGCAGCGTATCAACCACGCGTTGCAGGATCTCTTCCAAATTCGAGACGTTGATGCGCGGCTTCAAATCCGCAATGGGGCGTCCCACATCGGCCGCAATAAGCCGCAAGACCTTCTCCGCCGTGGGCGTGAACCGCCGGATGCGCAGATCGTTTCCCGTCATCATGATCGGCATGTTCAGGGAGCTGAACAGATTCATCAGGTCGTCGTTGAGCCGGGCCAGATCCGTGTTGCGGCTCTGCATTTCCGCGTTGATGGTGTTCAGCTCCTCGTTCGCGGATTGCAGCTCCTCCTTGGAGGTCTGCAATTCCTCGTTGGTGCTCTGGAGCTCCTCGTTGGCCGATTGCGCTTCCTCGTTGGTCGAACGAAGCTCCTCAATCACGGATTGCAGATACTCGCGCGTGGTTTTCAGTTCCTGCTCGAGCTGGGCGCTTTCCCGGCGCGGCGCCGCCGCGCCCTCCGTTTCGGCCCGGGCGGCTGCCGGAAACTCGGGCAATCCCTCCTTTTCGCGAACCCGTCCGAATAGAATCAGGAAGTGCTGGCCGATTCCGGACAGGGCCAAGGGAACGACGGTGACAGCGGCCTGCGGCCCATCCGAGCCGGACCAGAGAACACCTTCCGCAACCACGGCGAGGTTCGTCCGCCGGGCCTGTTCGATCGCCGCACTGAGGGGAGCGTGCAGTTCCGGGCGGACCATGCTCATCAGGTCGGCATCCGGCTGATTCTCCGGCCCGGCGAGGTAGGGTCTCATATCGCCGCGATACTCGACGACCTGGAGCGCTTCGTTCACCACCAGGGCCGCCGGGCCGTACCGCGAAAGGACGATCCGGTCGACGTATTTGTGGACGTAGCCACCGGCGTTGAGCTCCTCCACGCCGCGCGGCACTGGCGTGAGCGCCGGATCACGCAGCTTGTATTCCTTGGGGGCTTCCGATAAGTGAAAGAGGTCCGGCGAGAGGTTCGCCTTCCGGCCATAGATCCGGTGCGGCTCATCCAGCGTCAGGAAGTGCTCCGCCAGACTGCCCAACGTTTCCGAGGACCCCAGAATGAGGCAGCCGTTCGGCTGCAGCGCATAGGCGAAGGTGGCGACGATTTTCTGTTGCAGGGAAGGCGCCAGATAGATCAGCAGATTCCGGCAACTGATCAGATCCATCCGCGACAGAGGCGGATCCTTGGCCACGTTGTGCCTCGAAAAAACGCACATTTCGCGAATGGCGCGGCTGATCTGATAGCCGGATTCGGTGCGCGCAAAGAAGCGCCGCAGACGTTCGGGCGAGACATTCACGACCGAGCTCTCGCCGTAAATGCCGGCGCGGGCCTTGGCGATCGCGCCGTCGCTGAGGTCGGTCCCAAACATCTGAAGGGTGTATTCCAGATCTTCGGATTCCAGAAATTCCATCAGCGCGATCGCCATCGAATAGACTTCCTCGCCGGAGGAGCAGCCGGGAATCCAGGCCCGAATGGCGCGGGGCCGGCTATCCCGAATGAGGGAGGGGAACGCAATCCGCTTGGCGGATTCGTAAACCTCGGGATCGCGGAAGAAATCCGTGACGTTGATCAGCAGGTCGTCGAACAGCGCCTGGACCTCGCCGGACTCCTTTTGCAGAAGCTCGAAATATTCTTCGAGACTCTCCGCCTTGCGCACCACCATCCGGCGGTTCAGCCGGCGCAGAACCGTGGGCTGCTTATATTGCGCGAAATCGACGCCGGTGTTGCGGCGCAGCAACAGGAGCAGCCGGTGCAGGGTGGTGCCGTCGCCGGCCACATCGGTTTCCGCTTCCCTCAGATGCACCGTGCGGTGGGCCAAGGCGGTCAATTCCTCGGCAATCCGGCGCGGGGAAAGAACGAAATCCACCGCCCCCGCGGCGACGGCGCTCCGTGGCATGCTATCGAACTTGGCGGTCTGGTTCTGAGCGAAGGTGACTCCGCCTTCCGCCTTGATGCTCTTCAGTCCCAAGGTGCCGTCCGTGGCCGTGCCCGAGAGCACTACGCCCACCGCATTGAAATGGAACTCTCGAGCGAGGGAGTTAAAGAAAGCATCGATGGGCTTGAAGCTCTCGCTGGGCGCGGGCCGCGCCTCCAGAATCAGCGAGCGGTCGCGAATCAGCATCAGGCTATTCGGAGGGATGACGTAAATGTGGTCCGGTTCGATTCGAGTATCGTTGTGAACCTGAAGCACGGGGAGGGATGTTCTGCCGGCCAGTAGCCCCGGCAGAGCGCTTTCATGGTGGGGATCGAGGTGCTGAACCAGGATGAACGCCATGCCTGTGGCGGGCGGCAGATGGCTCACCAAGTCGGTGAATGCCTCCAGGCCCCCGGCGGAGGCGCCGATCCCGACCACGATGAGATTTCGGGCCTCCGTTTCGCCGCTCTCCGCGGCATCCGGCGCGGCCGGGCGATCAGGCTCTCCGTTATCCATCCCGCGATCTCCAGTAGTAAGAGCTGTCGAGCTGCTCGAAAGCCATTACAGTCTGGCAACTAGCCAGCGCGGCAGAGAACTCGGTTGCGTACGGTTACGTACCCAGATCATAGCAGATGGACCGCCCTGAATGCCCTGGCAAGGGTATGCGGCGGGATGAGTTCCCTTATCGCAGGTTTTCGTAAACTCGATAGGTATGCAATTCGGAGAGCCCAGCCGGACGGCTCGAGCAGCAGCCTTTCACCGCGCCGCTCACCAGGTGTTCGAGCACGGTCGCATTTTCGCCGATCCACTGGCCTTGCGTATTCTGGGCGAAGACGCCGGGAGCATCGCTCGAGAGGCCGGGCAGCGCCCATCCGGACGAAGGATGCGAATCTTTATCGCGGTGAGGACGCGCTTCGCGGAGGATGCGCTAGGCGCCGCCATCGAGCGCGGTGTCCGCCAGCTTGTGGTGCTCGGCGCGGGGCTGGACACGTATGCGTATCGCGGCGCATGGCGCGACCGCTTGCGCATTTTCGAGGTGGATCATCCGGCCACGCAGGCATGGAAACGCCAGCGCCTCGCCGAGGCTGCTATCCCGTTGCCCGCCGGGCTGGCTTTCGCTCCGATCGATTTCGAACGGCAGACTCTGGCCGGGAGCCTGGAGGCTGCTGGTTTCGATCCGGCGCGGCAGACCTTCTTCACCTGGCTTGGAGTCGTGCCTTACCTGACCGAGGAAGCCGCCTGGGCGACCCTCGGCTTCATCGCGCGCCTGCCGAATGGCGCGCACGTGGTGTTCGATTACAGCGATCCTCCGGCTTCGCTGCCGCCGGAAATGCGCGCCAGTCATGACGCGCGTGCCGCGCACGTAGCCGGGCTCGGCGAACCCCTGAGGAATTACTTTGAATCGGATCAGCTCCGCGCCAAACTGATGGATCTCGGGTTCACCGAGGTCGAAGACCTGGGGCCGCGCGAGATCGCCTTGCGCTATTTTCCAAGCCGCGTCAGTTCCGCCGCCGGTCGGGGCGGCCACATCCTGCGAGCGGCGGCGATGCGTGGCTGAAGCCCACCCTCCGTGCGCTCGCCGGCGTGCAATACTAATCTGCGAAGGGAGCTGATCTTATGATCAAGGCGTTGATTTTGGTGCTCACGGGGATGGTTGCGGCGGGCCTGGCTCTTCAGGCGGCCGAGGCCCGAAGGACGACCGACAACAAGCTGAGCCCTTCGGCTAGTACCAGCATGAAAATGGGCGGCTACTCCATCACGATCGAATACAATGCGCCGTCCGCGCGGGGCCGGAAGGTGGAAGGCGGGTTGATTCCTTACGGCAAGGCATGGCGCACCGGGGCGGATGCGGCGACTACGCTGTCCACGGACGCCGACCTCATCATCGACGACCTGCGCGTACCGAAGGGTGTCTATACGATCTACACGCTGGCAAACCCCGACGGATGGCTGCTGATCGTCAACAAGCAGACCGGGCAGTGGGGGACCGAATACGACGCGGCCCAGGACCTCGGCCGGGCGCCCCTGAAGCTGACCGCGCTCGACACCCCGGTGGAGAAGTTTCAGATCACTCTCAAGGCCACGGACGCGGCGTCGGGAGTGCTTCAGATGTCCTGGGGCAAGACCGAGGCGAGCGCGCCGGTCAAGCTGGCGCGGTAAGCCACGGGCGTGCGCGCCCGCTCAACGTCCTCTCTGCTGAAACCTGGCGGGCGGGAGTCTACGTCCATGATGGATTGGGAGGGACTCTCTTGCGCCTGTGCTGGTTCACCACGCTCATTCTGCTTTTTGGCACGCTGGCAAAGTCCGAGGACTTGACGCTCAAGATTCCTCCCGTCACGACCTCGGTTCTTATCGGGAACCAGCCCATCACGATTACGGCCCGGGGCGTGATTTCCCGCGTTTCCAGGAGCCAGGATCAGCAGGTGTTCCGGCTCGAAGTGACGGCGGACCTTTCGGACCTCCAGAGGAACATTACCAGCCTGCTGCAAGCCGAGCTGGATCGTTCCGACCGCTGCGGCGAACGGATCGCAATCGACCACGCGACGCTCGCGCCGCTCGATCCCGCGAGCCTGTTGACGGTCCAGTTGCACTACGAGCGCTACGCGTGCGCCAAGGCATTCGGCAAGCAAATGGTCACGCGGCTGGTCGCGGGCAACGGCCTGGTTCCCATCAAGCTGACTCCGGCGGTGGAACAGAACGCGCCCCGGCTCAATCCGGAGGTCGGAACGATCCAGGCCGGCGGATCACTGGGCGAGCTGCTTCGCTCGGGGTCGCTCGGGACCATGCTGCGCGAGAAGATCACCAAATCGCTGGTCTCCGCGATGCAGAAGGGCGTCAGCTTTGGCGGCACGCTCCCCGGAGCCGTGCCGGACGCCGCCGCCTCGATTCGCAACGCGCAGTTCGTGGACGCCGGCTCGGGGCGCCTGGCCTTTGTTCTCACCGGCGAAGTCCGGATCACCGCCCAGCAGGTCGAGCTTCTGATTAGCCGCCTGAAGGAGCGGGTGCGAACGCAGTAAAAGGGTGAGAAAGGCCGCGGCACGCGCCACCACAGTAATGAATGAGCAAGACTGGAGCCGGGGTGCGCGCAGAGGGGCCGGCGGAGGCCGAGGCCGCCATCCGGAGATTCCTCTCTTCCGCACGCCAGCCCGTGCTCGTCGAGCCCGGCGAGAATCAGTTCCCGCTGGAGGAATCAAGCTATTCGCTGGAGTGGCGCGGCAGCCGGTTTCTGGTCGAGGTGTGGGACGAAACGCGGAACCTCGCGCGCCGGGTCACCGGCGTCCGCGACGAGAGGCCCGGAAAGCTGGAACTGACGATCGAACGCTTCGGCGGAGAGCAGGGGCGCATTCTTCTGCTGGACCTCAGCCGCTCCGGCCGGGCCGAGGAGCGCAGGGGCGCGCGCCTGGTCTGGCGTGAGGAGTTCCGCCGTTCGCTGCACCGCCAGTTCCCGGATTGGCGCATCGCCGGGCTGAGCAGTGAACCCAATCTCGAGGAGAGCCTCTCGCCCGCCTATCCGCGTGCGCTGATTCGTAATGGAACCACCGGCCGGGCGGCCATTTTCTCGCCACCCGAAGCGGGCGCGGCGGCCGGCGCCGTCACTTTCGGGCTCGTCTGGCTCGATTATCTGCGGCGGCGCGAGCGGCGCCTGGCCATTGAGGGGCTGGCGCTCTTCGTGCCGCAGGCGGAGGCGCGGGCCGCGTACCTGCGCCTGCCGTTCCTGAACCCGCGCGCGGCGCGGTTCGATGCCTTCGTCTATACGGCTGAAGGCTACGAGGACCGCTTCGACCCCGCCGATTATGGCAATCTGGAAACCGAGCTCGAGACCGCCGCAACCCCGCTGCTCGATCGAGCGTCACCGGTTGCGGCCGCCGTCGCGCGCATCTCGGATCTCCCTTTTGTCGAAAAGATCGCCCGGAACGACGGAGCGCTCAGCCTGCGGGTTCGCGGGATCGAGTTCGCCCGCGCCACCCGATCCGGACTTCTCTACGGGCTGGAGCGGAAGACCGTGGCGCGCGAGGCGAGCCTGCCGGAGGTGGAAGCCCTCGCTCGCGAGCTGGCGCGGCTGCGGACGGCCGGCGCCCCGGACCGAGCGACTCCGCTCTGGCGCCAGCAGCCGGAAGCGTGGCTCGAGTCCGAGGTGCGCGCGCACCTCGGCGCGATCGATCCCTCGCTCTGTCCGGAACCGGTTTACGGCCAGGTGCCTGCGATCGCGGGAGGCGACCGCGGAGTGATCGACCTGCTCGCCGCAGGACGCGACGGCCGGCTCGCGGTGCTCGAATTGAAGGCGTCCGAAGACATTCACCTGCCGCTCCAGGCGCTGGATTACTGGATGCGCGTGCGGTGGCACGCCGAACACGGCGAGTTCTCCCGCAAGGGATATTTCCCCGGCTTGACGCTGCGCCAGGAGTGGCCGCGCCTGCTCCTGATCGCGCCGGCGCTGAGCTTCCATCCGAAGACGGAGACGATCCTTCGCTACTTCGCGCCGGAGATCGAGGTGGAGCGCATCGGGCTGGGGGTAGAATGGCGGCAGGGGCCGAGAGTCATGTTTCGCGTCCAGGGAGACCGGCAGCCGGTTTGAGACTATGCCCGTGCCGACCAGCGTTTACGGCCAGATCAAGACAGCATTCAAGCACCTGAACCCGCACGAGGTGCGCCGGCTGGCCCACCGGCCGCTCAGCGTGGGCCTGGTGGCCTCCACGGAGGAAGGCTTCGAGGCCATCGAGGACCTGCTTACCCCGGCGTCGTTTTCGCGGGCCCGGCGATCCGCAACGGCAAGGGTGCTGCACCGTGCCCTGGACGGCCCACCGCAGCGCGACTTCGACCTGGTGCTTTGCGAAGAGGAACTGCTGTCCCCGCCGGGCGCGTTTCTCTTCCATCGATCCGACCCGAAGCGCACCGTCCTCGAGGTGATCGAGCGCCGTCAGGACCTGGCCCTGGCGCTGGCCCGAAACTTCCTGCCGTTCCGGAAACCGGTCATCGACAAGCTCATCCGGACCATCTCGCGCGAGAACGCCGCGTTCGCGGCCGTTACGGCGCTGCCGGACGTGATTCCGAGCCTCATCGAGCTGCCCTGGGCGGTGGGGGAGTTTGCCTCCGATACGGCCTTCATCACTATGAACCAGGTGCGCATGGCGTTTCTCATCGCGGCTGCGAGCGATCAGGACGTCAGCTACCGGGAGCAGCGGGCCGAGATCGCCGGAATCGTGGCGGGCGCGTTCGGATGGCGCGCACTGGCGCGGGAGCTGATGGGCAAGATCCCGTTTGGCGGCGGATTGATTCCCAAGGCCGCGGTGGCGTATGCCGGCACCTACACCATAGGGGTGGGCCTGGAACGCTTCTTCCGCATAGGCTACGGCTTGACGCGCCAGGAACGCCGCAGCATCTATGAGGACGCCCTCGAACGCGGCCGGTCGATTGCCGCCTCGATCCTCGAACTGGCGCGGCTGCGCCGCAGCGCCTGAGATCAGCAGTCGTGGCTGGATACCGGGCCCGGGCCGCGCTGTCTGGTCCGCGCCCGCCTGCCGGCCTGCCCGGCACCGCTACAGGTCGGACCTTCGTTGGACGCGGGCCCATGGGCAGTCCCTTACGGTGGCGCGGCTCAGACGGGAGTGTTCGGCTTTGCGGGCGGGGTCGAGGTCCTGCCCGCATCGCGGTCCAAGCCCGCGCCCTCCGCCTTGGGTATCATGACCCAAAGGGCAGGGCAGGTCAATGAGCCAAATCTACAACATCTATTGTGACGAAAGTTGCCACCTGGAACACGACGGCCAGGGGGCCACGGCGCTTGGCGCCGTGTGGTGTCCAGCCGACAAGAGCAAGGAGATCACCGCGCGCATCAGGGAGATCAAGGTGCGGCACGGCATTGGTCGCCACGAGGAAATCAAGTGGAAGCGGGTCTCCCCGTCGAAGACGCAATTGTACCTGGATCTCATCGACTACTTTTTTGACGATGACCACATGTGCTTTCGGGGGCTTGTAGTTCGAGAAAAATCCAGACTGGAGCATGCTGCGCACAGTCAAACACATGATGAATGGTACTACAAGATGTACTTCCGGCTTCTGGTCTTTCTTTTGAGCCCAGGCGATCAGTACAGAGTCTACCTAGACATCAAGGATACGAATGGAGGCGCTAAGGTGCGGAAGCTCCATAATATCCTTTGCAGCAGCCAGTATGACTTCAAACACCAAATCATCGAACGCATTCAGCTTGTTCGCTCTCATGAGGTTGAGGTCTTCCAAATTGCCGACCTGCTGATCGGGGCTTTGTCGTATGCGAACCGCAGTCTAGCGACTAGCCGGGCGAAGGTGGCCATCGTTCAAAGAATCCGAGACCGCTCTGGATATTCCCTGTTGAGGACCACACTCATCCGGGAGAAGAAGTTAAATTTGTTCTGCTGGGAGCCCTCTCCGGTGCCCGGAAGTGCCACATGAGCGTCGATTGGCTTCCCGAATTGTTGCTGCTGAGCCAATTCGGAGGAGATTGGGAAAAGTATCTCGACGCCCAGTACCAATGCTTCTGTCGCGACTTCATTCACTCGACGCCGACGGTCTTCCATCCAATGAGGTGGGCGATGAAACGCCATCCTCTTCAGCAGGGCAAGGAGGCCACATTCTGGCACCTCATATCGGATGGTCAGAACGAGGCAGACCGCCTGCCGGATATGCGACGCTGCGAACGAATCTGCTGGATCAGGCCAATGATTGACTCATGGGGAACGGATCGCGTCTGTTGTTGGAGGGCCCAACGCGACTCGAAGGTGCGACCGATAATCGCGCTACCAGATTTCAGCTACGTCGTAGTGTTACAGGAAGGACCAGAGTACGTTCTGCTGTGGACGGCCTACTACGTTCCGGGGCCGCGCAGAAGAGAGAAATTCAGGAATGAATGGCACACGCAGACCTAAAATGCAAGTGCCGCCTTTTTGAGGGGCGGCACTGTTACTCCTTCTACAGCACTGGTAGATGAGCTCACCTCTATTGTGACCATACTATTTTCCAGTTGTCAACAGGAATCACGCGCTGTTGGTCACTTTCTGTGCCGTGTTTTCAATAACTTGCATAGTACGCGTCTTGCCCGTAGCGCCTGATCGTGCTAAACCATCGCGCTTCACCCCGCCGTCATGCCCCAACAAGAGGCCACGGCCCCTTCTCGACCCAATCATCGGACTGCCAGGCCATTGCCGATATCCCAAGAACCCTACCCGACTTGATTCCAAAGATGATTTAGTTCAGCCCGGCAGGTGACCCATCATTGTGTCCCCTCCGATGAGTATCGGCCCCCAGAGCCACGCGCAAGAGGGTCAGTAGTCGGGAATTATTTCAACAGGCACACCGTTCCTAGCAGTTGAAGCTCGCTTTGCCCCCGTCTGTTCGCCAGACGAACGTTCTTCCGTTGTGTTTGCGTTTCGCAGAACAGCGCCGAGATCTTCGGACAGACGTCCAAAATCTTGCCGACCTGCAACTGAGCCTGGGCGAGCGGTCTGCAGTTGCAGAGTACATTCTTGCCTGAGATCAGCAGTCGTGGCTGGATACCGGGCCCGGGCCGCGCTGTCTGGTCCGCGCCCGCCTGCCGGCCTGCCCGGCGCTGGCTGCCGAGCCATTGAATCTGGGCAGATGAATCTCGAACGTGGCGCCGCGGCCGGGCTCGCTGTAAACATAAACATCCCCGCCCGCCTGCCGCACGATGCCGTAAACGCTGCTCAGCGCAAGACCGCTCCCGCGCCCGAACGCCTTGGTCGTGAAGAACGGCTCGAACAGGTGCGCTCTCACGTTCTCGTCCATGCCGATGCCGGTGTCGCTGACCACCAGCGTCACGTAGGCGCCGGGAAGAATCTCCCGGCCCCGGATGTCCTCGCGGGTCAGTTCCGTGTTGGCAGTGAGGATCGTAAGCCGGCCGCCCCGCGGCATGGCGTCGCACGCGTTCAGCGCGAGACTCCAGATCACCTGCTCGATCTTACTCGGGTCCGCATGGACCATGCCAAGCCGCGGGTCGAGGACAATCGAAACGTCAATCGAATCGCCGAGCGTCTTCCGCAGCGGCTCGCGGAGGGAGTCAGCCACTACGTTCAACGACAATGGCTTCGGCTGCACCGGATGGCGCTGGCTGAAAGACAGCAGTTGGCTGGTGAGCGAAGCGGCCCGGTTCGCGGCTTTCTGGATCTCCGCGACGGGCGACAGTTGCGGGTCCGTTGCGGGCAGGCTATCCGCCAGAATCTCCGCGTAGCCGCTGATGATCATGAGCAGATTGTTGAAGTCATGAGCGACCCCGCCGGCCAGCTTGCCGACGGCTTCCAGGATCTGCGCCTTGCGGAGGCGGTCGTCGAGGCGCCGGTCCTCCGTCACGTCGCGGAAGACCGCTACCGCTCCACCGGCCGGTCCGCGCGCATTCTTGAGCGGCCACGCCCGCCAGTTCAGCCAGATGCCGTCCGGTTCGCTCTCCGTCCGCAGAAAGACATCGACGTTTCCGCTCTCGGTTCCATCGGCCGCCCGCGCCAGCGGGAATTGGCCGGCCGGGCAAAGAGTCTTTTTGTCCGGTAGATGCAAGCCGTATCGCGCCGGCCAGTTCCCTAGCGGCGTATCCGTTATCGGCTTCCGCAGGATCCGCGCGGCGGCGGCGTTCGCGAACAACAGCTTGCCGCGTCCATCGACCGCGATCACGCCATCGCCGAGGCTTTCGAGCAGCAACTCACAAATCGGAGCTTGAAGGCTGGCTGCGTTCCTGGAACCGCGAGCCAGGCCGGAGAAGGGAGACCAGTTGTTCATGAGAGTGTGTAGCCTGCCAGTGCCTGTTGGATGAGGGCCCAGGGAACTTAGGTGCGCTCTTCGCGATGAATGTTTGTTAACGGCCGCGCGGGCGCAGGCTCGACATGCACCGTGAACCGCCAGTGGCCCGGCATCATGCGCAACTTCAACCCGCCCCTGCCTCGCGACATTGACGAGGCCGACCTCGATGCCATTCCCACGCTGCTCGAAATCGGCCAGCAGCTCGCGGCAACACTGGATTGGCCCCAGATTCTGGCTCAGGCAGAAAAGCTGCCGGGTGATCCTTCCGGGCCGGCCCGGGCCTTCAATCCGGACTGCGACTGCTTACGAAAGGAATCGAGACGACAGATGCACCCGAGTTCATGGAATCACCGGCTCGCGGCCGTGCTCTCGACCCGGCGCACACGACCTGCGGACAGTTCCGTCGTGGCTCGGCTGCCGGTCCGGGAAACGGCAGACCGGGCGCACACTGCACCGTCCCCACGGGCAGGGTGCCGGGAACGTTCGGGTCGCCGGGGGAAACCGCGACGTCGGCCGAGGCGCCGCCGGCAATGATGGTAACGTGTCCCGCGGCGAGGGCGGTGAGCACCGGCGGATCGCCGGTCGAGAGGCTCACCACCGTCGGATCGCTCGAGGTCCAGGTGAGTCCGGCCACCTCTTGCCCGGACGAATTGAGCGCCTGGATGGTGGCCGTACCGCCTACCAGCATGGTGAGCACATTGGGCGGGAGGGTGACGACGGGTGGGACCTACGACAGCGGAAAACGAAAATACGGAGAAGATAAACTTGCCGTGCGAGTCCGGAACATGTCGCATTTCCGAGATGGCGAGGCCGCGCGCGGCTGCGTCCTTAATTAATGCGGCGTAGGTCGAGTGAGCCATCTCGTATTCCCGATCATGCGTTACATATAGAGCGTTTTCGCGTGCTGGCGTAGGCTCGACCACGCGAAGCATGTCGCCACACTCGATCCTCGCCGGAGCTTCGATTCCCCAATCGAGAAACGCTACGGCATTGCCCTCGCTCCGCAGAACGTTTGCGAGTTGCCGTGTACCGTCGGTCCAGAAGACACTGAATCCGTTGCGAACGGCGGCGCTGTGATAATTGCAGAGCAGAACTAGATCCGAAGCTCCCATGAGCGCCAGCGCCGCAATGGAAAGCGCGTACCGCAGCCGGGCACGAGCGCGGTTCATCAACGCCGCGGCGGTCGCGGCGACAATGAACTGCGGCGCGGGATACAGCAGCACCGTATGATGCGGTCCCGCGCCGGAGGTGCCGCCAAGCAGGAAAAGCGCTTCAGTCGAAAGAGCGGCAACCCACGCGAAAGCGATTGGCTTGAACAAAGGACAACTCGCGAGAAACGGTAGCTCCAGTGCGCACAATATCAAACCCAGCGGCAAGAGGCTGCCAGTGCCCAACGAAGAATTGCTATACCACGTCCTTGCTAACTCGCCCAGCGGCGCGCCTTGCAGTTTCAAAAGCTCGCCTGGAGCGCTCCGGACCATATAGTGCTCCAGCGCCTTGCCATCTAGCGTCAATCGCAGCATCATGAGTTTTTCTTGAAGCGGCACGCGTTCCGATTGAGCCGATGCTTTCAAGGTGGCGCCGCCTGTCCGAAGGTTGAACTGAACGAGCGGACCTGCGCCGATCAGTAATGCGATCAGGGCAATCCCGACATTGCCAAATTGAGCGTGCCGCCGGAGCCGTTGCGGAAACACCACAATGCAGGCGACCAAAACGCCTGCGAGTTGAAAGGCGAAAATCACCTTATACCAGAGCATCACACCCGCCAGAAGGAATCCGGCGGCGAGGGCGAGGCTCGTTCTGGATTTATCGAATTCGTTCAATAGCCATACGAAACCAACGCCACCAGCCAGAAGCAGCGTCACGGGCCCCCAATCGAAAACACCGGTGAGTATAAACGTAGCGTCGAACGCAAGCAAAATTGCCGCGCCGATAGCGGCCATGTCGCCCGCTACTCTGCGAACCAGAGCCGCGAACAACAACAGCGTTCCCAAGCTGAAGAGGCACGCCGGGAGTCGTATCGACCAAATGCTTGGAGACCACATTCGGAAGATGGGCCAATACAACCACGTCTTCAAACAACCGACGTAGTCCATCAACATTAGCGGCAGGCGATGCTTGCCCAGTTGGAGGCTGTAAAGGGGGGATTCCCCGTGCAGGAACGGGCGCAGAAACAAAACTTCGTCCTGCTCAATCCCGGGGAGTCTTAGGAACCAAAGCTGCGCACCGAGAAGTGCTGCAGCGATGACGACGCAGACGCACCAAAAACCGCGAAGCTTCGGAGTGCAGCTCAGCCCCTGCGCTGTCGCATCGGTCTGTCCTGTTTCCGCGACTCGGACCGGCCCGATGTCTCTCGCCATGATTTACGGTATCACCTGGCATCGATGAAAGCTCCCGGCATCGCCAGACCCGGCCCGCGCCATGCGGACGTGTTCGCGAGGAAAAAGAAGCGGCCCGCCTCCGTTGCAGTCGCGGTATGCGTGGCGCCGCCGGAGGCCAGGGCGGGCGGCTGCCCTGCCGGGTATGTTGCTCGGTGCCGCTCAGGCAGGCTCCGTGTCCGGAACTGTGGTAGACGGCGCAGGTGCGCCGGTGGCCGGCGCCCTAGTGACATACAACAATGTTGTGGACATGCAACCGTCGATGACGGGAGCCCCCGTCCCCAACGGGCCTATTGTCGGAGCGGCCCTAAGTACGGGGCAGGATGGCACGTTCTCGGCCTCGATACCGCCGGGTACCTATTATTTTTGCGCCGCCGGTGTGAAGCCCACTCATATAGGGACCTGCGGGCCGGGGGGAACGGGAGCGGCAGCGATCCAGCTCTCCGCCGGGCAGAGTATACAGGGTCTGACTCTACAAATCGTCGATGGCGCGCTCGTAACCATTAGCGTGCGAGATGCCTCCGGCAAGGTCCATGAACTCACGGACACGCCAGTCGTCGACGGCCACATACCCCTCTCTGGGGCCAACTTCGCCGTGGGCTTGTTCGTCGGATCGTGGTACGCCCGCGTCCCGCTCCTCAGCGCGCAGAACGGCGTGCGTCGATACCAACTGGCAGTTCCGAGAGACGGCTCCGTCAGTCTCTATCTCGACACGGACCTAGCCGCGACGGATCAGAACGGCACGGCGGTGCCCACGCGTCAAGCTGGTGTAGCGGTTCCGGCTAACGGACAGGCCGCACTCGCGTTCAGCGTGGTTATCCCGTGAAATAGCAGCTGGCGTGCCCAAACCTTCGCGATGGAGACTCTCGCCGGGTCTCCATCGCGCCCTCAGATTCGGGGGCGGCATAATATGGGGCACGCCTGGCGCGCAGCATCGCCCTCTTCACAGCAGCACCAGCCCCCTCCGGATTCCAATCGTCGCCGCCTCCGTCCGCCCTGCTGCGTCAGCACTCCTGGGGCGCCATGTTCGAATTGCACGAATTCCCGTAAACGTCCGGCGATGGCACTGTCAATGATTCCCATAGTTAAGTCGGCCTAAGAACCACAGCTCAACCCGACACCGGACGGCCTCTTTTTTGTCTCACGCGGCACGTTTCCCGTCCGTGAAATCATCCTTGCCGCTGGTACGCCTATCGGAAAGCGTCGAGGCAGCTTCAAAGGAAGCGGCTGGGTTTGCTCCAAGATGGGCACCAGTGTCCACGGCCGGGCATTCTATTTTGGCAGTACAAGCGGGCCAGTCGACGAGAGCATGTGGGTGAATGTTCGCATCCGGTGCGGGAGTGGACATGCCGCATCCGCGCTCGTAGAACAGGGATATGTGCGCGCGCCTTCACCAGGTCTTCGTATTTACCGGTGCCCGACCTGTGGCGCCCGAAATCCATTCACAGAACGTCTTAGGTGCGCTCTTCGCGATGAATGTTTGTTAACGGCCGCGCGGGCGCAGGCTCGACATGCACCAGCACGTCGGCGATGAAGTCCAGGCTTTCTCTGATGCGGATTCGTACCTGCGTGGCAATCTCGTGCGACTCGCGAACCGTGATCCCGGGATCGACCTCGAGATGCAAGTCCACGTGGTATTGAAAGCCGGTCTTCCGGGCGTAACACTTTTCAACACCTTCGACGCCCGGGACTTCGAGCGCCACCCGGCGAATCCGGCTCATGATCCTTTCATCGGGCATGGTGTCCACAAGCTGGAGCGAAGTCTCCTGCACCACCCGGATGCCGGTGAATACGACGATGAGGCCCACGGCGCATCCGCCGTAATGGTCGGCCGCGAGAAAGCGCGCCGGATCCCACAACGTCAGTCCCAGCGCTAGCAGCGCGGCAGAGCCCGAAAGGATGTCGACCGCATCATTGCGCGCATCGGCGATCAGCGCCGCGCTGCGAACGCGCCTGCCGTGGCGGAACTTCACCGCCGAAAGCACGCTCTTCACGAGGATCGAGACCGCCACCGGCCAGACGCCGAACCAGGCGGGCGGAGCGTGCGGTTCGAAGGCGTGCTCGAGGGAGTGGACGCAGATGGCAGCGCCGGCGGCAGCCAGCAGAACCCCCACCGCCAGGCCGCTGAGCGTTTCGAACCTGCCGTGGCCGTAGGGATGATTCTCGTCGGGCGGTTTCGAGGCGGCCACCAGGCCGAACAGCACGATCGAGGACGCCACGACATCGCCGGCGGATTCAAAACCGTCCGCGACCACCGACGTCGATCCCGCCAGCCAGCCGATGAACAGCTTCGCGAGCGCCAGCACGCTGCTGACGCCAACACTCGAGACGGCGATCCACCTGGCCGTCCGGGCGTTCCCGGCCTGCCGTGCGGCTGAGTCCACCGCCATCGGCTCCTTTGGCTCTATTGTCATTGAAGACGGAATGAAGTTCCGGAATCTGAAAAAACAGAATGACGCCGGATCGGCATCGGCCGGTCCTTATTTCTTTGATCTGCTCGATTTCAACGCCAGCGTGATTCCTCGTAAAACGGCGTCCATAGCGCCCAGTTGATGCTCCCAAATCCGCAACACCCGCCAGCCATCCTGTTTCAGTTGAGCCGTGGTCCTCCTGTCACGCTCACGATTGCGTGCCACCTTCCGATCCCAGTATTCCTCGTGTGACGAAGGCCTTCTGTAGCACTTAGAACATCCGTGCCAGTAACAGCCATCCACAAACAATAGCAGGCGCTGTTTCCGGAACGCAAAATCGGGCTTCCCACAAAGATCGGGCGCGTTCAATTCCCACCCCCGGATGCCAGCCTGGATCAGGCAGGCCCTGACCCGCCATTCGGTTGACCGATTTCGTCGAGACCGGACCTGTGCCATTACCCGTGAGCGGGTCGCCGGGGAGACAGTGTCCATCTTCAGACCTCTTCGCCGGGTTCAACAATCGGCACACCGCCGCTAATCTCGTCGTGCCGCTGCGTGGCAAGCCGCTCGAGACGCCGAGCTTGCGTCATAAGCGTGCGCCGAAGCCCCTTTGATACCTTACGCTCACTGATGACCCGCGCGAGGGCAGCAATCGTGGTCGCACGTCTCGCTATTCGCACGTCCGGGTGTTTGCGCTGTTCGTACAGGCCTTCGGGAATGATGCGTGATCTGACAGACCGAGGGAGTTCGAGTAGATCCGTAGGCGCGATGTCACCTTCATTGAGCACCGCACCGAAGCTGGATTCACTCAATACACGCTGAAAAACGGTGTACTCGGCGGCGTTCAGTCTTCTCTTCGCCTCATGATCTTTCTTGTCTCTTCCTTCCAGCTCCCAGAGCGGCCACACTTCGATCTCAGCCACCTCAAATGGGTCCAACACGTTCATTGCTACGGCGTCAGTGCGCTGATTCGTGAGATGCCGGCCGATCCGCACCTGCAACATCTCATTCGTCTGACCGACGTAAATCGGTTCGCCGTCGTAGTCGTAGAAGGCGTAAACACCCCACTTCGCTTTGCCGATTTTCCGTCCGCTGGCGTCGGGGGTGTCCAAGAATGCCCGAATTTGCAGACGGATGGCAGCTACGTCTTGTGGGGCACCTAGCGGTTCGTTCTCTTGTGGCGGCATTAAGCCGCTATCATAACCCGAATAGCCTCGGCGATTTGCGTCAGGAGATGTTTGTTCAGCCAACGCACAACTGGAACCGCAAGCCCGTCACCGAACAGGTGGTAGGCATCGTTGTACTTTGTTGGTAACGGATAATCGTCAGGTACGCCCATAAGCCGTGCGGCTTCTCGTGGCGACAACAACCGTGACCGAATTCTACGGCCCTCGACGACAACGATGGTCTGCCGACTTGAACCGCCAACGGGCGTCCTGAGGCAACCGGAAATCTGATCGAACCGGATTTCGGCTCTTTGCACCTTCACGCCATCCTCGTTCGGACGTATTCTCCGGTACACGGTGCCGACGATGTTCGTTTTGAGCAGGCGCGCCTTTCTCAGCTTCTCCAAATGGAGCGGCGACATCAAGCTGATAATGTGGTCGGTCTGTTCCTTCGTGTGCCACTCAACTCCCCTCGGTGGTTCTTCGATGAGACTGGCAAGTGACGGAATCGGCTCGTTGGGGATTGGAAGGTTCCACCAGATCCAAGCATCCTGCAGTCGTTCTGGCAGACGTTCGAAAGCTGATCGCAGCGACTTGGTATGCCACGGCTCCGACGCATTAGACAACGCGAGCTGCGACGGAACGGCGACTTGCCCATGCACGCCCACTATGAAAAGCCGCGGCCGGGAGTGCGGCAAGAACCTCACGGCATCCATGACCAGCGCACCGACTCGGTACCCCTGTAGCTCCAAGGCCCCAATGATCGTAGCGAAGTCCCGTCCGTCGTGCGACGTCAGCGCCCCGATCACGTTCTCCAGAACGACAATGCGCGGAATCCGGCCAAGGCCGATCATGCCTCGCACGAGTTTCCAAAACGGGTTGAACGTTCCGCTGCGCTCACCCGCCAGCCCCGCGCCATTTCCCGCAAGCGACAAATCTTGACAGGGAAAGGAACCCCAAACCAGAGTCGGCGTGCCAGGGAGATCGCTCGGCGTCAGGTCCGCGATGCTGCACACCCGCAGTTCCGATCCACCGAAATAGGCTCGGTAGGCGGCGGCCTTCTTCTCGCACCAGTCATTCGCAAAAGCACAGTCCCAGTCGGCACCCAAGCCGAGCCGAGCCATACCGCCGCCGGCGAAAAACTCGAAAAGCGTGAGCGGCCGCAGTCGCATTCGGTTGAATTGTAACCGTTCGTTGCGGTCCCTGTCCACGCCTTCTCGTATCGGCCGAAGACTGCAAAATCTGTAGCCGGTCTCCGCGGGCAGCGGCTGAACGAGATCGCTCAAAAAGCGGTCTCTCGCGCCAATCTGGTAGACTCATATTTTCACGATGAGCTCCAAGCAAAAGAAGCCCAAAGAACCGATGCCGCCTCTGAACGTCTGGGGGCCCGCGCTGGCCCTGGCATGGTTTATCCCCGGGGGCGGCCACTTCCTGCTGAAGCGCTACGGCCGGGCTTGGCTGCTGCTCGGCTCCGTCGTCGCCATGTTTCTGTTCGGCCTCATGATGCGGGGCCAGTTCCTCAGCCCGCGGGGCGGGGACCTGCTTACGGTGCTCATGTACTATGGCGGCTTCCTGTCGAACCTCGCGGCCGGAGTCCCGTATGTGCTGGCTACATGGCTCGGCTATTCCCAACCGGATGTC
>Ga0326728_10001752_pt1 | contig 75133 bp, 69 predicted proteins | sample MB3enrmetagenome_FD_207602 | JGI IMG/M metagenome (GOLD analysis project Ga0326728, IMG submission 207602) | Lab enriched peat soil microbial communities from McLean, Ithaca, NY, United States - MB31MN | ecosystem: Environmental > Terrestrial > Soil > Wetlands > Peat | place: USA: New York...
CCTACAAGGAATGGTTGAAGAAACTCAGACGACAAGACAATGCAGCCTCGAAAATTGCTTTTCTTGCGATTTGGGACGCACAGCTAAGACGAGAGGATGACGGGAATAATCAATGAGTGAAAAGCCAAAGAAAGAACCCTGGGGGAAACGGTGTCAGGTACCCTTTCTCCTCCCCGGGGTTCAGGTGGCTGGCGCAGAGCGAAGCTCTGCGGTCACCCGTTCCCATCCCGAACACGGAAGTTAAGCCCTCCCGGGCCCATGGTACTGCGCGGGCGACTGCGTGGGAGAGTCGGTCGTCGCCGGGGTTAAACTTTCATTCCCTCTTCATGACTCCCTCCACCGCCAAGCGGGGCGCCATCTCCTGCATCGTCCCCATGGTCAGCCAGTAGATCACACCGACTTTGTCTTTACAGAGCCGTGCTGATCTCTGATTCCGCCCGCATCCGCCGGCTACTTCTTCGCCTGCTTGACCAGGGCGTCCCGCTCCTCGGATGCCGTCGGCAACGTGAACTGCGCGTCTCCCCCTATCCTCTTCAAGAAGAACAGCGCGTAGTCGCACAGCCGGTACTTGTACTGCTGCGCCAGCATGTACTCCTTCGAGCCGAACAGCGGCGCCAGCCGCGTCTCGCCGAGCATGCGCTTCAAGGCCGGAGCGGCGGTCCGCCCTGCCTCGATCATGGCGTTCGACGCGTCCTCCAGGTAGACGCCCGGCAACCCCCATGTATTGAAGGTCTTGGACGCCTGCAAGGCATCGGTCAGCACCTTCGCCCGCGTCCCGGCAGGTACGTCCATGTAAGCCTTGTTATCCACCTTGCGCAGCAACAGCAGCGGCAGCAGCCCGCTGGCATTTTGGTTCTCCTTCACCAGCGCCGTCAGAGCATTCGGATCTACGTCCTTTCGCGTCTTCAACTCCCGGTAGGCCAGCGAGTTGAAGGGCTCCCTCAGCGCCTTGCTCTGCTCCACCAGGTGGTTCAGCAGCGTGGCGTTGTCCATCGCATGATAGGTTTGTGCGGTCTGGGCGGCCTCTCTCATCTGCGCTTCCAGCCTGGTCTTGGCAGCGCTCTGGTCCGCCGACAGCGGCACGGTCTTCTCTTTGCTTGCGCATCCGGCAAAGCAGATGCACAAGAGGATCGATACGTGGACTGTTCCCAGGTATTTCATGTCGTTGCTCCAGTCATCTGCGAGTTATAGATCGCTCAAGGCCGGTAACGTGACAGCAGAAGGCAAAGTCGCGGTCCCGTCGTACTCCGAGCCCGATGTCGGCGCCCACGCGTTCCACGCCGCCACCGCGTTCTGGAACTCCGTATCCAGGTCCTTCCACGCCGGCGCGGTGATGAACTGCTGCCCCGTATCGGTGCTGTCCAGGATGTAGCTCCAGAAGTAGTAGCCGAGAATCTTGTTCTTGCACGTCTCGGAGGAGTAGCAGACAGACACATCCACCGCATAAAAGTAGGTGTTGGGCCCCCAGCCTCCGGGGTCGTCGTTCAACGTGCTCGGCTTGCCGTTGGACCCGGGCAGGCCGTAGACGGCGGCGAACGTCCCGTTATTCTGCAGGCTGTAGTACGCGTAAGCCCACCCATCCAGCTGATCAATGGCCCAGCCGTTGGCGTCCGACCGCGTTCCTTGCGGCTGGTCGGAAGCGTACAGGTTCATGTGATTGGTTTCGTCGTAGACCCAGGTCATCTGGATGATCGGGTCCTGGCTGCAGTCGCAGTTCTTGCCGCAATTGGCCGGGTTGAAGGTGAAGGTGTCGGTCAAGGGGAAGGTATTCCCGGTGGGCGTTCCCGAGAACGTCCACGTTCCGCACTCCAGTGTCGGTTGACACCCGGTGAGCAAAAAACAGGAGAGACACACGGCGCTGGCCAGCGCCAGCAATCCCACGCTTCGTGCTTTCATATGGAATATCCTTTTTAACCGGGATTTCCTTTTTGCCATAATCCAAGCCCTGTACTATACGTCTCGGAAGCCCGCTGTCAAGGACTATTTTGCAGTGGAAGGGCCAGCGCGCCACTCGGCACTCCGGGGCCATCGCGCCGGAGAGTCACGGTCACCCATCGCGGAGCAGCGTGCCTCTTTACGAGTTCGCGTAGCAGGGTTAAGCCCTCCAGGGCCCATGGTACTGCGCGGGGGACCGCGTCGGAGAGTCGGTCGTCGCCGGGACTAATCAGGACGAAGCGGGCTGGCCACAGACCAGCTCGTTTCTGCTTGCGGACACCGAACGCTGCACCGCGTCCCCGCGTCCGCCCGGTGAGTTGTGCCGCCCACCAGGTAGTGGTAGTCTTGGAGGAAGAGGACAGAGGCGATGACGCGGATCACTGAGGCCATTTACACTCACGGAGTTCTCAAGCCCACAGCCGACTTGGAGCTGCGCGAGCAGCAGCGTGTCCGTGTGATCGTCGAACCCATTGAGGAGCGTGACGAGGATCGAGCCGCAGCGGTGGCTCGTTTGAAGGCAGGAATCGCCGGCATGCGTTTCTTCTCGAATGGGCGACTTCCCACGCGAGATGAGTTGCATGATCGCACTTGATACCAACGTCCTCATCTACGCGTGCGATCGGTCAGATTCCAAGCGACAACAGGCCGCGATCGATCTCGTGGCGAGCTCCCATGAGGGCATTTTACTTTGGCAAGTGGCCTGTGAGTTCATTGCAGCATCCCGCAAGCTGAGTTCACAAGGGTTTACGACAGCGGATGCTTGGAGCCGTCTCGCCGAATTTATGGGTGTGCTACCTCTCGTTCTCCCGAGTTCAGGCATGCTTCGGCGCTCCGAGAGCTTGCACGTCATCCATGGCGTGTCCTTTTGGGATGCGCTCATTCTTGCTGCGTGCGTTGAGGCCGGGGTCGAGACTCTTTATTCGGAGGATATTCCAGGCCTCCCGATAGTTGGAGGGCTCCAAGTCGTCAACCCATTCGCTTGAGCCGCTGCACCTTGAGCTTTGAAGACAGCCGCTGTTGTGTGCTATCCTCGCCGATGAGTGGGAGTGTGACGTGCCGGTAGACTGGAAAGATGACATCGCAAGCGACGCTGAAATCCTCCATGGAAAGCCGCGCCTCAAGGGAACCCGCGTCCCCGTGAGCCTGATTCTAGGATACCTGGCTGCGGGCCAGACGGCCGAGGAGCTTATCGCCGAATTCCCTGATTTGACCCGCGACCAGATTGCTGCCTGCCTCGACTACGCCCGCGACCGCAGACGACGAATCAGGTTGATGTAGGTTGTGCCCGAGAAGGTCGTCTCAAACCCGAAGTCGGCCCCGCGACTTGCGAACCATTCAATCTGCTCAAGCATTAGCCGAGCTTGAAAGGCAACCGCCGAGCGTTCAGAATGGCTTTGTCGGTCCGTGATGCCGAGGAGTGGCAGTGGCCCATCCGAAATCTTCCCAATCGATGCACGTCATGGATGAGATCATCGCTCACGGTTTCCCGCGCCAGCGAGGACGCCTGATTCACGCCCTGGTGGGGGGCTCGCAGCTTCATGGCGTGAAGCTTGAAGGGACTGACGACCGCGACCTCTATGGAATTTACATCGAGACGCCCGAATGTTGTTTCTGGCAAGGTCTTGAACATTTCGTCGCGTCCACGGCGCCGCAAAGCCAGCGCAATCAGGCGGGAGATGTGGACGTGATCTGCTACTCGCTACGAAGATTCGCGCGACTGGCCGCCGCCGGCAATCCCACCATCCTGCACATGCTCTTCACGCCGGCCGACAGCCAGGAAGTCTTCTGGAGCGCCGTGATCGCTTCGCGCGACTTGTTTCTGGCCAAAGCCCACGCGCTCAAATACCAAGGCTATGCGGATGCCCAGCTTCGCCGCATGACAGGCGACCGCGGCCGCGGAAAACACGGCCAGCGGCCGGAGCTGGAACAGCAATTCGGCTACGACGTGAAAGCCGCGATGCACGTCCTCCGCCTTCTCGACGAAGGCATCGAGTTTGTGAGCCGGGGTTGGGTAACGCTACCCCGCCCCGAACCCGAACGGAGCAAATTGCTCGCAGTCCGGCGCGGGGAATGGTCCCAGGACCGGGTCATAGCAGAAGCCAATCGTCTGTTCGCAGAACTCGATGCCGCCACGGAACACTCACCGCTGCCCGAGCGCGTGGACCTGGACGCCATCGGCAGGCTCGTGACCGAAATCTGTCTTGACGCTTGGGAGCAATGGGGATGGAGCGGGAAGCGGGAAGGGGGTGCGTCTCATGGATGGACGGAACCGAAGTGATGTGGCGCGTGGAGCAGACGTTTCAGTTGTCCTCAAAGAGGACCCACCCACGGGGAAACAAACCCGAGGCATCGTCCAGGACCTTCTCACGAGGTCCGGGTTTCACCCGCGCGGCATCAAGGTGAGGTTGCAGGGCGGTAAGGTCGGCAGGGTTCAAGTCATCCATAGCGCCGGGCGTCCCTAGTCGCGCTTGGTCACCGCGGGCCTGGCGGCCGCAGGCATGGAGGCGCGTGAGTAGCCGAATCTGGCTGGCGCAATCGATGTCTATGCGTTCTTGGGCCGTATCACGACGATATGTTTGTTCTTCGCGTCGGCTGGCGCAGAGCGAAGCTCTGCGCTTCAGCAAGCTGTGTCTTCCCAGACCGCCGGCTACCAACGTTCAGACACTACCAACCTGCTCTGAGCACGCCGTCGGTGGTATGATTCAGATCATGAGCATCTACGCGACACTTTGGAAGTTGAAGTTTCCTAAAGATGGAGACGATTTCACAGGATGCGATTGGATCGAAGTGACGGCACAAGGAGTTCCAGCGCATATCGGGTCGCCAAGCCCCGGCGCCGGATACGCGAGCGGTGATCCGTTTGGCGCGTTTCTGCCGCCGCCGGTGGCGGTTGATTCAGAGGGCGACGCCCCGCACCTGCGAGCGGTGGTTTTCATCACCGAGCTTACCCAAAAAGGAACTGAGCGAAGCGGTCAGGAATATCAATCGCCATTGCTCGTTTTGACCGGCGAAGAGTACGACAAAATCACGTTTGCGGATTTGTATGAGCGCATCTGCTCTGTTTTGCGAGGCAATCGAGCGCCCGTTATTGCTCAAATCATTCTTCCGGATGGGTCAAACGAAATCATTCGCCACCGACCAAGACCTGCGGAATAACTCGGTGGCGTCGCCGACGCGGCATGCCGCTATGATAGGCCTCGCACCCGCGTCCCCACGGGGTCATTTCCCGAGGTAGTGCCGTGGAGGAGGGCCAAGTGCGTCCGCCTCGCGCTACCTGCTGGCAGTCACGTTACCCTGCTGGTCATGGCACAGAAACGACACAGAGAAGAAACTGGCTTTGCTGCCAGTGACATGGTAAAAGTAGATCATGAAGACGATCCATGCAGTCTATGAAAGCGGCGTATTCCGACCGCTGGAAACGGTCGAACTGCCGGAGCGCACTGAGGTGGAGTTTGAGCCACGCCGGGTTGCGCAAGCGGAAGATCGTAATGGCCAACTGGACGGCATTTACGCCATTTTGGGCGAGCGCTACCAATCAGGCGAACCCGATGTGGCTGCCCGCCATGATGAGCACCAGCCATGACTGTCTTCTTGGACACAGTTGGTCTGTTGGCCGTCTGGGACGAAAGCGACCAATGGCACCGTGGGGCGCAGGCGTGTTTTTCGGAATTGTCGAGTTGCCGGGCGGATTTGGTCACCAGCAGTTTCGTCTTGCTCGAATGTGGCAACGCCGCCGCCCGCAGACCATACCGCTCCGCCGTCAGCCGATTGCGCAAGCAGATGGAGTTGGGGCATCATCTTGTCGTGCCGACCACAGAAGATTGGCAGACCGCGTGGCTGGCCTTCGAGCGTGGTGCGGCTGATAACGCCGGCATTGTGGACCACGTCTCGTTCACGATCATGCGGCGCATGGGAATATCCAAAGCATTTACCAACGACGGGCACTTCCGAGCGGCTGGATTTGAGACGCTGTTTTGAGACTGGTATGGACATCTACGCAACACTTTGGGGGCGGGTAGCGCGAAGGTGGAGCTTTGGCCTCCTCCGCGGCTCGTCATCTGGCCCGGTCTACGGAGCGGCTTTCCCATGGCCATCAATCGCGGGTGCTCTGATCGGTGGTGTCGCAGACGCGACATGCCGCCCATGATAGGCCTTGCACCCGCGTCCCCAAGCGGTCATCTCCAGATCTAGTGCCGCGGAGGAGGCCAAAGTACGTCCACGCGCTGCCTGCTCAAAGGGGATTACTCGTTACCTTTACGCCTGCGCTCTTCGCATAAAGTCCCGGAAAATAGGGTAGAATAACCATGAGGAAACGATTATGAGCGAGCCAACGAAGACTCTTGAGGAAATGGTGCGTGAAGTCCCTTCAGAATGTAGGGCGCAGCTTCGGGACTACGTCCAGTCCTTGCTGGCTCGGCGTTCCGTCGGGCAACCCGGCAAGCCGCAATTCGCGTGGGCGGGCGCGCTCGAAGGATTGCGGGATCAGTACACCTCCGTAGAGTTGCAGCACCGCATTGCGCGTTGGAGAGCCGACGGCGAATGAGATTGCTTGTCGATACCAACCTCTTCATCGAAGTGTTGCTGAATCAGGCCAACGCCGGCGACGCCCGAACCTTCCTCGAAAACCGCCAGGGTCACGAACTGTATGTCTCGGATTTTGCGCTGCATTCGATCGGTCTTCTGCTGTTCCGGCACAAGCAACACCAGGTTTTCCGCCAATTCCTGCAAGATGTGATTGACAGAGTGGGCATCGGAATGGTGTGCCTGAGCGCGCCGGAGATGGACGCCCTCGTTGACGTGGCGGCGAAATTCAACCTGGACTTCGATGACGCTTACCAGTACAGCGCCGCCAGAAGGCATGGGCTAAAAATCGTGAGCTTTGACGCCGACTTCGACCGAACTACGGAAGGCCGGCTTCTTCCCGCCGATGTTCTGTAATTTCCGGTGCTGAGGTTCGGACCAAACTTCAGCACCTCTGGGCTCAACTGTCGGAGCAGCTATCAGACGCGCGCGGCTCAACAATTAAGTACGGCGGCGGCGATCCTGAGTCACGTAAGCTGCTTTCGACGCTTTCGGCGGCAGTGGAAAGTTTAGAGGACTTGGACGTGCAGCCGGACACCATAGAACTGGCTCGCACCATGAAGCCCCTTATTCGCAGCCTCGTGGAGCTTGCATCCACTGTGCAGGGAGGGAAGTAACGTGCTGTTTCTCATCGAATATGATCGTCCTACTGGAACGCTCGTGCAGCTTCGGAAATTTGACGATTCGGAGCGACAGGTCGCACTGGATGCTCGCTTCGAACTCGAACTGAAGCTTAACCGTGAGGGTGTTCAGCACGAGGTGGTAATTTTGGAAGCTCCCAGCGAGGATGCAGTGCGCCATACTCACGGCCGTTATTTCAAGGATTTGGCCGAGCTTGTGAGGGAATGGAGCACGAGCCCGTAAGTCGGTGGCGCACCCATCGCCGTTTAGGTACACATCCCCAGCGTTGCAACTTCTCGCGCCCGAGTGTTCGCGGCAGGGCGAGCGCAGCCTTGCGATTTCGGGCCGACCAGGGCCATGGATCGGGAGATCTCACTGGGCTTCTCTTGAAACTGCAACAGGCCGGTTCGAAATGGCGTCCAGCGATCGGCATAGTAGGAATACCGGCGGCCATCATCAGAGACGTGAATCGCAGAGCGGTGCTCGCTCTGCGCCAGCCTGCCCGGGCGAGTATGACACTCGTCCCTCTTCACCCGCTGTTGTTTCCTCGGTTATCGTCCTGCCCCTCGGGTGAAGCCTCCTCCTTCTTCTCGGCGTCTCGATGGCTTGGTGGCGCATCAGCGAGGGTACGATCCAGCAGCTTGGCGAGGGAGTCGAGATTGCCCTTCGGGTTGTTGATCTGAATCCAAAGGGTTCCTCCCGACCGCTTGCGCACGAGCTCATTCAACCAGACGCCAATGCCGACGTCGATTTGGTCGAGCTCGTCGCGCAGGGAAGTTCTGGGGAAGAGAACGTCGACCAGGGATTGAGCGAGCGCCAGGAGTTGTTCGCCGCTGGGAATTGACGATTGTCGATTGCCGATTGCCGATTGCTCTGAAGACGAAACTCGAAAGTCGAAATTTGAAACTCGCCCGTCCGATGCAGTTTCGGGCTGCGAATCTCGGGTTTCGTCTTCCCGAGTTTCGATTTTCGAGTTTCGATTTTCGTCCTGGCAATCGTCAATCGACAATCGACAATCGTCAATTCGCCCGGTGGCTGCGGCCAGGAAGGTACGCAGGCGTTCGGCATCGCGCTGCGCTTCCTCGGCGTAACGCGTGAAGCAATACTCGGTGAGCGTGGCAATGCGACGGAGGATGGTCCGCTCCTTCCGATCCACGGGCAGAAAGACAGCCTCCAGAGATTGCCGGATTGACGATTCTCGATGGCCGATTGAAGAGGCCGCCCCAGCGGTTTCGGTTCTTGGCTTTCCAGCTTCGAGTTCTGCGGCGCCAGTTTTGGTTTCGGAATTTGCGGTTTCGAGGCTTGCGTCACCGGTTTCGGCTCTGGCGCCACGCGTTTCTGATTTCGAGTTTCCGGTCTCGACTTCCCCGGCTTTGCCATCGTCACGGGTCAATCCACAATCTCCACCGTTGGCCGCTGCCGAGTTGTGACGCTCGATCGCCGCCTCTACGACTCGCGCCACTTCCTTGTCGTAAGCCGCCATGTGGGGTGGAGGGGGTGGCTGAAAGTGGATTTTGTATTCCGATCGCCGCTCTACCAAGTCCGTTAGCAGGCGCACAATCTGCGCCCAAATTCGGTGCATCTGGTCCTCGAGGTGGTCGCGGTGGAGTAGCGCGTCCGGCATACAGTAAGCACGCTGCCAGGTGGCCTGGGGAGCCAGGATTGAGGGCCGTCGATGGCCGGTTGACGGTGGAGCAGGCAATTCTGAATTCTGAACGGTGACTGGTGAATGGCCGGAATCCGGTCTTGAGTTTCCAGGTTCGAGCTTTAAATTGTCAAGCGGCGCGTGCCAATCTTCAAACCCCAGGCATTCGGTAAAGACCTGGTCCAGTTGCAACCGCTCCCAGGAGGCTTGGGCAGGGTAAAGGCGCAGGCGGCGCCAGCAGGCTTCGGCAAGAGCGGCGACCAGCTCCTCCTCCTCTTTCCAAGAGGGTGCAACGAGGCGATGGAATTGTGCGAGGTGCTCCTCATAAGCCTTGGGGTCTTCGCCCAGGCGCGCGACGCTGGTTTTCATGTCGCGGGCGGAGAAGCCGTGCTTGAGGGCGTTCATGCGGCAGCGCTCGTTTCCCTCGGGGCTTTTGCGGCCGGCAATGGCCTTTTCCAGGTTGGCCATGCTGGCGGTGTCGCGCTTCTCCGTGGATCGATAGATTTTCTCCTTGGGCGCCTGGTGGGCCTTCTTGATATTGGCGCGGCGCGCGGCCAGCGCCTTCCTGGTCAGCGTGTACTTCCGCTTCTTCTTTTCTTTCGCGGGTTGAGCTTCTACCGGTTCGTCCATCGTATCCCCGGGGTGGCGTGCCCCTGACAGGGCACTCACCGTGCGCCCCTCTCTCGGCAGCCCTCCCGGGCACGCGCCAGGTGCCCGTTTCCGGCGCGGTCCGGGCAAGCTGGCGGAGACTCGGAGGAGAGGCGCCGATAACTAGGCTATCAGATGGCCACGCGCTTTGTCAAGAGGGCGAATCACGACGCTGGTGCTGGCGGTGTCCGCCCGCCACGCCCAAGAGAGCCCCACTACCCGGTTGTGCGATTCTTGGTCTTGAACATCGAACTGTGTTAACATCGATTTCGTAGCGGACAGTCGAGAACCAAAGGGAGGGTGGCCGTCACGGTGGGACGGCTATCGAAATCAGATCTGGCCGGGAAGGGCCAAAGCCATGACTGGTTTCTTTGCGCGGGAGCGAGGCGGCGTGGAGCGGCTGGCAACGCTCGCCGCTGTGATCGCCGGCATCCTGCTGGGGAGCCCGTCCGGCGTTCTCGACTCGTTCGGCCCGCATCATTCCGCGTCTTATGCTTTACTGTTCGCGCAGAGTGTCCCGACGAACCCTTCGCAGGACCCACCGAAGGAGTTGAAAGGCCCGGCGGGGGGTGCGGTCAACGCTTCTCCCGGCGGCATCCCGGCCGACAAGCAGCAAGGCGCAGAGATCACCATCCACCAGCGGCCCATCCACACCACGCCGATTCAGGTTGACGTCGACATGGTGGTGGTGACCGTGACCGTGACCGATCCCTATGACCGCATTGTCACCGGGCTTGACCAGACCAACTTCGAAATCTATGACGAAAAGGTGCCGCAGCAGATCGCAGCCTTCTCGACGGAGGACGCGCCGATCTCCGTGGGCCTGGTTTTCGATTCCAGCGGGTCGATGTCCGACAAGATCGAAAAGTCCAAGGAAGCAGCCCTCCAGTTCTTCAAGACATCTAACCCGCAAGATGAGTTTATGCTCATCAATTTTAACGAAAGGCCCGACTTGGTGAGCAGCTTCACCTCAAAGTTCGAGAACCTGCAGGACCGCTTGATCCTGGTGAAGGCGGGAGGCAGGACGGCCCTGCTGGACGCCATCTACCTTGGCATCGCGGAAATGAAGAAGGCCACCACCAACCGCAAGGCCCTGCTGGTGATCTCCGACGGAGGCGACAACCACAGCCGGTATACCGAGAGGGACATCCGGCGCGCGGTGAAGGAATCCGACGTGGAGATCTACACGGTGGGAGTATTCGAGCCGCTGCCGTCGCGCAGCCGCACGCCGGAGGAGAACAGCGGGGGGGGGCTGCTCAGCGAGCTGTCTGAGATGTCCGGCGGCAGAATGTTCAGCGTGGAGGACCCCAACGAGCTTCCCGACATCATGGAAAAAATCTCGATCCAACTGCGCAACCAGTACGTCATTGGGTACAAACCCTCGAACCTCATCCGCGACGGGCGCTGGCGTCGCATCAGGGTGAAGCTTAATCCTCCACGAGGCTTGCCGCCCCTCCAGGTCTACGCCCGCACGGGATACTATGCTCCGACTCAATAAGAAGGAAGGGAGCGCCGGCGCCCGCCGCCTGGTTTTGCTGGGTTTCCTCATCGCCTTGCCGGCGTGGCTGGCCGCCCAGCAGGCGCTCGCCCCCGCCCAGGCCGGCACCCCCGACCTTCAAAAGAAAGGCGGCAAATTCACCATCAACGTGGACGTGAGCCTTGTGGTCCTGCACGCCACCGTGCTCGACAAAAAGGGCCACATGGTGAACGACCTCTCGCAGGACAGTTTCACGGTCTACGAAGATGGCGCTCCCCAGAAGCTGGCGGTGTTTTCCCACGCCGATATCCCTGTCACCATGGGGATCATCATCGACGACAGCGGCAGCATGCGCGAAAAGCGCGCGGCGGTGAACGCCGCCGCCCTCACCTTCGTCAAGACGTCCAACCCCCAGGACCAGGTGTTCGTGGTCAACTTCAACGACGTTTCCTACCTGGACACGCCCGGGGACTTCGCGGCCGGCATCGAAGACCTGAGGTCGGCGCTGGAGAAGATCGACTCGCGCGGCGGCACTGCCCTTTACGACGCGGTCTACTTCTCGCTCGACCACCTGAAGCTCGGCAACCGCGACAAAAAAGTGATCCTGGTGATCACCGACGGCGAAGACAACGCCAGCCGCTACACCTTCGAGGAGCTGGTGGCGCACGCCCAGAAGGCCAACGCCGTGATCTATACCGTCGGCCTGCTCGGCAACGAAGAGACGGGGGGGTTGTTCAAGATCCACGGGGGAGAGTCGAAACGCGCCGCCAAGATCCTGAACAAACTGGCCGAGGTCACGGGCGGCGGTTCGTTTTTCCCCCATACCCTCGATGAGGTCGAAAATACCTGCGTGCAGATCGCGCACGATATCCGCAATCAATATACCCTGGCCTATTATCCTAGCAACACGCGGAAGGACGGGTCCTACCGCACGGTCCGCGTCGACGCCTCGCCGCCCGGCCGCCGCGAGCGCCTGACGGTGCGCACGCGGACCGGGTACTTTGCCCCCAAAGGCCAGCCGCCGGCCACCGTGGCGTCGGGCCAGTGAGGCCCCAGCCGAAATCAGAAGTCAGAAATCAGAAATCAGAAGAAGAGGGCGCTGCACCTCTAGCGGATCGGTAAACCAGTTGCGGCGCGCCGCGGCCCCAAATTGCGTCTTGCAGAGCCTGTCCTAGCCGGTGATCTGCGCCAGGAAGCTCGTACCGTGAGGGAGTCGGAGGCCGAAGTTTTCGGCAATCGTCTGGCCGATATCGGCCAGCGTGGCGCGGGTTCCCAGGTTCACGCCGCGCCGCAGGGACGGGCCGGTGGCCAGGAGGGGAACATACTCGCGCGAGTGGTCGGTGCTGGGGCCCGCGGGATCACACCCGTGGTCGGCGGTGAAGATGAGCAAGTCGCGCGGTCGGAGCGGGGCGAGAAGCTGCGGCAAGAACGCGTCCAGGTCTTCGATAGCGCGGCCGTAGCCTTCGATGTCCAGCCGGTGGCCGTAGAGCATATCGAAATCCACCAGGTTGGTGAACACCAGTCCTCGCGACGGCTGCTCGACGGCGGCGCGAGTGCTTTCCAGCGCCTCGCGATTGTTTCTGCCCGGCAGCGCCCCCGTGATCCCGCGGTTCAGAAAAATGTCGGGAATCTTGCCGACCCCCAGCACATCGAGGCCCCGTTCGTTCAGCAGGTCGAGGAGCATGGGACGCGGTGGTTCCACGGCGAAGTCGTGGCGGCGATCGGTGCGCCGGAACGACCCGGGTTGGCCCACGAAGGGGCGGGCGATCACACGACCCACGCGGTGCTCACCCTGGAGCAGTTCGCGCGCGATCCTGCAGATCCGATACAGTTCGCCGACGGGGATCACATCTTCGTGCGCCGCAATCTGAAAGACACTGTCACCCGAGGTGTAGACGATCGGCCAGCCGGTCCTCAGGTGTTCAGCGCCCAATTGCTGGATGATCTCGGTGCCGGACGCCGGGAAGTTGCCAAGGGTCCGGCGGCCAATGCCCTGCTCGAACTTGTCCATCAGGTCGCGTGGGAAGCCGTGAGGATAAGTCGGGAAGGCGCGGTCAAGAATGATTCCGGCTATTTCCCAATGGCCGGCAGTAGTGTCCTTGCCGGGCGAGAGCAGCGTCGCTTTGCCGTAGGCGCCCTCCGGTTCGGAGCAAGGGGTGAGGCCCGCCAGCGGACGGATGTTGGCAAGGCCAAGGCGAACGAAGTTGGGAACGTCGAGGCCGCGCCGCTCGGCGATGTGACCCAGCGTGTCGCGGCCGGCGTCGCCCCACGCTGCGGCGTCGGGCTGTGCGCCGATGCCGACGCTATCCATCACCACGAGGACGACTCGGTCGAAGGGCATGTCGTGATCGTCAGCCACTCGGCACAGCCACGTCGTCGTGGATGAGAGTTTCCGTGAGGGCTTGAAAGTCCTGCGGATACTCCAGGGGCAGAGCGCTGGCCGCGTCGAGCCTGGACCACAAAAATGGCGGGAGGCCCCAGCCACCGGCGCCAAGGTTCTCGTCGAGCTGGCCTATCGTGCGCGCACCGATGATGATGGCCGTGATGCCAGGCAAGGCAAGCTGCCAGGCCAGTGACACTTGCGCCAGCGTTTTGCCGAGCGCTGCCGCCACGTCGCGGACCGCATCGAGAATCCGGAAGTTTTTCTCCGTGAGGAATTTGTCCGTCCAGCCGCGCGAAGCCGGGTCAGACTCAGCCAGTCGTGAGACCGGCGGCGCCGGTTCTCCGCGTTTGTACTTGCCGCTCAGGAACCCGCCGGCGAGCGGGCTCCAGGCGATGACGCCGATTCCCTCGTGCCGGCAGAGGGGCAGAAGCTCGCGATCGGCGAAGCGGCACACCAGGCTGTACTGCGGCTGCAGACACTCGAAGCGAGCCCATCCGCGCGCCTCGGAAATCCCCACGGCTCTCGCCAACTGCCATCCGGCAAAGTTCGAGCAGCCCAGGTATCGCACCTTGCCCGCCCGCACCAGCGACTCCAAAGTCGAGAGCGTTTCCTCCAGCGGTGTGCGCGAGTCGTAGCAGTGCACTTGATAAAGGTCGATGTAGTCCGTTTGCAGCCTGCGCAGGCTGGTCTCGACACTCTCCAGGATGTGTTTTCGCGACAAGCCCTTCTGGTTGGGACCCGGGCCGGTAGGAAAGAAGACCTTCGTGGCCAGGATCATCTGCTGGCGTTTTCCCCCTAGCGCCCTGCCGAGGATTTCTTCCGAACGCCCGCCCGCGTATCCGTCGGCCGTGTCGATAAAATTCCCGCCTTGATCGAGGAAGCGATCGAGAATCGTGAGGGACTCTCTCTCCTCGGTGCCCGGCGGGCTGGCAGGTCCCGGCGTACTTCCAAACGTCATGGTGCCGAGGCAGATCTCGGAAACTTTAAGGCCGGTTTTTCCCAAGAGCCGATAGCGCATTTTAGTCTGTCATTGGTCCGCGGTCCGTAGTCCGTTGCCAGGAAGCTCTCAGCCTCCTTCAGCCTTCAGTTCTCAGTTCGCTTCTTCCTACTGATTGCTGACGGCTGATAGCTGATGGCTTTCAACTGACAACGGACTACCGACCACTGACGACGGACGCCTTCCCTTTCACTTCACGTTGAAGGTGGTGGAGAGTTCCATGTTGCCCCACTGAATCGAGAGCTCTCCGGCGCCCTTTTCCTTCTCGAGCGTAATGGTGACCATCTCCGCAGGCTCCTTCTCCGTCTCTTCCTTTAAGGCAACCGAAGCGAAGTCCTGCGAGGCGTCGTGGTCCGTTCCCCACTGGCCATGCTGTTTGTTGAAGACCAGCTTCCAGGTGTCGCCCTGCTTCTGGGCCCAAAGGCTGTACTCGCCCTTGGGCACGGTGACATCGCCGAACGTAAGGTCCGCGGAGGTTGAAAACGTCGTGGACTTGTTGGAGCCCAGGCGCCAGACATCCGTCCCGAGCTGCGCCAGCAGATCCTTAACGTTGCGGCCTTTCAATGCCGGCCTGCCGTACTCTACCGTAACCGTGGCGCCCTTCAGCGCCAGCTTGGCAGTACCACGAGCGCCTGCCTGGGCAAAGCAGGCAGCGCTCACTGCCAGCACCGCAACTACAGCCAAGATTGCCAAAAACGATCTCTTCATCATCTCCTCCTTTAACGACGGCCCGCAGGCCGTCCGAATGGGATTCTCTAAGTTGGAATGCGGCTCTCAAGAGCCGCCTGAATACGATGCCGGAAACGCGCATCGCGGCCAGCGACACCGGATTATAGCCCTACCTCGCCCAGCCATGCCAGTGATCTGTTCCGCCGCAACCAAGCGCGTCGCGCGCAAAAGAAATCCACTCGGTCAGCGGTCCTTTCCAAGGCCGTCGAGAAACTGCTCCAACTCGCTGGGAAGCGGCGCCTCGAACCTCATCCTGCGACCCTTGCGCGGGTGACTGAATTCGAGGGCGGCCGCATGAAGGAAGTTACGACTGAGAGTCTTCTCTTGCTTGCCCCCAATCGCGATCCTCCCCGGAGCGCGGTAAAGCGTGTCGCCGACAATCGGGTGGCCGATCGACGAAAAGTGAACGCGGATCTGATGGGTGCGGCCGGTCTCGGGCTCCGCCCCCACCAGCGTGAAGTGCCGAAACCGGCGAATCACGCGATAACGCGTCCTCGCCTCACGCGCCCGGATGCCGTCGGCTCGCATGCGAGTGCGGTGGACGGGATCGCGGCCCACCGGCTTTTCAATCTCGCCGCTCGCCTTCTCCACACGGCCGTGCACCAGCGCGATGTAGCTCTTGTGGACGTCGCGGGCTTTGAACTGCGCGGAAAGCTCACGATGCGCGAAGTCGGTCTTCGCCACCACCACCAGCCCGGAGGTCATCCGGTCAAGACGATGGACAATCCCGGGACGCAGCTCACCGCCCTCACTGGAGAGCCGGCTGATGTGGTGCAGAAGGGCGTTCACGAGCGTGCCGGACTTTACGCCCGCGCCCACGTGGACCACCATGCCAGCGGGCTTATTCACCACCAGCAGATCGTCATCCTCGTAGAGGATGTCGACAGGCAGGTCTTCGGGCACCGCGCGCAGCTCGTGACGCGCGGCCCGAATGGTGACGCGCTCACCGCCTTCCACCTCGCGGCCCGCCTTGTAGACGGTCTCGGGACCAACCGTCACCATGCCCGATCGGATCTGGCGCTGGACTTGGTGACGGCTCCAGTCTGGCATGCGCCGCGCCAGGAACACATCCAAGCGGCGCCCCGCGTCCTCGGGGCCAGCGACGAATTCGCGCGTTTCTGACATCGGGAAGATGTCCTTGGTCCCTTGTCCTTGGTCCCTGGCCCCAGACCCGTAGTCGATGTGGTAGCGCCAAGGACCAAGGACGAATGACCAAGGACGTCTTTAGTCAGAAAAGATCACCTGCAAAATCAGAAAGCCCGCCCCTACCACGATGGCGCTATCGGCCAGGTTGAACGCGTACCAGTGATAACCGTTGTAGTAAAAGTCCAGGAAGTCGACCACACGCCCCCAGCGAATGCGATCCACCAGGTTGCTGAGGGCTCCCCCCAGAATCAACGCCAAGCCGACGCCGGATTCCCAAGTGATCCGGCGACTTCTCCAAACGATCACCGCCACGCTGACGAGTAATCCCGCCGACACCACGATCAGCAGGCCTTCCTTCCACGGCGCAGGTGAATCCGAGAAGAGCCCAAAGGCGGCGCCGACGTTCTTTACATGGGTGAGGTTGAAAACCTTCGGGATGACCGGGACAACCGCGTGCTCGGGAATGGAGGCCTCCACCATCGACTTCGTCGCCTGATCTGCGATGAAGACCAGCACGGCAAGGGCGGCGTAAACGATGCGCGACACGGTCTTGGAGCGAGTTCCCGATGCTTGCACCATATTCAATAACTTGCCAGGATTTCCCTACCCATCGTTCGTCGCAAGAACGACAGTCCATGACTGGGCGTCGCGCAGGCAACGACGGATCCTCAGAGGGCTCTTCGTTCTCTCTCCCACAGGGACCATAGGTTCCGAGATCCGTGAATGAAGCCAACGATATGAACGGCGTCTGGCTTCACCTGATAAATGAGCCGGTAGTTCCTGACAAACAGTTCACGGATGCTGAAATCGCCGAACTCGGGCACCACTCGTCCGCGCTGCGGTAGGCTCCGCAAGGACCGGGCAGCGCCTTTGACCTCACGGACCAGAGCTGCTGCGTACCGCCGGGAGTCTTTGGCGATGTAATCCGCTGTTGCCTCAAGATCGTTCCAGGCCGCCTCACTCCAGATTATCCGTTGAGCCATTTGCCCATCCGACGCTCAACCTCTTCTTGACTCAGCGTGCGCCCTTGCTGGATGTCCTCTAACCCAAGCTCAACCTTCTCGCGCACATAGATGTGGTACTGAATGTCTTCGAAGCTTGAATCGTCAGGGAGCTGATCGAGCATCTTCCGGACTTCCTCTTTTGCCGTGCTCACCTGTTCCTCCGTTTCAACCGGTTACGGACAACGGACTACGCGCTGCGCTCAATCTCCGCCAGCGCCGCCGCGCACCGTTCGCACACGGTCGGGTAGCGCGGGTCTTCGCCGACGCGCTCCGAGTGGTTCCAGCAGCGCGCGCACTTCTCGCCGCTCGCTTTTTCAATTCGGACTCGCAGCCAAGCTCCGGGGCTCTCGCACACGTCCGTTCCTTCAAGGGAATCCCAGTCCGTCAATTGGACCTGAGAAACGATAAAAAGAGACGGCAGCATCGGGAGATAGGTTTGGAGCACCGGCGTCACCGGAACCCCGATCTTAACGGTGCCCGGCTCAGTTTCCCGTGCCGGGCCTGGACCCGCATCACGAGACGCAATCGTCACCTTAGCTTGCAGGCCGCCGGCGATGACTTTGCCCTGGCGGGCGATCTCAAGCGCCTTCAGGACCTCATTCCGGACCTCGATAAGCCAAGGCCAGGAGGCCAGATTCCTCCGGTGTTGTTCAGTAATGCCCTCGCGCAGGGTGGCCGCCGGCACGAACGTCGCCAAGTGAACGCTCGACTCCCGGCGGGCCCCCGGCAGATGTGACCAGACCTCCTCAGCCGTGAAGCACAGGATGGGAGAGGCGGCGCGCACCAACGCATCGGCGATCCGGTAGAGCGTCGACTGAGCGGCGCGGCGTCGCGTCGAGCGCGCCGGAGCCGTGTAGAGCCGGTCCTTCAAGATGTCGAAGTAGAAGGCGCTCAAGTCCACGGTGGCAAAGTCGTAGAGCGCCCGATAGACCTTGTGGAATTCATACCGGTCGTACGCCTCCAGCGCACCCCCGAGCACTTCCGCGGTCCGAACCAGGGCCCAGGCGTCAATCTCCTCGAGATCATCGCCACTCACCGAGTCCTTTGCCGGGTCGAAGTCGTACAGGTTCGAGAGGCAATAGCGAAACGTGTTGCGAAGCTTGCGATAAGCCTCGGAGAGCCGGATGAGGATGTCGGGCGATATCACCACGTCTTCGCGGAAGTCGACGGAGGCCGCCCAAAGCCGCAAGATTTCCGCGCCGTGCGTCTTGATGATTTCATCCGGGTGAAGGCCCGTGCCGAGCGACTTGGACATGGCCCGGCCGTCGGCGCCGAGCACCCAGCCCGGGGTCACCACCTGCCGGTAGGGCGCGGCGCCTTGAGTGCAGAGAGCTACCAGGAGCGAGCTCTGAAACCAGCCACGATACTGGTCGCCGCCTTCGAGGTAAACGTCGGAGGGCCACGGCAGGTCCGGACGATGGCCCAACACCACAACATGGCTTACTCCGGAGTCGAGCCAAACGTCCAGAGTGTCCGTCTCCTTGCGGAGATTTCCACCGCCGCACTCCGGGCACTTCGTCCCTGGGGGTACCAGATCGCTCACGTCATGCCCATACCAGGCATCGGCTCCCTCCTTGCGGAAAAGCTGGATGGCCGGGCGCGCCAGCTTCGCGTCCATCAGCGGCTTCTTGCACCCTTCGCAGAAAAAGACGGGGATCGGCACGCCCCACACGCGCTGGCGGGAAATGCACCAGTCCGGCCGCGTGACGATCATGTTCGCCATTCGCTCTTCGCCCCACTCCGGCGACCAGCGGACCCTCTTGATTTCCTCCAACGTCCGCTCCCGCAGCCGGGCGTGGTCGATATCGACAAACCACTGGTCGCTGGCGCGGAAGATGATGGGGTTGTGGCAGCGCCAGCAGTGAGGATAGGAGTGCGTCAGCCAGCCTGGCGACCCCACCAGCGTGCCGCGTGCCTTCAGCAGCTCGACGATCGGCTCGTTGGCGTCGAAGACCTTCTTACCGTTGTATTCCGGAAGCCCTTCTGTGAACCTGCCCGCCTCGTCGACGGGGCAATACACCTCCAGGCCATAGGCGACGCCAGTCTGGAAATCCTCGCGACCGTGCCCGGGCGCGGTGTGCACGCAGCCTGTGCCGTCTTCCGCCGTAACGTAGATGGCGAGCACGCCGGGGACTTTGCGGTCGAGGAAGGGGTGCTGCATCTGGACGCCCTCCAGCCGCCGGCCGGGAATCCGGGCCAGAATTGTCGAAGCCTGGAGGCCTGTCTCGTCCAGCGTCGGGCCCAGCCGTCGGCTCTCCACAAGGTAAGCATCACCCGGGCCATCGGCCGCCACCACGTAATCGAAGTCGGGATGAAACGCCACCGCCATGCTGGCGGGCAGTGTCCACGGGGTAGTGGTCCAAATGATCACCCAGACTTCGCGACCCGCGAGCGCCGGGTCGAGCGACGCCGGATCGCTGAGCAACCGATAGCGCACGTAGATGGACCGGCTGCGGTGGTCCTCGTACTCCACCTCCGCTTCCGCCAGCGCCGTCCGGTCCGCGATGCACCAGTAGATCGACTTGCGCCCGCGATAGACGTAGCCCTCGTCGAGAAACCTCAGAAAGGTCTCGGCGATGATGGCTTCATAGTCAAAGTCCATCGTCAGGTAAGGCCGCTCCCACTCGCCGAAAATGCCGAGCCGCTTGAAGTCTTCGCGCTGCCGGTTCACCCACTTCTCCGCGTATCGCCGGCACGCCTGGCGGATCTGCACCGCCGTCATCTGCGCCTTGCGCGGGCCCAGCTCTTTATCGACGTTGATTTCGATCGGCAGGCCATGGCAATCCCACCCCGGCAGGAAAGGAACGTTGAACCCCGCCGCCGTCTTCGACTTGAGGACGAGGTCCTTCAGGACCTTGTTCAGTGCCGTCCCCAGATGAATGCTGCCATTGGCGTAAGGTGGGCCGTCGTGCAGCGTGAAGATGGGAGCGCCCTGCCGCGCGGCGCGAATCTGCCCGTAGAGGTCCTCCTCCGCCCACCGGGCGAGCCACTTGGGCTCGTTCTGAGGCAGGTTCGCCTTCATCGAGAAAGCGGTCCGCGGCAGATTTAGAGTGCTCTTCAGGTCCAGGGTTCCCTGCATGCAAGCTCCAAGCCAAGTGTGAACTTACTCATTATAGGAAATCGACGAAGGGAGTGTCCAGCAGCCTGGCTCCGAATTCGGTAACTTAGGGTTGCCAACCGTGCCGAAAGGTCATATACTTATCCCGTGGGTTCATGCCTTACAAGTAGAAGGTCATCCGTTCCAGCCGGATACCGCCCACCAGAAAGCAGTAGGCAGAAAGCAGTAGGCAGAAAGCGGTAGGCAGAAAGCAGTAGGCAGAAAGCAGTAGGCAGAAAGCAGTAGGCGGAAGGCATCGGGTAGGAAGCAGTTGCGAAAAGGGGCAGAAGGCATTTTGGTCTAGCTTATTCCTCTCTCCGTCTACTGCCTTCTGCCTACCGCCTACCGGCTCAGAAAACAGTAGGCAGAAAGCAGTAGGCGGAAGGCATCAGGTAGGAAGCAGTTGCGAAAAGGGGCAGAAGGCATTATGGTCTAGCTTATTCCCCTCTCCGCCTACTGCCTTTCTGCCTACTGCCTACCGGCTCTTAAGCGGGGACGTAGTTCAGCTGGTTAGAACGCATGCCTGTCACGCATGAGGTCGCGGGTTCGAGCCCCGTCGTCCCCGCCAGCTAATCCGTTCAAGCGCCATTCGCACCTCGAGGCTTGGCCTGAGAATCAGTTGACAGGGACGCCTCGTTTCGCGGAAGATGGTACCATATGATTCAGCTAATTAGCGCCACTCGGGACGTCCCGCCGCCGGCCGGGGCATGCCGGTTCGTCGCGCGAACGGAAGAAAGCCTGGGCGAAATTTTCCAGTTTGTGGTGGGTGGGCTCGAGATTGGTCAGCAAGTCGTGACGCTGGCCGGACCGACTTGCCTGAAGGACCTGGCAAGCGCTCTCGGCGAGAGCGGTCTGAGACCCAAAGCGATGCTTCGCAGCGGACGGCTGGTGTTCGTCACGGCGCCCGATTCGCTGCCCTCCCTCTTTCAGTCCCGCCTTTATCGACGCGCCCAATTGCGGCTCAACGGCTCCCTCGTGCGCTGGGTCTCCGACTGGTCGTGGGTTTGCGCCTACTCCGGCAAGATCGAGGCGCTCCTCGACTACCAGCGTCGCGTCCATCAACTTGTGAACGAGTGTGGCGCGATCTCACTGTGCACAGTGAGCTGCGCCAAGCTGGGCCGCGGTCCGTTGCTGGCCATGATGGCTGAGCACCGGCGTGTGGCGCGCGCCACCCAGCCGGCGTCGAGCTACGGGATGAACCTGCCTTCCCTTCCCACCGCAGAGAAGAACAGAGACACGTGGAAAAGAAGATGAACGATTGAACGATGAATGATGAAAAGTAGACCGAAGAGCGGCTGGCCGGTTTTGTTCCTCATTCAGCGATCATCCCCGCATCGGTTGCTCCGCTTTCATGCGTCCAGGGTATTATCTCGATAAATATAACCAACGCATGAAAGAACACCTGAATAGTGGACAGGGTTGAACTCAGGTTAGAACGGAGTTTAGCCCGGATTTCTCACCACGAATAGAGTCAGGGAATTGATCCATTGAGTCATTGGTTCATTGAGCCATTGAAGACTGCCATCCTTTTCCTCAATGAATCAATGGATCAATGGCGCAATGGATCAATTCCCTCACCCTCCGTGGTGAGAAATCCCGGTTAGAGCTACGGAGGCGAATCTGGGCCGCCTGGTGAACCTGGCTGGGTTGGCGCCGGTTGGTCTGAGCCGGTTGGTGGGCCCGGCTGGGAGGTCGGTGGACCGCCGGTTGGAGAGCCCGGCTGTCCTCCGGGGCCGGAGGTGGAGCCTCCCGTACCGCCCCCGGTCCCTGGGCCTGCGCCCGTTCCCCCGGCGCCGCCGGGTGAACTCATGCCGGGCACCGCGCCGCCCGTGCCGCTGACGAGTCCAAGGAATTCCCACTCGTCGTAATGCTTCTTCTTGTTCCAGATGCGAATGGAGGCGCGACGGCTCGTGCTGGCCACGCCGGCGATAGCGGCGCCGAGTGACTGGCCTTGGCCAAGGAAGCCGCCCTGCGATCCTCCCGCTTGGCTAGTCGATCCGGGCTGGTCGGAACTCTCGCCTTCGCCAGGCTCCTCTGGCGCCGCCCCCTGCGATCTGCTGGACTGCGACTGGCCCAATTGCAGTTGGCCAGGCTGCGGCTGCGCCTGTTCCGACTGCCCCTCTTCTTCCGACTGCCCCTCTTCTTCCGACTGGCCTTCTTGCGACTTGCCAACTTGGGGTTGGCCAATCGGCGACTGCCCGGCTGGCGACTGCTGAGATTGGGACTCGTCAGACCCCCCAGCCTGGGAGCTTCCGGAGCCCTGAGAGTTGCCCGCGGCAGAGCCCAAGGCGGCTTGCCCCAACGCGCTCCCTTGGGTAAGGCTCTTGTCCTTGGAGTCGATCAGGACGCCGCCGGAGATGTGAATGAAGCGCCACTTGCCGTCCCGGCTCATGGGGTCCTTAAACTCCTTGCGCAGGAAGCGTATGTTGTTTGTCTGTAGCAACTCTTTGACGGAGGAGGGATAACGATTAAAGCGGGCGTGGAACAGGTAGACGGCGCGCGCGTACTGGTTGCCGCGAAAGATGAGCTCCGTCTCGCGCTCGCGCTGCTCCGCCGTGAAGATATCGGGCGTGACCACCGTGAGGGCGACCAGCAGGAGCGTTACCGTCATCATCAGCAGCAGGAGGGCGTAGCCCGACTCCCGATTCCCGACTCCCGTCTTCATGGCTTCGCGACTCCCGACTCCCGATTCCCGACTCCCGTCTTCATGGCTTCGCGACTCCCGACTCCCGATTCCCGACTCCCGTCTTCCGGTCACTGCGGGAACGGAAGCTGCGCGGTCTGGTGGTAAGACTCATCTTCGACTTCAACCGCCGTCGGGGTGATCTTGAGCACCTTGTATCGGTTGGCAAAGGAGTCGCCCTGCCGGACGGTGTACATGTCCTGATCGGCTTCGGGGCAAGATGGCGACCCGTTAGGGCACTCGCCGATAAACGCCTGCCGGGAACCTCCCCCGCTCTCCTCGAAGCCGAAGGCCTTGAGGGTGATCGGAGGCGGGGGTGGGGGAGGCGGAGGCTGCGGGGGAAGCTTCTCCCGCTCTTTCTGCGCAGCGATGGCGTGGCGCTGCTCCGGCGAAAGTCCGAAATCGAACGGGCTGCGGTCAAGCTCCGGGACCGGGCGTGACTGAAGCTCCTTCAGCGTGTCCAGGGCCAGCCGTGGGTCATACGTTGCCAAGTCGTCCCACACTCCCTTGGCGGCGCGCGTCGGACGCGCTGCTGCTGCGGCCGGGCGAGGCGCCGCTGAATTTGTGCCCCCGCCGAACAAACCCCGATAACTCCAGATCAGGTAGAGGGCCATGGCCGCGCACACGAAGGCCAGGATCACCAGGTTCCTTTTATCTTTCGGCACCGCGCTTTTCATGAGGTTCCTGTCGCGACTTACCCACCCTTTACGGGGCACCCTTGGTGGACGCCCTTACGCCGCCGACGGCGTCTGCCCGTCTCCGCGCCGGCCGCGCACGAAGCGCTCGATCTCTTCAAACAACCTCACCATTGCCTGGCGGAATTCCTGCATCTGCTCCGTGTGATCATCGACTTGGCGCTCTCGGCGAGAGAGTCGCGCTTCAGTGATTTCCTGTTGCTCGGCGACTCGCTGCTCAAACCGCTCGACCAACTTAGTTTGAACCAACATGCTGTCGCTCAGATGCTTCAAGGTCTCATCAATCGTCATGCTTTCGACCTTCGACTTCTTCACGGAGTCATGTAAAGGTCCGCACCCAGACGCAGATTCAGGCCGGGGCCTTCACCCAGATCGAGGGTGAAGCTGCGGATCACCACAAAAGCATCCGCCGATTCCAGCCCGTGGGCGAAATCCAGGAGGCTCTTGAATCCGCCTTCCACACTGACGTCGAGGCGCAGCCACTCCAGGGGGTTCTTGTGCGCCGGCTCCAGCTTGTAACCAATGCCGGTGAGCTGGACTCCGGACCCTTCCGTGAGCTTGCTGACCAAGCCGGTGGCGGTCGAATAACCTCGTTGCCGCGACGGCACGTGCTTCTTAAGGAACTCGTGGACTTGAGTATCCGCCGTCGGCAATTCCGACGCGTATCTCGCGAGCAGGGCGACGCGGCTCTGCTCCGGCGCCAGGCTCGCGCTAGACTCGCTATGGCGCTTCTGTTCCGACTGGACGCGGTCCTTGAGAGGGCTAAGAACGCCGAAGTAGACCACCAGATCCAGAAGCACCAGCACTACGGCAAGGACTTCCAGAATGCTTACCAAGAGTTTACGGCGGGTCGCAATCATGGGTCCTGGGCCTCCCTGGAACCCACATAGCGCGCGTGGCAACTGAGGATCACACCGCCGTCGGGGCTCTGTTTGTCAATGGCCTGGGTGGTGACGCCCGCGTCGGCAAAATCGGGCGATTGTTCCAGATTGCTCAGAAACGTCTCCACCGCCTCTTCGCTCCTACCGGTGATCTCAAAGTGCACGTTGGGACCGTTGGGGGTCTCCAAATAACCCAGGCGCACCAGCTTCGCATCCACCGGCATCAGCCGGGTGGCCTTGGCAACCAGATCCGGCAGGCTTACCTTCTTCTCCGCGATCAGCGCGTTCATAAACTGCACCTCGCGGAAAGTGCCGCTATACTGGGGCTGCTCCAGGTAGCGCTTCAGCCTCTCTTCCTTCTGCTGCAACTCGACCTGCTGACGAGCGTCGTCGTCCACTTGCGCGCGCACGGCGCGGTAGGCGTCGTAGCTGCGCCAGAGCGAGTGCGCGAGCAGCAGCAGAACCACGAACGCCACACCGGCCGTGGGTACCGACCACTTCAGGGCATAGCGCTCATGGAAGCTGGGGTTGCTGGCCAAATTGAGCGAGATCTTCATACTCTTACTTTCGAGTGGCTAGTGACTAGCGGTTAGTGGCTAGTGAAGAAGCACAATGAAGTGCGATGGCGAATACAGTATGAGTTCTGAACCTGCTGGGCTTCTGTTCATCCTCGCCGTCCCGCATTCATCATTCGTCTTCACTAGCCACTCGTCACTAGCCACTAGCCACTGCTCGTCATGCCGTCTACTGTCTACCCTCTGCTACATTCTGAACGAGTCCGGCGGCCGTGGCGCCGTAGCGCTCAAATAGTATCCTTTCCTCACCGACCAGCAGGGACAGGAGCTCAGGGTCAGGCGCGAGATCCTTCACCGGGCAACCCGTGACGCGCGCCAGTTCCCCTTCCAGCCATGGGGACGCCGCGGGTCGCGCGCAGACCCACACATGGCCCATTTCCACCTGCAGGTGATCGCGCGAAGCGGCCATGACGCGCGACGCTTCGGTAGCCACGTCGCGGAGCGCATCCTCGGGCGCCGGGCGCACCGGGCGCGTCCTCCAGAAGCGGACGCGGTCGCCAAAGATCACCACCGTGGTAACCCATCCGCAGCAAAGGTGGACCAGGAGCTGCCCCACGTCCAGGCGCTCCGGCACCAGCGGCAGCAGGGCCATGGTGGCGGGCAGAACAAGGGTGGCGCTGCCGCTGGCGGGACCGAGGGCCGCCTGGTATTGGCTGAGGACCGAATTCCTCCCTGCCATCGCCAGCACCTCGAAGTGGCCGGGCTGGGTGGCTGCAACCTGGTAGGAGACGCGGGCCTCGTCGACGGGATAGGGCAGGCTCTCCCCCAGCCTCCATCGTACCAGAGCTTCCGCTTCGCGGCGGTCGTCGGGAAGCGTCTCAAACGAGAGTACGGCAACGCGCGCCACCGCGTCCGAAAGCAGCAGGCCGAGCCGCTCCGCGCCATTGCCGATCGCGCTGATAGCCGAGACGGCTGCCTCGCGCGCCGCGTCCTCCTTGGCTATATTGGGGTGGCTGGCGTTGGGGACCACCGTCTCCGGCGCAAGCTGAGTCACGTGGATGTGCCGAACCTCGCGCAGCCGCTTGCCCGAAGCGGCCAGGCGGACGGCCGCAACAAAGTCAGGCTGAATTTCCAGCAGCACCGACGGCAGCGTGAAGCTTGCCGTCGCGCCCGGCCCCGCCGTCGAAAACCGCTGTTTGAAGCTCTTCCAGTCCATAAGAAACACAGTAGCTAGCGGCTAGTGAGAAGAAAAACGAGTAGGAGGCGGAATCCATTCTGAAGCCGCCGGCCTTCAGTCATTCATCGTTCCTCATCCTCGTTGCTCTTCGCTACATGCCAGCCAGTGGTACTGCGGTCTTGACTAGCCACTCGCCACTCGCCACTAGCCACTTACTCCACAAACGTGACCTTGTTAACTTCCTTGAGTGTAGTCACACCCGCCCTCACCTTTTCCAGAGCCGACTCGCGCAACGTCACCATACCTTCCTGCTTCGCCTGGCGGCGCAACTCCGAAGAAGGCCGCCGGTCAAGGATCAACTCACGAATGCGGTCCGAAAGCGCCAGGAGTTCGCCGATCGCGGTACGACCGTGATATCCCGTGCTGCTGCATTGCTGGCAGCCGACGCCTTCGTAGAACACGACGTCGCTCCACGCGCCGACGTCCAGTCCCGATTCTTCCATCAGTTCCCGGGAGATCTCCACCGGCCGCTTGCAGTGCTCGCAGGTTAGCCGGACCAGGCGCTGGGCCATGATGCAATTCAGCGCCGAGACAAAATTATAGGGTTCCACACCCATGTTGAGGAAGCGCCCCAGCACGTCCACCACGTTGTTGGCGTGAACGGTAGTGAAGACGAGGTGGCCGGTGAGTGCGGACTGAATGGCGATTTGCGCCGTCTCGTTGTCGCGGATTTCGCCCACCATGATCTTATCCGGGTCGTGGCGCAGGATGGAGCGCAGACCGCGCGCGAACGTCAGTCCCTTCTTTTCGTTCACCGGAATCTGGGTGATGCCGCGGATCTGATACTCGACGGGGTCCTCGATGGTGATGATCTTATCTTCCTCGGTCTTGATCTCGGAGAGGGCGGCGTAGAGGGTGGTCGTCTTGCCGCTGCCGGTGGGTCCGGTCACCAACACCATGCCGTAGGGCTCGCGAATGAAGCGCCGCAGCCGTCTTAGCTCGCGGTCGGCGAGGCCCAGCACATCCAGGCGCAACTGGCGGAACTTCTCGCTCAGCGATTCCTTGTCGAGGATGCGGAGCACCGCGTCCTCGCCGTTGATGGACGGCATGATGGAAACGCGGAAATCAATGGGACGGCCCTGGTAGCGCACGCGGAAGCGGCCGTCCTGGGGAACGCGCCGCTCGGCGATGTCGAGTTCGGCCATCACCTTGATGCGCGTGATCAAGGTGGACTGGTGCTCGCGATCCAGGGGCTTCATGGCCTGTTGCAGCACCCCGTCGATGCGGTACTTCACCGCCACCGCGTCGTCGCGGCTCTCAATGTGGATGTCGCTGGCGCGCCGTTCGAGGCCCGCGAAGATGATGGAGTTCACGAGGCGGACCATGGGGCTCTCTTCTTCTTTTTTCTCGCCGATCACCTTATTCTGAAGCTCATCTTCGCCGTTCTCTTCCGCGCTCATGACGTCGATGCGGAAGTCCTCAGTGGCCTCGTCGAGCACGCGCTGCGAAGGATCGGTCGTCTTGAGGAACTCACGCACCTGGCTGGGTGCCGCCACTTTGATCACCAGGCGGCGGTCGAGTTTGGTCTCCAGTTCGTCCAGGCGCGCCAGATCGCTGGGATCGGCCATCACCACCACCAACTGGTGGTCTAAAGCCTCGAGCGGGAGAAACTGGTAGCGGTCCATCAACTCCAGAGGCACCGAGCGCAGCAGCTCCATGTCGGGGCGAAAGTCCCGCAGGTCGACAAAGTCAAAGTGGTAACGATCGGCGATTTCTTGTGCCCGCTCCAGTTCCGTCTCGAGAGCGGCATGTATTTCGGCCACATCTACCTCCAGGGTGACGCTTCCGGCTCCGCCGGAATCCTCAGTGCCTAGCCGTTAGTGGCTAGTGGCTAGCGAAAGACAGCGATGAACCATCAACCTTGCGCGTAAGACTTCTGTTCCCTGATCGGCTCTTCCGTCATTCATCGGTGCTTTTCACTAGCCACTAGCCACTAACCACTCGCCACTGTTCTTAATGCAGTTGAAGCGAAAACAACGGTAAATAAAAGGCGATCAGGATAAACGCCACGACAACGGCGACAAGAAAGAGGATGGCAGGTTCGACGAGGGCGACGAGAGTGCCCAGATCGATATTCACGTCCTCTTCGAAGAACTCCGCCAGGCTCTCCAGCATGTGGGGAAGGGCGCCCGTGCTTTCGCCCACCTCGATCATGTCCAACGCCAGGGGAGGAAAAAAGGCATACGGTTTCAAGCTGTTGTACAGCGACTGTCCGCCCGTCACCTGGTTCTTTGCCTCGCCAACCGCCTGTGCCACCAAAGGGCTCGAAATGGACTCGCGTGTAGTCTCGAGCGCGGCCACAATCGGCAGCCCGCCCTGCAGAAGAGTCGAGAGCGTCCGGGCGAATTCCGCCACCGAGAATTTGAGCAGCAGCGGCCCGACCTTCGGCGCTTTGAACTTGAAGCGTTCCCACGTCAGGCGGGTGCTCCCGCTGCGGAAGGCCCGGCGAATTACGAAGAACGCCAAGACCCCGGCGATCAGAATGGGCACAATCATGCGGTTGATACTGCGCGAGAGCGAAATGACGAAGACGGTCAGTGCCGGCAATTGAGCCCCCAGCTCCCCGTAAAGCAGGGCAAAGCGCGGCACCACGAAGGTCACCACGAAAGTAATGAGCGAAACGACGAAAAAGATCAGAAAAGACGGGTAAATCAGGGCAGAGAGGAACTTCTTGCGGAAGCCGCGGCTGGCCTTCTGATAGGTCACGTATTGCGCGAGCACCTTGTCGAGACTGCCGCTCCGCTCGCCGGCCTGCAAAGTGGCGCAGTAGACCTTGGGAAACCGCCGGGCCGAACCCTCGCCGCCTTCCGTCGCCGCCTCGTCAAAGGCCTCGGAGAGGAGCTTGCCGGCAACCAAGTGCTTTTGGACGCTTTCCAGCGCTGCCCGGAGCTCGTCGCTTCGCGTTTGCGTGACGAGCAGGTCGATGGCCTTCTGGAGGGACAGGCCGGATCTTGACAGGGCCAGGAACTGCTGGTTGAAGATAAGAAAATCGTCCGGCTTGATCTTCCGCCGCCGCGCGCTGAGCACTTTGCCGCCCAATCCGGCTTGCGACTGAATTGAGAAGATGTAGTACCCCTCGGTCGCCAGACGCTGGCGGAGGGCGACCTCCGATGTCGCCTGCTCCGTGCGAGTCATCACCTGCCCGCTATTACTGCCGATTTTGCAAACGTATTCCATTAGAGAGCTAACAGTTTACAGTCAACAGTTCACAGCCCAAAGACAGAACACAGCCGACAATCGGCAGTCAACAGGTCAAGAGAACCTCCGCGCCGGGATATCCCCTCTTGGTTCTCGCTGTCAACTGCCAACTGATAACTGTCGACTCTTCCCCCTACCAAGTGTTGTAGGCCGTATCGTCGAACGGTGACGTTTCCTCGGAACCGCTGTGAACATCCACGATTCCGTTCACGCTCTGATCGGGCCCCGAGGGAACCTCCTCCGTGTCTGTCTGCCATGTATCATTGCGGCCGGTGAAAGGATCGTTGGGGATACCACCCCGCAAGTACCCCGCCTCCACCAGGTCGTCCAGCGACGCAGGAGGGTGCTGCTTGTCGAGAGTGTACTGGTCGATCAGCTTCCGCAACGTGTAAAGGTCGTCGCGCAGGACAGCCTCCTTGGCATGCACCACCGCCGTGTGCATCATCGGAAGGGCCATCCCCATGAGGATGAGGATAATCGTACAAACGATCATCAGTTCGAGGAGGGTAAAGCCGTGAGATGTCCTTTGTCCGTGGTCCGTCGTCCGTGGCTCCCCGCAACGGACAAAGGACCAAGGACGACGGACAGCCGCCTCGAGATCAAAAGCGAGTTTTGATGGCCGATCGTTACCAGTCATCGTACTTCGTCCCATCCAGAGCTATTTCCTGGCTTTTCGTATAGACATCGAAAACGTTTTGGCCGCCCCAGCTCTTCGAGTCGGGGTCGTCCTGCATGGCGCGGAGTCCCCACTCCGCCTTGCCCGTCATGGGGTCAATCGGGATGCGGCGCAAAAACTTATACTTCGTACCCTCCTTGGCGCCCTTCAGTTCCACTCCTTCCACCAACGTCTCCAGGTCCGGCGGGTACCCAAAGGTATCGACTTTGGTCGGAATCTGTTGGCGGTCTGAGAAATCCTTGTAGCGGTCGATCGCCTCCCGGAGGTCGCGCAGATCGCGTCGCAACTCGAGTTCCCGGGAGCGCTTGGCCTGGGTACGCGCCAAGGGAAGCGCCATACTGGTAAGCAAGAGCAGGATCGTGATGGACGCGAGGAGTTCAATAAGGGTAAAGCCCTTGCCTGAGAATCGTGGACTCTCCGATCTCAAGAACAACTCCGGCGTTCTCTCCAGCTTTGCGCTCATTGCTATTGTGGGAATCCGGGAGCTTGTGGGCCGGCTTCCACCGGATTCAGCATTACACCGGGCATGGGGTTGCCACCTACGACGACCGTATTCCCTTCCCTGGCGTCGGGAAGCCGAACGACGTGCGGCGTCAACATCACCATGACCTCGTTGTCCTGCCGTTCGTTCTGGGTGTTCGTAAACAAATACTTCAAGAACGGAATATCACCCAGGAAAGGCAGGCCGGAGACCGACGCGGTTATCGTGCTCTCGTTGAGACCACCCAGCAGACTGACTTCGCCCTCTTTCAGCCGAATGACGTGCTCGATGTGCCGCTGGGTGAAGGTCGGCTCGTTGATTCCGGCAATTGTAACCGGCGCTCCCTCGGCCGAGATATCTACCACAGCCTTCAGACTCACCTGTCCATTGGGCATGACATTCGGCGTGATTTCCAGACTCACGCCCACATCCTGATACTGGAATTGGGTGCTGGCGAGCAGACCAACGCTGCTAGTCCCACTCGTACCCGTCCCGCTGCTGACGGTTCCACCGAAGGAAGGCGCGAAGCTTCCCGTCGCTATAGGAACTTTGGTCCCGATCTTGAGCTTGGCAGTTTCACCGTCCGTTACTCGGACCTCCGGATTCTGCAGGATGCGCGTGTTGTTATCGCTCAGCAAGGCCGTGGCAGCGAAAGCCGGCAGCGCGATGCTGAAGTCGTTGCCAGTGAGGGTCTTGAGCGAGTTCAAGGTGATAACCGTGGGACTGCCGGGAGTTGTCGCAGACGCCGCTCCTATTCCAGCGATCGTTCCCTCGGGCCCTATTCCCAGCGGTTGAGGTGCCAACCCTAGATCGCGCAGACGATCCCGATCCGCTTCCACAATCGCCACGTCCACGAGCACTTCGGCCTTGCCGTGATCGAGATTGTGGATCAGCTTTTCGGCAGCCTCAACCTTCGCCGGCGTATCGGACACAATGATGGCGTTCATGTCCGGGTTGTCGACGATCCTCGGGATATTGAGCGTCGATTTCAACGCCGCGGTGATCAGGTTACGATCCGTAGGTTTGACCGGATTATCGAGGTAGATCGTCTTGACCACTTGGTCGTCGAATTCTCGATGAGTGCCCGGGTTATCAGGGATTACCAGAATCGTGTTAGGCGTGATCGCCTTCCAGAAAGTCTTGGTCTCGTAACCGAGGACGCGCAAGGCCTCCTCAACTTTGACATTGGTAAGATCGAGTGAAACCGGCTTGGGTTGGAACTCCTGCACAAAAGCGACGTTCATATTGCCGAGCTTCGCCAGCGCCTCATAAACCTTCTTGCTGTCAGCCGGTCCCATGTGGATGTGAGCGATGGGCTCGGGAGGGAAAGGCTTCAGTTGAACGGTGGGCGTGAGCGCGGCCTCCTCGGGCTTCATCGCCTGCTGCAGGGCTTTCTCTCGCTCCTTCTTGGCGGCTGCTTCCTTGGCCATGAGCCGGACTAATTCCTGACGAGCCGCCTCGTTGGTAGGGTCGATGCTGGCGGCCTTCTGGAACTCCCCGGCCGCCTCGTTCTGCCGTCCCTCTTCCAGGAAGCGGCGTCCTTGTTTCAGGTGGAAAAAGGAAGCTTCCTTGCGCGCTTGCTTCTCGGCGATCAAGTACCGCGGGTCATCGGGGTGGGCCTTGAGCGCTTTCTCATAGTTGACGAGCGCTGTATCGTAATCCTTGTGGAGCTCTGCCTTCTGGGCCTCGCGGTAAGTACTACTGCCGGCGCCGCAGCCCATGCAGAAGACCGCAACCATTCCTGCCAGGTACAGTCGCGCTTGCTTGACGTTCATCACTCTCCCTCGCACCGGTAGGGTCTCTCATGCCGCAACTCGTCGCTGCGGATTCGCGCGCAGCACACATGCGCTGGACAGGGGGACCTAACCTTTCACCACATTATCACCGATTCGGTCCTGCAAAGGCAAGCTGCGTCCAAGATATCTTAGACGCTGAAAAACGCCGATAGGTAGCATGAACACGGAACTTATGGACTCGGCCTGGGACAACCGGCTGGACCACTCTCCTGCCCAGCACCGTGGCGGTTTCCAACCGCCTTGCCCTTTAGCCGGGGTCCTCCTACCGGGGGAGCGGCGCGGGGGAATTCGCGGTCACGGCACAGAAGAAGGTTGCAGGCGTCGGTCGCTCGCGATCGGCCGCTCTTTCTCAGCTCGGCTTGCCACTTGGGGCCGAGACCCGAAACTGAATGCCGAATGATGAAATTCACAATTCGGAATTCAGGATGTTCTTTGTCGCCTCGTTGCCAAACTGCTCGCGCACGCCGGCGGGCCAGTGATAAGATTCGTGGTCGTTCGGATAGCGGCCCGCTGCCACGTCATCGCGGAACCGGGCGAAGGCGTCGCGGAGGACATCGGCGAGGTTGGCATAAGCGCGCACGAACTTGGCTCGGTGCTGGAAGCTCAGCCCCAAGAGATCGTGGAGCACGAGCACCTGTCCGTCGCAGTCGGGTCCCGCGCCGATGCCGATGGTCGGGATGCGCAGCCGCTTGGTGATCATGGCGGCGAGCTCGCGGGGGATCCCTTCCAGCACGATAGCGAAGGCGCCTGCGTCCTCGACGGCCTGCGCGTCGGCGAGCAGGTCGGACGCCGCGTCCACAGTCTTGCCTTGCACGGGATATCCGCCGAAAGCGTTGACCGACTGCGGCGTAAGCCCGATGTGACCCATCACCGGAATCTCAGCGTCCACCAGTTGCCGGATCAGCGCTACGCGCTTGCGGCCACCTTCCAGCTTCACGGCTTCCGCCCCGCCTTCCTTTACGTAGCGGATGCTGGCTTCGAGAGCCTGCTCAGGGCTGGCATGATAAGAGCCGAAGGGAAGATCGGCGACCAGCAGCGCGCGTCGCACGGCGCGCCGCACGGCGCGCAGGTGGTGTAGGATTTCGTCCACGGTCACGGGGATGGTTGAATCGTAGCCCAGCACCGCCTGAGCCAGCGAATCGCCGACCAGAATCACGTCGATGCCGGCCTCGTCTACCAGCCGAGCGGTCGGGTAGTCGTAAGCGGTCAGGCAGGTGATCTTGCAGGCTTCCAGCTTGCGGTCAAGAATGCGTGGGACGGTGATCTTGCTCACGGCCTCGGAACGAAGGTCCATGGCATGCCTCCAAAGAAAGTCAAAAGTCAAAGGTCAAGAAAGGCAGGACGGCAGTGCAACCGCGCGCAGGGCCGTCAACTCAAGAACGGGTAGCCGCGATACCCTGCTTGCGCGGGTCTCGAGGATCGAACAGGTATACGAGAACGTCGATATCAACGAGTGCGGCCACGCTGGCAAAGATCCTCCCGCCGCCAGCCTCGTTCAATCTCGTGAGGCTCGGGCGGGCGCTCCATGGGTTCCCTGACTTCCTCAGAGTTCTTCTCGCGGCGCCGTTGGCGTTGCAGCATCTTGTGGAACAGGGTCAGCCGTTCCTCCACGCTTCGAACCTTCTGTGGGGCGCCTCTGGAGTTCCGAGGAATCACACGAATCGCGTCGCCTGCTGGAATCCATTCCAGCTCATCGCCGGGCCGAATCCTGTAGCGGTCCGCGATCGCTTTGGGAACGGTCAATTGTAGCTTGCTCATGACCTTTGCCATATCCTTACTATAACAAGGACCCAGCCCTTGTCAACACGCGCCCCAAAATCAATCGTCCAATAGCGCGATGCCAGGAAAAAAACCAAGCTTTTTTGCTGTCTTTCTCCGCCGCCAGACGATCGCGGAGTTCGCGAACGAGTCGGCGCCCGAGGGTGAGGCATACGATTGACGATTGCTGATTGACCTGATTGACGATTGAAGAAACGCGGCGGGCCCACAAAGCAGGATGCCGCCCGGAGGACGGCACCAAAAAACAAGATGCCGCCTAAAGGGCGGCGCTACGCGTGGAACTGCGATATATTCAAACCGTGGCGGTTCTGAGGTTCCAAGGGAAAGGACGCTCCTGACTGATGGAAACTATTCTGGCGGCGGTGGAAGACCTGTTCTTCCTCTCCAAGATTCAGGAGACGGCGAAACGGCTGGGAATTGCCGTTGCTTCCGTGGACCCGCGAAAGCTGCGGGAGCAACTCGTCGGGACACCGGCTCGCGCCGTGATTCTCGACCTGAACCACCGCTCGGGAACGGCGTTGGAGGCCCTTTGCGCTTTGAAGTCCGATCCCGCCACGGCTGGCACTCCGGTGCTGGGCTTCCTGTCGCACGTTCAGGCGGACCTCGCGGCGGCGGCGCGCGCCGCCGGTTGCGACATCCTCCTGGCGCGCTCTGCCTTCAGCCAGCAGCTTCCCCAGTTGCTGGAGAAACTGGCCGGCAGGAAATACAGGGAGTAGGGAGTAGGCAGTAGGGAGTAGGGAAAAACAGAACGGACAGGGAGTAGGGGCAGGGAGTAGGGAAAGAACAGAACGGGCCTTTTCTTCCCTACTCCCTACTGCCTACTCCCTACTCCCTTCTAGGCTGCCTTTGACTAGACATCTGACTAGTTGGTATAATTGGAAGGTGGAGGTAGAAGATGGGCTCCTGGCCGGTACAAGACGCAAAGGCTCGGTTCAGCGAATTTGTGAACTCTGCCGTCAGGAAAGGGCCGCAAATCGTGACGCGCCGAGGTGTAGAGACCGCCATCCTCGTTCCCATCGAGGAATGGCGGCAATTGCAGCGAACCGCGCGCCCCAGCCTGAAGGCTTTGCTTCTGGGGCCTGGGCCCCACTTTGAGAATCTCATTCCCGAGCGGCGCACCTTCAAACGCCGCGCCCCAGTGGGGTTCAAATGATCAAATACTTGCTCGATACCAACATTGTTTCCGAGCTCCGCAAACCCAAACCGCACGGTGGCGTTATCGCCTGGATCGGCGGTCTGCGCGACGATCAGTTGTATATCTCGGCGGTCACCATCGGCGAGTTGCAGCGAGGCGTCGAGCGAGCACGCCGCCAGGACGCGGCCAAGGCTCGTGAAATCGAGTCGTGGGTTGATCAACTGGAAGCGTCGGGCAACTTGCTCCCTCTGGACACACCCTGTTTCCGGGAGTGGGCCAAGCTGATGGAAGGGAAGCCTGACCACCTGCTGGAAGACGCCATGATTGCTGCAACCGCACGCGTGCACAGCCTCAAAGTCGCAACCCGCAACGAGAGTGATTTCGCGCGTCTCCACGTAGGTCTCGTGAATCCTTTCCGAACGAACGCCTGAGCGCGGCAGAGCCGCTGGCCTCTCCTGTGTTTGCTATGACCTACTTCACCCTTCCATCGGGTATAATGACTGGCGCATTCATAGGTCGGCGGCGGGCGCACGTCGGCATCCGCCGCCTAATCGTGCCTCGAGTCCTCGTAGTGCCGGCAGGATCGCATGGCCATGCCCAGCGTTTCGCGTGTTGCCGCCGATGAAGCCGCGGTCCTCGCGGCCAACGATGCCTTCTACCAGGCGCTCGAATCGCTCGACCCGGCTCGGATGGAAGCCGCCTGGTGGCACGAAGAGTGGGTATGCTGCCTGCACCCGGGATGGGACTTGATGGTCGGCTGGGCTGCGGTCCGGGAAAGCTGGGGCTCGATCTTCCGCTCCACCGCGCAGCTAAGCGTCTCGATCAGCCGCCCGCTGGTTCGGGTCGCCGGCGACGTTGCCTGGCTTTCCTGCCTCGAGCAGATGACCGCCACCGTCGAAACCGACTTTACGAGCATCCTGGTGGAAGCCACCAATATCTTCGTGCGACGCAACCGCGCATGGCGTATGGCGCACCGTCATACGACGCCCATGCCGGGCCGCGTCACTTCCGGGGCGACCGAGAGCGTGCAGTAAGGCAGTAGGCGGAAGGCAGTAGGCAGAAAGCAGAAAGCGGAAGGAGTCAGGGAATTGATCCATTGAATCATTGGTTCATTGAGCCATTGAAGACCGCCATTCTCTTCTTCAATTCTTCGATGACTCAATGGATCAATGGCGCAATGGATCAATTCCCTGACGTCTACCGTCTACCGTTCGAAGGAGACTCCCTTGCGCTTCTTTATTCTGCTTTTGTCTCTCCTGGCATTGCCCCTGCGTCCTGCGGTTCTCTATGCGCAGGGTTCCAGTTCGCTCGCCGAGCTGCTCAAAAGTCCTAACGCGGGCACTCGCGCCAAGGCGGCCCGCGAGATCGGCCAGGGTGGCGACGCCTCGGAGGTCCCCGCGCTCACGACGGTGCTGGCGGACCCCAGCGTCAACGTGCGCCGGGAAGTGGTGATTGCCCTCGCCCGCATCCGCGCGCCGCAGTCGATTGACGGGCTCATCAGTGGGACGAAGGACCCCGATTCGGGCGTCCGCGTACTGGCGGTGGACGGCCTGGTGGCTTACTACACCGGCGAGAATCCGGAAACGGGCTTCACGGCGTTCCTGAAGAAGAGCTACGCGCGTAGACCAGGAGCCGCTTCGCAAATCGATGTGAGCCACATCGAGCCCGGCGTCCGGGTAGACCCCAAGGCGATCGCGGCGCTTGACGCCGCCTTGAACGATACCCGCGTGATCGAGCCCGCCCGCGCGGCCGCGCATGGCCTCGGCGTTCTGCTTTCCCGCTCCTCGATTCCCGATCTGGTGAAGGCGGCCCATTCCTTCGACGAGCACCTTTCGCGCGAAGCGCTGAGCGCTCTCTCGAAAATCAAGGACCCTTCCGCCGGTCCCCAGCTTATCGATTTGCTGGGTTCATCGAACAAGGCCATCCTCGAAGATGCCGCGGTCACGGTGGGAGTACTTCGTGCCCAGGCCGCCGTCTCCAAACTGCAGTCCTTGTACGAGACAGATCCTGACAAGAAGGTCCGCGATAAGGCCCTCGAAGGCCTCGCCTACCTCGGCAACCCCATTTCCATCCCCATCTTTACCAAGGCGCTGTGGAGCAATGACAAGACCACTCGCGCACTGGGGGCGGAGGGCCTGGGTCGCGCCGGCGATCCGAAGTCGAGGGTGGAACTCCAAAAGGCAGAGAGCGTCGAAAAAGATGCCGGCGCGCGCCTGGCGATGGATTTCGCCCTCACCGCCCTGGGCAGCGACAATTACTTGCATGGGCTCATCCAGGGCCTCGACTCCACAATCCGCGGCGACATTGCTGAGACCTATCTCGTGGAGCTGGCCCGAAGCCCGAAGATACTTGCCAACCTTTATCCTTATCTAGACAGCGGCACCACGACCGAACGTAAGAAGCTCTGCGACGTCCTGATGTCCTCGGGCAACGAGTCGAGTGTTGCCCCGCTGGAACGCGCGACTCATGACAAGAATGACGACGTTGCCGCCGAAGCCCTGCGCGCCCTGCGGGTGATCCGCGCTCGCCTTTCCGCCACCGGCAGCGAAGCCAAGTAGCGCCATTCCGATCTCGCCGCCGAGGCCCAGGCCGGGGGTTGAGCTTGCCGCACTGTGACGCGCGGACGAAGTTGAGGCTTTTTGTTTAACTGTGATAACCTGTGAGTATATTTAACGTTTTGTATAGATCGCAGCGGCATGAGAAAGGTGTGACGCAAATCACGCTGCTACATGCTCGAAATCACTGAAACGGTCTTCTGCGAGATGGGATCATGCCAGTGCTCTTTCGGGCAGTTTCCGCTTGGGCGAGAGGACGAACGTGAAGGGAATTAACTGCTCCAAAAGTGGCGCGGCGACCATCGATAAGATTCTCAGCGGTGGCCGATGCGATTTGCAACAGCCCATCCTGCAAGTCCTGCAAGTAATGTTCATCCCGGAGGGTCACCCGTGGACTCCAAGTCGAAGCTGGGGCGGACCTCCGCCACATTGAGTTTTGCGCTTGTAATGTATCTGGTCGGTGCCGGCCTCCTGATGGCCACGACGGCTTCCAAGGCGACCTCGCCGAGCGGTGCCCAAGGATTTAAGGGCAACCCGGCGGACTATGTAGGGCAAGACACCTGCAAGGGCTGCCACGAAGATATATTCAAGAACTTCGAGACGACACCCCATTGGAAGACCACTTACACGAAGAAAGGTCCGGAGTGGCAGGGTTGCGAAGCGTGTCACGGGCCCGGCAAGGCCCACGTCGAGGGGGGCGGCGACAAGACCAAGATCTTCACATTTAAGGACGCCGACGCCTCGGAGATCAGCAAGCGCTGCCTCTCGTGCCACGTCTACGGCGAAGAGCACTCGAACTTCGCGCGTCAGGCCCACAACATCAACAACGTGAGCTGCATCGACTGCCACTCGCCGCACCATGCCAAGGAGAAGGAGCACCTGCTGGTGGAAAAGCAGCCCCAGCTCTGCTATAGCTGCCACGGCGAGGTCAAGGCGGACTTCAGCAAGCCGTTCCACCATCGCGTGAACGAGGGGCTGATCAAGTGCACGGACTGCCACAACGAGCATGGCGGCTTTCTGACGCACCAGTTGCGGTCTACGGCGTCGCAGGATGTAGTTTGCTTCAAGTGCCACGCGGACAAGGCGGGACCCTTCGTTTACGAGCATCAACCCGTGAAGGTGGAGGGCTGTGTGATCTGCCACACGCCGCACGGCTCAGCCAATCCCCGGCTGCTGAAGCGCAGCCAGATCAACCTGCTTTGCCTCGAGTGTCACACGTTGTCGCAGGGTTCGACTGCGCCCGGAATCCCATCGTTCCACAACCAGTCGGAACATTTCCAGGCTTGCACGCTGTGTCACCCGATGATCCACGGATCGAACTTCAGCAACATCTTCTTCAGGTAGGAGCCGGCGAAATGCCAAGAAACGCGAAGCGCGGGCCGACAGCGGCTCCCGGAGGGCTTATGAGACTGAAGCGGTCGCATCTATCTCCTTTTCTCAGCGCATCGATAGTGGGCCTCTTGCTGGCGGTGCCTGCCCTGGCGCAAGAAGACCAGCCCCCGGAAGGAACTAATTGGGGCGACTATCACGTCAACCAGACCATTGAGTTTGGCGGGCGGGCAACGAGCTTTACTGGCAACAACGACGTGTACGACACGTTCGTCAACCTGGGGCCGGGGGTTCGCCTTTTCAATGAGACCTTGGAGATGAGGTCGAATGACCATAACGGCCCGCTCTTCGACAACCTCTTCATCTCAAACTTCGGCTACGGCGGCGACCCCAACGATTTCTCCACGCTGCGGCTCTCGAAGGACAAGTGGTATGACTTTACCGGCACTTACCGGCGGGACCGAAACCTGTGGAACTATGACCTGCTGGCGAACCCCTTGAACCCGACGACATCCAACCCTGCCTTCATCGCCAATTTCTCTCCCCACGACCAGGCGTTGACCCGGCAGATGGGCGACTACAATCTCACCCTGCTCCCGCAGTCGAGCGTGCGCTTCCGCTTGGGTTACTCTCACAACATCAATGAGGGTCCCTCGCTGACCACCTTCCACCAAGGGACCGAGGGCCTTATCTTCCAGGACTTCAAAGTATCCACGAACGCCTATCAGGTGGGAGTTGACTTCAAGGTGTTGCCTCGGACCAATATCAGCTACGATCAGTTCCTGAACTACTATAAAGGTGACACGACGCAGGGGCTGGATAACAGTTTAGTTCCTGTCTACCAGCTTTCCAACGGTCAAGTGGTGAACCTGGGAATCACCTGGGACACGTCGAACAACAGCCCGTGCAAGAAGCCCATCGTTAACGGTTCCACCACCCCGCCGACCGCCAGTCCGACGTGCAACGCTTACACGAATTACCTGAACACCGGGCCGGTGCGGACTTCCTACCCGACGGAGCAGGTCAGTTTTCAGTCCAATTACTTTAAGAACGTGGACATGTCCGGGCGCCTGGTCTACAGCTCGGCAGACGCGCGCGTGATGAACTCCGACTGGTTGTTCCAGGGATTTGAGTCCCGGACCAGTGAGGTCCAGAGCAGCGCCACGGGCCCCGCCGCGATTAACCGCACTACCGTGTCAGCGGATTATGACGTAACCTTTAACGTCACTGAGAAGTTTCGCATTGCGGACGAGTTTCGTTTCACTTATTTTCGCATTCCGGGCCAGAATGAACTCTCGACGGCCGATCTCTACTCCACCTCGATGGAGGTCGCTCCCGTCGTCTTCAATCCCGCCACCTGCACTCCACCTTATAAGGGGAACCCTTCCTGTCCACCGATAGGCGGCGACAACGGCACGGCGATCTCCAGCCTGTTCCTGGGGGAGGACTCGAAATACAACACGCTCCAGTTCGAGTACGACTTCAACAAGCGTTTTGGCGCGCGCCTCGGCTACCGGTACGGCCACCGGCTCATCGACGCGCGAGACGTCGCATTGAGTACCACCACCTACGACCCGATTCAGGCCTCGAACTGCAAGGGCCAGCCGAATCCCGTCGGTCCGTGCACCGTGGACAGCTCCTCAAGCTCCTCCTATACGACCACCATCAACGAACACTCCCTGCTGGCAGGGTTCTGGGCGCGGCCCATGGATGACCTGCGGCTGACTTATGACCAGGAGCTGTTTTACGCGGACAACACCTTCACCCGCATCAGCCCGCGTCAGTCCCAGCACTACAAGTTCCGTGCCCAGTACAAGCCCGTCGAGTGGCTGAGCATGGCCACCACCTTCAACATCTACGAGGCGCGAAACAACGTGTCGCAGATCGATCACTTGGAGCACACCCGCAGCTTGGGATATAACATTACCATCGCCCCGAAAGACCGCTGGTCGATCGAGGCGGGCTACGACTACACCGGCATTTTCTCGCAGACCGACATCTGTTACGTTTTCGGATCCGGTCCCCCGCCGGCCGGGACTCCGCCCTGTCCGATCACGGGGTCGCCGGTCCCCCTGGGAGGCGTTTCGATCTACAATAGCAAGCTCAATTATGCTTTCGCCGACCTTTTGTTGAAGCCTGTCAAGCGGGTCACGTTGAGGATGGGATATGCCATCGACAGCGTCACCGGCAACACCCTCATTTTGGATCCGAATTCGCCTTCGGGACCGCTGGACTTCAACTACCACCGGCCGTACGGCTCGTTGGATGTAGCGCTGGCCAAGGGCGTCACCTGGAGGACCGGCTGGGGCTTCTACGATTACAACGAGAAGGACTCCCCGATAGATCCTACGGGTCCGCGCAGCTTCCGGGGTAACCTGGTGAATCTTTCGCTGGTCTATTCGTTCTGATGCGGGTCAACCAGGCGGCCGGGGTCGCCGGCCGCCCAGCCTCAAGGGGAGCTCGAAGACAGTCGGCGATATCGTGAGAAGAACAAGCACGCTCTTGAAAGCTGCGAGTGCGAAGACAAAGAAAGAACTGGAACCAGCGGTTTCCCGTAACGCACCCTCGCAGTTGGCGCCGCCTTAAAGCCGAGGGCCCAGCCCAAGAAAATGTGATAGGATTTCTCCACCGGCGCCACACGGGCGGTAACGGCGCGCCGGGAGAGGCTGGACTGCTCGAACCGATTGCCGTCCCGCCCAGGAGAGAAGACATCATGAACCTGACTATTCTCATCTGGACTTGGGCCATCCTTGCCGTCCTCGTCCTCGTCCTGGCTATTTATCGAGCAATGCTCGCTAGCCACGAGGACGAGAGCATCCATGTGAGCGAGGTCGAAGCGAGTCAAGTGGCCGAACAGCGGAAGGTATTCAGCAAGCTGAACCGGGTCGAATTCTGGGGTAAATTACTTACGGTCGTCACTATCCTTTACGGTTTGGCGATCGCCGGCGCCTATCTCTATCATGCCTGGCTGCAAAGCTCGCAGGTCCAAGGGTGAAGGCCGGAGCCAGCCGCAAGACGTAAGAATTAAGACCATGCGTGCCCGGCGGGCGCCCTCGAACCTGTGAGATGCTGATGAGGATTTCTTGGGGATCTCTGTTGGTGCTGGGGTTGGCCTTGGCGGCCAACGCCGCGAGGGCGGGCACGCGCGCGGAACAGAACGAACCGTGCTTGGCCTGCCACGGCGAAAAGAACCTGACTGCGCAGCGAAAGGGTCGGACGGTTTCGCTCTTCGTGGATGCGAAAAAGTTCTCCGCTTCGGTTCATGGCAGCCTGTCGTGCACGTCGTGCCACGCCGACCTGGAAGGAAAGGATTTGCCGCACGCCACGCCCTTGGCGAAGGTCCAATGCGGCTCGTGCCATGACCAGGAGCAGCAACAGTACGCCAAGTCGCTCCACGGCAGGGCCATGGCCCACGGCGATCCCTTGGCACCACGCTGCGTGGACTGCCATGGCAACCACGACATCCTGCCGGTGAAGGACCCGCGCTCGGCGGTGTGGCCACTGAAGGTACCTTTCGTCTGCGGGCGGTGCCACCGGGAGGGAACGCCGGTGCAGATGAACCGTGCGATCCCCCAGGCGAACATCCTCGAGAACTACTCGGAAAGCATCCATGGCGAGGGGCTACTCAAGAGAGGTCTCATCGTGGCGCCCACCTGTGCCTCCTGCCACACGGCCCACTCGATTTTGCCGCACACGGACCCCGCTTCGTCGATAGCACGCCGGAACATCGCCGCCACCTGCAGCCGGTGTCACGCCATGATTGAATCGGTGCACCAGAAGACGATCAAGGGCGAGCTGTGGCAAAAGGAGGCGAACGTCCTGCCAGCCTGCGTCGATTGCCACCAGCCCCACAAGGTCAGGAGGGTCTACTACACCCAGGGTATGGCCGACGCCGACTGCTTGCGCTGCCATGCGGAGCGGCTGAGGGCTTCGGACGGCCGAATCCTCACCGTCAACACGGCCGAACTCGCCCGGTCCCGGCATGCCAAGGTGGCCTGTAGCCAGTGCCACTCGGAGGTGAGCGCTTCGCGCGTGCGTCCATGCGAGACCATTACCCGCAAGGTGGATTGCGCTGCTTGCCACGCGGAGGTTGGCCAGCAGTACCAGAGGAGCACCCACGGGCAGCTCCTGGCCAAGAACGACACCAACGCCCCGAGCTGTAAGGAGTGCCACGGCACGCACGGGGTGCTCGGCATGCACGATCCCCAGTCCCTCACCTTCCCTACCAACGTCCCCGATCTCTGCGCGCGGTGCCACCGCGAGGGGCAGAAGGCCGCCGTACGCTACACCGGAGCGCAGCACGAGATTATCGAGCACTACACGGAAAGTATCCATGGCAGAGGGCTGCTCAAGAGCGGCCTGACGGTGACCGCGACCTGCACAAGCTGCCACACCGCCCACGGCGTCCTGCCTCGCTCCGACCCTGAGTCGAGCGTCAACCCAAGGAACGTGCCGGCAACTTGCGGTCGCTGCCACCACGGGATCCAGGAACAGTTCGAGCAGAGCATCCACGCGATAGGGGTTGCGAAGTCGAACAAGGGACTGCCCGTTTGTAACGATTGCCACACTGCCCACGCCATTCGCCGGGCCGATGCAGATCAGTTCAAGCTTGAGATCATGGGCAAGTGCGGCCGGTGCCACGAGCAGATCGCCGCGACCTATTTCGACACCTACCACGGAAAGGTATCCCGGCTCGGGTACACCAAGACGGCGAAATGCTATGACTGCCACGGGGCCCACGACGTGCGCGCCGTGACGGATCCGCGCTCGCGGCTGAGCCGCGCCAATGTGGTGGCGACCTGCCAGAAGTGCCACTCCGGCGCCACCAGGCGTTTCGCCGGGTACCTCACCCACGCCACGCACCATGACCCTCGCAAGTACCCGTTCCTTTTCTTCACCTTCTGGGGGATGACGACCCTGCTGGTGGGCACGTTCGTCGTCAGCGGAATCCACACTCTTCTCTGGCTTCCGCGCGCTTTCCAGATGCGCCGCGAACTGCAGGCGGCGGAGAAATCCAGTAGCGACGCCGGATTGGCTGGTGAGAATGATCAGCATGCCCAACGGTAACCCAGAAGAACGAGAGGTCGTCCGGTTCAGCCGCTTAAACCGGGTTCTGCACGCCACCATGATCGTCAGCTTTATGAGCCTCGCGCTCACGGGCTTGACGCTCAAGTTCTCTTACACGAAATGGGCCGCCATTCTCTCTCGCCTCCTGGGCGGGTTCGAGACCGCCGGGTACATTCACCGCGCCGCGGCCGTGGCGATGTTTGGGGTGTTCGTCGCTCATTTGCTGGACCTGCGCCGTCTGAGGAAGCAGGAGTATGGCTCTTGGCGGGCTCTTCTGTTCGGGCCCAACACGATGCTGCCCAAACGCCGGGACGTGGCCGAGCTCGTTGCCACCCTGAAGTGGTTTGTGGGGGCGGGTCCCCGGCCCGGCTACGGACGATGGACCTACTGGGAGAAGTTCGACTACTTCGCCGTCTTCTGGGGGATTGCCATCATCGGGTTCACGGGCCTCACCCTGTGGTTTCCTGTTTTCTTCACACGGTTCCTCCCGGGCTCGTTCATCAACGTCGCCACTATTATCCACAGCGATGAGGCCTTGCTCGCTACCGGATTCATCTTTACTGTACACTTCTTCAACACCCACCTGCGACCGGAGATGTTTCCCATGGACATCACGGTCTTCACCGGTCGCATGTCCGTGGCGGAGCTGAAGAGGGACAAACCCCGGGAATACGAGGCCCTTGTCGCGAGCGGGAAGCTTGCGGAGAAACTGGCGGAGCCGTACCCGCCCATCGTCGTCAAGACGATTCGGAGCTTCGCGTGGACGGCGCTGGCCGTCGGGTTCATCATCGTCGTGTGGATCATCTACGCGATGCTGTTTGCATATCGGTAGGGGAGATTGGCCGATGGAAGGCAAAGGAGGACGGTCCTGAAATGCCGGTGACGTTCGCCGCTGTGCTCTACCTACTGCTGGCGCGGGCACCGTTGCCGGCGGATGCGGATTGCCTGGCCTGTCACGGTCAGCAGGGGGTGAAGTCGGAGTCGGGCCGTAGCATCTACGTGGACCCGGCCAAGCGCGCCGCCAGCGTGCACGGCTCACTCGGCTGCGCCACGTGTCACGCCGGCGTCAACGAGTACCCGCACCCAAAGCCGATGCCGCGGGTGCACTGCTCCACCTGCCACGCTGAGCCAGCAAGCCAGGTGCCCGCGAGCGCGCACGGGGCGCTGGGCGCCGAGGCCTGCGAGAGCTGCCATGGCACAGCGCACGAAACGCAGCGCGCGGCCAGCATCACCCCGCAGCAGTGCGCCGTCTGTCACGCCGACGCCGTCCGCAGCTATAGACTCAGCGTCCACGCCGCGGCGCGCAAGGGCGGCGATACCGAGGGCGCTACCTGCCGGTCCTGTCACGGCCCGACCCACAAGATCCTTCCTGCCTCGGACTCGCTATCTCCGGTCGCAAAGAGGAAGCTCCCCGACACCTGCGGCTCCTGCCACGCCAATCCCGAGTTCCTGGCGCGTCACGACATTCCCTTCGCGCGCCCAGTGGAGGCGTATCGGCTGAGCGTGCACGGCCGCGCGCTCGCTGCCGGCAACACGGCGGCGGCGTCCTGTTCAGACTGCCACTCAAATCATGCCATCCTTGAGGCCCGCGATTCGCGCTCGAAGATCAACCATTGGAATGTGACCCAGACCTGCGGCGCCTGCCACACGGATATCGCCAAGACTTACCTGGACAGTGTGCACGGACAGGCCATGCGGCATAGCGTGCGTGATGCGCCGGTCTGCACCGACTGCCACGGCGAGCACAGAATTCTGGCTCCCGGGGAGCCGACATCGCTGGTGAACCCGGCGCGAGTCTCCAGCGTCACCTGCGGCCGCTGCCACAGCAATGAGCGTCTGGAGCAGCGTTACAATCTGCCCCCAGACCGGGTGCCCGCCTACGAGGACAGCTATCACGGCTTGGCCACTCGGGCCGGCTCGCTGACGGTCGCGAACTGTGCCAGTTGTCACGGCGTCCACAACATTCTTGCGTCTTCTGACCCCAGGTCGAGCACCAACCCCAAGAACCTGCCCGTCACGTGCGGCAAGTGTCATGCGGGAGCGGGGACGCGCTTTGCCATCGGCCCGGTCCATGAGCTGGCGGGGGGCGCCGAGCCACCAGTGGTGCGCTGGGCGCGCAGCTTCTATCTGCTCCTGATCCCCCTGGTCATCGGGTTGATGTTCGTGCACAACCTGGGCGACTGGGTGCGCAAGCTGGTGCAACTGCGCCTCACGCCAGCCGGCCAGTTCCGCGCCCTGCGCCTGGCCGATCGCGAGACCGGCGAACTCCGCATGTTCGCGTTCGAGCGCGTCCAGCACGCTTTACTGCTGGTTTCCTTCGCGATCCTCTGCTGGACGGGGTTTGCGCTGAAGTATCCTGACGGCTGGTGGGCGCGCCCGCTGCTGGCCTGGGAAACGCGTTGGCCGGTGCGCGGATGGGTGCATCGCATCGCCGCGGTCGTGTTCATGGTGGTGGGGGGAATGCATCTAATCTCTTTGATCGTGAGTGGCCGCCTGCGCCGGCACTGGCAGAGCCTTTGGCCTCGAATCAACGACGTGAGCGAGGGCACGCTGAACTTCGCCTACAACCTGGGGCTGCGATCGGAACGCCCACGCCTCTCCGACCACAGCTATATCGAGAAGGCCGAGTACTGGGCGGTGGTCTGGGGAGCAGTGGTCATGGCCTTGAGCGGCCTGATGCTCTGGGCTGACAAGTTCACCCTGAAGTGGCTCCCCAAGAGCGCCCTGGACCTTGCGACCGCGGTTCACTTCTACGAGGCGGTGCTGGCGGGCCTGGCTATCGTCGTCTGGCATCTGTATTCGGTTATCTTCGACCCCGACGTCTATCCGATGGAAACTGCCTGGCTCACCGGTCGCAGCGTCAAGCCCAGGAGGCAGGAGCCGGAACGAGAGAACGACTTCGCGCTGGAAGCGGCGGCGCAGGAAGACGCAACTCTCAAGCAGGTGGAGACGGAAACAAGTTCCCATGGACCTTCCCGAGACTAGGCTGTTCAAGTGGCTCTCTCCGCTCGTTCATCTTTCCAGCAACTGGATCAGCCGCATCGGCGTCGTGATGGTCACGACGTCCACGGTGCTCTGGCTTTATCTGCTGCCCAACATCCTCAGCGGCGCAATCAACCACCCTTACCTGGGCATGCTCACCTTTCTGGTCCTGCCCGGAGTTTTCTTCACCGGCCTCATTCTGATCCCGATTGGAATCGTCCTGCGGCGGCGCGCCGAGCGGCGTCGAGGCCTTTACCCCACGGCGTTTCCTCCCTTGGATTTTCGCAACGTCGAACTGCGCCGGCTTTTGATTTTTGTGGGCGTCATCACCGCCGTCAACGTCCTGCTGGGCGGCCAGTTCACTTACAGTGGCATCGCCTACATGGACACGGTCACCTTCTGCGGCCAAACGTGCCACACCGTGATGCAGCCTGAGTTCGCCGCCTATCAGAATTCCCCGCACGCCCGCGTGGAGTGCGTGCAGTGCCACATCGGCCCCGGGGCTTCCTGGTTCGTGCGCAGCAAGCTTTCCGGTGTTCACCAAGTCTTCGCCGTGACCTTCAACACTTTCCCGCGGCCCATCACGGTGCCCATCCACAACCTGCGCCCGGCGCGCGAGACCTGCGAGGCTTGCCACTGGCCCCAGAAGTTCGAAGGCGACCGCCTGAAGATTATTCCCAAGTACGGGGAGGACGAGAAAAACAGCCTCACCAAGACGGTCCTGCTGTTGCACATTGGCGGCGGCGGCGCCGGCCCCGGCATCCACAGCGCCCACCTGGGCCCCGGTATCACCATCCGCTATGGGTCTGACGAGACCCGCCAGAACATTCGCTGGGTGGATTACCAGAACAGGAGCGCCGGGCGCACCACGCTTTACTTGGGTCCGGACACCAAGCCCGAGGCCGTAAGTCAGGCGGCGGCACGCGTGATGGACTGCATGGATTGCCATAACCGCCCGACCCACACCTACCAGTTGCCCGATCGCGCTATCGATCAGGCCTTGGACGCCGGCCAGATTTCGTCCTCGCTGCCCTTCGTCAAGAAAATGGGTCTCGAGATCCTGAAGCAGGAGTACTCGAGCCAGGCTGCAGCCGCCGCCAAGATTCCCGCCGCGCTGGCCCAGTACTATCAGCACGATTACCCGGACATTTCGAGCCGGCAGGGCGCGGACATCGCGCAGGCGGGCCAAACGCTGGTCGCGATTTACAGCCGCAACGTCTTCCCCGCCATGAAAGTGACGTGGGGACTCTATCCCAACAACGTCGGCCACACCGATTTCCCCGGCTGCTTCCGCTGCCACGACTCGCAGCACTCGAGCGCCGATGGCAGCCGCAGCATTCCCCAGGATTGCGGTACCTGCCACAACCTGCTCGCCATGGACGAGCCCAATCCGAAGATCCTGGTCGACCTCGGCATCATCCCGGCGGAGGCAGCCAAGGCCAAGCCTTAGGCCGGATGGAAACAGGGAGTAGGGAGTAGGGAGTAGGGAAGAAAAGTCGGCAGGAAACAGCTTCTGTTCTTCCCTACTCCCTACTGCCTACTCCCTGCTCCCTGTTTCTGCTTCTCTTCTCAGGCTCGTGCGACAGAGATCACAAAGTTGGGTGACGAAAGTCATAGCCCCTTGTGGCATCGTCTCGTATCGTATGATTCAGCATGTGGGCCAGACAACGTGGAGGAAGCGCGCTATCGGAGGCGGCCGTGCCGAAAGATGATCGAGACGTCTTGGAGGTCCTGAAGTTTGAACTCGACTTCATCGAGAAAGGTGGCTACGGCCGCTCCGTGCGGACGCCCTGGAAAGCGACCTCGGCCTTTCAGGATTCGGTCACGTGCATCAATTTCGGCGATCCGCTGAGGACCGATCCTTGCGATGAATGCCTGTTGATGCAGTTCGTGCCGGCGGAGCGTCGCAGTGAGAATGTTCCCTGCCACCATATCCCTTTGAACAGATCAGGGGAGACGATCGCCACGGTCGAAGACGGGGGACGGCACGAACAAATGGAAGAGGACGTGAAAGAGTGGCTGCGCGCGACGATCAAGCGGATCGAAGCGGAGCGCGCGCAGAAGGCCGGCGCCCAGAACTAAACAGAGCGACCGGAGTGAGAGTGGCGCATCTTAATTTTGGATTTTTGGATTGAAGAGGCAGAGCGAACAAAGCGGAGAAAAGGGCACGGGCACTGCACCCATGCACTGCCGGGAGGCGCGACGCGCATCAAAAGTATTGCTGCTACGCGATAGCGTGCAAGAATTGCGCCAGAATGGAGAGACGACAATGAGCGTTGAACAAGTTGTGGGGAAGCCCATGCGACCTAAATCGACGAAGCCGAACGCGCCCGTCGTGGAACCAGCGCACGACATTCTTCGACTGCGGGCGCCTTCACTCGATGTGTTTTTCGAGCCGCGGACGGTGGCCGTGATTGGCGCCACGGAAACCGCCGGCAGTGTCGGGCGCACTCTGCTGTGGAACCTCGTGACCAACCCCTTCGGCGGCACCGTGTTTCCCGTCAATCCCAAGCGCTCCAGCGTGCTGGGGGTCAAAGCTTATCCCAACATCGGCAGCGTGCCGGCGGAAGTGGACCTCGCGGTGATCGCCACGCCGGCGCCCACCGTGCCGGGAATCGTCGGCGAGTGCGCCGAGGCAGGGGTTGAAGGCGCCATAGTCATCTCCGCCGGATTCAAGGAAGCCGGGGCGGCGGGCGCGGAGCTGGAGGAACAAATCCGGCAGCAGGCCGCGCGCAGCCGGATGCGGATCGTCGGTCCGAACTGTCTGGGCATTATGAGCCCGCTGAGCGGCCTCAACGCCACATTCGCGAGCGCCATGGCGCGTCCTGGCAGCGTCGGATTCCTCAGCCAGAGCGGCGCCCTGTGCACCGCCATTCTCGACTGGAGCCTGCGCGAACTGGTCGGGTTCAGTGCCTTCGTCTCGATCGGCTCGATGCTGGATGTGGGCTGGGGCGACCTCATCGACTACCTGGGCGATGACCCGCGCACCCGGAGCATCATCATCTATATGGAGTCCATCGGTGACCCGCGCTCGTTCCTCTCCGCCGCCCGTCATGTGGCGCTCACCAAGCCCATCATCGTCATCAAGGCGGGCCGAACCGAGGCGGCGGCGAAAGCGGCGGCCTCCCACACCGGCGCCCTGACGGGCAGTGACGAAGTGCTGGACGCAGCCTTCCGTCGCTCCGGAGTCCTGCGCGTGAACAGCATCGCTGACCTGTTCTACGTGGCCGAGGTCCTTGCCAAGCAGCCGCGCCCGCGCGGGCCTCGCCTGACCGTGTTGACCAACGCCGGCGGTCCGGGCGTGCTCGCCGCCGACGCCCTGGCCGGCACCGGAGGCGAGCTCACACAACTTCAGCCGGAAGCCATCGCCGCGCTGAACAAGCTCCTGCCTCCCCATTGGAGCCGCGGCAACCCCATCGACATCCTGGGCGATGCGGACGCCGAACGCTACGCCAAAGCGGTGGAGATCGTTGCCAAGGACCCCGCGAGCGACGGCCTGCTGGCTATCCTGACGCCCCAGGCCATGACGGACCCCACCCAGACCGCGGAGCGCTTGAAGCCCTACGCGAAAATCGCCGGCAAGCCGATCATCGCCAGTTGGATGGGCGGCGCGAGCGTGGCGGCAGGAGTGGCGATCCTCAATCAGGCCGGCATTCCCACGTTCCCGTACCCTGACACCGCGGTGCGAGTTTTCCACTACATGTGGCGGTACAGCTACAACCTGCGCGGCATGTACGAGACACCCACACGCATCGGTGACGATGACGAGATTGCTTCCGGCAGGAAGATCGCCGCGAAGATTATCCACGAGGCTCGTCAGGCGGGACGGACGATCCTCACCGAGTTTGAATCGAAGCGGATCCTGGGCGCTTACGGCATCCCTACGGTCCCGACCGTAGAGGCCACCACCGAGGACGAGGCCGCGAGCAGCGCCGGCGAGATGGGATACCCCGTGGTGGTGAAGCTGCTCTCGCAAACCATCACCCACAAGACCGATGTCGGAGGAGTACGACTCAACCTGTCGAGCCAGGAGGAGGTGCGCAGCGCTTACCGCGACATCGAAGCTTCCGTGCTGGCCAAGGCGGGCCCCGGGCACTTCCAGGGCGTGACCGTTCAGCCCATGGTCAAGCGCGAGGGCTACGAACTGATCATCGGCAGCAGCTTGGACCCGCAGTTCGGCCCGGTGCTGCTCTTCGGCTCCGGCGGGCAGCTCGTGGAGGTCTACCGGGATCGGGCGCCGGCTCTGCCGCCCCTCAACAGCACGCTGGCGCGACGCATGATGGAGCAGACGCGCGTCTACCGCGCGCTCCAAGGCGTCCGCGGACAGAAGCCGGTGGACCTGGCGGCGCTCGAGCAACTCATGGTCCGCTTCAGCCAGCTCGTCGTCGAAGAGCGCGCCATCAAGGAGATCGACATCAATCCTCTGCTCGCCTCCGGTGACGGGCTCGTCGCGCTGGACGCCCGCCTCGTGCTGCACGGGCCGGAAATCGGCGAGGAGCAGTTGCCGCGCCTGGCGATTCGTCCCTACCCGGTGGAGTATGCCGGCGAGTTCACGATGAAGGACGGCGCCACGGTCACCATTCGGCCGATCCGGCCCGAGGATGAGCCGCTGATGGTGAAGTTCCATCAGACGCTCTCGGAGCGCAGCGTTTACATGCGCTACTTCCACGTGCTGAATCTGAGCCAGCGGGTGGAGCACGAGCGCCTGACGCGCATTTGCTTCATCGATTACGACCGCGAGATGGCGCTGGTGGTGGACGGCGAGGACCCGCAGACGCACGAGCGCCGGATTCTCGGCGTCGGCCGGCTCACCATGTCGCGCGGCGGCAACGAGGCTGAGTTTGCCCTGCTGGTCAGCGACCTCTACCAGCGGCGTGGGCTAGGCACGGAATTGATGCGCCGCCTGCTGGAAATCGGCCGCCACGAAAAGCTGGCTCGCATCACGGCGGACATTCTCTCCGAAAACCGCGAGATGCAGCACATCTGCGAGAAGCTCGGCTTCAAGCTCACTCGCACCGCGGACGATCCCACGGTCAAGGCAGCCATCGAGCTGTGAAGGAATAGGGAACAGGGGCAAAAGAAAGTGTAAAGTGTAAAGGTTAAAGGGTAAAAGAAAAAAACCCAACAAACGGTGTCTTCGTTTACCCTTTACCCTTTCTCTTGCCCTGTTCCCTTCCGCCTCCCCCGGCTGGCTACGGCTTCCCCTCCAGCTCATCCGCCAGGAAGCCGGCGTCGTAAAGCTTCCGCATCGCTTCGGTCATGCCGGCCGTGTCCACGGCCACGGCGCGGTTGTTCTCCGGGTAGAAAACAAAGTCGCCCACCAAGCCTTCGATGTTGCCGTCGAAGATCAGTCCTACCAGCTCGGCATCTTTGTTGATCACCGGCGAGCCCGAGTTGCCACCGATAATGTCGCAGTCGGAGACAAAGTTGAGTGGCGTCGAGAGGTCGAGCTGCGACTTGCGCGCCGGATCGAGATAGCGCGAGGTCAGGTCGAACGGCGGCTGCAAACCGAAGCTGTAAGCCCGGTCGTAGAGCCCATAGAATGTGGTGACGGGCGGGGCCTGGGTGCCGTTCATGGGATAACCCCTGACCGTACCGAAGGTGAGGCGCAGGGTAAAGGTCGCATCGGGATAGGTCGACTTGCCGTAGACCGCGAAGCGCGCCTTGCCGATCTTCTCGCCGGCCGGCGTGACGACGCTTTCGACGTTGTCTTCCATCCACTTGCGCATCTCGCGAATCTGCGGAACGATCTTGCGCGCCATAACAATCATCGGATCGTTCGAGGCGTCCACGGCGGCCTCGCCGCCCTCCACCAGCGACTTGCGAACGGCGGGATCCGCGAGCTTGGTCCCTTCGATCAGCTCCTTGGTCACTTCCGCCGGCGGATGGCCGCCCAGCACGGTCTTGATAAATGGGTCATCGTCGCCCAGCTCCTGGCGCGACAGCTCGAGGCTGTCGGCCATCACGGCTTCCTCCATCTTCGGGTAAAACGGCGCGGGCGAGAAGAGCCGGAAGCGCAGCGACGCGAGTTGCGAGTCGCGGTAGCCGTTCAGCCGCTCGCCGTTGGGTTTCTTCACCTCTTGAACGCAAAGCACAATGTCGGTCGCCAGGCTCGCCTGGCGCGAGCCGCGAAGCTGGCGGTAGGCCGCCGGCTTCCTGCGCTCCGAAGCCTTGTGCTCGGCGGCAGCGATCCGGTCCCACGCGTCACCGTAATCCTTCTGCCACTCGGGGTTCGCGGCGATGCGGGCCCGGAAGTCCTTCTCGTCCCCGGTGCGCTTCGCCATGAGGTTCTTGTCCAGCAGGCCGTCGTAACGGCCTTGCAGGGCCTTGAGCGTGTTCTCGATGCCGAAGATCGCTCCGGTGGCTTGGCGTGCTTGCTCGGGGCCCTCCGCCGCGTACTTCTTGAGCACGTCGTGCTGCCGGCGAAGCATGCTCAGACGCAGGGGCAACGCGTAGTCGCGTTCCGTTTCAAGCTGTGCCATGGTGTCCAGCCGGGCGGTAGAACCCGGGTTGCCCGAAATGAATACAAGGTCGCCAGCCTTGGGGCCTTTCGAATTCCACCGCAGATAGTCTTTGCTCTCGACGGGCGCGCCGTTCTCGTAAACGCGGAACAGCGCCAGGTCGAGGTCGTAGCGCGGGTAAGTGAAGTTGTCAGGATCGCCGCCGAAGAACGCCATCTGCTGCTCGGGCGCAAACACCAGGCGGACGTCCGTGTACTTCTTGTAGCGGTAGAGCCAGTATTCGCCGCCCAGGTAGAGGGAGATGACGTCGGAGCGGAGGCCGGTGGCGTCCATGCTGTCCTTCTCAATCTTCGCGGTCGCGGCCTTCCGCGCCTTGAGTGCCTCTTCTTCGCTCATGCCGGGCTTCACCGCGCCTTGGACTCGTTCGGTAACGTTCTCCATGGACTCGAGCACGTTCAATTCCAGGTCGGGGCACTTCAGTTCTTCCGCCGGGGTGCGGGCCAGGAATCCGTCGGTGACGTAGTCTTTCTGCGGGCTCGAAACCTTCTGCAACTGGCCGAGCGCCACATGGTGGTTGGTAAGAACAAGGCCATGCGGGCTGACGAAGGAACCGGACCCCCCGTCGTTGAACCGCACGCTCGCCAGGCGCACGTGGTCCAGCCACGCCTGCGTGGGCGTGAAACCGTAGCGCTCCCGGAGCTGTTTCACCGGCAGGTTATCAAACGTCCACATCCCCTCATCGGCCGACGTGCGCGACGAAGCCACGAAGTACAAGATCAAAATGCCCGCGATCACGGCCGCGAGCCCCACGGAACGATAGACTGCCTTACGAATACTCATCATCAATCTCCTTCCTTGAGAGTCAGTCTTTTCATCGCCGGGTCGGAAGCGAGTTTATCGCGCCTTGCCACTTCAGCAACAACTCTTCTTCTTAGATCCGGCTACAGTGCTCTTAATCCCCTATTGCTGCGGACCCGGCTTGGGCGGCGGCGGCATCCTGAGCAGCCTGTCCTTGGCGACGTGGAATTCATTGCTGTCGCTCTTGGGATTGCTCCGCCGGGGACCCAGCTCGGGGATTTCTGCGTCCACCTTTTCAATCCGATGCTCGGGGACCGGGTGATCCGAGAAGAATTCGCTGGTCTGCTGCGGATACTTCTGCTGGATGATCTCAAAGAACTGCGCCATGGCGTGCGGATCGTAGCCGGCGTGGTAAAGGGTATAGGCGCCCACCGCGTCCGCCTCCGCCTCCTGGTCAAGCGAGTTCTTGAGCAGCAACGAGCCGGCCGCGAAGCTGACGCCAAGCTGAGTCAACTGGTTTCCCAGGCTTTGGCCCAGGAAGTTCCCCAGAAGGGCCAGAGGAAACTTGGCCAGGATCATTTCCGAGGCCCGTTGAGTAGCGTGGCGCATCACCACGTGACCCTCCTCGTGGGCAATCACACCCGCAAGCTGCGCCTCGTCCTGCGCCGCTTCGATCGTGGCGCGGTTCACGTAAATGAACCCGCCCGGCAGCGCAAAGGCGTTGATGTCCGGGCTGTTCACCACCTTGAACGTAAATGGGTAACCGATGTTGTTGGGCGCCACGGCAGCGAGGCGCTTTCCAAGGTCGTCCACGTAGGACAGCACTTGGGGATCAGTGATCAACGGCAATTCCTTGTCCGTCTGCGCCGCGGCTTGCTTGCCCGCTTCCACGTCCTGCTCGTGAGAGAAGAAGTTGAATCCCGGCCTAAACCGAAGTTGCTTGACTCCCAAAAGGGGCAGCGCTCCCAAGACCATCAGGAGAGCGACCATTCGAGCCCTGACAGCGCTGACGTTCATTCTCTCAACCCACATTCTCGCCTTGGTGCGGGGCACCATGACGATTCGGGCGGGCGCCATTCGGCCGTGCGCAGTCTCATTCCGAGAATGACTTCGGGAGATCGAAGACCTCGAGGTTTTCGCCGGACAAACGAAGCACCGTTTCACCACGTCGGTAGGCCTGGCACAATTCATCGAGCGCGTTACCGCGGACCACAAAACGTCTCTATCTGTACCGCTCAGTTCCATTATAAACACCTGCGGCTCGAATGCAAACTCAGCGCGCGGGTCCGCGACACAAAAGTGGAGAATCCACCGATTTCGCAGATTACATAGCGCCGCCTGTGGCCGCAACCAAAGAGCTCAACACAGAGTTCACGGAGGTCTCACAGAGGCCACAGAGAAGAAAGCCAACCGTGACTCGCTTTGCTCTTCGTCTTCTCCGTGACCTCTGTGGGACCTCCGTGAACTCTGTGTTGAGCTCTTGTTCCTTGTTGGCCGTGGAATCCGAAGCTCACATTCTTCGCGGCCGGCAAAGAAGTTGGGAGATACAGAAGGAAGAGCAAAGACTCAGAACACGATCTGTCTGGAATACAGCCGCCCCTGCCTTCTAATCTGTATAATCTGTGAAATCTGCGGATTCTTCTCCCTCCGGTTTCGAAATTCGCGACGCCCATGGGATCCGCTGCATCCAATCGAAGACCTTATGGAGCGACGGACCTTCATCATCGCAGCAGTTGCAGGCGGCATCGGCCTCGCCGAGTACACCTGGGTGAACGGCTGGATGAACACCCTGCGCAACCCCGGCGGCTTTTCGGTCAAGGCTTATGAAAAGTATGGCGAGCGCGCGGCAGCGCTGGCGATCACCCCGAACGAGGATTTTTACGTCACCTCGAAGGGCGGCACGCCCCTTATCAAAGCTTCCGAATGGAAGCTTAAGGTGGACGGTCTGGCGGAGCACCCTTTCACGCTCAATTATCAAGATCTGCTGGCGCTGCCGCGCATCGAGAAGGAGTTGACTCTCGAGTGCATTTCCAATTCCATCGGCGGCAACGCTTTCGGCAACGCCACCTGGACCGGCACGCCGCTGAAGCCCCTGATCGAGCGGGCCAAGCCGGCACGCGAGGCGGCGCATGTGGCGATCTACGGCGCCGACGGGCTCTCGTCCGGACATCCCCTCGCGCGCATCTGGAATGAGGAGAATTTCCTCGCCTACCAGATGAACGGCGAGGACCTGCCGCACGCTCACGGTTATCCTGCGCGTATCTTCATCCCCGGCAAATACGGCATGAAGCAGCCGAAGTGGATGACGCGGATCGAGTTCCTGAACAAGGCCCACCTGGGTTACTGGGAGTCGCAGGGCTGGTCGGATACTTGCGAGCGTTGGGCCCACGCGCGCTTTACCGACCTCAAGAGCGGCGCTCAAGTCTCGGGCAAGAGCTTCGAGCTCACGGGCTACGCTCTCAGCAACCTCGATGGAATCGAGGCCGTCGAACTCAGCTTCGACGACGGGAAGAATTGGCAGCGCGCCAACGTTTACAGCAATCCGTCACCTCTCGTCTGGGCCTTCTGGAAGTACATCTGGGTGGGTCCCAAGCCCGGCAGGTATACGATTCATGTGCGCGCCATCGACGGCAAGAACCGGGTCGAGGGTCCCGACCCCGACGGCATCTTCCCCGACGGCGCCACGGGGCAGCAAGCGATTAAAGTCACCGTCGGTTAGGTACTGCATTTCATAGATACGCTAACGAATGGAGGAAGCGGGGTTCGGGATTCGGGGTTCGGGATTCGCAGAGAAAGATCACGGTGCGGGGATTTCTTCTGCGAGCCCGAGAGCCGAGCCGCGAATCATGGTTCCCCTGCGAACCCCGAACCCCGAATCCCGAACCCCGATACGTTAGCGTATTTATGAAATGGACGGCTAAGGCAGCGGCGAGTGGCTAGTGGTCAGTGGCTAGACAAAGGATGAGGACGGAATCACGGAAGAGGTCTTCACTAGCCACTCGCCACTCGTCACTAGCCACTGCTTAGTGGCCAGGCCCGTTTACCGTTTCCGTCGCCGCCCCCATCGCAATGCCTTCGCGCCCCATCCCAATGCTTGTCGAACGTGTCTCTTCAGATAGTCCCCGGTCTATGGGCCCCTCGTCCCTTTTCCCGCTCACGCCGCCCCAAAGTGGCGAAGACGGGAGCGGTTGGCGGGAGGTTTGGCCCAACGCTTCCGCTTGCCGCCGCCACCGGATCATGGGTCTTTGCTCCAGCCAGCCGTGGAGGGCTTCCGCCGCGGCTTTCATCGCCTCGTCCATCCGGCAGAAGAAGGGTTCGTCCAGCTCCAGGGCAAAGTTAAGCAAGCAGCGGCGACGCTGGAGGTCCGCATACGACTGCGCCGGGTGGGTGGCGGCTTCCCGGAAGAGTTCCTCCAGCTCTCCCCTTTCCTTCTCCTCCCGCCGCTTCCAGACTTCGAGGCGCAGCCAGAGGGCGTGCGCCACCTTCTCCAACACCTCGGCTCCCGCCTCGCCCTCCAGGGCGAGGGCGCGCGCCAGCACCCTCCGCCATTCCTCTTCCGTTTCGGGGAGGGCGAGAGTGTTTACTTGTCTAGGCTCGATATGTTGTCCTTGCGAACCTTCGGAGTTACCCGTGGCGGCGTCCTTCCCCGGCTCCGTTGCTCCTTCCGTCTTGCTCGCCGGCGATGGCGGCCGGCGAGTGCTGCGCTCGGCGGCCCGCGCCCGCCACTCCGCCCGCAACTGCTCCAGCCAGTGCGCGTAGGGAACGCCCCCCAACTGCGCCGCCGCCCCGTAGCGGCTCTCGATCATCTTCAGCAGCAGGTTGGCAATGCGGTCGTTCAGTCGCCGGATCTCCACTGCCGCTCGCGACCCTTCCAGGCACTTCAAGATCTGACAAACCAGGTCGAAGGCTTCCTGGGCGCCCAGCGGTTGGGATCGGCTCATCGCCACCGTCAGCACCCGTATTAGGCGCCGGCCCTCGCGCCGCCGCGCGTTCTCCACCTTGCGCAGGCGCTTGGCGATCAGCGGGGTCACCAGCTCCCACTCGTCCGCGCCCGCTGACGGTGGCACGCGGCACGGCGGGCGGCCCGGCCTCGGACAAAGCGGTTCGAGGGGAGGCGGGGGAGCCTCGGGCGGGGGGAAGAGGTTCTCCATTTTGCCGCGCAGGTGCTCCGCCTCCTGCAGGCGTTTAGCATTGGCAACTCCCAGGTTTCTTAAATTGCCGGCATAGCGCTTAGGGGTCTTGCGGTAAACCTTCTCCTTGGGAGCCAGGCGCGCCTGGGCGAGATTCGCCATCACTTTGGCACGGTGCTCGGGCGTCATGACGTACTTGCGCTTCGGCTTGGGATCGTCTTGTGCTTCCATAAGAAAGACAGTGCCCACCCTTGGGTTGCCCCAACACCGCACGCTCGGCTGGCCTCCGGCAGTCGGTGACAGCGGGCCTGCCCCAGCGGCAGGTTGCCGGGTAACTTTAGAATTATAAATGCGAGCGGGATTTCTTGTCAAGTAAATAATGATGAGGGCACTACAGCGGAGAATCCGTCGGCGCGTCTGGACGCGCCCCCCGAGCATCGAGTTTCCGGGCCGGAAGATCGCTCTTGTCGACTTGGTGATTGGCGGCTAGCATGGACGACGATGGGAACCGAAGGTCGGTTTCGGCGGCATCGCTAATTAAATCAGTTGACGGGAGTGGAGTCGTGCTCGGTCTTGATCGTCGCACAGCAAGTTACACCTGGACGGTGATTTTTATTCTCCTGCTGATGACAGTGGCTTATCTCATTCGAGAAACCCTGTTCATCTTTGTCGTGGCGCTGTTGTTCGCCTATCTGTTATGGCCGCTGGTGAAGTTTCTCGATCGCTGGCTGCCGGGACGGTCGAAGGCACTCGCTCTCGGCATCGTCTATTTGTCGCTGATCGGATTGCTGATTGTCATTGGAATTGCCGTTGGCTCTCGGGTCGTGGTTCAGGCCAACGCGCTAGCAACACGAGTTCCAGAACTTCTCTCCAAACTCGAACAACCGGCCCAAGCGACCGCTGCGCCATCCGCTCAGACCGTGAAGGCTACCGTCGTCTCGACGCTGCGGAAGCAGCTTGTTGAGCATTCGCGGGACCTTCTCTCACTCCTGCCCAAGGCGGCCTTGGGCGTTCTGTCGCATGCCGGAAGTCTTATTTTTATCGTCCTGGTGCCGATCCTGAGCTTTTTCTTCTTGAAAGATGGCCGGGTGATCCGCAGCTCCGTGTTGGGCATCCTGGCCGAGGGATCCCGGCGCGACATGATCAACGAGATCGCGGCCGACCTGCACTTGCTGCTTGCCCAATACATGCGAGCCCTGGTGCTGCTGGCAGCGGCGGTGTTCCTGGCCTACGGGGCGTTCTTCTCTCTCGTCGGCGTTCCTTATGGGATTCTGTTGGCGGCCATCGCCTTTCCTCTCGAGTTTATTCCCATGGTGGGACCCCTGGCAGGATCGATCATCATCTTGCTGGTTGCCGGTTTGAGCGGCTTTCATCATCTGCTTTGGATCCTTGCCTTCCTGGCCGCGTTTCGCGTTTTCCAGGATTATGTCTTGTCGCCGCGTCTGCTCAGTGCAGGCATGAAACTCCATCCCCTGGTCATCATCTTCGGAGTCCTCGCCGGCGGCTATATCGCAGGTATCGCCGGCAGTTTCTTGTCGGTACCGGTCTTGGCGACCCTGCGCATCGTTTATCGGCAACTGCAAAAGGGGCCGCTTGACTCCCGCCTCCGCGGTCCGGGGACCGGAATGGTTTAAGCTCAGGCACTGAGGTACCCGATGCGCGAGTTTCCATCCCCGTCCGAGATCCTGAGAGTTCTTGAGGAACACCCCGGGACGACCTTCCGACTCCGCGAGCTTGTGGTGGAGCTTGGCCTGCGCAGCAGCCAGGCCCGCGAATTGAAACACGCGCTGAAGGACTTGTCGCGCGACCGGAAGATTCTCTACCTGAAGAAAAACCATTTCGTCTTGGCCTCGCAGGACCGCCATGCCGTCAGGGCGCACGGTGGCGCTGCCCTGCCCTCACGAGTGCCTCATGGCGCTCAACCGGGCCGCGACGCGGCGGCACAAAATGCAGTCCCAGGAAGACTGATCGGCCACCGCGACGGTTACGGCTTCGTGGTGCCGGATCGCGAGGTCGCGGAAACTGATCAGGACATCTTCATTCCTCCCGGCGGAATGGCTTCGGCGCTGCATGGCGACCGCGTTGAAGTGCGCGTTGTGCGCTCGAAAGCGGACGGCCGGCTCGAGGGTCGCATCCTGCGCGTCCTCGATCGGGCGCAGAAGACCGTGGTGGGCGAATTCCATTGTGGCGCAGCGATCAACTACGTGGCGCCCTTCGACCATCGGATTCCCCACGAGATCGTGATCCCGCGCGGCCAGGAATGGCCGGAGGAAATTGCGGCGGCCCGCCATCGCCAGTTCGGTGGCGAGTCCGAAGGCAGCCGGGTGCTGGGACCTGGGAGCGCGGGCGTCTCGCCCGCTCTTGTGCCCGCGCACGAAAGAGAAGGGCGGCCGAGACGCCCGCGCTTCCCAGCGCGAGACGTCCGGGACCTCGATGGCATGATCGTCGATGTCGAGATCACCCATTTCCCGGGGTCGGGCGCGCCGCCGACGGGCCGGGTGACCGAAGTTCTCGGCAGGCGCGACGACTTCGGTGTCGACGTCGAGATCATGATCCGCAAGTTTCATCTGCCCCATCGCTTTCCGCCCGCGGTGCTGGCCGAAGCGGAGGAAGCGCCCCAGTTCATTCCGGAGCCCGCGCGAGAGGGCCGGCGCGACTTTCGCTCGCTTCCCATCGTCACCATCGACGGCGAGTCGGCCAAGGACTTTGACGACGCGGTCTACGTGGAGCGTTTGCTCGACGGCAGCTACCAGCTCCAGGTCCACATCGCGGATGTGGCGCACTATGTCCGACCGGGGATGGCGCTTGACCGCGAGGCCCGGCTGCGCGGCACTTCCGTCTACTTTCCCGACCGCGCCGTGCCCATGTTGCCGCTGGAGCTTTCGAACGGCATCTGCAGCTTGAATCCGCACGTCGAGCGGCTCACGATGTCGGCCCTCGTGGAAATCGACCCGGCGGGACGGGCGGTTGAATATGAGATCGTCCCGGGCATCATCCGCAGCGCCGAGCGCATGACCTACACGGCCGTGAACGCCGTCCTGACCGGCGACGCCGCGGCCTGCCACCGCTACCGCGATCTCGTCGAGAACTTCAAGCTGCTCGAAGAACTCGCGCGCCTTCTCAACCAGCGGCGCGAGGCTCGCGGCTCCATCGACTTTGACCTGCCCGAGCCCGAGATCGAGTTTGACGAGTTCGGCCGTATGATCGGCATCATGCGCTCCGAGCGCAACATCGCTCACCGCATCATCGAAGAGTTCATGCTGATGGCGAACGAAGTGGTGGCCACGCACCTCGAGCGGAGGGACGTGCCGAGCCTCTACCGCATCCACGAGCCGCCGGACCCCAGAAAGGTGATCGAGTTCGAGGAGATCGCCGCCAGCTTCGGGTATTCGCTGGGTGTCGAGCTTCCCGCCGCCCACCGCGTTCGCGTCCGTCGGCGGGACGACCGGGAGCGCTATCCGCGCTTTCAGGAAACCGTGGATAGGGCGGACTTGAAGATTACCTCCCGGCACTACCAGCGGCTCACCCAGCGCGTTGCGGGTAAGCCCGAGGAGCGGATCCTGTCTTACCTGATGCTGCGGTCGCTCCAGCAGGCCCGCTATTCCGAAGAAAACGTCGGCCACTTTGCGCTCGCCTCGCCCACTTATACGCACTTCACGTCGCCGATCCGGCGCTACCCGGACCTGATCGTGCACCGGATTCTCAAGGCCGTGCTCGCACAGGAGGGCGGCAGCGCGCGCGGGCGGATGGAAGACGCAAGCGCCACGCAGCGAGGCGGAACCCCATCGCCACGGCGGATTAAGACGGAGCCGGCGCCGCGATGGCCGTCTGCCGAGCCCCTGCTTCCCGGCGGTGCGTTCGTAGACCGCCGCGAACTTTCGGTCCTGGGTCTTGAAACTTCCGAAGCCGAGCGGCGCGCGGCCGATGCCGAGCGCGAGCTGATGGAGTGGAAGAAAGTGTCCTTCATGGCGCGGCGCCTCGGCGACGAGTTCGACGCGCTCATTATCAGCCTGACCAAGCACGGCCTGTACGTCGAGCTGACGGACCTGTTCGTGGAAGGCTTTGTGCCGCTGGACAGCTTCACCGACGACCGCTATGTTTACCGCGAGAAGCTGCGGGCGATCGTCGGCCAGCATTCGAAGCGGGCCTACCGCCTGGGCGCGCGCGTCAAGGTGCTTCTCGAGCGCATCGACCGCGACGGCAACAAGCTGCTGTTCTCCATCACCGCCTGATGCGATGCCAGGGTAGGTTTACCCCCAGAGAGCGCCGACGAGTATTCTCGAAGGCCCTCGGCGGTTAGGCGCTGATCCGAGGCTGTCCCGCCCTATCGAGTTGTGATTCCCCAGCGACGACTAATCGCGGTAGAGCCAGCCCGCCACCAGCGATGCCAGGATGGCGCCGATCCAAAGGTCCAGCATCCACCAGAGCGGGAAGACCCGGCCGAGCGGCGACCACGCGGCCATGGACAGGTTCATAGGAAAGCCGGCCGCGAATCCCACCAGCAACCCGACGGTGGCCGCCGTGCCGGGTCCCGCGCCGCGCGTCGCGCGGATCGACGCGTAAATCCACGCCACGACGTAAGCGAGAAGAAAGATGGTGATGAGCCAGTAGGCCACGAACAAGGGGTAGCGGGGTTGTTTGAGCATCATCCCCGCATTCTGAGCCTCCATATACCTCGAGCTCAGGATCACCATATTGATCACGGTGCTCCAGATACACCACACCACACCACCGGCCACGGCGCCGAGCGCCACCCGACGCGTATTCACCTCAACTGCTGTAGGCATTGACCACCTCACCCAACGGAGATTAGAAGGCCAAGTTGCAGGCGGAGGCATGGTACCGGCGAGGAGGGCCAATGTCAAGCCGGCAAGCGGCCCGCTGTCCGCGGCGTCCAGCCGGCGGGCGTCCCCGGCCTTCGGCGCGTCCCCCGTCACAAGAGACTGCTAGCCTAGCTAGTCACGGTACACCCAAGCGGCCACCAAGGCGGCGAGCATGGCCCCCAGCCAGAGGTCGAGCATCCACCAAAGCGGGAAGAGCTTATCAACCTCGATCAGCGACACCACGTAGAAATTCACCGGGAACCCCGCCGCAAACCCAACCAGGAACCCTACGATCAGCGCTGTCAAAGGCCCCGGTCCCCGCGTCGCGCGCACCGAGGCGTAGAGCCAGGCGATGACGCCGGAGAGAACGAAGAGCATGACGTAGGAAGCAGGGAGGAAGAAAGGATAGCGCGGCTCAATCATCAATCGCCCGCCTTCCCCGGCAGCCTCGTATCGCCCTGCCAGAATCCACAAGTTGACGACTGCATTCCAGATCGACCACACGGCGCCACCCGCCAAGCCGCCGAGGGCACCGCGCCGCAGATTCACTTCATATGTTTCCGACATTGGCCACCTCGCTCAACGGAAGATTCGGAAGCCTATTCGAAGGCGCATCCATCGTAGTGACGAGGAAAGCGGATGTCAACCCGAATGGCGCGCCCCCGGCTCATTTGCCCGGCGAAGCCAAACCCAGTTCATCCACCGCCTTCAACACCTGCTCCGGACGGGCCCGGACTCGAAAACTCTCCGTCAGGTTGATCCCACGTTCGGCCTTCGAGTTCCCGCCCGGATTTCTTCTTTCTGGTGCCGCCTCACTGCTTGAAAAAGAAAGGCACGTTCGCCCGCGGGAAGATTCGAGCCGCAGACCTTGAACAGCAGGTTTTCGCTACGCTTGCTTCTCGAAGAATTCGTCCCCGTCCACCCCTTCGCCTCGCTCGAGCTGAGAGAGGCCCCGCGCGATCTCTTGCCTCAACCTCCTCCCCCGTGTACTCCTCCCACCGGAAACCCGACTGACAATTAATTGCATTGATTGGTGGTAAGGTTGTATATTATCGACAGGTGGAATGTTGAAAAAGGAAATGTCGGCTAGATCGTCTTGGAGACTCGGTCAGGTTCGAAGCGGAGAGGACGCTGCCATCCTGGACCACTGAAGTCAATCGGGATGGAACAAACCAGAAAACGGCTCCAAATCGCTGGCGGCCAGGAGGCCAAAATGGAAGCCCTGCATTTTAACCTATCGAATCGAGTCTTTGAGCATTCCAAGACCGATGGATCGCGGCTGGCGGTTCATGCCGGCGGTATCGATATAACTTATGCCGAGCTATCCTCTCTGGCGCAGCGGATCGCCGGCTGGTTGACTACGGGCCCCGCGCGCCCGCCGGGGTTTGTCGGCATCCTGGCGTCCCGAAGTGTGATGGCTTATGCCAGCGTACTGGGAACGTGCTGGGCAGGGGATGCATACGTTCCGCTGAACCCGAAGCTTCCGGAGGAACGCCTGGCGCAATTGATCGACATCATCAAACCGGTCTCTTTGGTGGTGGATGCGGCCGGAATGAAGGCTCTGACCGGGCGGGCGCGGGCAGTGGCGCCGGCGCGCGTGTTGACGAGCTTCAATGAGCTGGCGCCGCACGTCCCCGGCGACCGGCCACGCGAAGCAGGCGCGGAAGACACCGCGTATATGATCTTCACTTCCGGAAGCACCGGCGTGCCCAAGGGCGTACTGGTCCCCAATCGGGCGGTCGTCCACCTGGTCGATACTTTGCAGCAGATCTACGAATTCAGCCCGAAAGATCGCTTTTCCAAAGCCTATAGTCTGAGCTTCGATGGGTCTGTCCACGACATGTTTACAGCCTGGAACGCAGGCGCTTCGGTCAACGCCGTGCCGGCCTCGCAGTTGACCGCGCCGTTGAAGTTCATCCAGGAGCGGGCGCTCACGGTCTGGGCCTCGGTACCGTCCACGGCTGTCTTCATGGAACGGATGCGGATGCTCCAGCCTGGAGCCATGCCTTCCTTGCGCATCAGTATTTTCTCTGGGGAGCCCCTGCCGCTGCGCTCGGCTTTGGCCTGGCAGCGGGCGGCGCCGAACAGCGTGATTGACAATATCTGCGGGCATACCGAGTGCTGCGTATTCAGCATCCTGGAGCGTCTCACGGACCCACCCCACGTCACCCCCAACCGAGGCCTGGTGGCTATCGGCAGACCCCTCCCGGGCTTCGATGCCGCGGTGTTCAATGAGTCGTGCACGCCACTCCCGGCCGGCCAGCCGGGGGAGTTGGCGCTCGCCGGCCCACAGGTGGCCAAAGGCTATTTCCAGGATTCCGAACGCACCGCCGCGCGCTTTCCCGTAATCGGCGGCAAGGTCTGGTATCGAACCGGCGACCTGGTCTACCTGGATGAGACCGGGATCTACCATCACCTGGGACGGGTCGACAATCAGGTGAAGATCCTCGGGCATCGCGTCGAACTCGGCGAGGTAGAGGCGCACCTGGCGGAAGTCTGTGGCTCCGATTCGGTAGCCACCGTCGCCTGGCCGCTGGATCACGGTTCCGCACGCGGCCTCGTCGCGTTCCATTGCCAGCCGGGAGCTTCGGCCCAGGGAATCCGGGAGGCCCTGATGAAGCGCCTGCCGCCCTATGCGGTGCCGTACACGGTACGGAAGCTCGACGCGATCCCGCTCACGGAAAACGGTAAGATCGACCGCAGGGTGCTGATCGATATGCTGGAACGGGAGATGGCAGCCAGTGAGTAGAGCATTCGGTTAAGCGAAGCGTGCGTGAGGCTGCTTCCGCAAATTGACCAGCCCCCCTGGGCGCGGTAGGTCCCGCCGCAGGTCCTGGAGATTGATCCGATGCCGCCAGGCCCGAGCGGAAAATTTGACCGGAAGGCGCTGCGGCGGCTGGGGCCGGCGTCCGCGGAGGCCGACGTATGAAGATCGTCCCGCAGCTCGACACCTATCCGTGGCTGGTGAGTTTCGGCCAGACGGCGCTGGGAAAGGCGGCGCTGATCGGGGCTTTTGCCGGGGGGCTTCTCGCCATTCGCCTGGATTCGTGGATGGAGATGACAGGGGCCGTGGCGCTGGTGGCGTATTTTCCAGCGCGGCGGCGGCTGCTGGTCAGTGCGGCGGCGCTGTACTGGCTGTTTTTTCACTCCACGTGGCTGGACAGGACCTTCCTGCGCACGATCGCCAAGGCCGAGGGCCAAAGGACAGACTGGACTCTCACGCTGCTGGTTTCCGGAATCCTCGCCACGGTGTTTTGCCTGCTTGCGCTCTTCTTCCACTATGTGCGCGCGCGGCGCGTTTCGCTCGCCGCGAAGCGGCCCGTGCTGTGCCTGGTGACGGGCTATGCGGCGGTGCTGGCAGCGGCGGGGGCGTTGCCGCTGGGCGGGATGGCACGCCTGCTGGCGTGGAGTGTGATCGCCGTGACCGCGCCGTACCTCTGGTATTTCGCCTACGCGCTGAAAGACGCTTCGGCCAAGACGCCCGATGGGGCGATCTTGCAGTTCGGAACGCTGCGGCCTTTTTGGGGAGGCACGGGCGTGCCGTATGCGAAAGGGGCCGCCAATCTGCGCAGGATCGAGACGCGAAATTCCAAGGACCTCTGCATCACCCAGTTGAAGGCGATCAAGCTCCTGATCTGGGTCTTTATTCTGCAGGTGGCGCTGGGCGCGCTGCGGGTGTTTGTCTACGGCGAGCGGTTTCTGGGGGTCCCAGTTCTGGCGGCGGCGCTGCACCACGCCGCCGTGCCCGTCCATGTGGCATGGGCGAGCTTGATCGCGCACTTCGCCGAGGCCATGCTGGGCATTACGGTGAGCGGCAACATCATCATCGCCTGCTGCCGGATGGCCGGGTTCTACGCGCTGCGGAATACTTACCGGCCTCTGGAGTCGCGGACGGTGGCGGAATTCTGGAACCGCTACTATTACTACTTCAAAGAGCTGCTGGTGGACTTCTTCTTTTTCCCGGTGTTCACGCGGTATTTCAAAAAGTATCGGCGGCTGCGCGTGTTCGCCGCGACCATGGCGGCGGCCACGGTGGGAAACATGGTCTATCACTTTTTGCGCGATTATCAGGACGTCACCGCGATGGGCCTGTGGCGGGCGCTGGCGGGGTTTCAGGTGTACGCCTTTTACACCACGGTGCTGGGGCTGGGGATCGGGATCTCGCAATGGCGCAGCCACGGCAGGGAGCGCTCCGGCGGCGATGCGCAGTGGTGGCGGCGGGCGCTGGCGACGGCGGGGGTGCTGTCCTTTTTCTGCCTGTTGGCGATTTTCGACCAGGAAGGGCGGTCTTATGGCTTGGGACTATACTTGCGGTTTTTTCTGCGTCTGTTCTTGATTCCGGTTTAAGGCAGCTTCCTTTATGAACAATAGACTGGTGATACGCGAGTTCGTGCAGAACCTACTGAGCCAGAAAGGCGACCGGGCGGCCTTCGCGGACAGCGAGCAATTGATCGCGCGCGGGCGCTTGCAGTCCGTCGACACGGTGGAAGTGGTGATTTTCCTGGAGGAGAAGTATGGCATCGACTTCGCGGAGATAGGGTTCGATCAGAACCAAGTGGAAAGCATCGATAATATCATGGCGCTGATTGACGCCTACGGCGAGCGATTAGCGATGACCTGAGGACGCCGGCTGCACTCCGGTGTCTTCGAGTTTATGGCGAGGGCAGGCGAGTGCGGCAAGCGGAGGATCGCCTCGCCGCCACGTATCCGAGAATAAGAGCGGTATGGGCTAAGGAGCGCCCATAGGGACCTGTGCGGCTGAAACCGGCAACGGTATCGCTACCTCGATCGCAGGAGGATTGAGCAATGTACTCACTGGATGCAATCGCGTTTCTATCAGGGGCCTCTATCATGGCCATCGAAATCGTCGCCGCCCGCATTATGGCGCCTTATTTCGGCAATTCCATCGTCGTGTGGACCAGCCTTATCGGCGTCATTTTGGCGGCGCTGAGCCTGGGGTATTGGCAAGGCGGAAGGATGGCGGACAAGAATCCGTCTTTCGCGAGGCTGTCGCTTCTTCTCGTCCTTGCAGGAGTCTTGGTGGCCTTCACCGCCTTCAGCAAGAACTTCTTCCTCACCCACATCTCTGATATTCCCGAGCTCCACATCGCCTCCATCATGGCAGAGGCCGTGCTGTTCGCACCTGTATCCTATACTCTGGCGATGATCACCCCCTACGTCGTGCGTTTACAATTGAAGGAGATCGGATCTTCCGGCGAGACAGTTGGCCGCCTGTATGCAATCTCCACGATCGGGAGTATTATTGGAACATTCGGGGCGGGATTCATCCTTCTTGCGCTGATCGGCAGCACCGCGATTCTCCTTTGTATTTCAGCACTTCTGTTCCTGGCATCCGTCATATCGTCACGGAAGGCATTTCCGGCGGTTAGAGTCGCTGGTCTTGTGCTGGCTGCGGTGTTTGCTCTTCGGGCCCCCGCAACCTCTGTCAATTTCCTTGCAGGAAAACTCCTACTCGAAACCGACACACAATACAACCATGCTCTCGTATACGACAGGGTAGACACGCAACGGCCGATCCGAAGTCTATTCATCGACCGGTTCGCCCGGCAATCGTCCATATTCACCGACAAAGATGATGGCCCTGTGCTCGAATACCAAAAATACTTTCGTCTGGCGCAGCACTTTGACCCGGATTCACGCCGCTATCTTCTCCTGGGTGGCGGCGCATTTAATTACGTAAGCGAATTCTTCAGGAGAGTGCCTGCCGGATCACTGGACGTCGTGGAGCTGGATCCCCAATTCGTCCTTATTGCCCGGAAATACTTCGCTTTGGTGAGTCATCCTGAGCTTTCAATCATTGCGGCAGATGCGCGAACATACCTGAACCAGAGCAAGAAAAAGTACGATGTTATCTACGTGGATGTCTTCGGATCCAGGGAAGTTGTTCCCTTTTACATGACGACGCAAGAAGCCGCACAGCGGCTTTATGGGATGCTCGGGGCACACGGCTTGGTAGTCATGAATGTGTTTTCGGAGATTGAGGGAACAAGGGGCCGTTTCTTACGCGCCGAGCTCGCAACCTACCGGAGCATATTTCCGCGCGTGGAGATGTTCAACCTCGGCGCCAACCCCGAAGCCCTTCAGAATGTCATGCTTGTGGCGTTCAAAGACCCTGCTGAACCGATTTGGACGAGCAACGATCCTGACATTACGGCGTACCTTTCCCACCGCTGGACTGAAGCTCTGGAAAACGACGCGCCCGTTCTGACGGATGATTTCGCTCCGGTTGAAGTGTATCGGATGGAAGATTATGAACAGGTGGTTAGGTTCGCGCAGACCATCAAGTGGAAAGTCAGGAATTTGTTCTGAGCAAGCGTAACGCAGATCTGCTTTCCTAAGCTCTGCGGTTCGAACTCTCGCTGCTTGGGTCGCGTTGCAGATTTGTGCAGATCGGCCATAACGGGTGCGGAAGCTCCACGCACAACATGGCTACTTTGGCCATGAATCAGTGAAAGTTACGTGGTGGGAACGCGCGAGGGAAAGAGGCTAGTCACCACTAGGATGAGGGTCAGAGCGATCATCACCACGCAGGTGACCCAGGCGATGATGTTGAAGGTCCGCGTGTTGCGGTACTTGCCCATCAGGTCCTCGCGGTTGATGAGGCGCAGCATGAAGATGAGGACGAAGGGCAGCAGGATGCCGTTGATCACCTGGGAAAGCAGGATGATCGGGACCTGCTTGGATTCGCTGAGCACGATGACGGCGAGCGCGCCGAGGACGATCAGCCCGGTGTAGAGGGTGTAGAACGCCGGCGCTTCGCGAATGCGCTTGTTGATGCCGGACTCGACGCCCAGCCCTTCGCACACGTAGTAAGCGGTGGCGAGCGGAAGGATGGAAGCGGAGAAGAGCGAAGCGTTGCAGAGGCCGAAGGCAAACAGCCAGCTTGCCGCGTGTCCGGCGAGGGGCCGCAGGGCCACGGCGGCGTCGCCCGCGGTCTGGATGTTGCCATGGCCGCTCACGTAGATGGTGGCGGCGCAGGCGACGATGATGAAGAACGCCACCACGTCGGTGATGATGCAGCCCACGATCACGTCCCACTTCGAATGGATGTAGTTCTTCAGTTTGATGCCCTTCTCCACCACGGCGGACTGAAGGTAGAACTGCATCCACGGCGCGATGGTGGTGCCCACCACGCCGATGAGCATGTAGAGATAGCCGCCGTTGAACTGGAAGGTGGGCTTGACGGTAGCGATCATGGCCTCCGACCAGCGGGGATGGGCGAGAAAGCAGGAAAGCGGATAGGCTACATAAAATACGCAGGCGAGCAGAAACACCTTCTCGACGAAGCGGTAGGTGCCCCTCACCACCAGCAGCCAGACGAGGGCGGCTCCCAGGGGAACGGCGATGTAGCGGCTGACTCCCAGCACTTCCATGCCGGAAGCCAAGCCGGCAAACTCGCTGATGGTGTTGCCGAGATCGGCCAGGAGCAGCATCTGCATCAGGATGAACGTGGTGCGGAAGCCGTACTCTTCGCGGATCAGATCAGCCAGCCCTTTGCCGGTGACCACGCCCATGCGGGCCACCATCTCCTGCACCACGATCAGGGCCACGGTGATGGGGACCAGCGTCCACAACAACGTGTAGCCAAAGCGGGCGCCGGCCTGCGAATAGGTGAGAATGCCGCCGGCATCATTATCGACGTTGGCGGTGATCATCCCCGGCCCCAGCACGGCGAGGAAGATCAGGAAGTTGGTTCGGAAGTGTCGGAAGCGTTTGCGGTTGAGGGGCACCCATCACCTCGGCCCACGCGGGTCGCATTGCCGATTTACGATTGACGATTGCCGATTGGCTCTCTCATTGCCGATTTACGATTGACGATTGCCGATTGGAAGAAGCCGTCAGCATTCAGCGATCAGCAGTCAGCAAGAAAAAGACCGGGCCATTAGGCCCTGCTACTGAAGGCTAAGCGCTGATGGCTGATTGCTTCTTTTTCAATCGGCAATCGTCAATCGTAAATCGGCAATGCGACCTGTGGTTCATCTTCGTTGCACGACCAGTTCCAGGACGTCGTCGGCCGTGACCACGCCAAGCAAGCGGGCTTCATCGCCGACGACCGGAAGCGAAACCAGGTTGTACTTGTGAAACAGTTTCACGACCTCTTTCTCGTCCGCGTGGGCCTGGACGGAGATCAAGGGGTCCGAGCCGAGTTCCCGGAGCGGCGTGTTGGCGTCCGCCAGCAGGATGCGGCCCAGCGGCACCACGCCCACCAACGCGCCTCCCTCGCCGATCAGATGGATCATGTGGATGGTCTCGATGGGTCCCTCGAAGTGCTTGAGAGCTTCGATGGCATCGGCCACCGAGGCCGTCTCGCCGACCACGATGTACTCCGTGTTCATCAAGGCCCCGGCGGTGTTCTCTTCGTAGCCCAGCAATGTCCGGACGTCGTGGGCCTCCTCCTTCTCCATATCCGCCAACAGCACGGCGGAAGCTTCCGGCGGCATCTCCTGCAGGACATCCGCCGCCTCATCCGGCGGCATCTCCTCGACAATATCCGCGGCCTTGTCAGGCTGGATACTTTCGAGCAGCGCCGCCTGCATCTTGGTGGGAATCTCCGAGATCACCTCGGCCGCCGTTTCCTTGTCGAGCGATTCAATGACTGCCTTCTGCTCGTCGTGGCTGAGTTCCTCCAGGATGTCGGCCACATCGGCGGGGTGGAGCTTGGCCAGGCGGTCGTAAGAGATGCGCAATTTCACGCGCCGCGCCGGGTCCGATTCGATCAGGTTGACGAACTCCCAAGGAATGACCTTGGGCGCCGTGAGGCCGGAGATCAACCGGATCGTGTGCTTGGCCATGAACCCCTGCAGCAGCCGGCGGACTCCCGCTCCCCATCCCACGTCCACGGCCAGCAGGCGCAGCTCCGTGTGCCCGTCGGTAGGCTGGATGTCCAGGTCGACGTCGTTCACCCGCTCCACCTTGCGGTTGTTGACGTCGATGATCTGCTGGTCGAGGACATCCTTCTTCACGCGCAGCAAGCCTTCGTCCGGAGCATAACAGCGGATGTGGTGGGCCGGGACGCTGGTCTGTGCCGCCCGCACCGACACGGACTGCATCTGCTCGTGGGTGATGCAGAGCATGCCCTTGCCCGGCGTCTTCACCAAGTACGAGGCCACTCGAAGCGCGTTCTGGCTGGGGTCGATTCCCAGATCGACCAGGGTGCCCAGATACTCGCCCTTCGCGTCGTAGGTCGGGAGATTCTCAAGCTCGGTAAAGTAGATCATGAAGCGCCCTCATTGCCGATTGCTGATTGGCGATTGGCATTCGAAACTGGAAACTCGAAATTCGAAACTCGCCTTTCACCGCGTCGGGGTTGCGACCTTGTTAAAGTAGTTTCGCGTTTCGAATTTCGAATTTCGACCCTTCCAATCGGCAATCGACAATCGGCAATCAGCCATCAGCCATTCGACACCCTCAGTGGCAGCCCTGCCCTCAAAAAGAAAAGCCCCGTAGAAGCTGTCGGCTCCTCGGGGCAAACCGGCTCGGTCCCAGCGGGACCAGCAGGTCAACGACCCTCCTAGTGTGAGCTTCGGCTCCGCACAACGTAATCCCACCCCTTGACCCGGGGGCAGCCACCTTAGGCAAAGCCTTAATCCGACGATGCCTGCTCTACCCGTTGGCCCGTCTCCGGGTTTCCGGGCAGTGGCTTGTGTTTGCGTGGTAACCTCGCCTAACGAGGTCAAACTTCGCTCAGATGACTTCTCTCAGGCCTCCTCTGATTCCAAGTTTCTTTAATACGGGGGTTGAACTTGGCTTGTCAAGAAAAAAGAGACGAAGGATCGACTCTTGCTTGGCGACGCCCACCGTTCGATGGATACGGCCTGACCTGACGCCGGATCCAGCGCCACCCGCATGGGCAGCTACTCTTTCAAATCGCCCATCGACCACTTGATGCCGTTCAGCAGCAACTCCTGAAAGCGTGGGTCTTCCCAAACGGCCTTGTCGTGGCCGAACGCCGTATAGAAGACCCGTCCTTTGCCCCAGCGGCGCGTCCAAGCCAGGGGCCAGTTATAGTAGCGCATATGGACGTCAGGCTTGGAGCGATCCACCGACATCGGGTCGAGGTGGAGCAGGGCCTGGGTGGATGGAGCTTCAAAGTCATCAATCTGGTAGATCTCGTCGTTAATCTGAAATGACTTGCCAAGGAACTTGGTGAGCTTGTTGTCGGGATCGGTCACATCGACGGTCACCAACTGGTGCCAGGGATGGCCGTCAAAGTAGCCGCCGATCATTTGGCCGTAATCAGCCCAGTTGTAGCAGGTGTCCGTGGCGCTGTGCACACCGACGAATCCGTGCCCGGCCCTCATATACTCCATGAAGATCTGCTTCTGGACGCCGGTGAAAGGCAGCTCGCCCGAGGTGTAAAACATCACTCCATCGTAATGGCGGAGATTTTCCGCCGTGAATGGCGAAACGTCGTCGGCAAAGTCTGTCTGGAAGGCGCCGGACCTCTCGCCGATCTGTTTCACAATGTCGCGGGAAAAGGGGACGATGTCGTGCTTGTATCCCGCCGACATCGTCAGGTAGAGCAGCCGCCTGGGGCCCGACTTGGCGAGAGTAGCCACAGACCAAGGCCAATAGGCGCCTGCCATCACCATGGAAGAAAGGCCGATCAACAAAACGTATTTACGCATGATCACTCCTCCGTCCGGCGACAGGCGCGCGTCGCTCCGAAGTAAACGCTCGAACCCCGACCGCGGCCCGCCGTCTCAAGCAACGAAGTTCTTGACAGATATTCAGCGGCGGAGCCGCTGGCCATTGCGAATAATTAGGTGTTACCGACACTAGCTCTTCCCGCCCTGCGCGCCGCGACAGGGTGCGCCACCAACGCGTTGTGGATTTCCCGGCAGAACGCGGGTAGATCGTCTGGCTTGCGCGACGTGATCAGATTACGGTCGACCACAACCTCTTCGTCCACGTACTCGGCCCCGGCGTGAATCAGGTCATCCTTGATGGCGACGAAGCACGTCACCCGGCGGCCTTTCACGATCTCCGCCGAGGCCAACAGCCAGCCGCCGTGGCAAATGGCCGCCACGACTTTCCCGGCTTTGTGCATCTCACGCGCCAGCCTCACCATGTGCTGGTCCTGGCGCAGAATGTCCGGCGCCCAGCCGCCCGGAATAATTACCGCATCGAAATCGTCGGCGGTCACTTCGGCACTCGATCGGTTGGCCACTACCGGGTAGCCCTTCTTGCTCAGGTACTCCTTGCCCGCTTCTTTTCCCACCGCGATCGTCTCGGCGCCGTCCTCGCGGAAGCGCAGCAAGGGATACCACACCTCCAACTCCTGGTACTGATCCGCGACCAGCACCGCAATTCGCTTTCGATGAAAGATGAGAAACTCGTATGGCGAGCCCTTGAGTTTTTCCGGCGGGAACAGCCGCATCCACTTCTCGTTCGGTACGAAGTGGATGACCTTGGTTGCCTCATCCTGGCTCACGGCGAAGTACAGCCTCCAGGTGGGGAGCCTCTTCTTAAAGGCGGCCTCCACATCGGCCGGAGCCAACTCGGTCGCCTCAGCGCACTGCTCCAGCGTGCCGGACTCCTTCAGAAAGTACAACTCAATCGTCCTCCAGATTGGAAACGGTTTCTTCAGGCGCATCGTTACCTCCAACCTCCTCGCAGCCTCTTCTG